>WBZV01000194.1_pt1 | contig 41963 bp, 32 predicted proteins | sample 5204221 | NCBI WGS metagenome assembly WBZV01 (sample SAMN12344360, study PRJNA552823) | activated sludge metagenome | biome: Activated sludge suspended growth; feature: Nitrification reactor; material: Wastewater; isolation source: activated sludge from nitrification reactor of wastewater...
CTTGGCAATGTCGAGACCAATCGTCGTAACCTCTCCCACGGGCGGCTCTCCTGTTCAACGTGGTTCCCTCAGCAGCAACCACTTTTATGGCACTCCGATGCCGGGTGGAGAGCCGTCCACAGCATCACGAGCGTCTATTTATGTCGCAAACTTCGACATTGTCCCGCGTACGTCAAGCAGGGCGGACCGGACGCCGCGCCCACGGATTAATATACAGCATGTTTTGCCGACGATGCGAAACTGCAAGAAGTGGATAGGTAGTCACATCCAGCGGATGTGACGTTACTGCGGCAACTTATTCCGGACTTCGACCAACCATTTCTGTATTTCATTATATTTATCAGCAGCCATTATTTGCTCATAGGTCATTTTTCGAGCGGCATTTTGGTTTAAGCGTCTCTTTACGCCTTGAATTTTTTTCTTCTTTTTTTCTTCTCCAATATCCTCCCACGGTTGGGCGTTAGCATCTGCTTTATGGATATGATCTGCCAATAAAGTTGGGACGTCTGTCGTATCGCTTATCTCTATTCTAAACCCGAATTCTTCTTCGATTACGTCCGGATAAATATAGTTTTCCATTTCCAGCATTTTTGTTAAAAATGCTATAGACGTATCTTTGCGATTATTAACGTGATCCACGGCGCATTGATACTTTGGGGGAGTTTCTTTGTCCCTATCGTATATATGGACTTCTGGTTTGCGCAGTTCTTTCATATAGTTATTAAATACCCAGTCCTTTAGGTTCGCGCCTCCGACAGGGCACGTCACAATTCTACTATCGGCGCCTATGCTCGGAAATGAAGCGTCGATTCGGTTAAGGGTGGCTGAGATATTGGTCAGAAACTCGATGTCCCGTTGACCTTCCACGAATAGGATCACGGCAGCGTCTTGCGCCGCGGTGACATCTGGAAGAACACCTAGGGTGTGTGCCACCTCCTCAAGGATATCATCTCCCTCCTTAATCACGGTGCCGTTTTGGACACGAGATAAATAGCGTATCGTGTCAACAGGGAGGAGGCTCGCAAGGCCCGGAACGTGGGTCGTTAGCAAAACTTGGGTGTTTGGTGCGCTGGACAGAGAATTCAAAGCATCTATAATCTCACGTTGATTATTTGGATGTTGTGATGTCTCCGGTTCCTCAATAGCGTAAATAATATTTGGTTCAGCGTCTGATTGTGATTGCTTTTCCTCTAATAGACGCTCGGCCTCCGCTCGAAAAAAACTAATTAAAATTAGGCGCCTTGCACCGCTGCCTCTCTTGTTTATCGGAATCTGATTATCGCTCGTAAGTTTCAGTCTAAAAAGATTTCCCCACTTAGGTTCATCAAAATGTGGTATCAGCTCACGCGCAAGGTTTGGATCCATCTCTTTAAGCTTATCAATCGTCCGTTTCGCAACATCAGTCGCCTTTTCTTGAACCTCTTGCTTTATATCGTCCAAATGATTTCGAACAGATTTTAGAGCTGCTTCGACGGCAACCTTCATCGGATCTTGAACTTCCGCGTCGGTATCGGTGCTTGGGCGGTCGGCGCGGAAGAGCGCGTAGAGTGGTAAAGATGGGCGAACGGCATCCCATATGCGTTTTGCATCCTCGTCCCATAGAGGAACGCGGGTAAGCCTCAGATCTAGTTGGCCGACTGTCCTCCTAATCGCGTTTCTTATCGAGTGCTTTACGTTTGCGTCGAAAGTGGCAGGCTGAACGCCAAGATCTTTTGCACGTTGTTTCAGCTCGTTAATTTTGAGCTTGAGGAGATCCTTCGCACCCTCTGCGTGTGGATGCAACGCATAAGCGAACACCTCCTCCTTAACGCCAGCCTTGCTTAGATCCCACACCTTGTGAATTTCGAAATCGCCATCTCCGTTGAGTAAATGCTCTGCAGCGAGCCGCGTTCGTGCACTAGTATCGATAATTATATCCTTGTCAAAATCTTCGAAAACGCACCCTATCACAACTTCTTTTAACTGAGACGCGACACACAAATCGCTATGGTCAAGCTTTATCTGGCGGGAATTAAAAAAAATTTCAAGCGCCTCGAGTAGGGTTGACTTCCCAACGTCGTTAACGCCGATGAGTGCCGTCAAATCACCTATGTTTACCCGCGTTTCTTCTATGTATCCCCGAAAACACTTTACTAGTAATTGTTTGAGTTTCACATTCCCCCCCTTTGCGCAGATTACAAGTGCAAGAAAGTGTGCATCACCGGCGGGTTGACTGGTCCGGCGTTCCCTGTGTTTCTCGAACAAGCGGTTTTACCCCAAAGCCCGCGACGACGAGAACGTTCACCTATTTCCTCAAAATTGAGATTTTGCCGATCCACAGAAGAGGTCTAGCGATGACCCTCATACACCATTTGGGCGCTTTGGGTCGATAGCGGACATGAGAGCGCCATGGGCGGGAACGTCGCTTGTGGCGATCCACGACCAATGGCACTGCACCAGTATTCGCGGCGTCGGCTCGCCAGTTCCGCTGCCTTCCGCTACAACGATCGGACGGCCCGCTGCGGGCCGGGACAACGGAGGCGGCGCATGTCGATCGGGCACCACCACGTGCGGACCGGCGGACAGCTCATTGTCGATGCGCTGCTGGCGCACGGCGTCGAACGCGCCTTCGGCGTACCGGGCGAGAGCTATCTGCCGATCCTGGATGCTCTGCACGACGTGCAGGGCCGTCTCTCGTTTGTCACGTGCCGGCACGAGCACGGGGCGGCGATGATGGCAGAGGCGCACGGCAAGCTCGACGGGCGGCCGGGCGTCTGCCTCGTGACCCGCGGCCCCGGTGCGTGCAACGCCGCGATCGGCGTGCATACCGCCTTCCAGGATTCGACGCCGATGCTGCTGCTGATCGGCCAGGTCGAACGGGGGTTTCTTGGCCGCGAGGCCTTCCAGGAGGTCGATTTCGAGGCGATGTTCCGGCCCCTGGCTAAGCACGTCGAACAGATCGAAGACGCGGGCGCACTACCCGAAGCACTGGCCCGCGCCTTTCATCTGGCCTGCGCCGGCCGGCCGGGCCCGGTGGTGCTGGCGCTGCCCGAGGATGTGCTCGAAACCGAGGTCGCGGCCGCCGACGCGTCTCCCCTGCCGGTGCACGAGCGGACGCCCGATCTCGGACTGATGGAGCGGCTGCACCGCGTGCTGGGCGATGCGCGACGGCCGATGCTGCTGCTGGGTGGAAGCGGTTGGACCGACGCAGCCCGCGCCGATATCCAAGCGTTCGTCGAGGCGAATGCACTGCCGGTCTGCTGCGGCTTTCGTCGCATCGATCTGTTCGACAACAGCCACCCCTGTTACGCGGGCGAGCTTGGCATCGGCGCCAATCCGGCCCTGGTCGCCCGACTGCGCGAAGCCGATCTCCTGATCGCCATCGGATCCCGGCTCGGCGAAGCAACCACGCAAGGCTACACGCTGCTGTCGTTCGGGGAGCAGCGGGGAGGCCCGGAGCTGGTCCATGTTCACCCCGACCCGTCGGAGCTGGGGCGGGTGTTTCCCGCCGCGCTGGCGATCGAAGCGAGCATCCCGGCGTTCGCCCGGGCGGCGCGCCGGCTCGTGCCATTCCATGGCGCGCACTGGCAGGCCTGGACGCAGGCGGCGCACGCCGACTATCTGAGTGATCGTGAGCCTCGTCCGGAAGCGGCGGAACTCGACCTCGGCCAGGTCATGCTGGATTTGCAGGAACTGCTCCCAAACGATGCCATCGTCACCGTCGATGCCGGCAACTTCTCCGGGTGGCCGCAGCGCTTCCTGCGCTTTGGCGGCGCGCGCCGGTTGCTCGGCGCGACCAATGGCGCCATGGGCTATGGCGTGCCGGCGGCGATCGCAGCAAAGCTCCGCCATCCGGAGCGAATGGTGGTCGGATGCGCCGGCGACGGGGGTTTCGGCATGACCGGACAGGAGCTGGCGACGGCCCGGCTGACAGGGGCGGCGCCCATCATCCTGGTGTTCGACAACGGCATGTACGGCACCATCCGTATGCACCAGGAGCGTCGCTATTCTGGCCGCGTGCTGGGCACGCCGCTCAGCCATCCGGACTTTGCTGGCCTCGCGCGCGACTGGGGCGGCTACGGCGAACGGGTCGAGCAGACCGACCAGTTCCCTCCGGCCTTTCGGCGCGCGTCGGCGAGCGGGTGCGCCGCCGTCCTCCATCTCGTCTGCGATCCCGAGAGGATCAGCACGCGCAAGACGCTGCACGACCTGCGGCGGGGCGGATAAAGGCGCCTTCGTCTCCATATCTCCGCCCAAGCGGAGGAGGGAGCGACGACAAGGTGTCGTCGCCCGTCTCCTTGATTCCTGCGGAATTACTGCGGATTGCCAGGCGCTGTGGCGCCACCGGGGCCTTTGCCCGCACCGCGACCAGCCGGCATTGCCTGCTGCAGCTCCTCGACGCTGATCACCTTGTCGCCGTTCGTGTCCATGGTCTGGAAGCGAGCCTCGGAACGGGCCGTAAGCTCCTCACGGCTCAGCGTCCCGTCGCCGTTGGTATCCATCCGCTGGAACATCCGCTGCATCCGCGCCTGCCGGCTTGGCTTTGGTGCCGCCTGGAACTCCTCGATGGTCACCTTGCCGTCCCCGTTGCTGTCCATCTCGACGAAACGCTCGTCATGGCCGCTGCGGAACTCCTCCAGGGTGATCTTCCCGTCGCCGTCCTCGTCATACCAATCGAGCATCATCACGCAGGGTGCGCCGCCGGACCCCATGCCTGGCCCCGGTCCCATGCCTGGCCCCATGCCCGTGCCCATGCCCGGGCCACCACCGCGGCCTTGCGCCGCCGCTGGCAGGCCGCTGGTGACCGCAAGGCCGACCGCGGTCAGCATCGCCAGCGCTCCGTAGACCTTCTGGCGTTTGTTCATCTCCAATCTCCTTGTCAGATTGACCCGGGCCATCCGCCCGCGTCCCAGGAGCAAAGGTAGACGGGCGATGTTGCCTGAGAATTTCGGCTGTTCCGCCATCGTGTAACAGACTGTTGCGGCTCTGCCTTGCGCAACGAACGGTTACCGAAATCCCGCCGCGTCGCCGGAGGCTCTCGCTATACTGGTGTGAATGGACGCATCTCCACACCTGCTGATCGTGGACGACGACCGCGAAATCCGCGACCTGCTCTCGCGGTTTCTGCGCAAGCACGGCTTTCGCGTCAGCGTCGCCGTCGACGGTCGCGACATGCGCCGGGCTCTTGAAGATCGGGCGATCGATCTGATCGTCCTTGACCTGATGCTGCCGGGCGAGGACGGGCTTGCGCTGTGCCGGCGGCTGCGGGCCGAATCCCGCGTGCCGGTGGTCATGCTCACCGCGATGGGCGAGGAAATCGACCGGATCGTCGGCCTGGAGATGGGCGCCGACGACTATCTTGCCAAGCCGTTCAATCCGCGCGAGTTGCTTGCGCGAATCCGCGCCGTGCTGCGCCGAACCGGCACGGGCGACGGCGGGGGTCCCAGCCGGGGAACCGGCGACAGTGAGCCGGCAGAAGCGGCGGTGTGCTTCGCCGGCTGGCAGTTCGACCTGGACAAGCGCGAGCTGATCTCCCCCGACGGCGTGCTCGTGCCCCTGTCCGGCGGCGAATTCGCGCTGCTTGCGACGTTCATCCAGCATCCGCAGCGCGTGTTGAGCCGGGAGCAGCTCCTTGACTTCGCCCGGGGCCGCGACGCGCAACCGTTTGACCGGGCGATCGACGTTCAGGTCAGCCGTCTGCGCCGGAAGATCGAAAGTGATCCGCGCGAGCCGGCCTTGATCAAGACCGTTCGCGGCGGCGGTTATTTGTTCGCGGCACGGGTGGAGCGGGCCTGATGGCTGGCTGGTGGCGGCGAACCGCACGCTGGCCCGGCTGGCCACGGTCCCTGCTCGGCCGGACCCTGCTGGTCCTGCTTCTTGGCGTCCTCGCCTCGAACCTCATCGGACTCGCTGTCTACTCCGGAGATCGGCGCGACGTGATGATGCAGGGGCGTGCCCAGCAGATCGCCGAGCAGGTGGCGACAGCGGCGGAAGCGCTGGAGGTGGCCGAGCCGAGGGCGAGGCGCCGGCTGGTTCGCGCGATGCGGCAGCCAGGCCTGCGGCTATCCTGGTCTCAACAGTCCTTCGTAACCGCCGATGATGACGCCGGGAGCGAAGGGCCGGTGTTGCGCAGGGCGTTCCGCGCGGCTCTGGGCGACGAATCGGTAGACAGGCTCCGGTTATCCCTGAAATCACGGCCGCCGATGCCCACTGCCATCGCCGAAGACGACGATGATGGACCCCCGCGCCACCGTGGGCCGCCGTGGCCCCCTCCTTTGGACAAGCCGCCAGGGGCGCCGGAGAGGCGCTTTCTGATCGGCTCGCTTGGGCTCGACGATGGCTCCTGGCTGAATTTCGCGGCGCCCATTGTGAGCTTTCCGCGATTCTGGGCGACGCCCTACTTTCTGGTGTTGCTCGCTTCAACCGCTGTGGTCCTCGCGGTGTCGGTCTGGGCCGTACGCCGGGCGCTTCAGCCGCTCGAAATGTTTGCCGAGGCGGCGGACCGGCTCGGCCGCGATGTCGACTCTCCGCCGCTGCCCGACCACGGGCCCCTGGAGGTGCGCAAGGCCGCCGTGGCGTTCAACGGCATGCAGGAGCGGCTTCGCGCGTTCGTCCGCGGCCGGACGCAGATGCTCGCGGCCATCTCGCACGATCTCCGGACGCCCCTGACCCGGCTCCGGCTGCGCGCCGAACTGATCGAGGATGGAGACGAACAACGCAAGTTTATCGGCGATCTCGAGGAGATGCGGTCGATGATCGATGCGACGCTTTCCTTTGCTCGCGACGAGTCGACGGAGGAACGCGCGGCGACGCTCGATCTCGCCGTGCTGCTTCAGACGATCTGCGAGGCGGCGGCGGACGCCGGCGGCGACGCAACCTATGAAGGGCCGCGGCATGCCGCCTTCGCGGGCAGGCCGACGGCGCTCCGTCGGGCCTTCGCCAATCTGGTGGAGAATGCCGTAGGTTACGGCAAGCGCGCCAGGGTTGCATTGACGGTGGGCGAGGCAGAGCACACGGTGACGATTGACGACGACGGACCGGGCATTCCCGACGCGGAGAAAGAGCGGGTTTTTGAACCGTTTTTCCGGCTTGAGGGGTCGCGAAGCCGCGACTCCGGCGGGACGGGTCTCGGATTGGCGGTGGTCCGGGCGGCCGTTGCGGTACATGGCGGCCGCGTTGTGCTCGTCAATCGATCGGAGGGAGGACTCCGCGTCTGCGTCGTTTTGCCGACAGCTCCCCTGCCTGCACAGAGGGACAGCCATTAAGTCCATAGTTTGCTTGCAAAAGGATTGGCCGCGCATTAGCAAAGTTGCGGAATTTGTGGCGCTATAGCTCAAATGGGTACGTGAGCGCGGCGCCATGCCGCCGTCCTCAAGCGACGGCGTTGGCAAGAGGAACGCCGCATGGCCGTTGGTATGCGAAGAGACGCTCCGCTCCTCTTCTGGGCCACCGTCGGGCTTGTCGTGCTGCTGCCCCTGCCGCTCGGCGCCGTCTACCAATGGAGCTGGGCCCTCATGGCCTCGGCGATGGGCGCCATCCTCGCCGCCTGGAGTGTCCGCGTCGCACTGGGCCGGCAGGAGGCCGCCATCGGTCTGAGCGGGATCTGGTGGCTTGTTTTGCCGTTTGTGGTGGCGGTGCTCTGGATCATCCTGCAAACGTGGTCATGGACGCCGGACCGTTGGCATCACCCGCTTTGGGCCTCGACAGCCGAAGCGCTCCAGAGCGACCTTGACGGCGCCATCTCGCTCAATCCCTTCGAGAGCCTTTCCGGCTTGGTCCGATTGCTTGCCTATGCCGGCGTCTTCTGGATTTCGCTGCAGTATTGTCGCAAGGCGGCGCGGGCGCGTCAGGTGTTTCTGGCCATCACGTACGCCGGCTTGGTCTACGCCGCGTATGGCCTGCTCGTTTACCTCTCCGGATCCGAAACGATTCTGATCTTCCGCAAGCCCGGCTATTTCGGGGATTTGACCGGCACCTTTGTGAACCGCAATTCCTATGCGACCTATGCTGGCCTGGGACTGCTGTGCGCCACCGGCCTGATCCTGGTGCAGGTCACGCAGAGCAGCGGGGCAACATCCCGCCGTGATCGTCTTAACCGCTTGCTGGATGCAATCATCTCGCGCGGCTGGCCATTGCTCATAACGTGGCTGGCTCTGCTCACGGCACTGGTGCTGACCCATTCGCGCGGCGGTTTTGCCAGCGTCAGCGCCGGCATGCTGGTCCTGTTTCTCGCCGCCGCCTCCAGCCGGGCGGCCGGTCGTATGCTGGCCGTCGGATTCGGGGGCCTTTGTGTAGCCGGCTTGGTTGCCGTGCTGGTGACCGGTGGAAATGGCCTGATCGACAGGATGCTCCAGACGTCGCTGGAGCTCGAGGAACGACCACTGGTGTATGCCCGCACGCTGGAAGCGATCGACGACGCTGGGGCGTTGGGCACGGGGTTCGGCACCTTCGAGGAAGCCTTTCGCTTCTATCGAACGAGCGACATCAACGGGCACTTCAACATGGCCCACAACACCTACCTGGAAAACGTGCTGGAGCTTGGGTGGGTGGCGGCAACCGCGCTGTTCGCGGTGATCGCGGGCTTTGCCGGGACGTGCGTGCTTGGCATCCGCCGACGGCGACGCGACATCGTCTATCCTTGCGTTGGCCTCGCAGCGACTGTCATGGTCTCGCTGCACGCGACCATCGATTTCAGCCTGCAGATCCCTGCAGTGACCGCCACTTATATGCTGTTGATGGGGGCCGCGTGCGCTCAGTGCTGGAGCAGCCGCCGTCCCGCGGATCCATGGTGAGCGGCGGATCGCCGCCGCATACGGGGTGAGCGGCGGATCGTCGCCGCTTGACGGGGTCAGCGCTTCGCCTTGACCAGTTCCTCGAACGCCAGCGTATCTTCGGGCATCCGCGCCAACGCCGCGCGCACCAGATTGAGCTGGTGGGCCTCCACGGCAAGCTGCGCGAGCTCTTTCGGGTTGGCCTGCCAAGCCCAGCGAACCTGCTGATAGACCACCTCGCGGTCCTCGCTCGCCATCTGCGGCCAAGCGAGGAATGCCATGCGCAGCCGCGACCAAAGCAACCGTGGCTCGTAGGGCGCCGTAATCAGGGCAAGGCGTAACGCCGCCAGCGCGCGCGGCGACCATCCCTCGGCCAGCGCGCGCGCATAAGCCAGCCGCGACCACGCATACGGACTGGCCGGGGCTCGCGCAACCCCCTCCTCAAGCGCCTCGATCGCCTGCAAAAGAGCCGTCCTGGCGGCCGGATCCCCGCGTGGCTGGCTCTCAGATAACAGCAGTGCGCCCAGACCGAGATCGGTCAGAATTCGCCCATCGGAAAGCCAAAAAGCGGCGCTCTGCTGAGCTTCAATCAGCGTGGTCAGCTCTTCGGCGGTGACCGGCTGTTGTTCCTGCAGCTTGCGCAGCACCGGCTCGCCGTCGGCAGACACCAGAACGCCGACGAGCCTCGGCAGTCCGAGGCCGACGAGCACCACCGCAGCCAGCCCGACGGGAGCCGCGGCGAGCCGCCGTCTGGCCTCGCCATCGGTGCGTCGCTGAGCAGGGCGGCTCACCGCACCACCCTCATCAGCGATCGCCTGACGGACCTGGCGCAGCCATTGAGCAACGAACGCCCCCGCGCGCCGCAGGCGGTCACGGCCTCGGGCGGCGTTCGTCAGAGGGGCCGCAGACATGGCAATCCGGCATATGCCGGAAGCGGAGAGAGGCCGACGCCCTGCGGCACGTTAGAAATAACGCTCCGGAACTTCGATAATATCGCCCGGCAACACCGGTGTATCCTTGTCGGCATCGACAGGCTTTCGCTGCGGATCGCCAGCGCGGACGATGCGCACACTGCCGGTGCGCGCCCGATAGGTAAAGCCCCCTGCCATCGCCACGGCGTTGACCACCGTCATGCCGTTGACGAACGGATAGCTCCCGGGCTTGGTCACTTCGCCGTAAATGTAAAACGGCCGGTAATTCAGCACCTCGACGCTGACGCTCGGATTGATCAGGTAGTCGGGGGAGAGGCGCTCGGTAATAGACTGCTCCAGTTGCCGGACGGTCAGACCTTCCGCCTTGACGTTCCGGATCAGGGGCAAGGAGATGTTGCCGGATCCATCGACTTCGAATTCCCCTGAGAGGTCTTCGTGGCCAAAGACGGTTACCCGAACCTTGTCCCCGGAGCCCAGCGTGTAGGCCGAAATGCTGTCCGGGGCCGAGGCCGGTGATGCCGCCCTCGCTGCCCCGCTTGATACCCACGCCAGCGGCAGGGCAACCAACAGTCCGACAGCGCCGCCTTTCAAGGCTTCACGCCGGCTCATCCGCTGCACACTCATTTCGTCACCCCTACTCTTGCCCTCTCCCGGGCCGTTGACCGTATGACCGGCATCAAGCCGCGCTGTCCCCCGTTAAGTCCTTATCGACCGCGGCCTCCGTAAAGTCCCAGGTTGTCGCCTGTGCGGCGTGAACCGATGACGGCTTCCTGCTGTTGCCTCGTCGCCCCTCTCTGTCTCCTCCAGCGTCCAGCGCTCAAAGCTGTGCTGTGATACCAACCCTGACAAGATTCTGCCAGAAACTGTTGGCGTCGGAGTCGCTGCCGTCGGTCGTTCGCCGGATCAGCTGGTAGCCGAGGGATCCGTAAACGTACCGGTTCATCAGGTAGCGCGCACCCACCCCGCCGACGTAGTAGTAGTCGTTGCGGTTCGAATCTACGTAGTCGTCGTTGGTAATCGTGGCCGCCGCGGTCAGGATCAGATTGCGGAGAAGTTCGTGATCGGCAGAGAGGCCGCCAGACGTCCGCAGGATCGCGGGCGAGCCGGCCTGCGTCGTATCCTCGATGGTCCGGGAAGCGCGCGCGTTCAGCGTCGTCAGCGTGGTGACGTTCCACGTCAGCGTGCCGCCGGCGGTGAACCCACTGACGTCATTGAAATCGCTGCCGAAATACTGCGCCAAGTAACCGGCGTAGACGTCACCGAAAAACACCCCGCCCAGATCGAGGGCGACGCCGGTCACAGCGTTGAAACCGTCGGATGAGCGCTCGACGCGCTCGCCACCCACCTCCTGGCGGTCGTCGTAGTCGCGGCGATTGCCTTGTGCCCGGACGAAGACCTCGTACTGGGGCAGGAATTCGTAGCCCAGCTGGTAGCCGCCGGCGTAGACGGTCCGGTCACGGGCCGCCGTGCTGGCTTCGTCGCCGGTAAACAACGACGACTTGTCGTAATCCAGACGGACCACCGTGGCCTCGCCGACTCCGCGGAATTGTCCGAGGGTCTGCACGTGGCGAAGGAAGCCGTTAAAGATGTCGTACTCGGTCGGTCGCTTGACATCCGTCGGCGTATCGGGCGCGCCCGGCTCCTCGTGCTCCCGCGCATAGCCAGCACCGACAAACAGTGCCGAATCACGGCTAATGTCGACCCGTCCGTCACCTTCGACAAAATAATCGTTGTAATTGAGCCGGGTGTAATCGGAATAACGGCCGAAATCGGCGCCAGTGCGAAGGTTCAACGCATGGTTCGACCAGTTCGACTCCACGGCGAGTCCCGGCGTGATGTCGGTTACGAAGTCGCTTTTCGCCTCGCTGCTCGAGCGAACCGCGAAGACGTTGTCGTTCCAGGTCGCCTGAGCCCCAAGGCTGGGGAAGACCAGAAACGAGCCAAGACGGACGCCAAGTGGTTCCAGCTCCGGCCGCGCCCGGGTTGCAACAGTCTCGCCCCTGATGGCGGTTGCTTCCGGGCCGGTCCGAACGAGCGGGCCTGTCTGCACCTGCGCCGAGGCATTCGACGAGACTAGAAGGGCCAGCGGCACGATTGCACAGGCCGGCCAAACACGTTTTGTTATCATCTCCTGCAGCCCCCGTTTCGCCAGTCGTTCCCAATAACTTGCGATGAGTCGTCGGGAAACTCTCGTGAGGGAATTTACACCGTTTCGTATCTCTCCCGATGCAATCATGCAACGCTCATCGCCCCGACCGGCTGGAGAAGATTACAAAGCGGTGCGGCTGGCGTCGTAGGCAGGAGGGGGTTCGACCGCATTGCAGTCACCTCTGCAAAGCGGTACGGGATCGCCAAGTATGCTGAATCCCGGCAGATTCTTCAATTGGGGCAACCCCTCGTAGGGCGGGACAGGTGCCCCCGCAGCCGCAGTGTCTGTGTCTGTTTTATCACACTCGGGAAAAGCCTGGGCAAAGGCCTGCTGCACGTCCGCGGCATGCGCGGGGTCGACCGGGGCCAGGGCCTGCGAAAGCCCCGCAACGCAGCCGCATTGCGAATCGGGCGCCGATCCGTCACTGGCGGTGGCGTCGTTATTTGCCTGCAGCCGCTGCGCCGCATAAGCGGCAAGGGCAGGAACGCCCCCCGACCCGGGCGTCGTGGTAGCGTTCGATTCGGCCCAGCTCTTCGCGTCTTCGACGAGAGACTGGATCGCCTCGACGTTCGGACACTGGTCTGGTTGCGCAGCGATCGCATCGATCGCCGCGGTGATCGCCGGTGGCAACGAAGGCAACGGCGCCGTGTCTGCCCGTGATACCAACGGCAGTGAGAAAAGAAGTCCGGCAACCAGTGGTGCGGGCCAGGAATACGATCGCTTGGTCAGCGTCATGAGACTCTCTCTCACCAGTTCAGCTCGCTTCTCCCTGTTGCCCTCGCCACGCACCCGCGGGCCCGGCTTCGTCCACCCTTCGGGCCCGTTGGACACCTTTGGTTGTTGCCGGACGGCGGCAGCCGTTCTGGTCGTCGCCCGGTTGACGGAAGCTCAGGCCCACGCCTAAGTTATATGACTGACAGTTATACGACCGATTTTTGCAGCGCGCGGTGTCGGTGGTCATAGTGCGCGCGCGAAAGACGCGCTACGATTGCGGGTGCACTGCTTGCCTCGCCGGACGGAGAGGCTGAAATTGCGTGCCGCTTTTCGGCTGGCGGCACAAGCGAAGTGTGCGTTCGTCATTTGCCGTGACATTTGGTCTCCATGCCGCGTGAAATGCTCAAACGACTGCTCTACCGCCGGCCGCGCCTTTCGGTCGGTTCCGCCCGGGTACCGGACGGCTTCCGCGTCTACGCCATCGGCGACGTGCATGGCCGGGCCGACCTGCTGCGGGAGATGCATCGTCTGATCGCCATGGACGCCGCCACGGGATCGGGGTTGCGCAAGGTTGCGGTCTATCTCGGCGACTACGTCGATCGCGGGCTGCAGAGCAGGGAGGTCGTCGACATTCTCCTCGACGAGACGCTGCCCGGCTTCGAATGCGTCCACCTGCGCGGCAATCACGATCACGAGCTGCTGTCCTTTCTCGAGGATCCTGTGGCAAGCGCCGCCTGGCTGCGCTACGGGGGAGACGCAACCATCTACAGCTACGGCGTTCGTCTGCCGACGGAGGCGCCGGCGGACGAGCGCCTGGTCATGCTCCGCGACCGTCTGCGCGCGGCACTCCCGCCGCGCCATTATGCGTTCTTCGCGTCGCTGCCGCTGACTTATGAAATTGGGGACTATCTGTTCGTGCACGCCGGGATCGATCCCAACAAGCCCCTCGACCGGCAGACCGCCACCGACCTGCTCTGGATCCGGGATGCCTTTCTCGAAGCGGAGGAAGATTTCGGAAAGATCGTCGTGCATGGCCACTCGGTCACCGAAGTGCCCGAGGTGCGCGACAATCGCATCGGCATCGATACCGGCGCCTGCTATACTAACGCCCTGTCTTGCCTGGTGCTGCAGGGCGACGGCCACCGCTTTCTGTCGACCCGCGCCTTCGACAATTTCGCCGCTTAGCCTCCCGGCCGTCGCGTGTAATCTCTAACCGGCGGCGGGGCCACGCCCGGGGAGCGTGACGCCAGCGGGGCAATCTCGTCGAGCTTCGCGGATGTAGACGCGGCCCGGCAAAAGGCGGTTGATGGCGCCAAATAATCCTCAGCGGCCCGCGAGAGCGTCGTCTTTCCTGTCCGCAAGCCGGTTGCGAGTCCCCGCCTAACCTCCGCCAAGCGTCCGCGGCACCCCCCGGGAGCGCCCCTGGAAGTGATCGCCGCCACTGTTGGTGACGCTCCGTCCTGCTAACCTGCAATCGGCAACAAGCGGACTGCCGGCTCACAGGTGTCGTTGGAGGGGCCCGGCTGCCCAAGGCTTGCGTGGCCCTGCAGGGTCGTTCCGCGAACAGTGGGAATTCGCACATGCGGTATCAGGCCCTCGACGGCTGGCGCGGCGTCACCGCGATCCTGGTGGCCATTTTTCATCTCAATGTCTACGACCACTTCCACGGCTTTGGCTTGGTTCAGCATGCTTTTTATTACGTCGATTTTTTCTTTGTTTTGAGCGGATTTGTAATATCGGTGACATACGAGAGAAAAATCGTTGACAACGAGTCACTTAAACTGTTCATTGTGCGCCGTATATGCCGCATTTACCCTTTACACCTGACGATTCTCAGCGCATTTGTTGCAGTAGAACTTGCGAAAACACTGGCCTATTCCCTAGGAGCAAGTTTCCGTTTGCCGCCATTTGAGGATCCGAACAACTTAACGTCAGTGGTAACCAGCATATTGTTACTGAAAAGCTTCGGAATTCACAATGATCTTACGTGGAATTTTACAAGCTGGAGTATAAGTAGCGAGTTTTATGTCTATATTGTCTTTGGCTTATTAGTGTCTCTGACGTCGATGACCGCAAAGAGGTTACGCTACACCTTCTTTGCCACGACATTGGCGCTGGGCGCGGTTATCCTGATGCTGTTTTCTCCCCGCGGCATCGACGCTACTTACGATTTCGGCTTCTTCCGCTGCCTTTATGGGTTCTTTTGCGGGGTTTTTGTCTGGAAGTTTTATCAATCCAGACCAGTGCGGTCGCTGCCATTTGCCAGCATCTGGGAGATCGCTATTCTGATAGCGGCATCCAGCTTTGTGATTTATGTCGATCCCCATGGCAAACTTTCCTTTACCGCCCCCCTCTTGCTTTCAATCATGGTCTACATTTTTGCGTTCCAGGGCGGCATTGTTTCCAGAATTTTAATCTTAAAGCCATTTCAAGTGCTCGGGAAGATATCCTACTCGATTTATCTGGTTCATGCTTTTATCGTGATCAACATCATCGACCGCGCGGCATCATTGTTTCAAAAGGCATTCAGCATTCAGATAATGCAAGCTGCCTCGGGAACGGACGAAAGCGGATTTATCGCCGGTGAGACGGTGATCAATCTGGGAACGGCCGTTCAGGGCGATTTGCTTTGCGTCGCATATCTACTGCTCGTGGTGGGCGTTTCTTATTGCACGTTCACCTATATCGAAATGCCCTGGCAATCGAAACTTAACCGTGGCTACATCTCCGCGATGGCGAGGTCCCGCATCACCCCGCCCGCGACCACCGCCGTCGGGCGGTGAGCCAACGGGCAGCCGCAGTGAGCCCGCGGCTGCGGGGGAACTCGAAACCAAGCGGCGAACGCGTACGACGCGCCTGCCCCCCGGGCGCACGGCAACGCCCGGATAATGCGAGCATCGAAGCAATTTTGTCGTCCCTTCGCTGAGGCCCCGGATCATCCGGCGCCCGCCTCCGTTATCATGGCGCATGCCAAACCTGGCTCACGCGGAGGCGAACAGCGATTGACGAACTGGCGCCATCCGGTAGAACTGCGTCGTCCTCCTGCCCGTATCGGGGAGCCGCCACCGACATGCGTATCATGTTCATGACCAACGAATATCCCCCCAACATCTATGGTGGCGCCGGCGTCCATGTGGAGTATCTGTCAAAAGAACTGGCAAAAATCTCCGAAGTTGAAGTGCGCAGTTTCCATGACCAGTCGTTTGTTGAGGGTCATCTTACTGTGCGAGGCACAAAGGTGGACAGCAGCCAGTTTGCCGGATGTCCCGTGCCACTGATCTCGCCGCTGCGCGCTCTGGCGACGGGCCTCGCTTTCAACGGCCAGGGGATCAATGCCGACATTGTTCATTGTCACACCTGGTACGCGCATTTCGGCGGCATCCTTGCGAAGCTGCTGTACGGCACACCGCTGGTTGTCACCGTTCATTCGCTGGAACCGCTGCGACCCTGGAAGCGGGAACAGATCGGCCGGGGATACGAACTGTCGAGCTGGGTCGAGAAGACAGCCCTGGAGATGGCGGATGCTGTCGTCGCCGTCTCGAAAAGCACTTCCGACGATGTCATCAAGCTGTTCGACGTCGATCCGCAAAAAATTCACATCATTGCCAACGGGATCGATACCGACGAATACCGCCAGGTGAAGCGGCCGGACGTGCTGACCCGGTTCGGGATCGACTACGGCGGCCCCTACGTTCTGTTCGTCGGCCGCATGACGCGTCAGAAAGGCCTTTTGTATCTGCTCCGCGCCATCGACCAGATCGACCCGCAGGTCCAGATCGTCCTTTGCGCCGGCGAGTCCGATACGCCGGCCCTGCAGGCGGAACTGGAGGGCATGGTTAGCGAGCTGCAAAGCCGACGCCCTGGCATCATCTGGATCCCGGAGATGGTGGAGCGTTCGACCACCATCGCGCTCTACTCTCACGCGGCCGTGTTCTGCTGTCCGTCGATCTACGAGCCGTTTGGAATCATCAATCTGGAAGCCATGGCCTGCGGCACGCCGGTGGTCGGCAGTGCCGTCGGCGGGATTCCGGAGGTGGTCGTCGATGGCGAGACCGGCATTCTGGTTGACGTCGGTCTGTCCGACTCGCCGCCCCACGACCCCACGGATCCGGACGCCTTCGTCTCCCGCCTCGCCGAGGGAATCAACCGCCTCGCGCTCGATCAGGACCTTTCGCGACGGATGGGCGAAGCGGGTCGCCAGCGGGTTATCGATCACTTTAGCTGGCGCAGCATTGCCAATCAGACCCTCGACCTCTACAAGACGCTCATCCATCAGCCGGGCTAGCTGCTACCGAAAATCGCCCCACACCAGTCGCCACGCCGACGAGAGGGCCTAAAATCAAAGGGAGACGGACGTGCCGCAGGGAGCCAGGATTTACAATCTCTTTCCGTTGCTCGTGGGGGACGTCAAGGCTTGGGAAGGCCATCTGGACCATATCGCCGGCATGGGCTTTGACTGGATCTTTCTGAATCCGATCCACGCTCCGGGCGTTTCCGGAAGCCTGTACTCCGTCAAAGACTATTATGCCCTGCACCCGCTGTTCGAGGACGGCTCGGGCGATGAGCCGGACGTGATGATCGGCCGCTTCCTGAAAGCGGCCGAGGCGCGCGGCATCCGGGTCATGATGGACCTGGTGGTCAACCACACGGCCATCGACTCGCTGCTGGCCGAGGAGCATCCCGAATGGTTCAAGCACGAGGCCGACGGCAGCCTGGCTTCTCCTTATGCCGTCGATCCCACCGACACCAGCAAGCGCACTGTGTGGGGCGATCTCGCCGAGATTGACTACAGCGAGCGGCCGGAGCGCCGGGCCCTGGTCGAATGGTTCGCTGAGCTTGTCCGTCACTCCGTCCGGCTCGGTTTTCGGGGGTTTCGGTGCGATGCCGCCTACAAGGTGCCGAAGGACGTCTGGCGGCCGCTGATCGCCGCCGGCCGGAAGGAGAACGACGACGTTCTCTTCATCGCCGAGAACCTTGGCTCGCTGCAGGAGGAGACACTGGCGCTGCGCGGCGCCGGCTTCGACTACCTGTTCAACAGCGTCAAGTGGTGGGATTTTCGCGCCTATTGGCTGATCGATCAGTATGAGCAGTTTCGCTCGATCGCGCCGTCGATCGCCTTCCCCGAAACCCACGATACCGACCGGCTGATCAACGAACTGGCGGCCGAAGGCGTGACCGATCCGAAGGAGGTCGAGAAGCGCTATCGCAGCGCCTATCTGATCGCGGCGCTGTTCTCGACCGGCGTGATGATTCCGATCGGCTTCGAGTATGGATTCCGCAAGAAGCTGCACGTGGTCGAGACGCGTCCCTCCGACTGGGAGAAGCCAACGTTCGACCTGACCGAGTGGATCGCGGAGGTCAACCGGGTCAAGGGTTCGCTGCCGGTCCTGAATGAGGAGGGGCCGCAACGGGCACTCCTGCTGGGTGATCAGCGCGTCGCTTGCCTGCTCCGGCGGGCGATGCGCGGTCCCGCCTGGGTCGTCACCCTGATCAACCTCGACCGCAACGCGCCATCAACCGCACGGATCGAGTGGCTCGACGGCGACGTGCTGGTCGGGCGCGAGGTCACGCCGGGACGGGCCGCCGACGATCCCGAGCGCCCGTTTCGTGCCGGTGAGGAGGTGACCCTTGAGCCGGGTGAGGTGCGCGCCTACGCCAATCAATGACGGCTCGCCGGAGCCGGAAATCGCCGGGTCGACACAGGAGGGACCGATGAACACGGTCATCACCACACAACGGCCAGCCCAACCTGAAACCCAGTCCGGGCTGGCAGCCGGGCTCGTCAGCCGGCCCATCGTCATCCAAAACGTTCAGCCGCAGATCGACAACGGTCGCTGGCCGGTGAAGCGGGAGGTCGGCGACGATCTCGAGATCACGGCCGAGATTTTCCGCGACGGGCATGTCGTCCTGTCGGCGGTCATTCTGTGGCGACGGGCCGACGAGACGGCGTGGCGCGAAACACCGATGACGTCGGTCAATCCCGGTCTCGACCTGTGGTCCGGGACCATCCGCCTCGACGCCAACGCCACCTATGTCTACTCGGTGGAAGCCTGGACCGATTACTATCAGACTTGGTCAGGCGAGCTCGACAAGAAGGTTGCGGATGGCCAGGTGGTGACCCTGGAGCTGATCGAGGGGCGGGCGCTGGTCGAAGACGCCGCCAGACGCGCACAGGGCGATGACGCCGATCTGTTGAGCGCCCTGCTCAATTCGTTCGACCGGGCCGACGACCTGCGCCGCCAGCGGCTGCTCCAGGCCGAGGACGTGCGCGCGACAATGGCGCGGTGGCCGGACCGCGAGCAGTCCGTCCGCTACGACCGCGAGTTGCGGGTGTTCGTTGATCGGATCGAGGCCCGGTACGCCGCGTGGTATGAGATGTTCCACCGCTCGCAGGGCAACGTCCCTGGCCAATGGGCCACCTTCGCCGACTGCGAAGAGCGGCTCCCCGAAATCAAGGCCATGGGCTTTGACGTCATCTATCTGTTGCCGATCCATCCGATCGGGCGGATGCATCGCAAGGGCCCGAACAACTCGCTGGTCGCCGGCCCCAACGATCCCGGCAGCCCCTATGCGATCGGCTCGACGGAGGGCGGCCACAAGGCGGTCCATCCGGAGCTGGGCACGCCGAGCGATTTCCGCCGCTTCGTCCAGGCCTGCCACGCCCACGGCATGGAAGTGGCGCTGGATTTCGCCATCCAGTGTGCGCCGGACCATCCCTGGATCAAGGAACACCCGGAGTGGTTCATCTTCCGCCCGGACGGCACCATCAAGTACGCGGAAAACCCCCCGAAGAAATACCAGGACATCGTCAACGTCAATTTCTACGGGCCGCACCAGGACGCGCTGTGGCAGGAGCTTCTGTCGACCTTCCTGTTCTGGATCGAGCAGGGGGTCAAGATTTTCCGGGTGGACAATCCGCACACCAAGCCGATCCCGTTCTGGGAATGGCTGATCCATGAGGTGCACGACCGCGACCCGGAGGTGATCTTCCTCGCCGAGGCGTTCACCCGGCCGCGGGTCATGCAGATGCTGGCGAAAGTCGGCTTCACCCAGTCCTACACCTACTTCACCTGGCGCAACTTCAAGGGCGAAATCATCGACTATCTCACCGAGCTGACCACGTCGCCGGTGAAAGAATACATGCGGCCGAATTTCTTTCCCTCGACGCCTGATATCAATCCGCCGTTCCTGCAGACTGGCGGTCGTCCGGCCCACATGATCCGCTTCGCGCTGGCCGCGACGCTGTCGTCGGTCTACGGCATGTACAACAGCTACGAGCTGTGCGAGGCAACGCCGGTCCCGGGCAAGGAAGAGTTCCTGAACTCCGAGAAGTACGACTACAAGGTCTGGGACTGGGACCGACCCGGCAACATCAAGGAGTTCATCACCAAGATCAACGCCATCCGCCGTGCCAACCCGGCGCTCCACGAACTCGACAATCTGCGCTTCTACCCTGCGGACGATGACAACATCCTGTTCTACGGCAAGATGACCAGGGACAAGTCGAACATGGTTTTCGTCGTGGTCAACCTCGATCCGTTCGACCCTCATGTCGCCGAATTGGATTTCCCTCTGGAAGCAATGGGCCTCACACCTGGGGATACCTTCCAGGTCGAGGAATTGCTGACGGGGCGTAAACACCTCTGGCGCAGCGCAAAGCAAGGGGTGAAGCTGGAGCCTGACCTCAACCCGGTCGAGATCTACCGGATCGGCACGTGGGAAAAGGTCGACTATCGGAGCCCCTGCTTCTGAGGCGAGCGACCCGGACGGCGGCGGGAAGATCATGGCCGCTTGTGGCGGCCATGACCGCAGGGCGCAAGCCCGGCAGGAGCCGGGCCGGTTAGTTTAGTACAGCGCCACGACGTTGGCGACCGGGACCAGGCAGTCGCCAAAAGAATTGACCGAGATATTCAGAGAGGTGGTGCCGGCAGGCGCCGCATCGTTGATCTGATGACCGGTGGTATCCCACAGTTGCGGCAACGGACCGGCGATCGCGCCGTTCCAGTCGCTGTCGGTATCGATGCCGCCAGGGCCGGCATAGGGGATGCCGTTAATGGTGGTCGTTTCATCGGAAATGTACGCGTCCCGGCTGCTGCCGAGCTGCCCGTCCGCGCCGATATTGTCGATGATGACATTGCCGCCCGTTGCCGCGACCGGAAGGCGGAGAGTATACGTCAGGTTGTCGAAAAACATGTTCCCGGCGAGCCCGCGATCGAAAAGAGAGACTCTGGCGGCGCCGGTGCCGACGATGACAAGCGAGGCGCCTTCCATCAGCGGAAACTTGACCGGCGAAAACCAGGGGTCCGCGCCACCCGTTGCACCCGATGCACCCGCAAGCAGCGTGACCTGGTAAGTCCCGTTTCCGTTGGCGACAGCAAGCGGTACTGCTGCCCGGTAGACGGTGGTGCGATCGCCGCCCCAGCACGGCGAATCCGTGACGCCGATGGCGGCCCCGGCCACGGTGGCGGCGGCGCTCGCTGTAGGCGCTGTTCTCTGGATCTTGATGCTCTTGACGGCGGCCGCCGGAGCCCCGTTGGTCACGACCGCCCAATACACGAATGCGGCTTTGGTCGGCTTATTGACGCCACTGACGTTCAGCGCGCCGCCGGGGCGATTGCGCAAGCCGACGCCACCCGTGCCATATTGCGCCGCTGTGTAATTGTTGCTGGGAGCAATCGTTCCCAAAGCAAGTTCGGTTGGTGCACTCGCCTCGGCCGCTCCCGTTCGTGCGCCAAGAGTGGCTTCCTGAGCGTACGCAGGAAGGCCAGCCAAGAGCGACGCTGTAACGAGGATTGCTGCTTTCATTTGCCCACTCCTTAGAAAAGGCGGGCGGACTCCCGCAAGCTTCAGCGCGCGGCTTAAAATTTCGTGTTGCTCGCTGTAGACCCCACCCCCTTAGGGCCAAAAAGGTAACAAATGGGGAGGTCGGCGGCAAGCGTCTCAGAACAGTGACGGCTCGGCCGACGGCAGCGCTCGACCGCAGCCGGGCGGTTGTGCAAACCTCGAAAGAAGCAGGAAGAGGCCGTAAGGGGCTACTCGGCGTCCCGGGCAGGATCATTGCGAGCGACGCGGACGGCGTACGAGCGCTTGACCTCGGCGATGGCCTGACGAAGCTCCTGCAGATACTGCGCCCGCCGGGCCGCGAACGCCGCTTCTTCGTCGAGAGATCGGGTTGCGGCGCCTCCGGGCCGGACGACGCGACCTTTGGCCGACGCCACCTCGTTGGCCCGCCGGCTCCACTGTTCGTCGAGGTCAACCCAGGTGCCTGCCGGGCGCTGACCCATGTTGCGATCGGCGAGGGACAGCATCAGGGCCGGGGAGCGGACGCGCGGGCCACTGGCCAAGCCGGAGCCGGCTCCGGCGGTGAGCGGCCCCAAACCAAAGGTACTGCTGCCGACCAGTTCCAACCGCTGTTGCTCGTTCCAGAACGTCACGACCTTGTCGCGGTAAGGCCCCTTCAGTTCAGGCGTAGCCGAGTGATAGCGGCCCGCCGCCTCCTGCCACGACCCGAAGTCCTCATAGAGGGATCGCAGGAACTTGCTGGCGTACGCCACGTTGGCGAACGGGTCGAACGCGTTGTCCAGGCTATAAAACGCGTCCGCATGGTGATGCAGGTTAACCTGCATGCAGCCGACGTCGATGTTCCGGATCCCGCGCGCCTGCAGGGCCCGGACCTCGGCGATCGCTGCCTCTTTTGTCGGCAGATAGCGGCCTTCGCCTTCCGCCATCACCGTCCAGGGCCACGGCATCCGCCTGCCGAATGTCGGATGCTTGCGGGCCGATTCGGCCAGCGCAATCGCCGACAGCAGGTGCTTCGGGATGGCCAGCGCCTTCTCCTGCGCGGCAATGGCTTCCGGGCAAAGCCGCCAGGGGTCATTTGGCAAGCCGACAGGCCCCGCGACGGCAGGCGCGTCCGCCATGGCGATCATCACGGCCATGGCACCACACAACCAAACTGCCCGCAAAAGTAGCATGGAACAAGTCTAACTTTCCGTTCCGCCTGCGACAAGCTTTTAGCGCACCTCGGTTAACAAACCGATAGAGCAACCCTTCTCTCGCCTAGGTCGAGCGTTCTGCTCGCGGCTCGCCGGCCTCCAAGTCCATCCAGGCGGGCGGAAGCCCGGACCGACGGACACGAAGATCGCCGATCCTCTGCTCGACGGCGCTCAGATATTCGGACAGCGACCGGCCGAGAATGCGGTAACCGGCGCGATTCATGTGCAACGGGTCTTCGCTGTAGTAGCCAAGGAGCGGCTCCAGGCCACGTCCCACCATCCGCCGGGTAATATCGACGAAATGAACGTCCGCGGTGTCCCCCAACTCGCGCTCGATAATCCGGTTGGTGTACGCAATGCCGTGCATCAGCATGAAGCGGGCCGGACTGACCTTGATCGAGACGTAAGCCATCGGCACCGATCCCAATATCTCCCGCTTGCGGCCGATGATCGTGCGAACCCGCTGAAGCACCTGTTCCGGGCTGGCGCCGTCGCCGAGATCATTGTCCCCTGCGTACAGGATAAAGACGCGTGGCGCGTAGGCGGCGACCAGTCGATCGAAATATTCAATGCAGTCGGCGAGCGTCGAGCCGCCGAAACCGTGATTGACCACATTGTGCTCGGGAAAGTAGTCCGCCAGGTCGTGCCATAGGGTGAACGACGAGCTTCCATAGAACAGGACCACATTGGACTCGCCCCGCAGCCGGCGGGTGCGTCGCTCGAGTTCAGCCACTTCGACATCAAACCAGGACGGCATCAAACACTCCTCGGAACCGCTCGTCAGACCGCAGCCAGTGCTCCTGGAGTGGCAGGACGATCATCGTTGAGAGTCCACCGATCATCCTGTCGAACCTGTCTTTCCCGCCCGGCGCATGTGCAGAATTGCAAATTATAAAAAAATCGACGAGCAATTTCCAGGGTTTCTTCGCCTTTTGTTTGATGAGAAGCCGTGCTAAACGCGGTTTAGCTGCGATGCAGCAGAATAATGTATATGTAATACTTTTGTAATACACTGGTCATAGCGGTTTAATTGAAATGAAACGCGAATATCACCGGTGGCACTCCAGCCGTCTCGGGCGCGACATGGAACTGATTGTGTTTGGCCACGCCGGCGCCCGGGTCCTCGCTTTTCCTCCCCGCTGCGGGCGCTTTTTCGACTACGAGAACCACGGCCTGATCGGAGCTCTTGGTCATCATCTCGAACAGGGCTGGCTGCAAATCCTCTGCGTCGATTCCATAGACGAGGAGGCTTACTACAATAACTGGTGCCGACCCCGCGACCGCGTTCTCCGTCATATCAAGTATGAGCAGTATATACTCGAAGAAGTCCTTCCTTTCGGCCGGACGATAAATGGAAATCCGTATCAGATCGTTCTAGGGTGCAGCTTCGGCGCCTATCATGCAATGAACATTGCGTTAAGGCATCCGCATTGCTTCAATCGCATCGTTGCCTTGAGCGGACGATACGACCTGACTCAGGCGCCAGACGGCTTCCGCAATCTGCTCGATGATCATTATGATCAGGATGTCTACTTCAATATGCCCAATCATTACATGACAAACATCGGCGAGAACGGCGTCCTGTCGCAGATCCGGACTCTCGATATCAAGCTCGTCATCGGCGAAAACGATCCCTTTCTCGATGATAATCGCCGGCTCAGCGAAACCCTTTGGCAGAAGGGGGTCTGGCATCAGTTCCGGATGTGGAGCGGCCGCGCTCACGGCTACCGCCGCTGGCGCGAAATGCTGACCTGTTTCGTCTGAACGCCCGCACATCCGTAATCTGGCGCAATCTGCCGCTGGACGCGCGGTGCCGGGGCGTCTAGGCTCGCACACGCGCGGCAGACATGATCAGGCCGCCACCGATGCAACCATTGAAGGCAGCCATGAATCAGCGGGTTATGCCCGTCTCCGCTCTCCCGGAAGGGTATGACCCAGCGGGCTTGCGGCAGACGCCGCGGCTTCCGTGCATCGTCGCACGCCGATGAGCACCGGGACGCCGGCGGGTCCGCCGCCTGAGCTTCCGCGGGCGGAGGTCAAGCACGCGCGGCGTTTTTCCCTCGTCTGGCTCATCCCCATTGTTGCCGCCATCGCCGGTGCGTGGCTGGTCTATACGACCTTCGCCTCGCGCGGCCCGATGATCTCGATCACCATGCAGACCGCTTCCGGCATCGAGCCCGGCAAGACGGCGATCCGGTATCGGGACGTCCAGCTGGGCGTTGTCGACGAGGTGACCCTGACACCCGATTTGCAGCAGGTCGTCGTTCGCGCCCGGATGAACAAGGAGGCGGAGAGCGAACTCCGCGAAGGAACGGAGTTCTGGGTCGAAAGCGCCCGGATTACCGCCGGCGGCGTGTCCGGTCTTGGAACCCTGCTGTCGGGCGCCTACATCGGCATGCGCCCCGGCCCCGGGGCACCGAAGCACGATTTCGTCGCCCTCGACGCGCCACCGGTCTACCAGGTCGACATCCCCGGCAAGCGCTTCGTCCTTCAGGCAGAGCGGCTGGGCTCGGTGTCCGCCGGCGCTCCGATCTTCTTCCGTGGCATCCAGGTGGGCAGCGTGCTGGGTCACGAACTGGATAACGAGGGTCGGGGCGTCAGCATCTTCGCCTTCGTTTCGGCGCCGTACGACGCCTTTATCCGTCGAGGCAGCCATTTCTGGAATGCCAGCGGCATCGACGTTTCGATCGGTGGCGCTGGCGTGAACATCCGCACGGAGTCCTTGCAGTCAATTTTGATCGGAGGCGTCGCCTTCGATACCCCTCTGGCGGATAGCGCCAGTCCGCTCGCCGAGGATGGCGCCAAATTCCCTCTGTTCACCTCTTTCGACAGCATTGCCGAGGCTCAGTACACAGTAAAAGTGCCGTTTCGGGTGTATTTTGAAGGTTCTGTCTCCGGGCTGACACGTGGCTCGCCGGTGGTCTCTATGGGCCTGCGCCTTGGCGAGGTGACCGACGTCCACCTTGAGATCGATCCCAACACCCTGAGTGTACGGATACCGGTAACCCTGGTCCTGGAGCCACAGCGATGGCAGGTCGTGGGTGAGCGCGCAACGTCTCCGGAGCTGATGCAGAAGCGGTTTGCGGATTGGGTGCACCGGGGCCTTCGGGCGCAGCTCCAAACCGCAAACCTCCTGACCGGCCAACAGCAGGTAGCCCTGCAGATGTTTCCTGATGCTCCGGCGGTCGACCTCGCGACGGTGGACGGGATGATCGTCATTCCTTCGGTGCCTTCCGAAACGGAACAGCTGACCGAGAAGGCACAGGCCTTCCTCGACAAGCTGGACAAGGCGCCGGTTGCCGAGCTGGTCGCCGACCTCCGCAATACCGTGCAAAGCGCCGACCGGCTGCTGGCGAGCCCTTCACTGCGCCGAGGGATCGACGACGTGGGTCCTTTGCTGAAAAACCTGAACGAGACCGTGACCGCCGCGCGCTCAACGCTCGACAACGCAGCGCTGACGATGCAGTCGGCGAACGAGGTGATCGGCGTCGACTCAGCACTGCGCTATGACGTGGCGCGCTTGCTGAAGGAGCTGACCAGCGCCGCGCGGGCGCTGCGCACTCTTGCAGATTTCCTTGAGACCAACCCCAATGCCTTGATCCTTGGCAAGCCGGTCCCGGATACACAATGAACTCCCGCCGAAACCGACCTTTCGCCGTGGCTGCCGTTCTCCTCGCGGTTCTGCTTGCCGGGTGCGCCAGCGCAGGGCCGCCAGGCTATTACACGGTAGCGCCGGTTCCACCCGCCGCTGCCGCGCCCACGGCCGCTCCGGCGCTCATTGCACTGGGCCCGGTGACCCTTGCCGATTACCTCGATCGTCGCCCGATCGTCACCCGCGACACGGCCTATGCGCTTCGGCTCGCGGACAACAACTATTGGGCGGCGCCGCTGCAGGACATGATCCCTCGCGTCCTTGTCGCCGACCTGACGATGCGCCTGCCGGCCGATCGTGTCGAAGGCTTTCCGCAAACGCTAAGCAGCGGGGGAGATTACCGGATCGCGGTTGACATCGCACAGTTCGACGTTGATGCGAACGGCCTCGCGACGCTCGCCGCCCGCTGGCAGATTTTTCAGCGGAATGCCTCCCAACCGATCCTGCTTGGGCAAGAGACACTGCAGCGCCAGGCGGAAACCAGCGGCTACGCCGGCGGGGTCGCCGCGCTCAGCCTGACTCTCGGGGACCTCACCGATCGCTTGGCCGACGCGCTAGCGAGGCTCCGCCGTGAAATGCCACGGGCAATCAGCCAAAGTTGATTGGCATCCGTGCGCCGCGGCTGATCGGGCCCTGCGCACCATGATTGGCCACTTTCTGCGCCTGTGGCTGGTTCTGCTCTTCATCGGGTTGCACGGAGGGGCGGCAGGCGCGGCAGACGCGTCGTCATCCCCACCTCCGACGCTAGGCACACTGGAAGCAGGGCAAGCCCGCGCGGCGATTGCCGGCCTGTCGGACGAGCAGGTGCGGGCGCTGCTGATCGATCGGCTGGAGGCGGAGGCTGCCCAGGCCGCTTCGGTCGCCCAGACTGACACGGTCGGCCTCGTCGCCGACGATGCGCAGACGATCCGCTACCGCCTGGGTGAGACAGTGGCGGGGCTGCCGGACCTGCCTTACGCCGTCTTGTTCGTTTTTGATGAGCTGACCCGGCATAACGACAGCACGGAGTTGCTGATCGGCCTCGCGACGATTCTTGCGTTGGCGGCCCTGGCTGAATGGCTGTTTCATCGCGCGTTGAGAAGCTTCCGGCACGAACTCGGCACCTCTTCCCCCCGCACCGAGCTGGGTCGGCTCGGGCTGCTGATCATCCAGGCGCTGACCGAAACGCTGGCGCTTGTTGTTTTTACCGTCACCGCCATCCTGACGTACTTCGCCTTACATCCCGAACAGGTGCTTGTGCGCCAGGCTTTCTGGGCGTTCCTCATCACCATCTTTTTGACCCGCGCGTTCGCGATCATTGGACGGCTCCTCCTCGCACCTCACAGACCGAGGTTGCGTTTACCTGACCTGAGCAATGAGGATGCCACGAGTCTCTACCGCTTGATCCTGGTCCTGGCGGCTGTGGTCTCTTCCGCTGCGACTTTCGGGCAACTGGCCCCTTCCGCGAATCTGCCCGAGCCGCTGGTCCTGGCGCTGGGTACGGCCCTGCAGTGGCTGGTGCTTTGTACCTGTCTTGCCGGAATCCTGCTGCATCGTCGGCAGCTCGAGAGATGGCTTGGAGGGCGACGTTCGACCAGGCGGACGTCCATCGGCGCTCTCCTTTCCCGGCACTGGACCATCCTGATAAGCGTGGGGCTGATCGGCACGGGGATCGTTGCCATGGCCTCACGGCTCCTGACGGTGCAGTCCCAGGCCGTGCCGCTCACCCTCAGCCTTGTCGTCATGGTGGCCGTTCCCGCCATTGACGGGCTGTTGCGCATGCTGGTGCGACATCTGCTGTCGTCACCGGAGGAACCCGCATCGGAAGCCGGCGCCGGAGAAGGCCCCACAGCCACCGAACGGCCCGGCCGGGAGCCCCCGGTGGACAGCGAGTACGCGCCGGTGATCATGCACAACCTGCGCATTGTTCTCGCCGTCGTGGTCATCGTCACGCTCGGCGCCCTCTGGAACATCGACATCGATCGTCTTGCCGCCGGAAGCCTCGGCACGCGTATCGCCGACGCGCTGTTCACGATCCTCATCGCGGTGTTGCTGGCTTCGGGGCTGTGGGGAGCGATCAAGACCGCAATCGATCGTCATGCCCCCGACGCGTTGCTGGACGAGGCCGCCATGGCCGACGGCGAAGGCGGGCACGGCGGCCTGTCGCGGCTGCAAACGCTGCTGCCGGTGGTTCGCAAGTTCCTGTTTGCCACCATCGTCGTCATGGTCGGCATGACCGTCATCTCCGCGCTCGGCGTGGACATTGGTCCACTGCTGGCGGGTGCCGGCGTCGTCGGCATCGCCATCGGGTTCGGCGCACAGGCCCTGGTCCGGGACATTTTTTCGGGCATTTTCTTCCTGATCGACGACGCCTTCCGCGTTGGCGAGTACATCGACGTGGGAGCCGCGAAGGGAACCGTCGAGCGGATCTCGATCCGTTCACTGAGGCTGAGGCATCACCTCGGACAGATCAACACGGTCCCGTTCGGCGAGATCAAGACGGTGACCAACTTCAGCCGCGACTGGGTGATCATGAAGCTCGAATTGCGGGTGCCGCTGGACACCGACATCGAGAAGGTCCGCAAGCTGGTCAAGCAGGTCGGGCAGCAGATGCAACAGGACGAGGAGCTTGGACCCAACCTGCTGCTGCCGCCGAAATCGCAAGGCGTGCATCGGATGGAACCGACGGCCTACGTCGTCCGGGTCAAGTTTATGGCGAAACCGGGGGAACAGTTCATCTTGAGACGGGAACTGTTCCGGCGTCTGCACGAGACGTTCCGGGAGCACGGAATCCGGCTGGGCGTAAGCCCGATCTTCGTCGGCGCCACGGAAAGCGCTGCCGCCGGCACGGCGTCGGCCGCGGCGGCGAGCCTGGCCCAGGAGCCGCAAGAACCGGGCGGCGGAGCAACCGGCCGCGCCTGACCGCGGCTCAGCCGCCGGTCGGCTTATCGAACACCAGGATCTTGGACAGAAAGGCGAGTTCGCCGCCTGCCCGCCGCAATCCTGCCCTGGTGAACAGGGCGGTGAGGTCGGTTGCGGCGTAATCGGCATAGTAGGGTTCGTGGAATGATTTGGGGAAGCCCGCGAGCAGTCGTCCCCAGTCCGGCCGATCCCCGTTCTGCAGGGAGTCGACGATCACGAGCCTGCCGCCGGGGCGAAGGATACGGGCCATTTCCTCGGCGATGCGTCCGCGCACGTCGGCGGGCACCTCATGCAGCAGATAGACGCAGGTGATCACATCGACTCTGCCGCCTGCGATCGGCACGTTCTCCGCAAACCCGCGCAGCAGCAGGGCCTCTCGACGGGGCCGCAGCAGCCGCGCCGCCTCCGCCAAGTAGGGCAGGCTCAGGTCGACTCCCACCGCCCGCAGCCGGGGAAAGCTGTCGAGAACGCTGTCCAGGAAGCGCCCGGTGCCGCAGCCGATGTCCAGCAGCATCGCCTCCCCCGGATGCCGATCCAGAAAGCTGGCAATCGGGGCAAGGGCTTGCCGTCGCATCAGGTCGGCACTGCCCATAAACAACACCTCGACCTGCTGGTCGTAGAGGCGGGCCGAGTGTTCGCTCAGATAACCGTCGGTCTGATAGTGGAAGTTCCGGCAATAGTAGTCGGGAAGCTTCCCGGTCGAGGCGACCGTTTGCCGGACGTCATCGAAACCGTCGCGCTGCCGGCGGGCCGTCACCTCCGGCAAGTCCCGGAAGTATCGCAACGCATCGTCCAGCAATTTGCCCGCTTCATCCAGCATCGGCGTGGGAGCGCGGTAGACGCCGTCCCGGATCCGCACCCAGTCCCGTCGCTGCAAGGCCACGATATCGGCGAGCAGATCCCGCAACGAAGGAGCCGCGCGCCGGCGGCGCGGCCGGGGCCGCGAACTCGGGACCGCCGGCCGGCTCAGGCGCTGGGAAAGAAGATACTGGCCGAGAAACCAGGCCACCCGCGCGTTCTGAGATGCGAAATAGAAGGTGCGATCGAACATCTCCCGGATGGATATGGGAACATCGGCCCCCGTTGCCAGCGCGCCGCGTCACGGCGACTATGGACGCCATTCCGGACGAGAGGAACGCGGATGACACAGCTTGCCGCTGTCGAGATCGAATACTGCACCCAGTGCCGCTGGCTGCTGCGCGCAGCCTGGACGGCGCAGGAGCTGCTGCTCACCTTTGAGGACGACCTTGCCGGCATCACTCTGGTACCGGGGCGAAACGGTGTCTTCAACGTGCGTGTCGATGGCGAAACGGTGTGGTCGCGCGACGCTGAAGGGCGGTTTCCGGGGCTCAGGGAGCTGAAGAAGCGCCTGCGCGACAAGATCGCACCGGACCGCTCGCTCGGGCATTCAGATCGGCCCTAGCGCGCATCACTCCGCGCCGTTCTTGAGCACCGGCGGTGCTCACGCCTCTTCCACCAGGGTCGGGAAGTCCTCTTCCCAAAACTCGCCGGTCGCTCGTTCTTCCTTGCGTCGCAGTTCCTCCTCCCTGTGCCGCAGTTCGACCCGGCGGATCTTTCCGGTCATCGTCTTCGGCAGGTCGCCGAACTCGACGCGACGAATGCGCTGGTATGGCGCGAGCCGCGCCCGGGTAAATCGCAGGACCTCCTCGGCCAGCGCGTCCCCCGCGGCAAACCCGTCCTCCAATTCGATGACGGCTTTCGGCACAACCAGACCGTCCCGCCTGGCGCTGGGGACGACGGCTGCTGCCGCCACCGCCTCATGCTCGATCAGCACGCTTTCCAGCTCGAACGGACTGATCCGATACTCCGCGGATTTGAACAGGTCATCGGCCCGGCCGACGTAGTGGTAATATCCGTCGGCGTCGCGCCTCGCCACGTCGCCGGTGCGATACCAGCCATGCTCGCCGGGATCGATTGTCTTGCCCCAGTCGTCCTGATAGCCCAGCATCAACCCCATCGGTCGGGGGTCGAGCGGCAGGGCGATCTCGCCCTCGTCAGCGTGGGCACCGTCCGCGTCCAGCAGCGCCACCTGGTAACCCGGCAGCACCCTTCCCATCGAGCCCTGCTTGATCGTTGTGCCGGGGGTGTTGCCGATGATCGCCGTGGTCTCCGTCTGTCCATAGCCGTCGCGGACCGTCAGGCTCCAGCGCTTTTCCACATGGCGAATGATTTCAGGGTCCAGAGGCTGGCCCGAGCTGACGACCTCTCGCAGCCGAACCGGATAATTGGCGAGATTCTCGTCGAGCAACTGCCGCCAGACGACCGGCGGGGCACAAAGCGACGTGACGCCGTGCCGGACGATCACGTCCAGCATCGTCTTGGCGTTGAAGCGCAGCCAGTTGTAGACAAACACCGTCGCGCCGGCATTCCACGGAGCGAAGAAGCCGCTCCAGGCATGCTTCGCCCACCCCGGTGAGCTGATGTTGAGGTGGACGTCGCCTTCCTTCAGCCCGAGCCAGTACATGGTGGAAAGGTGGCCGACCGGATAGCTGACATGGCTGTGTTCGACCAGCTTCGGCTTTGCCGTCGTGCCAGACGTGAAATACAGCAGCAGCGGCGCATTGGCCGGGGTCGGCGCATGCGGCGCGAAGATCGGCGAGGCGCGATAGGCGTCCTCGAATCGCTGCCATCCGGCCGGAGCGTGACCAATCGCTATCCGTGTAAAGCTGCCGGGAATGTCGGCAAACTTGCCCGCGTCGCCGGCACCGGTGACGACATGGCGAACGCCGCCGCGCTCGATCCGGTCGAGAAGATCCTCGCGGGTGAGCATGGTCGTTGCGGGGATGACCACCGCGCCGAGCTTGATCGTCGCCAGCATGACTTCCCAGAAGGCGACCACGTTGCTGACCATCAGCAAGATCGGATCGCCACGCCGAACGCCCTGGCCCCGCAGGAAATTCGCCACCTGATTCGATCGTTCCGACAACTCCCGAAAGCTGAGCTTGATCTCGCCCGCATCCCGGCTCACCACCCGAAGCGCCGGCCTGTTGTTGTTCTTGGCGTAGGCGTCGAACCAGTCGAGCGCCCAGTTGAAGTTTTCCAGCTGCGGCCACTGGAACTTGGCGCACGCGCGCTCATGGTCCTTGCGCTGGGCCATCAAGAGATTGCGCGCCTGGATAAAGACCTCTGTGGACGTCATGGTTACCTCCCCGGCCGCTACCCGGCCAGCCCCGTTCCGAGAGACGCGGCGTTATCATCGTTTTACCCAAAATAGCCGCTTATTGTGGTTTGCCCTAGGAGCTTATCAACTTGGCGACCGCGACCCAACGTCAGCCCCGAGAGGCTCTCGTCTGCCCAGCGCCGCCACGTTGGTGGCTGGGGCAAAGAACGCTACCGGTAGTTTTAATCCCGGTCTTCTTCTCTTATGTTCAGTCGTACGACGAAAGCGGGGGTCGCAAACCTAACGATCTGTTGCTGCACAAAAAAGCGGCCGCGCTCCATAACTCTTGCTGCTCAAGGGCAGCACCGTGTCGAGGGCAGGAGGTAACATGAGCATCTTTGATTCGCTTGTTCACGATCTGGCCAGCAAGTTTGGGCTCGGAGCAAAATCAGGCCCTCTGGTCGGCGAATTGCTACGGTTCGTGACAGCGCCGCCAGGCGGTGTCGCTGGTTTCATTGATCGATTCAACAAAAGCGGACTTGAAGACCTCGTCCAATCGTGGCTCGGCCGCGGCGACAGCGCGCCGCCTATGTCCGGGCCGCAGGTGGAACAAGCTTTGCCGGCGGACGTGCTCGGCACGTTCGCCAGCAAGCTGGGCCTTGGCCTGGGTACGGTGACATCGGCACTTGCCGTCGCCATTCCCAGGGTCGTCGGCCTTCTGACGCCGGGCGGCAAGATCCCGACGGGTGTCCCGCCGGCAGCGACGGCGTTCCTGAGCGAAGCCACCCCTCTGACGAGGACGATCCCGGTGGCGACCGGCAGCGAGGGGGGCATGGGCAAGTGGGTAATCCCGGCGATCATCGTCCTGGGGCTTCTCGGGCTTGGCTGGTATCTCCTGACCGGCAAGCCGGAGGAGAAGGTCGCAACAGCGCCGGTCGCAACAGCTCCGGCTCCCGCTCCTGCGGTTCAGCCCGAGCTTTCACTCCGCAACAGCGACGGTGTCGTCAACGTTTCCGGCATGGTCAAGGACGAGGGCACCCGCACGTCGATCCTCGACACACTGAAAGCCGCATTTGGCGTCGATAACGTCAAGAGCGACCTCGCGGTCAATCCTGCGGCAGCCCCAGCGGTCTGGCTCGACAAGCTCGCTGCGGCTCTGGAGAACTTCAAACTCCCCGGCCTTCAGGCCCTCTTCGAGGGCGCCTCGCTGCAGATCGGAGGATTGATTAGCGACGCCGACCGGGACCGCATCATCGCCTCGCTGAAGTCCCTGTTCGATTCGGGCGTCTCGGTCGGGCCCCTGAGCGATTCGGTCACCGACGCGGTGAAGAAGGCTGCCGACAAGACTGTGGCCGCCCTCTCTGGTCTTCAGACGGGATTCACCGGCAAGGACGTTGCCTCCGCTCTGAACATGAGCATCATCAACTTCGCCAGCGGCAGTGCGGCGGTCCCGGCATTCAATCGAGCGGTGCTGAAGCAGGCAGCCGTCTACATCAAGCAACTGCCGGCAGGAACCGTCATCGAGATCGGTGGGCATACGGACGACACCGGCGATGCCGCGGGCAATCAGCTGCTTTCGCAGCAGCGGGCGGACGCGGTGCGCGAAGTCCTGATCCAGGAAGGCGTTGATCCGACGATGCTGGTCGCCAAGGGTTATGGGTCGACCCAGCCGGTCGCGAGCAACGACACTCCCGAAGGGCGATTCCAGAACAGGCGGATCGCTTATTCGATCCTGTAGTAGCAATTCAGGGTATGCCCGCCACCGCATCCTGTCCGTGCTGCAGTGGCGGAACTTTGGCTCGCGCCGTCAGGCGCCCTGCAGCCGGCGCAAGAGCGACTCCAGGACTTCACAGAGCCGGTCCAGATCCTGCGGTTCAGACAGGCGGTGGTCGCCCGCCTTGACCAGAGTGATCTCCACGTCCTCCGCCGCCAACTGATCGCCGAGACGAAGCGACGTGCGCCAGGGGACATCGGGATCGCGCGTGCCGTGGATCAGCCGCACCGGACAGGTGAGCGGGATGCGCGAGCGGAGCACCAGGTGCCGGCGTCCCTCATCGAGAATCAGGCGGGTCACCGGCGTCGGTTCAGGATCGTAAGGGCTATAAACGGGCAGCACGCCCTTGCTCTCCAACACCTCGCGGTCGGACGGCGACAGCGCCGGCAAGATCAGGTCTTCGGTGAAATCGGGGGCGGCAGCGACGCCCACAAGCCCGGCAATGCGTCGCGGCCTGGCGCGGGCGGCCAGGAGCATGATCCAGCCGCCGAGGCTGGATCCCACCAGGACCTGCGGACCTTCGGTCAGTCGATCGAGAACGAAGACCGCATCATCTGCCCAGCGGCCAATGGTCCCGTCGATGAATTCGCCGGAAGACGCCCCATGACCGAAATAGTCGAAGCGCAGGAAGGCCACGCCGCGCTGGCGGCAAAAGGCCTCCAGGCGTATCGCCTTCTGCCCGGTCATATCCGACTTGTAGCCGGTGAGAAAAACAACGCCCGGCGTTCGTCCCGGCGTTCGATGATAGGCGATCACCGCCCCATCCTCGCGGGTGATGGTCTCGGGCGGAGGAAGAATGTCTTGATCGGTCATGGCGCCACTGTACTCGCCTTGCGCCGCCAAGGCTCGGTTCATCGCCTGGTATTCAGAACCGCCGCTGAGGAGGAGACCGAGTCAGGCCGTCGCCCCGCCTGCTGCCCTATCCGCCGTCCGCGCTGCGGCTGGCGCGAAGTGCATCCGGCCTCGGGGCCGGCGAAACTTTTCGGATGCTGACACGCCGGTCGGCCAGGGACGTGTTCGGCTTGGATGCCGGACGTCCCATCTTCCGCTCTTTCGTGGCCAGCGACTTGGCCGTTGGCGCAGACCGTCCCTTTCGAACCTGAAGCCGGCCCTTATCTGCGGTTCGCTTCCGGGCCTGTATCTTCCGCTTCGCCACGGACTCCTTATTCATAGCGATGGCGGTTGATTTCGTGGCGCGACGAGCCTTGCGACCCTTGCCGGGCTTGGCCTTGGCTGCGACCACACGCGTCGGCTGTGTCTCAAAGCCTTGATCCAGGAGAGAGGCCATCAGGCTGTTGCGCGTCGCTGCGGAGCGTGACCCCATAACCACGCCCACCAATCGGCGCTCCTTGTGGCGGGCGGAGGCGACCAGGTTGAAGCCGGCAGGCCCCGTGTACCCGGTCTTGATGCCATCCATGCCCCTGTAAGCGTTCATCAGCCGATTGTGATTGCCGTGAGAAACCCGCTTCCAGCGAAAACTCCGGGTCGAGAAGATGCTGTACTGGGCAGGATGGTCGCGAAGCAGGGCGCGCCCCAGCATCGCCATCTCGCGGGCCGTAGTCCGTTGCTGCGGATGATGCAGGCCAGATGCGTTACGAAAGGTCGTGCGACGCATACCGAGGGTTCGCGCCTTTGCCGTCATCCTGCGCGCGAACGCCGCTTCGGTCTTGGCCAGGTTTTCGGCCACCACCACGGCCACGTCATTCGCCGACTTTGTCGCCAGCGCGAGCATCGCTTGCCGCACGGTTATCGTCTGGCCCGGCCTGAGCCCGAGTTTGCTTGGCGGTTGCATGGCTGCGTGCGAGGAGACCCTCAGTCGTGTGTTCATGCCGACCACGCGCTGGTCGAGGGCGTCAAATAACAGGTACAGGGTCATCATCTTGGTGAGCGACGCCGGGTAGCGCGCTGCGTCGGCATTTGCCTCCGAGAGGACGCGGCCGCTGGCCCCCTCGATGACAATGCTGGAAATTGCCGCTGCGGCCGAAGTTGCTCCCAGGCCCGCGGACAGCAGTGCTCCCAGGAGCAGAACAACCTTAATCAAGCCGCGCGCAGCAGGATGTCGCTTCGCCATCACGACCCCCAAAAGATCGAGCCTCCATGCCGACTGTTTGCGGCACGTCCCAGTGCCGTCACCGTGGCTTGGTACGAAGCATAACCACGAACGCCCGCCGGATCCATTACTTCATCCGACGACTCAATATCGATCGCAAAATATTTAGAAGAACACGGAATCTCAGTCCTGCTGCAGCCCGGCTGCGACGGCGGGAGGTCTTAGCCCGAGGGCAGCGACGTATCCGGCCCTTATCGTGCCGTTCTCCAGCTTGATGTTCTCCAGCAGTTCCTCCAGTGCCGCGTGGGCCGTGCGGTGCATCGCGGCGTCGCCAGAAATGCGGCCATCAGCGATGGCGACAACGGCGTCCCAACCGTCCGGGCGCCGGACCGACACCACCGTCGCGGGACTGCTCATGTTCTTGTAGGTCCAGAAGCACCAGCCGATGTCGTATCGTTCATGGAGCTTCCGGAACGCGTCGATCCAGTCGTCGTCCGCTTCCCCGGATTCGCCAAGCCAGATCGGCACGTCGTGCAGGTAGTGAAAGTTGAGAAATTGGCGAAGCGTCGCCCGGATCGGCGTCGCCCAGAAGACGTGGTACGTATAAGCGAGGTTGTCGTCGAACGGCGGCCCGAAGACCCCGAAATTGGAACTCCACTGCGATCCCGCGAGAAAGATCACGTGGTTCGGGTCGACGGCCCGGATTTCGGACACAAGCCTCTTGTAAAGCGGCTCCAGCCGGGGGTTGAGATAAGCGACGTCATGATAGGGGGCGACGGGCTCGTTCAGCAGATCGTAGCCCAGGACGGTCGGTGTGTCCTTGTAGCGTTGGGCAATCGCGCGCCAGACGGCAATGGTCCGATCCTGGAAGTCGGACACGTAAAAGAGGAGCGGGAGACCGGTTCCGTCGTCGTGATTGATGCCGGTTTGGCCACCCGGGGCAGCGTGCATGTCGAGGACCACGTAAAGCCCTGCCCCCTCACACCACTCGATGAGCCGGTCGAGCAGCCCCCACCCCTCGGCGTCTCCGGAACCTTCGAACAGGGCGTAGTGCAAAGGCACGCGCACGGTGTTGAAACCGAGGCTGGCAATCAGGTTGATGTCTTCCCGGCGGATGAAGGTCTGGCGGAACCGTTGCCAGAAAGCCTCTGATCCGTCACGGCCGAGCAGGCGCTCCGTGGCGGCGTAGATGGCGCGCGGTGATTTTGCGACCTCAAAGTCGAACATGTAGCCTTCTGGCATCAGCCAATTGCCCAGATTGATGCCCTTGAGTATCAGCGAACGCCCGTCGGCGGTGACAAACCGGCCGCCGCCGGTACGGACGAAGCCGTTTCCGGCACTCATGGCCGTGTCCGTCCCTGCGGGGGCGTTGTCTGGCACTGCGGCCGCCAGCGCACACATAAGGGCCACAACCAATGCGCGATACACCAACAGCCGTCCAGTCACAGCGGTTATTCCCTCGCCCCACGCGCTTGCAAATTACGGCGCACCCCCTACAACTCGCAACTTTATAGCGACCGCTCGTCCTCCATGAACCCCGCCCTCATTGGTTCGCTCTTCGCTGTCGCCGTGGGCATCATTATCGTGCTCGAACAGCGACGGTGGACACATCCGTTCGTCACGATGCTCCTTTGCGCCGCGGCAGTCGGCTTAACGGCGCATCTGTCCTTCGCCTTTACCATCCGATCGATGACCGAAGGGTTTACCACCGCGGTTTTATCGACCGGTCTTGTGCTGGTCGCGGGTTCGATTGCCGGGACGGTCCTGGACCGCTCGGCTTTGGGAAGCCGCTCAGCGGGAGTGCTCCCAGGGTGCAAGAGCGGGAAACGATTACCCGTGTTTCTCGCAGTTTGCGGGTTCGTTGCAGGCTTAAGCCCTGCCGCTGAGTTCGCGTTCATCCTCCTCATGCCGTGGGTCCGCGCGCTGGCCCGCAGGTATCGTCAGCCGCTTGCCGCCAATGCACTCGCGCTGACGCTCGCGTGCGTGGCCAGCAACGCCATGCTGGTTCCGGCTCCGGGACCGGTCGCGGCGGCGACGATCCTCTCCGCCGATCTCTGGCGAACGGCCGCACTCGGCAGCATCGTTGCCGCAGGCGCCGGCCTTGCCGGCTGGGCATTCTCGCTCGCAGTGGCGGGCCGGAGGCGAAGCGCGACGGAGGACGGACCGGCGCCGGGCCAGGACCACCCAACGCAGCGATGGGGGACCATCGCGGCTGTCGCCGGACCGCTGCCGATTCTGGTGTCGATGCTGTTGCTGCTGGCGAGTTCCATCGGTCATATGCCCAGCGAGCCGCTCGGCGGCGGGACGACGCGCGAACTGCTGCTGGCACTGGGCCAGCCGATGACGCTGGTGCTCGCATCGACGGCCGTCGCATTTGTCTGGCGGTGCCCGCCGCTGGCGTTCTCCGAGAAGGACTGGCCGGGACCGGCACTGACGCGCGTTGCGGGCCTCGTACTGACCGTCGGCGCCGTCGGCGCCTTTGCCCGGGTTGTCCAGAACGTCGGCCTTGGCGAGGCTCTGGCCGAACAGCTCCTGCCCATGCCGATCGGCATCCTGCTGCCCTTTTGCATGGCCGTGGCCATCAGGGTCGTCTATGGCTCGATGATGCTGGCAACGATCATTGCCGCGGGCCTCATGCAGCCTGTTGTCACGCAGGCCGGCTTCGACAGTGACATGGGTCGGGCCCTCTGTGCCGTCGCGATCGGCGCTGGCGCGATGGTGACGCCGCATGTCAACGACAGCCTGTTCTGGGTGTTTACCCGGCTTGTCGGCCTGTCAACCGGGGAAGGCCTGCGGTTGCTGACGCTGGGAGCCGCGGTTCAGGGTGCCGTCGCCGCAGCAATCCTGACGGTGATGGCGTCCCTGCTGCTCTAGCGAGGGATCCCCTTCGCAGGACCCTGACTCACTCCCACTCGATCGTGCCGGGCGGCTTTGAGGTGACATCGTAGACGACGCGGTTGATGCCGCGGACCTCGTTGACGATGCGGGATGCGACGCGGGCCAGAAAGGCGTGGTCGAACGGATAGCTGTCGGCGGTCATCCCATCGGTGGACGTGACCGCCCGCAGCGCCACCACGGAATCGTAGGTCCGCGCATCTCCCATCACGCCCACGGTGCGGACCGGCAGCAGAACGGCGAACGCCTGCCAGATGGCGTCGTAAAGGCCGGCCAGCTCGATCTCTTCAAGGAAGATGGCATCGGCTCTCCGCAGCAAATCTGCCTGCTCCCGCGACACCGCCCCGAGGATGCGGACCGCCAGCCCCGGCCCCGGGAACGGATGGCGGCGCAGCAGCCGTTCCGGCATGCCCAGTTCCCGGCCGAGAGCCCGCACTTCGTCCTTGAACAATTCGCGCAGCGGCTCGACCAGCCGCAGCTTCATCCGCTCCGGCAGCCCGCCCACATTGTGATGGGACTTGATCGTCACGCTGGGGCCGCCGTGGAACGAGACCGACTCGATCACATCGGGATAAAGCGTGCCCTGCGCCAGGAAGTCGGCGCCGCCAGCCTTGTGCGCCTCCTCGTCGAAGACATCGATGAACGTGGCGCCGATGATCTTGCGCTTGCGCTCGGGGTCATCGACACCAGCGAGGGCGGCAAGGAAGCGCTCGGAGGCATCCACGTGCACCAGCGGGATGTTGTAATGGCCGCGGAACAGGGAAACCACCTCGTCGGCTTCGCCCTGCCGAAGCAGGCCGGTATCGACGAAGATGCAGGTGAGCTGGTCGCCGATCGCCTCATGCAGCAGCACCGCCGTGACGGAGGAATCGACGCCACCCGATAGTCCGCAGACCACCCGCCCGTTCTCCACCTGATCACGAGCGCGGGCGATGGCCTGTCCCCGGAACGCCGCCATCGTCCAGTCGCCGCCGCAGCCGGCGACCCGATGGGTGAACGCCTGCAGCAGTGCTGCGCCGTGCGGCGTGTGCATCACCTCGGGATGGAACTGCACCCCGTAGAATCGACGGGCGTCATCAGCGATGACGGCGAACGGCGCGCCCTCGGAAACGGCGACGGCGCGGAAACCGGGCGGCAAGCTCGTCACCCGGTCGCCATGGCTCATCCACACGGTCTCGCGGCCGCCGGGAGCCCAGACGCCGTCGAACAGCGCGCAGGGTTGGACCACTTCAACGGTCGCGCGGCCGAACTCGCGGGAATGCCCCGCTTCGACCCGGCCGCCCAACTGTTCCACCATCGTCTGCTGGCCATAACAGATGCCCAGCACCGGGACGCCGGCCCCGAAGATCGATGGATCGGCGCGGGGGGTGTCGGCTTCCGTTACCGACGCCGGCCCGCCGGACAGAATCACGGCCCGCGCCCCGAAGCTGCGGACGAACGCCGCGTCCACCTTGGTGCAGGGATGGATCTCGCAGTAGACGCCGCCCTCCCGCACCCGGCGCGCGATGAGCTGGGTCACCTGGCTGCCGAAATCGACGATGAGGATACGGTCGGGTTGGGTTGGCAAGAATCGCGTTTCTGCTAACACGGCCTAGTATTCTTTAAATTCTGCTCTTCCAAGCACGACAGCATCGCCATCCGAATGTTCTCTTTCTCTTATTATACTGCTGGAAACGCTGACAAGCTTCGTTATTTCAATACCAAATTTTTGAACTGCATTTGATGTGAATACCAACCTGCGCACGAATACACTATCATCATCATAGTTAAGAATAAATGAATGCCTTTCGATAACCTCAATGATAGTGCCTATAGCTAATGCAAATGCCTGCAAAATATCTGCCTGCGACTTAAACCGAAATGGGGACGCTATATCCTCAAACACGACGGCCACTTCGGACATTGGCACCTCATCATAAGCCTGCTTTATTATAAGCTCATGACGAAGCATATTCGCTGCCTCTCTATAAGAAAAAATACTCTTTTCGAGATTTTTCTTTGCATCGCCAAAATGCTCTAGTGAGAGCGGTACTCGCTCCTCCTCTAGTCCGCTAATACCTAACCAACATGAACTAATTCCTTGGCAAAAATGCAATGCACCTTCGCGGGTTAGTAGCTCCACATCCGGTTGGAGCACATTGGCGATAAACATCTAGATCCCCCTCAGCCCTATATCGCTCTCCATAATTTCAACGAATTCTTTTGAATAGTGACGTCGCGCACCATTCCAATGATTATTTAGTATCCGAAAAACGTTTTCATCTTTAGTAATGGCTTTGGCATCACTTATAAGTAAATTGAACAAATGTTTATCGAAAAAACCTAGCCTGTATTGTTCATAAAGATATGAATAAAACTTTATAATTTCGGCAGCAAGAATTTTTGTCGTATTTTTATCAGAGAAATCGCTCCCTATTAGTTGCTCGGACAACTTGGAAGCGTCCTTGAGAGCGTTATATATTACTCCAGATTTTGTCTGATTGCTATTTATTTTCAGTTGCCTTAGCGCGGCTACCAGGGTAACAACAACAACTACCGAACTTAAGATTGTTGCACAAAAGGACATGTTTTCAAGAAAATGATTCTCCATCATAAGCGTCAGTACAACTTTTGGAATCTGAGTAATAAAAATAAACACCGCGAAAAGGCAAATTGCTATCAAAAGAAAGCACATACACCCCTTTAGGTCATCTCTAAATTCTCTGTTATTCGAGAAAAGGCGCATCACGTCCCGCCCTGCCCGGCATAGTTGGGCGCTTCGCGGGTGATCGTGACGTCGTGGACGTGGCTTTCGCGCAGGCCCGCGAAGGTGGTGCGGCGGAAGGTACAGCCGCGCTGCATCTGGGAGATCGTGGGATTGCCGGTATACCCCATCGCCGCCCGCAGGCCGCCGGTGAGCTGGATGATCACATTCGCCACCGGCCCCTTGTAGGGCACGCGGCCCTCGATTCCCTCCGGCACCATTTTGAGCGCGTCGCCCACCTCCTGCTGGAAGTAGCGGTCGGCGGAGCCGCGGGCCATCGCGCCGAT
>WBZV01000143.1_pt1 | contig 41445 bp, 42 predicted proteins | sample 5204221 | NCBI WGS metagenome assembly WBZV01 (sample SAMN12344360, study PRJNA552823) | activated sludge metagenome | biome: Activated sludge suspended growth; feature: Nitrification reactor; material: Wastewater; isolation source: activated sludge from nitrification reactor of wastewater...
CATCCTGGTGGTGTCGGCGGTGCTGATGGTGGCCCTGGTGCTGCTGGTTAACAAGACCCGCCTCGGCCGCGCCATGCGGGCCACCGCCGAGAACCACAAGGTGGCCAGCCTGATGGGCGTGGACACCAACAAGATCATCGCCGCCACCTTCATCATCGGTTCGGCCCTGGCCGCCGTGGCCGGGGTGATGTTCTCGTCCAATTACGGTATCGCCCACTACGCCATGGGCTTCATGCCGGGCCTCAAGGCCTTCACCGCGGCGGTTCTGGGCGGCATCGGCAACCTGGGTGGCGCCATGCTCGGCGGGCTGCTGCTGGGGCTGGTGGAGTCCATCGGCGCCGGCTACATCGAGGATATGAGCTTCGGATTCCTCAACTCCAGCTATCAGGACATCTTCGCCTTCATCATCCTGGGCATCGTGCTCATCTTCCGGCCCACCGGGCTGCTGGGTGAACGCGTCGCCGACCGCGCTTGATATGACGACCCCCACGCTCACTGCGTTCGCTGCCCCCCAGGGGGGCGCGGGACTTCCTTGGGGCGGCCCGGCGGAAGCCCCGGATCTGCCCTTATCCATCGCGCTCGCTGCCATTGAGAGTGTCTCCCCATGAACGAACTCGCCCTCGCCATCCCATGGCTTGGCAAGCGCAACCCGGCGGCGGCCCGCTGGGTGGTGCTGGCCCTGGCCCTCGGCGCGCCCCTCATTGCCATGCTCTTCGGCAAGACCTGGGTGCGCATCCTCGATTTCGCCCTGCTCTACGTGATGCTTGCCATCGGCCTCAACCTGGTGGTGGGCTTTGCCGGCCTGCTCGATCTGGGCTACATCGCCTTCTACGCGGTGGGGGCCTATACCTTCGCCTTCCTGGCCTCGCCCCACTTCGAGCTGCACTTGCCCTTCTGGCTGGTGCTGCCGCTGGGGGCCGTGTTTGCGGCGCTGGCGGGGATCATCCTCGGCCTGCCCACCCTGCGGCTGCGCGGTGATTACCTGGCCATCGTGACCCTGGGTTTCGGCGAGATCGTGCGCATATTCCTGAACAACCTGAACCACCCGATCAACATCACCAACGGGCCCCAGGGCATCAACATGATCGACCCGCTGGAGCTTTTCGGCTGGGACATCTCCCGGCCCCTGAAGATCGGGGACGACATCACCATCAACTCCCTGTTCCTGTACTACTACGTTTTCCTGGCCTTCGTGGTGCTGTCCATCATCCTGGTCCAGCGCCTGCAGATATCCCGGGTCGGGCGGGCCTGGGCGGCGATCCGTGATGATGAGCTGGCCGCCAAGGCCATCGGCATCAATACCCGCAACATGAAGCTGCTGGCCTTCTCCCTGGGGGCCACCTTTGGCGGTGTGGCTGGCGGGCTGTTTGCCGCCTTCCAGGGCTTCGTGTCCCCCGAGAGCTTCTCGCTGATGGAGTCCATCGCCGTGCTCACCATGGTGGTGTTCGGCGGCATGGGCAATCTGGCCGGGGTGGTGGTGGGCGCGCTGGCGCTCACGGCCCTGCCCGAGATCCTGCGCCATGTGGCCGTGCCGGTGCAGCAGGCGGTGTTCAACCAGGTCATTCTTGACCCGGAAGTGCTGCGCATGCTGCTGCTGTCCCTGGCCATGATCTTCATGATGCTGCTGCGCCCGGCGGGCCTGATTCCGGCCCACAGCCGCTATTCCCGTCCGGAGCTGGTGGTGGGCAAGCCCGCCCCCGCGGAGGCGGCCAAGTGATCACCCTGCTCGAAGCGAAGCACGTCACCAAGCGCTTTGGCGGCCTCACGGCCCTGTCCGACGTGTCCCTGACCATCCGCAAGGGCGAGGTGTATGGCCTGATCGGCCCCAACGGCGCGGGCAAGACCACCTTCTTCAACGTGCTTACCGGCGCTTACGTGCCCGAAGAAGGCGAGATCGTTTTCAACGGCACCGAGCTACCCACCGGTAAGCCCCACGAGGTGGTGGCCGCGGGTATTGCCCGCACCTTCCAGAACATCCGGCTCTTCCGGGAGCTCACCGCCCTGGAGAACGTGATGGCCGGCCATCACATCCGCTCCCGGGCCAACCCCTTCTCCATCCTGCTGCAGACCAGGCATGCCCGGGAGGAAGAGCGCCTCATCACCGAGCGCGCCTTCGAGCTGCTCTGCTACGTGGGCATCGAGCGCTTTGCCGATACCGTGTCGAAAAACCTCTCCTATGGCGATCAACGCCGCCTGGAGATCGCCCGCGCCCTGGCCACCGAGCCCCAGCTACTGGCCCTCGACGAACCGGCGGCGGGCATGAACGCCACCGAGACCGGCAAGCTGCGCGAGCTGGTCCAGACCATCCGCCACGACGGCGTCACCGTGCTGCTCATCGAGCACGACGTGAAGCTGGTGATGGGCCTGTGCGACCGTCTGGCGGTGCTCGATTTCGGCAGGAAGATCGCCGAGGACGTGCCCGCCGAGGTCCAGAAGAACGACGCCGTGATCTCCGCCTACCTGGGCGGCCATGGCACCCGCAAGGCAGGAGCCGCGGCATGAGCACCACCCACAACGCCGCTCCCATCCTGCAACTGCGCGACACCCGGGTGGCCTATGGCGCCATCGAGGCTGTCAAGGGCATCAGCCTGGAACTGGCCCGGGGCGAGCTGGTGTCCCTGATCGGGGCCAATGGCGCCGGCAAGACCACCACCCTCAACGCCATCGCCGGCACCCTGGGTACAGCCGGTGGGCAGATCCTCTACGACGGTCAGGCCATCGACAAGCTGCCGGCCCACAAGCGCCTGCGCCAGGGCCTGGCCCTGGTGCCGGAAGGGCGGGGCATCTTCACCCGCCTGACGGTGGAGGAGAACCTGCGCATGGGGGCCTATTGCCGGCGCGACGACGAGGCCGTGGAAGCCGACATGGAGCGCATCTTCGGCATGCTGCCGCGGGTCAGGGAGCGCCTGCAGCAGGTGGCCGGCACCCTTTCCGGCGGTGAGCAGCAGATGGTCGCCATCGGCCGGGCGCTGTTGTCCCGCCCCCGCCTGCTGCTACTGGACGAGCCCTCCATGGGCCTGGCGCCGCTGGTGGTGGAGAAGATCTTTGAAGTCATTGCCTCGGTGGCGGCCGAAGGTGTCACCGTGCTGCTGGTGGAGCAGAACGCCACCCTCGCCCTGGAGTTTTCGAGCCGGGCCTACGTGATGGAGTCGGGGGCGATCACCCTCAGCGGCTCGGGCGCGGATCTGCTGGCCAATCCCAAGGTGCGGGCCGCCTACCTGGGGGAGTGAGCACTTGTTGGCGTTCACCGTGCTTTCGGGCTGACGCCAGGGGCTTGAGCGTCTAGGCTGAAAGCAAGGTTCGCAGGTGTTTGTTCATGTCCGTTTCCGCGATCGGTCCGTCCTCGGCATTCAGTCCCTCAGCAGCCGCGCCCGCCAGTCGGGCCGATGGCGCGGGCTTGCGTTCGGGTCAGGCGCAAGGCGATGCTCCAGGCAAGACTCAAGGGTTGAGCGAGGCCGACCTGCACAGGGTCGAGCAACTGAAGCAGCGTGACCGGGAAGTCCGTGCCCACGAGATGGCCCACGTGGCGGCCGGGGCGGGGGTGGTGACCAGCGGCGCCAGCTATTCCTATGAGACCGGTCCCGATGGCCGACGCTATGCCGTGGGCGGCGAGGTTGGCATCAATGTGTCCCCCGGGCGCACGCCCGAAGAAACCCTGAGCCGGGCCGAGAAGATCCGCGCTGCCGCCCTGGCGCCCGCCGACCCGTCGGGTCAGGACCGCCAGATCGCCGCCCGTGCCGCCAGCATGGCGGCCGAAGCCCGCGTCGAACTGGCCACCCGCTCCCGTGATGAAGACGCCGCCGGGCCCGCCCAGGCTTACCGGCTGGCTGAGAGCGGGGGGCGCGCGCCGGAAACCGGCTCTGCCTTCGACACCTACGCCTGATTCACCACCCATTCCACCACCTGCCAGCGTGCCGGCGTGATCGGCCACAGGGCATAGCTGAAGGGGCCGCGTCCGCCCAGGTGCAGGGTTTCGTGGTCGGTCACGGCGATCTCGCCCCGGGTCCAGAAATGCGCCAGGAGGGTCTCGAGGCTCGGGGCCGTTGCGCTTCGCAACGGCGCGCGATGATCCGGCACCCGGGTGGTGGAGATCACATCGTGATAGCTCGCCCAGTGCCGTGCCTGCAGATGGCGTGAGAGCAGGGCCGTCCAGCTCCCCCCTGGCGCGGCGATCTGCCCCAACACGTTGGAAAACAGGAAGGCGGCGTCGGGAAAGCGCGCCGCCAGCAGGGCCAGGCCATCCGGGGTGCTCAGGCAGTCGAGCTTGTCGAAGCGTAGCCGGCGGGCATCCGGCCGCCGTGCCAGCAGGTGGCGCGCGATGGGGTCCGGCTCCAGCGCGACGACCTGTTCGAAGCGTTCCAGGAAGCCCGGCGGCAAGGCATGACCGGCGTTCGGGCCGACAATCACCAGGGTGGAGCCGTCCGGCTGCCAGTCGCTCAGCCAGCCGGCCACGGCCGCATGGAAGCCGGCCCACAGGCTGCGGCGGTAGCGGAGGGCGCGCAACTGGTACGTCAGGCCGCCGCTGGGGTCTAACAAATGGTCACGCAGGGTGGGGAAGGGGTCGTGCACGGTCCATTTTCAGGTGCAAGGTGGCGCGATTATGACTGGTCAGCCAAGGCTTGCAGATGCCATGCTGCGGTCTTTGTGTTTTGAGCGAGATCAGGAATGGAGAACGGGATGAAGGACCCCTTGCATGAAGAAGCCCTCTCGTCGGAAGCCGTTTTCGAGGGCCGCCTGCTGAAAGTATTCCGGGACAGGGTCAGCCTCCCTGATGGTAAGGAAGGCCTGCGGGAGTACGTCAAGCACCCCGGTGCGGTGGTGGTGATTCCGGTGTTGCCTGACGGACGGCTGGTGTTCGAGCGTCAGTTCCGCTATCCGGTGGGGCGAGCCTTTCTCGAGTTGCCGGCCGGCAAGATCGATCCAGGTGAGGACATCCTGCGCTGCGCGCAGCGCGAGCTGCAGGAGGAGACCGGCCATGTCACCGAGGACTGGCGCTACCTGGGGGTGATGCACCCGTGCATCGGCTACTCCAACGAGCGCATCGAGATCTTCATCGCCCGTGGCCTGAAGCATGTGGGACATGCCTGGGATGAGGGCGAGTTCCTGGAGATCCTGACCCTGAGCCTGGCCGAGGCGCGGGAGGCGGTGTTTGACGGGCGCATCACCGACGCCAAGACCATCACGGCCCTGTACTGGGCCGAGCGGGAGTTGAGAGAGGGTTGAACCGGCCGCGTGGCTGCCGGGTCTGTAGTCGATGCGGGGCGCCATGGCGCCCCGCAGTATTTTTTACTTACATAAGAAAACCCTTACACTGTCTTGAAATGTGCAAATCACACATTTAGTATTTGGAGCAATCATGTTGTCAGAGGTTTTGCCATGAACCCGCTGGGCCGCCCCGAAGGCGGCGGATCCTGTTTCCCGGTGTGCCGGATACGGGCGGGGGGGAAGCAATGAGCGCCGATCCCGCAGGGCCTGCCCGGGGAACGGCAGGCGGTGGGCAGTCCCTGGACCCCGCCCTGGCCGATGCCTTGCGTGCCTTGCTGGGGCCGATGGCCAGGCTGGCGCTGGCGCAGGGGGTGTCATTTGCGGCACTGGAAGAAATGCTCAAGGAGGCGGTTGTGGACGAAGCACTGAAGGCACAGTCGGCCCAGACACCGTCGCGCGTGGTCAGCCGGATCAGTGTGGCCACCGGGCTCAACCGGCGCGAAGTCACGCGTCTCACGCAGCATCGGCGCGATGCCCGCGAAGTGCGCCACCCGCCGGCTGCGGAAGTCTTCACCCGCTGGCTGACCGACCCCGCGTGCTGCGACGGGAATGGTGTTCCGCGGCCCTTGCCGCGCCTGCCGCAGGCGCAGGGAGAGCCCAGCTTTGAAAGCCTGGCCCACTCGGTGACCCGGGACGTGCATCCACGCAGCCTGCTCGACGAGTTGTGCCGGCTGGGCATTGCCCGGCTGGATGGGGAGACCGACCAGGTTGTGCTGGTGCGCAACGCCTTTGTGCCGAACGACGCCCAGGCGGCGATGCTGGGTTTTCTCGGGGACAACGTTGGCGATCACCTGAGCGCGGCGGTCAGCAACGTGATCGCTGCTGAGCCGCCGCATTTCGAGCAGGCCGTATTTGCCGACGAGTTGTCGCTGGAGTCGGTGGAGGCCGTGCGGCGCATGGTGCTGGGCAGTTGGGCGCGCCTGATGAAGGCTGCCGTGCCCGTGCTGGAAGGACTCATCGAGGAGGACCGCAAGCTCGGGCGACCCCGGCAGCAGCGTGTTCGGATCGGTCTTTACAGCTACTCGGCGCCCATGGCGAGGCCATCCCCTTCTGACCCGGACGACGGGGAGATCCGGCCATGATGGGCGCGCGTTGTCGTGTCGGCAGCAGCGGGCTGTCCGGGTGGCTGGCGGCCATCCTCGCGACGGTGGTGTTGATGGCCTGTGGCGGGAGTGGCGGTGGGGACATGGCCGGCGTCGGGACCGGCGGCACGGGTACCGTGTCGAGTGTTGTCTCCATGGGGCCGATCTCGGGCTTTGGTTCGGTGATCGTCGCCGGGGTGCGCTACGACGACAGCCACGCCGTGGTCACCGACGAAGAGGGCAATGTGCGCGGCCGCGATGCCTTGAAGCTGGGCATGGTCACCACCATCCGCGGCAGTGCCGACTTCGTGGCGGGCAGCGGCGTGGCGGAGAGCATCCGCTACGGCAGCGAGCTGGTGGGCCCGGTGGAGAGCGTCGATCTGGCGGGCGGCCGCTTCACTGTCCTTGGCGCCAGCGTCAGCGTCAAGGCCTCCACGGTCTTCGATGAGCGCCTGGCCGGTCTTGCTGCGCTGAGGCCCGGCGACGTGGTGGAGGTTTACGGCGGCTACAACGCCGCAGCCGGTGCCTACACGGCCACCCGCATCGAGCCGCGGAGTCAGCCCGGCGCTTTCAAGCTGCGTGGGTCGGTGAGCGGGCTCGACGGCGTGCAGCGTCGTTTCACGCTGGCTGGGGTCCTCATCAACTACGCAGCGGTACCCGCCAGTGAGCTGTCGGCCCTCGCCGAAGGTGCTCTCGTCCAGGTGTCTGGCTCGCGCCTTCCGTCGGGTGGTGTCTGGCGTGTGGAGGGCGTGTTGCCTGCCCAGCGCGCGATGCTGACCAGCGGCGAAAGCAAGCTCGAAGGCAGCATCTCCAGCCTGAGCACCCAGACGGCCTTCGTCGTTGATGGCGTCCACGTGGATGCCAGCGCCGCCCGCATTGACGGCCCGCTGGCGGTGGGGCTGCGGGTGGAGGTGGAGGGTTTCGTGCGCAACGGCGTTCTGGTCGCCCGGGAGGTGGAGAGCAGCGACGAGGACGCGTCCGATGACGAGGCCTTCGACCTGAGCGGCGTGATGCAGGACTTTGACCCGCTCACCCAGCGCTTCCGCCTCCGCGGCCAGTGGATCGACGCCGGCGGCGCGGTGATCTTCGAGGGTGGCACCCGGGCTGAGCTGGCGAATGGCCGCCATGTGGAGGTGAAGGGCCGTTTCGACAGCGGCAGCGGGGCCATCGTCGCCGCGCGGATCGAGTTCGAACACTAGATTTTTTGGGTGTGCCCGCCCCTGCGGGCATCCAGGAGGAGGAGAAAACATGAAACAGATTCGGAAGTACCCGTCCGGCGCGTCCGCGCTGGCCTTGTTGATGGCCACGGCTGCGGCCCACGGCGCACCGCCGGCCGGCCGCCTGCTGGCATCCCAGTGTGCCCAGTGCCATGGCACCAACGGTCAGGCCGTGTCCGGCATGGAGAAGCTTGCCGGCGAGAGTGAGGGCGAGATCTACAAGGAGCTGATCGAGATGAAGGCCAGGATCAAGCCGGACGAGATCATGCACCGTCAGGCGGCTGGCTATACCGATGCGCAGATCCGGCTCATCGCCCGCTACTTTGCCACCTCCGGCAAGGTTTCCACCACGACCTCGACCACCCCGACGACCGGCACCGCCAGCCGGAACAAGTCGCGGGGCGACGACTGAGCCTGAAGGGATAGATCATGTTTTCGCACACTCGTCGCAAACTCCTGCAGGCCTCCGGCGCACTCGCTGCCGCCGGCTCCGTGCCCCTCCTTGCCCGTGCCCAGGTGGCCGCACCCCGGGTTGTCGTGATCGGTGGCGGCTTTGCCGGCGCAACGCTGGCCAAGTATGTCCGCATGTGGAACCCGAAGATCCAGGTCACGCTGATCGAGCCGAATCCCAGCCACGTCTCGTGCATTCTCAGCAACCTGGTGATGACCGGGGCGCTGGGCATGAATGCCATCACCCTGCGCTACGACACTCTGCGCAGCAAGTACGGGGTGAGCCTGGTGGCCGACCGGGCCGTCGGGATTGATGCGGTGAACCGCATCGTGACCACCCAGAACGGAAGCCGCATCCCCTACGACAAATTGGTGCTGGCTCCGGGCATCGATTTTGATGCGGTGCCGGGCCTGGACACCGCCGTGCTGCCCCACGCCTGGCAGGCCGGCCCCCAGACCCTGGCCCTGAAGGGCCAACTGGATGCGGTGCCCGCGGGTGGCACCTTCGTCATGTCCATTCCGCCGGCGCCCTATCGTTGCCCACCGGGGCCGTACGAACGGGCCTGTCTGCTGGCCGACTCCCTACTGCGCCGGCGTCGTGCCGGGCGTGTCATCGTGCTGGACGCCAACAACGACGTGGTGGCCGAGCCCCACACCTTCCATACGGCCTTCCGGACCACCTATGCCAGCGTGATCGAGTACCGCCCGAACAGCGTGGTGAGCTCGGTGGACTGGGCCAACAAGACGATCCATACCAACTGGGGACCGATCCGTGCCGATGGCGCCAACATCATCCCGCCCCAGAAGGCCGGAAAGCTCGTTGTCGCGGCTGGTCTGCTCGGCACCAATCCCGCAACACGCTGGGCGCCAGTCAATCCACTGAGTTATGAGTCGACCGTGGTGCCGCACATTCACGTGATCGGTGATTCCCAGGGGACGGGTCAGCCCAAGTCGGGCCACATGGCCAACTCCCAGGCCAAGGTGTGCGCCGATGCCTTGATCCGCTATTTCGCCGGTGAGGCACCGGACCCGGCACCGATGACCAGCTCGGCCTGTTATAGCCCGATCACCTCAAAGACCGCCTCCTGGCTGACGGTGGTGTTTGGCTATGACGCCGCCACCGGGCTGATGAAGCCGGTGCCCAACACCCTTGCCGAAGCCCCGGCCCCATCCGGCGATCACTACGAGGACATGTTCGGCTGGGCCAACAACCTGTTCGCCGACAGCTTCAGTTAAAGCACCCGGGAGCCCCGGCCAGGGCTCTCCCTTTCGCTCCCGGCGTGATCTGCCGGCCGATCACGTGGGCCGGAAGGGCTTCCGCAATGCTGTCCGCCATCCGACGGTGGCCGGCGGGCTCCCGTGCCGGCAACCGTCAACGGTGAGCCGGAGCCCGCCAGCCCCACCGTGTTGAACCCGGGTGTGTGCAGCGCAGCCGGATTGGCAAGGCCGTGGGTGGAGTCAGACCCGCGGCGCGTGGTACGTAGCGGGTACGCTCGGTGGCGCTGACACCGCCAGCAGGGCACACAGGCAGCAGTACAGTACCCCAGCATTGACCAGATGCCAGCCCACGTGGGTGCCGACGGGCCAGATGCCGCAGAGCAAGGTGTCACTGGTCCGGCAGACCAGGCTGATGACGAACAGTCCCGCGGCCCGGGTCAGCCAGCGCGCACTGGCCGGTTGAGTCTGCCGGGCAGCCCGCGCGCACCAAAGCAGCAGCGCGAAGGGGGGCAGGTAGATCTCCGAGCCGTTGAGGGGGAGCGGTGGCAGGCCTCGTGTGGCCGCCACAAAGAGGGCCGCCAGTGCCACGAACGCGGCCGTCCCCGCCCAGGCCTTCCCGTCGCCGGTACCCAGCACGCGAACCTGGAAGCGCTGGTGAAAGATCAGCACGAACAGCGCGATGAAGGCGATGTCCAGCAGCGCCGCCCAGCGGGTAGCCACCGTGTGGAAGACCAGGCTGCCCAGCCCGATGGCGAAGACCAGCCCGGCGAGGTAATGCAGATCCCGCCCTTTTCCGCTCGCCTGTTTCCAGAGCAGGACCGCGACCAGCAGGAAGCCGAGATTGCTGATTGCGTTGAGGGGCTCCGACCACAGGCTGGCGTCGGTGCGCTCACAGTACAGGTCAATGCTCTCGGCCCAGTTCATGCCGGACCTGCTTCATGACGGCGGCGGTGAAAGAACCACCACCAGGCGGTGAAACAGGCGAGCCCGAGCAGCAGCATGGCCGTCATGCCGAAGGCGAGGCTGCCGACCGAGCCCCACAGGGCTGGCGCCACGATGCCGGCGGTGACCGAGCTGATCACCATCTGCACGAAGCTCTGGCAGCTGGAGGCCAGCCCCCGGTGGGTGGGAAAATGATCCAGTGCCAGCAGGGTCAGGCTGGGCATGGCGATGGCCATGCCGAAGTTGTAGGCCATGATGGGCAGTACCGACTGGGGCAGGCCGGCTGGGAGCAGGTAGCTCACGGCCAGGTTGAGGCCGGCAGCGCCCAGCATCAGGGCGAAGCCCAGGCGGATGGTGCGGGCCTGGGACAGGCGCCCGGCGAGGCGGGCGGACAGGGCCGATCCGGCCATCATGCCGATCACCCCGGGGATGAACATCCAGCCGAACTCGGTTTCGCCGAGGCCCAGGTGCCGCATCAGGAACACCGGAGCCGACAAGACATAAATGAAGAAGCCGCTGAAGTTGAGGCTCACCGCGACGCTCAGCAGCAGGAAGCCCGGCGAGGCGAACACGGCCAGGTAGCGGCGGGCCAGGGGGCGCAGGTGGAGCGGGTGGCGTGCCTCGACCGGGTGGCTTTCGGCGAGCCGCCAGGCGCTCAACGCCGCCAGCGCCAGCCCCAGCAGGGCCAGGAAGACGAACACGGCGCGCCAGCCGAAGGCCGTGTGGATCCAGCCGCCGAGGATGGGGGCGACGGCCGGCCCGAGGGCGAAGGCCATGCTCACGTGGCTCATCAGGCGCTGGGCCCGGGGCCCTTCCATGATGTCCCGCACCACCGCCCGGCCTACCACCATGCCCGCACCGGCGCTGATGCCCTGGAGAGCCCGGCCCACCAGCAAGGTCTCGATGCTGCCGGCAAACACGCACACCAGGGAAGCCAGCGCGAAGAGCAGCATGGAGACGACGATCACCGGCTTGCGCCCCCAGGCGTCGGAAAAGGCGCCGTGCCAGAGCACCATGGCCCCCATGGGCAGCATGTAGGCGGTGAGGGTCTGCTGCACCTCGAGGGGGGTGGCGTTCAGCTCCTCGCCAATGGCGTGAAGGGCAGGCAGATAGGTGTCGATCGAGAACGGACCGACGGTGGCGAGCGCTGCAAGGAGCGCCGCCAGCTGGATGTAGGGCATGGAAGGGTCCGGTAGGGGGAGCGAGGTTCGACACGCCCGGCGGGCGAGGGTTCTTACTCGACGACGTGAATCTTGCCCACGTAGTAGCCCGTCTCGCCGAAGCAGGTGGAGGGAATACCCACATGCTGCTCGTAGGCGATGGAGACGCGCTTGCCCATATGGCTGTTGATGATCGCGGCAACCCCGTCGTCACGCACGGTGAACTTGAAGATCTCGGGAAGGCTGCCGGGAATGGCGACGATGGCCATCTCGCCTTCCCAGGTCTTGCAAAGCCAGCCCTTCTGGGAAAACTTCTGGACGTAACCCGCCCGTTCGCCGGTCGAATAGCTCCAGTTGAGCACCAGCCAGGTGTAACCGGCCAGCAGGGCCAGGAGCAGAATAATGAAACCGATGAACCAGACGAGCCAGTTCTTGGCGCGGGGCGCGCCCGCAGACGGGGTGGATGCCACTTGAAGAAACTCCTGAAGGGATTGGACGGTGATTCAGAGGCCTCTGCGGCTCTGGATGGCTTCCGCCACATGGGAGGCGCCCACAGTATCGGCGCCGTTCATGTCGGCAATTGTACGCGCGACCTTCAGGATGCGATGGTAGCCGCGGGCGGAAAGACCGAGGCGATCGATGGAGGTTTGTAACAGTTGTGCACCCTTCCCATCGGGTTGGCACCAGCGGTTGATTTCGTTGCCGGAGAGGCGTGCGTTGGGTTTGCCCTGGCGGGTGAGCTGGCGGGCCCAGGTCTGCGCGACCCGCTCGCGCACGGTGGCGGTGGACTCGCCGGGATGGATTGACTGCAGGTCGGAGGCCGGCAGGACGGGCACCTCAAGGAGCAGGTCGATGCGATCCAGCAGTGGGCCCGAGAGCTTGTTGCGATAGCGGGCGATCTGGTCCGGCGAACACCGGCAGCGCCCGTCCGGGTGCCCCAGATAGCCGCAGGGGCAGGGGTTCATGGCCGCCACCAGTTGGAAACGGGCGGGGAATTCGGCCCGGCGGGCGGCGCGGGAGATGGTGATCACGCCGCTTTCCAGGGGTTCGCGCAGGGCCTCGAGGACGCGACGCTCGAACTCCGGCAGTTCATCAAGGAACAGCACGCCGTTGTGGGCCAGGCTGATCTCGCCGGGGCGCGGGGTTCCACCGCCCCCCACCAGGGCTGCGGTCGACGCAGAGTGGTGCGGTGCCCTTATGGGCCGAGTTCCCCAGTGTTCCGGCCGGAAGCTGCCCTCCACCGACTGCACGGCGGCGCTCTCAAGGGCCTCGTCGTCACTCATCGGCGGGAGCAGGCCGGGCAAGCGCTGGGCGAGCATGGACTTGCCAGTGCCCGGCGGCCCGAAGAGCAGCAGGGAATGCTGCCCGCTGGCGGCCACTTCCAGGGCCCGGCGGGCCTGGGTCTGGCCCTTCACGTCGGCCAGATCGGGGTAGTTGGGGGGCGCCACGAGGGGTGGGCCGGCATAGGGTGAGAGCAGCGTGTGCCCGCACAGGTGGGCGGCCACCGCCAGCAGGCTGGTGGCCGGCAGCAGGGCGACGCTACGCACCAGGGCGGCTTCGGGGGCATTGGCGGCGGGGAGGATCAAGGTGCGCCCGCTGCTGGCGGCCTGTCGGGCCAGGGCCAGAGCGCCGTGCACAGGGCGCAGCTCGCCGGTGAGGGAGAGCTCGCCCGCAAATTCGTAGCGTGCCAGACCCTCGGCCGGGATCTGGCCGGATGCGGCGAGGATGCCGAGGGCGATGGGCAGATCAAAGCAGCCACCTTCCTTGGGCAGATCGGCGGGGGCCAGATTGACCGTGATACGCCGCTGGGGAAACTCGAACTGGGAGGTTTGCAGCGCGGCGCGCACCCGATCACGGGCTTCGCGCACCTCGACATCGGGCAGCCCCACCAGCGTGAAGGCCGGGAGCCCGTTGGCGAGATGAACCTCCACCTTGACCTCAGGGGCGAGGAGGCCGACGAGGGCGCGACTTGTCAGGGTAGCCAGACTCACGATTTATCCGGTTTGGGTAAAGCGCGAGTCTAACCTCAGGATGCCTCCGGCGGTATGGCTACGTCATGGTGCGTCGCGAAAAGCCTCGACGCCGATCACCAGGCGGACTTCATCGCCCACCGAGGGAATGTTCTTGGTCATGCCGAATTCCGAGCGCTTGAGGCGGGCGGTGATGTCGGCGCCGCAGGTTTCGCGCTTGTTGAGGGGGTGGGGGGCGCAGTGGAAGCGGGTCAGGGTCAGGGAGACAGGCCGGGTCACCCCCAGCAGGGTCAGGCTGCCTTCGGCGGAAACCGGCTTGTCTCCGTCGAATTGCAGTCGGTCGGCCTTGAAGGTGATGGTCGGGAAGGCCTCGGTGTTGAAGAAACCCTCGCCGCGCATGTTCTCGTTCCACTTGGCAAAGCCCATGTCGATGGAGGCGGCATCAATGCTCACCTCCACGCTGCCTTTGCGGGCGGCCACGTCGAGGGTGATCTTGCCGCTGGTCTTGTTGAAGCGCCCGCGCTGGGTGGAAAAGCCCAGGTGGTCTGTTTCGAAGACGGGAAAGGTGTGGTTGCCGTCGATGGTGTAATTGACGGGTGCGGCCAGGGCGGGCGCTGCGACGCAGGCGAGGAGGGCGAGGGCTTTCTTCAAGGGAGTCTCCGCAGAAGGGGCAGGAAGCAAACGAGGGCGCCGGGGCGCCCTCGCTGGGACAGCGGACAAATCGCGGGGTTCAGTCAGCCGGAGACGCCGGCCGGGAAGCCAGTTCTGCCTCCAGGTGAGCGACCCGCGTTTCCAGGTCGGCCAGCTTTTCGCGGGTGCGGGCGAGCACTTCGCGCTGGATGTCGAATTCCTCGCGGGTCACCAGGTCCAGTTTGGAGAAGCCGCTGGCAAGCAGCGCGCGGGCATTCTTCTCGATGTCCTTGGCCGGACTGCTGGCGAGGAGTTCGGAAACCTTTGAGCCGATGTCGTCGAGAATTTTCGGGTTGGCCATGGTAGCTACCTCAGAATTTGGGAAGGGTAGGGTACGAAACCCCTGTGATCAAAGTCTAGCACCGCCACCGCCCATTGATCGGCGGGGTTGATGCACCAAAGTGGCGCCCTGTATTGGTGCATGATACCAAGTTGGTGCGCACTGGAATTTCCCTGCGCCGCAGCAAAACCCGGTCAGTTCGCGCAGTGGGCTGAAAAACAAGGATATTTCAAATTGGCACATGTGTTGCTTAATGGACTTCGCCAACTTTTGATTACGAGGAGAAACCCTATCATGCGCAAGACCGTCATTGCCTCCGCCCTGATTGCTGCCAGTGCTGTTCTGCCGTCCGTGGCCACCGCTGCCGATGCCACGCCGGAGCACACTTTCACCAGCAACGTGACGCTGGCATCCGAGTACATCTATCGCGGCATCGGTCAGACCAACCGCAAGCCGGCGGTGCAGGGTGGCTTCGACTACGCGCACTCCAGCGGCCTGTACCTCGGCACCTGGGCTTCCAACGTGTCCTGGCTGACGGATGGCAATTCCACTGTCAGCAACAGCATCGAGATGGACTTCTACGGTGGCTTCAAGGGCACCGCCGGTGACTTCAGCTACGACGTGGGTCTGCTGCAGTACTTCTACCCGGGTACCGGCTACGGCAACAACCCGAACACCCTGGAAGGCTACGTGTCCGCCGGCTATTCCTTCCTGACCCTGAAGTATTCCCATTCCTTCAGCGACCTGTTCGGTTGGGTCGGCAGCAAGAACTCCGGCTACCTGGAACTCAATGCCGCCTATGAGCTGGTTCCGACCCTGAATCTGGTGGGTCACGTGGGTCGCCAGCGTGTTGCCGGCTCGACCTCCGAGGGCGCCTCCTACACCGACTGGAAACTGGGCGTGACCAAGGACTTCAGCGGCACCGTGCTGGGTCTCAGCTACATCACCACCAATGCCAGCAGCGCCTGGTACACCAACCTTCTTGGCAAGGATCTGGGCAAGGACCGTGTGGTTCTGTCCGTGACCCGCAGCTTCTAATTCCCGCAACCGCAGGGCGGTCGAATTCCGGCCGTCTGCCTGAGGAACCCAGCCATGAAACTCGTAACTGCCATCATCAAGCCCTTCAAGCTCGACGAAGTGCGCGAAGCACTGTCCGCCATTGGCGTTCAGGGAATCACCGTGACCGAAGTCAAGGGTTTCGGTCGCCAGAAGGGGCACACCGAGCTGTACCGTGGTGCCGAATACGTGGTCGATTTTCTGCCCAAGGTGAAGATCGAAGCCGCCGTCAAGACCGAGATCCTGGATCAGGTGATCGAAGCCATCGAGAAGTCCGCCAGCACCGGCAAGATCGGTGACGGAAAGATTTTCGTGTTCGATCTGGAACAAGCCATCCGTATCCGTACCGGTGAGTCCGGTTCTGACGCGCTGTAAGGGAGCGTTCAATCATGAGAAAAATTCTTGCAGCTCTGCTGACCACCGTGGCGGTCGGCTTTGCGGGCAGCGCACTGGCACAGGACAAGGCTGCGGCCCCTGCAGAGCCGGTTGCCGCTCCCGCCGTTACGGCTCCGGCGGAGGTCAAGCCGGTTGAAGCCCCCGCTGCCCCGGCTGCCGCTCCGGCCGCCGAGGCCAAGCCTGCCGAGGCGGCTCCGGCCGAAGCTGCGGCGGCCCCGGCTCCGGTGCCCAACAAGGGTGACAACGCCTGGCTCTTCGTGGCCACTGCCCTCGTCATCATGATGTCCGTGCCGGGCCTGGCCCTGTTCTACGGTGGCCTGGTGCGCGCCAAGAACATGCTGTCCGTGCTCCTCCAGGTGTTCTCGGTGTTCGCGCTGATCAGCGTGCTGTGGGTGGTCTATGGCTACTCCATCGCCTTCACCGAAGGCAGCGCCTTCTTTGGCGGTCTCGACAAGGTCCTGCTGAAGGGCATCACGCCTGATTCGGTGGCGGCAACCTTCTCGAAGGGTGTCGTGATCTCCGAGTACATCTACGTAGCCTTCCAGGGTGCTTTCGCGGCCATCACCGTGGCCCTGATCCTTGGCGCCTTCGCCGAGCGCATCAAGTTCTCCGCGGTGCTGCTGTTTGCCGTCCTGTGGTTCACCTTCAGCTACCTGCCGATGGCCCACATGGTCTGGTACTGGGCGGGTCCGGATGCCTACACCTCTGCCGAAGCAGCGGATGCTGCCAACGCGACGGCCGGCTTCCTGTTCCAGAAGGGTGCCCTCGACTTTGCCGGCGGTACCGTGGTGCACATCAACGCTGCCGTGGCAGGCCTGATCGGTGCCTTCATGGTTGGCAAGCGCATCGGTTTCGGCCGGGAGTCCTTCGCTCCCCACAGCCTGACCCTGACCATCGTCGGCGCTTCCCTGCTGTGGGTGGGCTGGTTTGGTTTCAATGCCGGCTCCGCCCTTGAAGCCAACGGTGTTGCCGCGCTGGCCTTCGTGAATACCTGGGTTGCCACCGCTGCTGCTGCTGTTGCATGGCTGCTTGCCGAATGGATCATCAAGGGCAAGCCGTCCGGCCTGGGCGCTGCGTCCGGTGCCGTGGCCGGCCTTGTTGCGATCACCCCGGCCTGTGGCTTCGTCGGTGTGGTGGGGGCCATCGTGATCGGTCTTCTGGCCGGTGTGATCTGCCTGTGGGGCGTCAATGGCCTGAAGCGCATGCTTGGCGCCGATGACTCCCTCGACGTGTTCGGCGTGCATGGTGTGGGCGGCATCCTCGGTGCCATCCTGACCGGCGTATTCGCCTCCCCCTCCCTGGGCGGCTCGGGCATTTGGGACTACGTGGCCAACAAGGCTGCCGACACCTACTCCATCGCTGACCAGGTCATCATCCAGGCCACAGCCGTTGGCGTGACCATCGTCTGGTCGGCTGTCGTCGCCTTCATCGCCTACAAGCTGGTGGATATGTTCATCGGTCTGCGGGTGCCGGAAGACGAAGAGCGGGAAGGTCTGGACATCACCTCCCACGGCGAAACCGCATACCACAACTGATCGCGGTAGCTGTTTCAGTCAGGAACAACGGGCGCTTCGGCGCCCGTTGTTTTTTGTCTGTCTGCCAGAAACAAAAAGGCCGGCGCGAGGCCGGCCTTTCGGGCGGGGCGAACGAGGGTCAGCGGAACACCACGGTCTTGTTGCCATGCACCAGCACCCGGTCTTCCAGGTGGTAGCGCAGGCCGCGGGCCAGCACGGCCTTCTCGATGTCCTTGCCGTAGCGCACCATGTCCTCCACCGAGTCCGAGTGGTCGATGCGGATCACATCCTGTTCGATGATCGGGCCTTGATCGAGTTCGGCGGTCACGTAGTGGCAGGTGGCGCCGATCAGCTTGACCCCCTTCACGTAGGCCTGGTGATAGGGCTTGGCCCCGACGAAGCTGGGCAGGAAACTGTGGTGGATGTTGATGATCTTGCCCGGGTGGGCGGCGCACAGCTCGGGTGACAGGATCTGCATGTAGCGCGCCAGCACCATGGTGTCGCCGTGGGACTCCTCGAACAGGCGCTGGACTTCCGCGTAGGCCTGGGCCTTGTTGTCCGCGGTGACGGGCACATGGTGGAAGGGAATGCCGTGCCACTCGACAAAGCCGCGGAAGGTCTCGTGATTGGAGATCACACAGGGGATCTCGATGTCGAGCTCCTTCGACTGCCAGCGCGCCAGCAGATCGTAGAGGCAGTGTTCCTGCTTGGACACCAGTACCACCACCCGCTTCTTCACGGCCGAGTCGGTGATCTTCCAGTCCATCTCGAGTTCCTCGGCGATGGGGCGGAAGCGCTCGCGGAACTCGGTGAGCATGAAGGGCAGCGAATCGGCGCGGATCTCGATGCGCATGAAGTAGCGTCCGCGCTTGTCGGCCTCAAGGGCCGGTTCGGCGTGGAGGGCGGTTTCGAGGATCCAGCCCTTGTGCTCGGCGATGAAGCCGGACACCTTGGCAACGATGCCGGTACGGTCGGGGCAGGAGGCGGAGAGGGTGTAGAAGCGTTCGCGGTGCATGGCGGTGTGGGCGCCGGCCGACAGGCCGTGGCCGGCGCTGGGGGAAGGGTCAGATGCGGGCGGAGGCGGCGCGGATCTGGGCCATCAGGCCGCTGTATTCGCGCTCCACGGGGAACTGCGGGAACTCGGCGATGACCTTGTCCGGAGCGCGGAAGAGGATGCCGGCGTGGGCTTCCTGGAGCATCGCGGTGTCATTGTAGGAATCGCCGGCGGCGATCACTTTGAAGTTGATTTCCTTGAAGCGCTGCACGGCTTCCTTCTTCTGGTTGGCCATGCGCAGGTGATAGTTCACCAGGTAGCCCTCGGCGTTGGCTTCGAGCTTGTGGCAGAACAGGGTGGGCATGCCCAGCTGTTGCATCAGCGGCATGGCGAACTCGTAGAAGGTGTCGGACAGGATGATCACCTGGAAGTCCTGGCGCAGGGCGTCGAGGAAGTCCTTGGCGCCGGGTTCCGGCCCCATCTCGGCGATCACCTTCTGGATGTCCGGCAGGCCCAGCTTGTGCTGCTTCAGCAGGTCCAGGCGGTACTTCATCAGCTTGTCGTAGTCCGGCTCCTCGCGGGTGGTGCGACGCAGTTCGGGGATGCCGGTGCGCTCCGCGAATTCGATCCAGATTTCGGGGACGAGAACACCTTCGAGGTCGAGACAGACGAGTTGCACGGCGGAATGCTCCAGATGACAGCGGTTGATTTGGTGAATCCGGGATTCTAGCAAAGACACCGTGACGCCTTGTGTCGAATGCGTCGCGGAAGGTGTCGGGAAGGGTGGATGTGCGGGGTGCTCCCCACGAGGGGGCTCAGTCGGCCGGAATCGCCTCCAGCGCCTCGTGCAGTTCGAGCCAGCGCAGCTCGGCTTCGTCGATCCGCTCGGCCAGCTCGGCCTGGCGCTTGAGGAGTCGGGGTACCTCGCCGGCTTCAGGGCCGGTGTACAGATCCGGGTCGGCCAGGCGTTCGTCGAGCTTCGCCTTCTCGGCGTTCCAGGGGGCGAGCTTCTTGTCCAGTTGTTCCAGCTCCTTAAGCAGCGGCCGACGGGCCGCCAGGCGGGCCTGGCGGTCGGCGGCGGCGGCTTCCCGGTCGGCCTTGCGGCTGGCCTTGTCGGCGGCCCTGTCCGGGCACTGGGCCGCGGCGGCGTCGGTGGCGCGGCGCTGGGCGAGCCAGCTCTTGTAATCGTCCAGATCGCCATCGAAGGGTTGCAGCCGGCCGTCGTCCACCAGCAGGAAGCGGTCGCAGGTGGCGCGCAGCAGGGCGCGGTCGTGGGACACGATGACCATGCCGCCCTCGTAGTCCTGCAGCGCCAGGGTCAGGGCGTGGCGCATCTCCAGGTCCAGGTGGTTGGTGGGTTCATCGAGCAGCAGCAGCTTGGGCTTGTGCCAGATCAGCAGGGCCAGGGCCAGGCGGGATTTCTCGCCGCCAGAGAACGGAGCGCAGGGCGCCGTGGCCATGTCCCCGTGAAAATCGAAGCCGCCCAGGTAGTTGCGCAGCTCCTGTTCGCGGGTCTGGGGGTCGAGGCGCAGCATGTGCTGCAGCGCCGACTCCTCCGGGCGCAGGCTCTCCAGGGCGTGCTGGGCAAAGTAGCCGATCTCCAGCCCCTTGCCTTCCCGGCGCACCCCGGCGGTGGGCTTCAGGCCACCCGAAAGCAGCTTGATCAGGGTCGATTTGCCGGCGCCGTTGCGGCCCAGCAGGCCGACCCGTTCGCCCGGGCGGAGGGTGAGCTTCATGCCCGACAGGATGGGCCTGTCGGCGTAGCCGGCGGCGGCGTCCTCGATCTGCAGCAGCGGGTCGGGGGCCTGACCGCAGTCCCGGAAACTGAAGGTGAAGGGGGTGTCGATGTGGGCGGCGGCGATCAGTTCCATGCGCTCCAGGGCCTTGATGCGGCTCTGGGCCTGGCGGGCCTTGGTGGCCTTGGCGCGGAAGCGGTCCACGTACTTCTGCAGATGGGCGCGCTCGCGCTGCTGCTTCTCGAACATCGCCTGCTGCTGCGACAGGCGCTCGGCCCGCTGGCGCTCGAAGTCGGAGTAGCCGCCGGCATAGAGGGTCAGGCGCTGGCCCTCGATGTGGGCGATCTGATTCACCACCGCATCGAGGAAGTCCCGGTCGTGGGAGATCAGCACCAGGGTGCCCCGGTAATCGGTGAGCCACTGCTCCAGCCAGATCACCGCGTCCAGGTCGAGGTGGTTGGTGGGCTCGTCGAGCAGCAGCAGGTCGGAGCGGCACATCAGGGCCTGGGCCAGGTTGAGGCGCATGCGCCAGCCGCCGGAGAAATCGGCCACCGGGCGCTCCAGGTCGGCGGCGGAGAAGCCCAGCCCGTCGAGCAGGGCCGCGGCGCGGGCGCGGGCGGCATAGCCGCCGATCTCCTGCAGGCGGCCGTGGAGGTGGCCGATCTCCTCGCCATCGTGGGCCGCCTCGGCGTGTTCCAGGGCGGCTTCGATGCGGCGCAGTTCGGCGTCGCCGTCGAGCACATAGTCGATGGCCGGGCAGGCCAGGGCCGGCGTCTCCTGGGCCACATGGGCGATGGTCCATGAGGCGGGCATCTCCAGGTCGCCGGCGTCCTGGTGGAGTTCGCCCCGCAAGAGGCCGAACAGGCTGGACTTGCCACAGCCGTTGGCGCCGGTGAGGCCGACTTTCCAACCGGGGTGGATCTGCAGGCTGGCGCCTTCGATGAGGGTCTTGACGCCCCGGGCGAGGCGGAGAGAGCGAAACTGGATCACGGCAGCAGGACGGGGAGGAAACCGGGCGGTAAATCCGGTATTGTAAGCGGTCCAAAAGCCTTCAGCCCTGCCCAGTCCCATGCGTCTGTATCGCCTGCCCCTTCTGTCCGCCTGTCTGCCCTCCCTGGTGTTCGTTGTCCTGAGCGTTGGCCCCGTGCACGCCCAGGAGGCGGTGGCGCCATCCGACCCCGCTGCCGAACTGGCCCGCGCCGAAAAGCTCAAGAGCGAGGCGGCGGGCCTGCGCAGTGCTGCCGACGCCCGTTTCAACGCGGACGAGATCGCCTGCTACGAGCGCTTCCTGGTGAATCGCTGCATTGATGAGGCCCGGGCGCGCCGGGTGGCGGACGTGCGCAAGGCGCGGGAGATGGACAACGAGGCCGGGCGCATCGAACTGGCCGAGAAGAACCGCCGCTTCGAGGAGCGTCAGGCGGACGCAGCGCGGGAAGCGCCCGCCAAGGCGGTCGAGCGGGCCGAGCAGGAAGCCCGCAATCGGGCCGACAGCGAATCCCGCCTGCGCCAGTTTTCCGAGAAGGATGCGGCCCGGGTCAAACGGGAGCAGGACGGCAAGAGCCAGGCCATGGAGGCCGCCGCCGACCGCAATCGCAAGGACGCCGCCGATGCCCGCCGCCGCGCCACCGAAGCCCGGGCCGCGGCAAGCCGCGCCGAACAGGCCACCAGCGACCGGGCCGACTACGAAGCGCGCGCACGCAAGGCCGCCGAGAAAAAGGCCGAGAAGGCCCGCAAGGCAGCATCCGGCAGCAAGTCATCGGGCGCCGACGCCACACCGCTGCTCGGCAAATAGGCGCTCAGGGCGCTTATTTGCTCTTGCGAGGCTCCAGGCTTAGGTCTAGGGAATCCACTTCGGCGATGAAAACCGGGCGAGTGAGCGGTCGGCCGGTGCACCGGAGGCTGATCAGTAGTTTCAGGTCACCATCGCTGGCGGACACGGGAATGGAGGTTCGCAGGTAGGCCTGCGGCGCCTGCGTAGCCGTCAGCACCTCCCACCCTTTGGGACTGTCGATACTGATTCGGCATTTCGCCCCCTTTTCGGCAACGATGGCACCACGCAGTTCCGCCCTGATCCGAGTGGGCTTGTCGATAGTGAGAGGCACATGCAGTGCGATGTGGGTGGTGTCGCCACGTCGCTGACCGTTGCCCTGCTGCTCGATACGCAGCCCCTGAAAGATAAAGGAAATTTCGTTGTTATCGGGCGAGATCGTTTGCACTGGCGGATTGGTGTTCCCGTTGAAGACGGTAGCTGGTGTGGAAAAGATGCCGGACTGCGGCGTATCAATGGCGATGGCGGGAAGCGCTGCCAGTGCGCTTGTCGCAAGCAGGATGGTCCGGATGGCAATCATTGCGAGTTTCCTCCAGATTGGGCGAAGCGTTTAGACAAAGACCTCCAGCTTGATCCAGTCTTTGTTGAAGACCGTCCAGAAGTCCACTGCCAGCAGGCCGTAGACGTACTCATAGGGCAGGTAGGCGTAACCCGCGACACCCCAGTCCACGCCCCACGAGTTGCGGATCAGGAGGGCTCCGCGTGTGCGCTTGGCCGCGCCGGGGAGGCTGGTTTCCAGGTTGTCGTCGTAGCCGACCGCCAGCACCGCGTGGCCGCCGCGCAGTGCGTCGAGGTGGTTGGGGTTGGGGATCACGTAGCGGCCTTGCAGCCCCACTGCGTCGATGGAGCTATAGACTGGAAAGCCAAACACCACCGGAAAGCCGTCCTGCAAGCAGCGCTTCACCGAGTCGAGGGTGGCTTTGCCATCGCCGTATCCGTCTAGGCGGGCATAGGTGGTGGCCTTGAAGTTCTGGGCGAAGGCAAAGTGGTAGGCTAGTGGCTCCTCGTTGTAACGCGCCACATCGTAGGGCCATTCTTCCTCGGGGGGCAGGCCGAACAGCGCGACGCTCTTGATGGCGGTGCGCAGATAGGCGCCCGTGTCGCCTTCCCAGCCCAGCAAACGTCGGCTCATCTTGTAGACGAACAGGCGCGACATGTCGTGTCCGTCGCCGCCGCCAGCACGCATCAGGTATTCGATCAGGCCGACCACCGCCTGGGCGGTGCACGAGCCTATCGGTCCCTGGTCTTCCACGGGCGACAGATGCCCGGTGGCCCGCAGATCGCAGCGGGACGGCAGCTTGTCGATCTGGTGGAGCAGGTAAGACGGTGCGATCTCGCTGCGCTGTTGAGCCGGCGACTTCGCTTTCTTGCCGTCTCTGCCCTTCTCCTTCTCCGTTCCCTGCGTGGCGAGCATGTTGCCATGCTGGATCGTCACGATCATGTCGGCGATGGCCGTCTTCAACTGTGCTTGCTTGGCCTTGCTCTTAGGCTCCAGTTGATAGTCCCGCAGGTCGGGCAGGTCTGGCTGATAGCCCAAGCCCACCTGTTTGGCGTAACTGCCGTAGGGGCCAAAGTTGGTGCCGCGGAAGGGGCCGAAGTTGCCTCCGCCGTCGGCTCCATCGCTGTTGCGGTGCGCTTCGGTGACCTTGTCGTCGCCATAGGGCGGGCCGAAATGGGTGCCTTGAGGGGCGAAGGTGCGCCGGTCGAAGGAGGCGTAGGGCTGGGCTTCCCGCGTCCAGCCAAACCCCAGGCGGCCGTCCCGGTCTTCAGCGGTGGGTAGAAACTCCGCGCTGACGGGTGTGCGATTGAAACGGACGCGGAAGGATTGAGGCAATTTGCTCATGGCGGTCTCCTCGCAAGGGGTGGGGGGCCATCAGTCGGGCCGAGGGGCAATGCTTACTTCTTGGCTGCCGGTGCGGCTTTGGCAGCGTTGGCTTTGGCGGGCGCGGGCTTTGCTGCGGCGGCTGCCGGGGCCGCGGCCGCTTGCGCTGGTTTCTGTTGCTGCTTGTCTGCTTCGGCTTGCTGGCGGGCCTCCTCACGCCTGGCGTCGATGCAGCGCGGTAGATCGGGAACGACCATGCAAAGCGGTAGCGACTGTTGCTGGAAGTTGCCCATCAGGTCTTCGGCGAGGGCGTTGCCGCGGGCTTTGATCTGGTCACAGACGTTGTCTGCAACACCGTTGCTGCGACTTCCACAGGGGCCGCCTGTCACGTACGCCCGAGTGATTTGATCGTCGAGGGCGACGATATCGCCGTCAATGGGGCGATTGGCGGCAGCCTTCTCTGTGAGCGGGACCCAGCGTCGGGTCTGCTGCATGTAGAGGTGAGGCTCCAATACGTTTGGTGCGGAATTTGGATGTTCCGCATCGCACCTCAAGCGTGGTTTGAGTTCTTCCTCTTCAAAGCCCAGCAAGATCAGGGTCGGGAAGCTCTGGCGGACCAGGCGGTAGCCCGGCGTCGGCTTACTCGCCGAGGGGTCGGTCTGGGCCCACAGTTCCGGGCCAATCTCGTAACCGAATTGATGCCCCGTCGCGAAGGCGGTGATCGGCACCTCCCGGTTGTCGGTCTGCACGTCTTTTTCGAGATCTTTCAGGTGCTCGTAAAACAGCTTGGCCCCGGCATTGAGCCCAGCAGATTGAAGTGCGAGCGCCAGTTGGAGTGCTCGTTCCTTGCGCTGACGTTGGCTGTTTGAGAGTTGCAGATGCTGGGTGTCTGTCATGGGGGACACGGCTGAGATTGCGGCGGGGTCGATGGCTTTACCATCGGCGAAGTGATACTTCACTGTGCCTGTCGCCGAGCCCATTAACTGTCCGCAGTTGGAGACCGTACCATCACCCTTTCTCAGATCGCCGAGCACGTGGCGGGTAACCTCTGCGCGGGCGGGTTCGAAGCGCAAGGTCGGCCGGATCGTCAGCCGGGCGGCAAAGTCCGAGCGGGTGCGCCAGCCTGGCGTGACCGACACCATCGCCGTCGCGAAGAGCTTCTGTTTGCCCAATAGCCCTGCGGGTGTGGTGGGGCTGTGCATGGCACGGAGGATGCTTTCCACCGCGGTGTCACCGGCAGCCACGATGAGGGCCGAGCGGTTGGTGGAGGTGACCGCCGGGCTTGTGCCAAGGAGTTTGCCGGGCTCAATGAATTTCTTGTAAGCCTCGGGAATGACACTCTGGGCTTGGGACGCGCCTTTGCTGGCGTCGCCTTGCGCGTCCTGGGCTGCGGGCGCCTCGCCAGTGTTTGCCTTAAGCGCAGCAGCGTAGTCCTCACCGGCCTTGGCCTGGGCGTCGGCCCGCTGCTTAGGGTCTTCGAGCTGTTCGGCCGCCTTGAGCGCCGTGTTGAACCGTAGCTTGGCTGCGGCGATGTTGGCCGCAGCGGCAGCCCGTTTGACGGGGTCGATGGTGGCGGACGCGTTCAGGCTGAGCAGCGATACTTCCTGTTCGACCGCGGCGGCACGGGCCTGGATATCGCTCTTGGCGTCCCTGAAATAGTCTGTCGGTCCTTGCTCCGGGAGGTCGAACTCGAAGCTCTTGTCCGGAATCATGATCAGGGGCGCGGACATGCCAACTGTGCCGTACTCGTTGAGTAACGTACCCATGCGGTCGAGGGCTTCCGCGTTGCGCTTTACCCAAGGGTCGCCATCGAAATTGCGCAGGGCGTTCGGCGGGGTGCAGCCGCCGAGAAGCGTGATGAAGCCCAAGAGGGCCGCAAGCCTGAGTGGGCGCGGGGCGACGGTCATGATGCGCTCCTCCGTTTGGGTTGAACGTGGCGCGCCTGCCATCCGGCGCCTCATGAAATCAGCGTAGATGAGCGTCAGGTTTTTTCTACATCTATTTTGGATTTTTTAGGCGTGCCCGTATTTGGAAGGGATAGTCGTTCGGGATTTTGGTAGGTCTGCGAGGGGCGCGAGGAAGCTGCCGGTGCCCAAGCGACGGGCGGCATGTGAACCTGATGTGGTGGGTGGTGACGACTCAGATCGTCGGGCCGTTCACGACCCATTCCAGCGCGTCCTCCAGCCGGTCGTTGCCCCAGAACAGTTCCCCGTCCGGGGTAACGAAGCTGGGGGCGCCGAATAGCCCGATCTCGCCGGCCCTTTCGGTTTGCCGGCGCAGGGCTTGTTTGTTCTCGGGGCTTTCGGCCCGGGCCAGGATCGCGTCCACCGGCAGTTCGAGGGATGTCAGGATGGCGCGAATCACCTCGATCTCGGCGATTTCCTGGTCTTCGGCGAAGTTGGCGCGCATCACGGCGCGGCAGAAGGCTGGCATCCAGGCTTCATCCGCCCCCGCCAGGGCCACCCGGGCGGCAAGCAGGCCGTTGCGCGGGAAGCGTGAGGGCACCTTCAGGGGCAGGCCATAGCGGCTGGCCAGCCGGGCCAGGTCGCGCCACATGTAGCGCCCCTTCGGTGGGTAGATATTGAAGGGGGAGTCGTTCCAGCCCAGGGACAGGAACACCGGCCCGAGCAGGAAGGGGCGCCACTGCAGGGTCACCCCCGCCGCCCGGGCGAGGGGTTCGATGCGCATCACGCTCAGGTAAGAGTACGAACTGGCGAACTCGAACCAGAATTCCAGTGTCTGTTTGCTCATGGGGGCTCCGCGGCAGGGCACGATTTCAGTCTAGCACTCGTGCATGGAACCGCCCGCCAGTCGCCGTGCTGCGCTGTGCCAGCGGGGGCCGATCAGCCTGGCCAGCCGGGCGCCGAAGCCGAGGCGGACGGGGCGGGCCGCTTCCCCGGGGAAGATCTGCAGCACCGCGCCGTGGTGAGCGGTCATCACCACCGTGCCCGGGCCGTCGATGCGAAAGCTGTCGCCGGCGTGGAGGACGAGATCCCGCGGGTCGCCGTAACGGGTGAGCCACACGCAGCCCGATGTACAGGCCACGAGGGTGCCGACGCCTTCCGGAAGCACCGTCGAGGCGTGGCCTTCGAGGCGCACCTGGCGGGGGGTTGAATGCTCGGTCATGATCGTCTCCTGGTCCGCACATGATGCGTGGTACGCATTACGATGGCGGGTGTGACTGCAGTATTGGCCTGAAAATTAGCCTTCACAAACGGATATTCGGTATGAAAAGGATGCGTTTTTCTCATGGATGATCCGCTCCTGCGCCTGCCGCCCCTGGACCCCCTGCGGGGCTTTGTTGCCGCCGCTGGCAGCCTCAGCTTCACCCGGGCGGCCACCCAGCTATGCCTGACCCAGTCGGCCGTGAGCCGCCAGATCCAGAGCCTGGAGGAGGCCCTTGGCGTCAGTCTGTTCGTGCGCGGTACGCGGGCCCTCTCCCTGACGCCCGAAGGCGAACGCCTGTACCGTCTGGCCAGCGTGTGGTTGCGCGACTATGGCGATCTGGCGGCGAGCCTGCGGGCGGATCAGGTGCGTCCGCCGGTCACGATTACTGCCAGCCTGGGTATTACCGCCCTGTGGTTGCTGCCCCATTTGCGTGAATTCCAGGCGCGTCACCCGGAGATCGACGTGCGCCTGGCGAGCTGCAACCGGGTGGTGGACCTGCGCCGGGAGGGGGTGGACCTGGCTTTGCGCCACTGTCTCGACGGGGATGCACCGCCGGGCAGCGTGCGTCTGTTCGGCGAAACCGTCTTTCCGGTGGCCAGCCCGGCCCTGGGGCTCAGCGAACTGACCCGGGAGAACCTGCCCACGGTGGCGCTGATGAACTACGACGATCCGAATTTCCCGTGGCTGGCTTGGGCCGACTGGCTGGCCACCGGCGGGCTGGAAGGGGTGCGTCCGCGGGCGATGCTGCATTTCAACCACTATGACCAGCTGATCCAGGCCGCCGTGGCCGGCCAGGGCGTGGCCATCGGGCGGGCCGAACTGCTCTCCGATCTTATCGCCGCAGGGCGGCTCCAGCCCATCGGTGCAAACCGGCGGACACTGGCCGAGCGGGGTTACTGGCTGATCGGTGCCAACGACACGCCCCGGGCGGATGTGGCCTGCTTCATGAGCTGGGTGTGCGAAGCGGCCGCCGTCACCCGCCGGGCCGCGGAGAGCCTCATCGGCCTAGGCTCAGGGGGCCGCTAGGGCTGCGGGGCGGGCAGCAGCTCTGCCGCCCGCAGCAGGGCGGCAAACAGGGTTTCGGTCTCGGTGGCGCTGCCCTTGTCGAAGCGGACAATGACGGGCAGGCGCGACATCAGGGCCGCCACCTGGGCGACCACGGCCTCGCTGTCCACCACCAGTACCACCCGGTTGGCGGGCAGGCGTTCATTCAGTTGCTTCAGTTCGAACTCGCACCCCCCCCGCGTCGGGGTCAGGCCGCGCAAGTCCATCAGGATCACATCGGCCCGGTCCATCAGCTCCACCACGGTGGCCTTCCAGGTGTCGTCGCGGCAGCAGAACTCATTGACCCGGTAGCGCCCGTCCGGATCCGGCATCTGGTCGAGGGCTGCCAGGCCGGCGTTCAGGTCCACCCGGCTGGTCACGAAGCTGCTTGCCAGGCGTCCGCCGGCAAAGCGCAGGAAATCCCCCGGGTCGATGGTGCGGGCCATCACGTCGGGGGCGGCGATCATGGTTACGGGGCCAAACAGGCGCCAGCGAGCACCGATCCGGTCGAACAGCTTCTCGGTACGGGCCGTGTAGCCGAAGACACGGAGCAGGAGCAAGGTGCGGCGGGGCGGCCGGCCGTGCCGCCCGACGGCGCGGGCCAGCAGTACACCGTTCAGCCACGGAAAGACCGCATAGGCCGCTACGCAGCCGGCGAGGACCAGCCACCAGCGATCCGGCGCGGCGTTGATCAGCTCCAGCGCGAGCGCAGCGCAAAACAACAGCCACCAGGTGCGGGCCAGCAACTGGGCATCGGAGAAGCGCTTGGCCTGATAGGCGCCGGCCAGCCCCTGCAGGCGCCACCACCCCAGCAGGGCGGCCGGGAGGGCGAGGACCATGAAGACCGCGTTGAGGCCGATATCCAGCAGGATGCGGCTGCCGTCCGGTGTGGTGGCCAGCCATGCCGACGCCCGCGCGCCAAGCAGGGGAGCAAGCCCGAACAGCAGCAGGCCGGCGAAGGTGATGGGGGCCACGCCGCGGATACGCGCGTGGCCCGTCAGCACGATCAGCGTCAGCGGGAAGGGCAGCCACACGGCCGCGAAATGGAAGAAGGTGAAGAAGTTCAGCAACTGGTCGAGGCTGGGCCGCCCGCCCATGAAAGGCCGCTGCAGCATGGACAGCCCGGTGCCGAGCACGGCGCAGGCAATGAGCACCCCCAGGCCCAGCCCCACCGCCTGCCGGAAACGCAAAGCCAGACTGACCGCAATCATCGGCACCGCGGCAAGCAGCAGGCTGCCGCCCACCAGCATGACATGGGCAGGGGTCTGGGGCAGATTGCCCACATGGAGCTGCAGCACGGCCAGCCCCAGGGCCGGCACGGCCACGCTGCCCAGGTAGGCCAGGGCGATCCGTCGCCGGGCCTGCTTCTCCCAGGCCAGCCCCGCCGCCGGCGGCTGCGGCATGACCGTGCGGGCCGGAACCACCGCCGGTATGCCGAGGGCCTGACCGCTGCTGCTGCCCATGCCGGCCAGCACGTCCACCCGGTAGCGCCACAGCACCCCGGAGGCCACCAGGGCGGTGAGCACGACGGTATTGAGGAAGTGGAAGATCAGTTCGCCGGGGGACATGGTGGTTGGCCGGAATGACGATGTGCGGCTGCTATCATCCCATCGGCACGACATCCCGAACAGGAGGGCGAATGATCCTTGAAACCTCGGTTGACCGCTTATTGCGCCTTGATCGACCGAATGAGCCCGGGCCTCGGTGCCACCATGACGATTCATCCGAATGGTGACGGCGCTACGTGTCCGCTGGTACGTCTGGTCGGGCGCCCGGCTTTGTCGCTCATCCTTGCAGGCATGAGCCTGCCGCGTCGTCGCTTCGCGCCGGTCATCCCGCCCAAACCCACCGTCGGCCACGTTCAACCGAGGTGTCAAAGATGATTTCCGAGCAGCTCCGGGCGGCCGCCCGCTTCACCCTCATCACCCTCGCCCTGGCGGGCACCTACCTGCTCCTGCAGCAAGGCTGGATGGCCCTCGGCGGGCTGGGGGCGGACTGGTGGCAGGCCCGCCAGAACGCCGCCCTGGTGGATGATGCCCAGGTGCTCGCCACCCGTTCCCGCGAGGCCGAGGCCGAGGCCCGCCTGCCGCCCCAGTGTCGGGTCGATGCCTTTCGGCTGGGTCAGCAGATGGGTTTTCTGGCCGAGTACCTGGGCAGCCATGCCCTGTCCGATGCGGCCGTGCGCGCCCAGGCAGAAGCCCGCGCCGCGCCCCTCGCCGCCCAGGCCGGCACCCTGGCCGAAGTCCTCGGTGTGGCGCCGGCGGTTTGGCCCGCGGTGAGCACCGCCGATGAGTTTGCCCGCCTCCAGGCGCGTTTCGAGAGTGATGAGACCGGCCTCGGCGGGCGCATCGAACGCGTTCTTTCACCCCGTCATCGGGAGATCTACCTGCTGGGTGTGCATGCGGGCGTCAACCGGGCGGTGCTCCAGACCAGCGGCGGCGTCCGCTTCAATGGCCCGAGTGCGTCCCTTCTGGTGCGCCACGCGACCCTCGCCGGTCTGCCGCCGGCCTGGTGGGAGGCCCTTTCCCGGGCGCCCGAAGGTGCCACCCCTGAGGCCCGTCACGCCCGCTTCATTGCCGCCATCGAGGCCCTGGATGCAGCGCTCGCGGCGCCGGCCAATGCCCGGCCCTGAGCCCTTTCTCCGACGCTAGAACTTGTCGAGTCCGTCAGCCAGCGCGGCAGCGTGGCTGCGCATGGCGGCCCGCTCGATCTCGCTCATCCGTTCCAGGGGCTTGAGCATCAGAGTGCAGCGGGGGTTGGCCGCCAGCATGTGGGCGTGCCGGTCGAGAAAATCCCAGTAGAGGGTGCTGACCGGGCAGGCCCGGGGGCCGGTCTTCACGTCCGGACTGTAGCTGCACCCGCTGCAGTAGTTGCTCATGCGCTTGATGTAGGCGCCGCTGGCCACGTAGGGCTTGCTGGTGAAGCGGCCGCCGTTGGCATACAGGGCCATGCCCGCCACGTTGGGCAGCTCCACCCATTCCACCGCATCCACATACACCGCCAGGAACCAGCCGGCCACGGCCTGGGGCGACAGCCCGGCCAGCAGCGCAAAGTTGCCGGTCACCATGAGGCGCTGGATGTGATGGGCGTAGCCGTGGTCCAGGGTCTGGCGGATCACCTGGCGCTGGCAGTTCATGCGCGTCTCGCCGGTCCAGAACCAGGCGGGCAGGGGGCGGGTGTGGCCGAAGTGGTTGGCCTCGCCCATGGCCGGCTGGTCACGCCAATACACCCCGCGGATGAACTCCCGCCAGCCGAGGATCTGGCGGATGAAGCCCTCCACCGCGGGCAGGGGCGCGTGCCCGGCCCGCCAGGCCTCCTCGGCGGCGCGGATCACTTCCCGCGGGTCGAGGAGCTTGAGGTTGAGGGCCGGGGCCAGCAGGCTGTGCCACAGGAAGGGGGTGTCGGTCCACATGGCGTCCTGGTGGGTGCCGAAGCCCGGCAGACGCTCCCGGACGAAGGCTGCCAGGGCCTGAAGGGCGTCGGCCCGGGTGACCGGCCAGGCGAAGCTGTCCAGGCTCCCGGGGTGCTCGGGGAAGTGCTTTCTGACAGTGGCCAGCACGTCCAGGGTGATGGCGTCGGGAGTAAAGCGCGGCGCTGCCGGCAGGGCACCCGGGCCGCCGCGGCCGAAGGCCTGGCGGTTGTCCTTGTCGAAGTTCCAGGTGCCGCCGGCCGGCTCCTTGCCGTCCATCAGCACCCGGTGGTGCTTGCGCATGGCCCGGTAGAAGTGCTCCATCAGCAGCGTTTCCCGGTCGCCGGCCCAGCGCTGGAAGGCCCCCCGGCTGGCCAGGAAGTGGGTGTCGGGACGTAGCTCCACGGGCAGGCCCAGTTCGCTGCCGAGGGCGTGCAGCGCCTGCTCCAGGCGCCACTCGCCCGGCTCGCAGACGACCAGACCAGCCGGGGCGTGGCGCACCACGGCGGCGCGCCATGCATCCGCCAGGCTGGCGTGGGGGTGCTCGCCCAGGCGCAGATAATCCACCGGCCAGCCCCGGGCTTCCAACTCGGCCGCGAAATGGCGCATGGCCGAAAGAAAGAGGGCAATGCGGGCCTTGTGGCTCCACACGTGCCCGGCTTCACCCGGCGCTTCCACCATCAGGATGCGGTCGGCTGCCGGGTCGAAGCCGGCGAGGGCCGGATTGTCGTGGCTCAACTGGTCGCCCAGCACGAGGACGAGATGGCGCACGCTCATGGCCTGGCCACCCGGCGACGGCAGGCGTCGGAGCAGTAGCGGACTTCCTCCCAGCAGCGCGCCCACTTGCGCCGCCAGCTCATGGGGCGGCCGCAGACCGCGCAGGGCTTGCTGGGCAAGGCCTGCTTGTTGCCGCGAAAAGCTGGGGTGGTGGTTTTCATGGGGTCAGAGGGTGTGAAGAAATCGTAGCGAGCGGTTCGAGTTCGCGCCGAGAAGCGCAACCGTACAAGGGTACGGTGAGCATCGCAGGGGCAAAATCGGGCCGCGCAGTAGATTCATTCACACCCTCTCAGCCGAAATCGAAGCCCAGTTGCGTGCTGTCGGTGGGTGGGGATGGGCGGCGGGGGCGGGGTGCGCCTTCCCGGTGGGGGTTGCGGCTGCCGTGCTTCTCATACACGGCCCGGGATTCCCGGCGCACGGCGTCTTCCTTGCGCAGGCGCCACAGGGTGTCGCGGGCATGGCGGGCGGCGGCCTCGTGGTCCACCAGGGGCTCCGGGTAGTCGCGGCCGATCACCAGCCCCTGGCGCCGCTGGAGTTCGGGCGGCATCTTCCACGGTTCGAACAGCCAGGCGTCGGGCAGGCGCTCCAGCCCTGGCAGCCAGCGCCGTACGAAGCGGCCGTCCGGGTCCTGGTCGCGGGCCTGTTTTACGGGGTTGTAGATGCGCAGGGTGTTGATGCCGGTGGTGCCGGATTGCATCTGGATCTGGGGGTAATGGATGCCGGGTTCGTAATCGAGGAACTCCCGGGCCAGGTGCAGGGCCGGCTTCTGCCAGGGCTGCCACAGCTGGTAGCTGGAGAAGGCGATCAGCAGGGCGCGCATGCGGAAGTTGATCCAGCCCGTCTCCCGCAGCATGGCCATGCAGGCGTCGATGAGCGGAAAGCCGGTCTCGCCTCGGCGCCAGCGTGTCAGCCGATTGGCGTCGAAGCTGGCGTCGCGCAGGCCGGCAAAGGCGGGATGCATGTCCCGATATTCCAGCTCGGGCTCGGACTCCAGCTTCTGGATGAAGTGGCAGTGCCAGTGCAGGCGGCTTTCAAAGGACTTGAGGCCGGGCAGCTCGCCCCGGGGGCGCAGGTCCGGCGGCATGGCCTGCAGCTCGGTGCAGCGCCGCCACACCGCATGCACGATCTCGCGCACCGACACCGCGCCGAAGGCCAGATAGGGTGACAGGCGCGAGCAGGCATCCCCGGCCGACAGGGGGCTGGACATGCCCCGGCGGTAATCCGGCAGGTGCTGATCGAAGAAATGACGCAGTAGCTGGCGGGCGTGGCTGCGTCCGCCCTGCTGGCGTGCCGGATGATCGGGCAGGGTGTCCGGGTGCCAGGCCAGGTGGTGGGGGGCGCCGCCGGGGGGCAGATGCAGGGGCGACGGGATGGGGCAGGGCGGGGGCTGCAGCGCCGTCGGTGCCGCCAGGGGGGTGGGCGTCATGCGTTCCATCCACAGCCGGGACCAGGCATCCCGGTCGTGGAGCCTGCGCACCACGCCACCCGATGGCCACTGCTGCCATTCGACGCCCTGCTCCCGGCACCAGCGGGCTACGGCACGGTCGCGGGCGTAGCTGGCCAGGTTGCCGGTCTCTTCATGGCTGCTCAGACGGAAGGGCCCCAGGCGCTCACGCAGGGCCTGCAGCACCTCCACCGCCGTGCCCTGCCAGCGCTGCAGCGGGCTGCCCAGGGCCGCCAGACGGGCCTCCAGCTCGGCCAGGCATTCCAGGATGAAGCCCAGGTGACGGGGCGAGCTGTCGGCCTGGGCGATCAGCTCGGGCTCGAAGAGGTATACGGGCAGCACCGGGCCACGGCGGGCGGCGTCGTGCAGAGGGGCGTGGTCGGTGACCCGCAGGTCGCGCTTGAACCAGACGACGGTGATCATGCGTGCCAATGCCGGCGGGGGGGCGGCTGGCCGGCACTGGCCCAGAAGCGGCTGAAGGAGGGGCACAGGGTGGCCGGATCGGGCAGCCAGCGGGGCGGTGGCGTGAGCTCGGCACCCAGATGGGCGAGGGCCTCCCGGTAACCCGGGTTGAGCGTGGCTTCGGCGCGGAAGCGGCCGTCGAGCTGCCGCAGATCGCCCACGAAAATCCGGTCGGTGACGGCGCGCAGGCGGGGCAGCACAAAGGCCCAGCGGGCCTCCGACCAGGGGAAGCGCCGGTGGAAGGGCAGGTGGATCACGCCGATGCGCGGCCCTTCGCCGGCGCGCAGGGCCCAGGCATGAACGAGGGTGGCGTCGGTGTCGGGCGGCGGCAGGGTGAAGTCGTCGGCGCCGAGCAGGTGCGCCGGCGGGGCGTCCAGGCGGGGTGGTTCGGTGCGCCCCTCAGCCACGTGGGCGACCGGGGCAAGCGCCTGCGGACTACGGGCCAGCGCCTCCAGCGTCGCGTAGCTCGCGTCCAGCGGCGTGCCGGGGCTGTGCCAGTCGGCCGGGGCGAAGCGCGCCACGTTGTCGGCATTGAAGAGATAGGGCTTGCTGCTGAAGGTGGCCGCCACCCATTGCCAGGACAGGTGGTTGGAGGCCAGATCGCCGTCGAGCAGGTGGGCATAGAGCCAGTCGGCGGCGGGGCGCCAATGGACCTTGCGGACATGCACCACGTAGCTGGCCAGCCACAGGCGGGCATGGTTGTGGAGCGTCCCCGTGGCGTACAGGGTGGCCACCGCCCGGTCGACCACCGGAATGCCGGTGTGCCCTTCGCGGATGTCTGCCGGGAGAGTGTCGGCGTAGGGAATGCCGGGCAGGCCGGGGCGGATGTCGGCCAGGATGCCGTCCCCCAGGTGGCTCCACACATGCTGGAAGAAGGCCCGCCAGCCAAACTGGAAGGCCAGCATGTCCTGGCCTGTCAGGCCGAAGCGTTCAATCAGTTCCGGGGCCGGGATGCAACCGTGGGTGATCCACGGCGACAGCCCGGTGACGGCGCCCGCGACATGGTTACGGCTGCCCGCATAGGCGGCCGGGTCAACGGCGGAGAGTCGTGCTGCAAGAGGGGCGTCGTTGAAGTGGCGCACGGTGGGGCGTTGTCGGGAATGGCCGATGGACAGCCCCGCTCCGTGTGCAGTTCCCGGCCGGCCAAGCGGCCCGGCCGGTGTTTATTCCTTGCCGGACTGCCACAGCTCCCGGTTGGCTTCGACGATCTTGCCGCTGGTGGCATCCACCTCCACCTTCATCTCCTTGCCGTTCTTGCGGGCGATGTCGAACTCGTAGGAGGCCGAGCCGTCGGCTTCGATCTCGAATTCGGTCTCGACGATGGTGCCGGGGTACTTCTTCAGGGCGATGGCCTTGGCCTCTTCCAGGCTGATGCGGGCCTTCTCCTTGAACACCGGGGAGTCGGCGCTGACCACTTCCTGCTCCACTTCGGTGATCTTGCCGCTGCGGGCATCGCATTCCACATCCCAGGTCTTGTCACTGCCTTCCACGTCGAACTCGAACACCGGGCGCCCGTTCTCGCGCTTGAGTTCAACCTTGACGATCTTGCCGGGATGCTGTTCGAGCACCACCTTCTCACAGCGCGCGTACTCGGACTTGAAGCGGGCCGGGGCCTCGATGGCAAAGGCGGATTGGGACAGGCCGAAGGTCGCCAGCAGGGTGGCGATGAGGGGACGAAGCTTCATGGTGGACTCCAAAGAAAAAGGCTGACGGAACGACGCCGCCAGCCCTTGATTGTAACGTCCCGAGGCCTCAGGACTTGCTGGACAGCTTGCCCGCCACCAACAGCAGCACGACCGCGCCAACCACCGAGCCCAGGAAACCGGCGCCCTCGCCCGCCTGGTACAGGCCGAGGGCCTGGCCGCCGTAGGTGGCGGCGATGGAGCCGCCGATGCCGAACAGGATGGTCTTGATCCAGCCCATGCTGTCGTCGCCGGGCTTGACGAAGCGGGCGACGAGGCCGACCAGCAGGCCGATGAAGATAGTGGAGAGAATGCCCATGGCAAAGCCCCTGGAGAATGAGTGAGCCCTGACTCTAACCTCCACCCGGGGGCGGCAATGTTACAAGCTGTGAATGTCTGTGCCGTTCAGGCTCGCCCCAGCCACGCCAGTACGCCTTCACCGGCCCGGCGGCCGGTGGCCAGGCAGGCGGTGAGCAGGTAGCCGCCGGTGGGGGCTTCCCAGTCGAGCATCTCGCCCGCGCAGAAGACCCCCGGCGCGGCGCGGATCATCAGGCCTGCGTCCAGCTCCTCGAAGCGCACGCCACCGGCGCTGCTGATGGCCTCGTCCAGGGGCCGCGGCGCCACCAGGCTGAGGGGCAGGGCCTTGATGGCCGCCGCCAGCCGGGGCGGATCGGCCAGCACCGCCTCCGGCAGGCATTCCCGCAGCAGGGCCATGCGCAGGCCGGCAATGCCGACGCGGCTTTGCAGGTGACTGGCCAGGGAGCGGGCGCCCCGCGGGTGGGCCACTTCGGCCTGCACCCGTTCCAGGCTGCGGCCGGGCGCCAGATCAATGAGCAGGGTGGCGCGGCCTTCCGCCTTGATACGCTCGCGGATCGCGGCCGACAGGGCATACACCAGGCTGCCCTCGATGCCGTCGTCGCTGATCATGGCTTCCCCGGGGCGCATCGGAGCCTCATCACCCTGGAGGGCCATGGCCACCGACTTGAGGGGCTGGCCGGCAAAGCGGCTGCGGAAGTGCTCGCTCCACCCCGCCCCCGCGGCCAGCCGGGGCGAGGCGACGACGAAGCCGCAGTTGGCCGCTTCCAGGGGCGCCACATCCACGCCCCGCCCGCCGAGCAGCGGCACCCAGGCGCCGTCGGAACCGAGCCGGGCCCAGCTGCCGCCACCCAGGGCCAGCACCGTGGCGTCGGCCTGGTGCAGGTGTTCGCCCGCGGGGGTGGTGAAGCGCAGGTGCCCGTCCACGCTCCAGCCCGCCCAGCGGTGGCGCACATGGAAGCGCACCCCGGCCTCCCGCAGGCGGGTCAGCCAGGCGCGCAGCAGCGGCGCGGCCTTCATCTCCTCGGGGAAGACCCGCCCGGAGCTGCCCACGAAGGTGCGCACCCCCAGGGTTTCCACCCAGGCCCGCAGTTCCGCCGGCCCGAAGGCGGCGAGCAGGGGCGTGATGACGTCCTCGCGGCTGCCATAGCGTTTGGTGAAGGCGGCGAAGGGCTCGGCATGGGTGATGTTGAGCCCGCCCCGTCCGGCGAGCAGGAACTTGCGCCCCACCGAGGGCATCGCGTCGAAGAGATCGACCTGCACGCCACCCCGGGCCAGGGTTTCGGCCGCCATCAGGCCGGCCGGGCCACCGCCGATGATGGCAACGCGGGAAGGAGGGGAAGGGGGCTGCATGACGGAATCCGGATGGGAAAGATGCGCGATTGTAGTGGCCCGCCTCCGGGCGAACTACAATCCAGCAGATTCCGCCGCCGGCGGCCAATGGGGAGCAGCGATGGAACAACAAAAATTGATCGGTGCCGCACGGCGTACCCTGTTGCAGGTACTGGGGGTGGTGGGCGTGGTGCTGGGGGTGGCCGGGCCGGGCGTCGCCACGGCCGATACGCCGCGGGATCACCTGGAGCGGATTGGCAAGGCGCGGCCCGCCGATCAGAAAATCGCCCAGGAAGCCGGGCGCAAGGCGGCTTTCTTCTGCGCCAACTGCCACGGGGACACGGGGAGCAGCAAGTACACGGAAGTCCCCAATCTGGCCGGCCAGCACCCCCTCTACGTGCTTGGCCAGATCGACGCCTTCCTCAACGGAAAACGCAAGGACGCTTTCATGCAAGGTCTGATGAAAGTGCTCAGTGCCGAGGAAAAGGCCCAGATCGCCGTGTTCTACGCGGCCCAGCCCGTGACGCCCGCCGGCACACCGTCGAGCGCGAGGGCGGCGGAGGGGCGCGATCACTTCGAGAAGAACTGCGTGCGCTGCCACGGCGCGGATGCCCGTGGCGGCGAGAGCTTCCCCCGCCTGGCCGGCCAGCAGCCCGAATACCTGCGGCGCAGCCTGCAGCGTTACCTCAAGGTCAGCGGCGAGCGCACCTATCCGCCCATGACGGCCGCTGTTTCGGGCCTCGGCGAGCGAAACATCGAGGCCGTGGTGGAGTATCTGGCCAACCTGCGCTAAAGGCAGTCGGTCGGCCCGTGCCGCTCAGCGCAGGATGGGTACGCCGCCTTCGCTGCCGCCGAACACCGTCACGCCTTCCTTCACCGTGCCGATCACCTTGATCTCGCCGAGCTTGTCGGCGGGGGTCTTGAGCGGGTTGGCCGAGAGCACGGTGAGGTCGGCAAGCTTGCCGGTGGCAATGCTGCCCTTGATTTTTTCCTCGCCGAGTTGCCGGGCCGGCAGCAGGGTGAGAGCCTTGAGGGCGTCCAGGGGGCTGAGTTGCTGGGCCTCGCCCACCGGGCGCTTGATGGCGGCGGCCAGGGTGGCAAAGGGCGCGGGCTCGATCTGCGACGGGTCGCCCGCCAGCAGCACCGGCAGGCCCTTGCCCGCGGCCGCACCGGCCGGGATGAAGCGGGCCGTGCGCTCCTCGCCCAGGGCGTAGTCCTTGAGGGTGGGGAGGGACAGCCCAAGGCGGCGCGGCGCCAGGGCCACACTCACCCCCAGGGTCTTGAGGGTGTCCAGCTGATCGTCACGCAGGGTCTGGCCGCCGGCCAGCAGGGGGCGGCGGTCCTTGCCCGGGTGCTTCGCGCCGGCGGCTTGCAGGCCCTTGATGAACTGGTCGATGGCGGCATCGCCGTTGGCCTGCACGGCCACCTGCCAGGCGCCTGCGTAGGCCTTGGAGAACAGTTCGCCCGACACCTCGTCGCTGCTGCCCGGATAGCCGGCAAAGGTGTTGCGCTTGCCCGGGGGCGGTAGCTGATAGGGCTGGGTGAGCCAGGCGCTGCGGTCTTCGGCATTGCCGTCAAGCGTGAAGGACACGCCGGCCAGTTTCAGGTGGCCCTTGTAGTACTTGGGGCCGATGGTCTTGTGGCCCTTGAGGCTGGCGCCGGCACTGGCGAGATCCGCGTAGATGAGCACATCAAGCTTGAGGGCGCCGGTGTCGGCGGCCTGGGTGTACAGGGCCAGGTCGTCGGGGGTGGCGCGGGCTTCCACCGCGGTGGTGTAGCCGTTTTGCAGGTAGAGGGTCTGGCCCTGCTGGATCATGGCCTGGCGGTCGTCGGCGGGCAGATGCGGCAGGGCGCCCAGCAGGGCGGTGGCAGCGGCGCCTTCGAGCACGCCGTCGGGCTCCTTCGAGCCCGGCCAGCGGCCGATGCTGCCGCCCGGCGGGTCGATGCTGTCGCGCCCGATGCCGGCCAGTTCCAGGGCCTTGCCGTTGGCCACCAGGTGGCTGCCCGAGTAATGGATCAGGATCACCGGGGTGTCGCGGGAGACGGCATCCAGATCGGTCCGGCTGGGGCGGCGCTGCTCGCGCAGGCGGGTGTCGTCATAGCCAAAGCCGATGATCCAGCCAAAGCGCTTCGCCAGGTCGCCCTTGCCCCACTCGCGCAGTTCGCGCAGCAAGCCGTTGGTATCCGTCACCTTGCCCTCGGGGGGCGACTGCACCTGGGCTGCCACCGAATACAGGCCCATGCGCGACATCTGCCCCCAGCTATCGATGAAACCCGGCACCAGGGTCTTGCCGGCCAGGTCCACCACCTCGGTGCCCTCGCTCTTCCAGCGCGCCAGGATGTCCTTGCTCTTGCCCACGGCGATGATCTTGCTGCCCTTGATGGCCACGGCCTGGGCGGTGGGGCGCTTGTCGTCGAGGGTCAGCACCTCGCCGTTGGTGAAGATGATGTCCGACAGGGGCGGCGGCGGGGGCGCAGGGGGCGGGGCGTTGGGATCGATGGGCACCGCTCCGGCCACCGGGGGAAGGGCGCCGGGCGCGGTGGCCGCCCCCGCCACCGGCGCGGCGGGTGCCACGGCCGGTGCCGTCACGGGTGGCACGGCCGGCTTGGCCGCCGCCGCGGGGGGCGAGATGGGGCGGGTCGGGGCTTGCGTCTGGGCCAGCAGGGCCGGTGCGGCAAGGGCGAGGCTGATGGCGAGGCTTGCGCGGCGCAAAGCGAAGGCGGATTTCATGGGCAGGACTCCGGAAAACACGCGGGCTGCCGGGCCGGGCCTGGCAGCGAACCCGCCGAGCATAGCACCGGCCCCGGCCTTTGCCCGTGAAAGGCTACCTGTCCCGGGGCGTGTGGTCGGGCATCCGCATCAGCGCTTGCGGCGTATCAGCCACAGCAGGCCGATGCCGACGGCCAGCAGCAGGAGGGCGGAGGGTTCCGGGGCGGGCGCCGAGACGGGGGCATGGAACGGCCCCAGGGGCATGCGGGCAAGGCGATCCGGCTCAGCGAGCGCCTGAGGTGCCACAAGAGCCTGCGGGTCGATATCACTGCCGGGGGCGGCAATCCCGTCGCCGGTGGGCGTGGCGGTGGCTTCGGTGCCCGGGTCGGTGATGCCGCCGGGGGCCGTCCAGGCGGGGGGTGGCAGGGCGAGCCCGGCCACGACCAAAAGCATGCAACACATCAGGAGCTTGAACAGGGTGGGCGTGCGCATCAGCGATTCTCCGGGGCGGCACATGCCACTCCTCAAAACGGGTAAAGCAAGTCATGTGCCTGACTTTTGTAACCCGTGCCTAGCGCGACTTCTCACATTTTGTCTGTGAATTAATTCCTTGTCCTGTAAAGAAAACCGACAGAAAAACGGCGCTCCGCGAGCATCGCAGGGGTGAAATCGGGCCGCGCAGTGGATTCGCTCACACCCCCCCTCAGCCCAATACCGTCACCACCACCCTCCGGGTATGGCTGCCCTGCCGGTGCTCCCACAGGAAGATCCCCTGCCAGGTACCCAACAGCAGGCGTCCGCCCCCCACGGGCACCGTGAGGCCTGTGTCCGACAACACGCTGCGCCCATGGGCGGCCATGTCATCGTCCCCTTCCAGGTCGTGCCGGTAGGCCGGGTCGCCATCCGGTGCCAGGCGCCCGAAGATCGTCTCCAGATCCCGCCGCACGTCCGGATCGGCGTTCTCGGTGATCATCAAGGCGCAACTGGTGTGCTGGACGAACACATGGCACAGCCCGACGGTGACGCCGGCGGCGCGTACCACCTCGGCCACCCGGGCCGTGATGTCCAGCGTGCTTCGACCACGCGTCGTGAAGGATAGGGTGGTCTGGTGGGACATGCTGTGATTTCCTGTGACGTGGAGGGGCGCCGGGTGCCCCCCGGGCTTTGGATCATCCCCGGATGCTCATCCGGGGCTGTGGTCGGGCGAATCCGCCCCCGGTGCGCGTGTTGCAGGCTGGCCACAGTGCCGGCAATAGCACCCATGCCGATGCATCAACCCCTGGCAATGGGGGCAAGGGCTGAACTGGGCGTAGCCGCAGAAGGGGCAGGCGGCCGAGTCGGCGGGCAGGTGCTTGCCGCAGCCCTGGCACTCGCCACGGGCAATGCGCCGCTCCAGCAACCTCTCCCGGGAGAAGAGCTTCTTCTGCAGAAAATGGATCACCCCCAGCGCGGCGGCGATGACCGCCGCCATCACCAGGTAGT
>WBZV01000196.1_pt1 | contig 41438 bp, 26 predicted proteins | sample 5204221 | NCBI WGS metagenome assembly WBZV01 (sample SAMN12344360, study PRJNA552823) | activated sludge metagenome | biome: Activated sludge suspended growth; feature: Nitrification reactor; material: Wastewater; isolation source: activated sludge from nitrification reactor of wastewater...
CGCGCTTCTGGAGGTCATGGAGGAAGGGCAAGTGACCATCGACGGGATCACCCACGAGGTCCCGGATCCGTTCATGGTCATCGCCACCCAAAACCCCATCGAGCAGGCCGGCACCTATCGGTTGCCGGAGGCACAGCTAGACCGATTCCTCATGAAGACAGCGATCGGCTATCCCGACCAGGCCTCGACGGTCGCCTTGCTGGGCGGCACCGCCGAACGCGACCGGGCCCGGAACGTCGGCCATGTCGTGACGTCCGACGTCGTGGGCCAGTTGCGTGGCGTCGCCCGTCGGGTGTTCGTCAGCGACGAGCTCCTCGGCTATCTCCACTCGGTCGCGGAGGCGACCCGTGGGCATCGGCATGTTCGTCTCGGTCTCTCGGTCCGCGGATTGCTCGCCTACACCCACTGCGCCAAGGCGTGGGCCGCGGCTCAAGGCCGCAACTACGTCGTCCCGGATGATCTCAAGGCGCTTGCGGTCCCGATCATGGAACACCGGTTGTTGCTCGACGCGGACGCCCAGTTCGACGAGGTGAGCAACCGTGAGGTCATCGACGAGATCTTCGCCGAGGTCCCCCTCCCGGCGGGCCGGAGGTCCGACCAAGGGTGAGCGTCCTGCGGCTGATCGAGCTGGTCCGCACCCGCCTGGCGATGATCACCAGGCTCGGGTGGGGCTTCCTCGCGGCTGCCCTCATCCTGTGGGTCATCGGGTCGGCCTTCGGGTGGGGAGAGCTGCGGGTGGCCGGCGCGGGGCTGGCCGTGCTCGTCGGGTTCAGTGCCCTGCTCACCCTGGGTGGGATGGCGCTGCGCCTGCAGGTCGACCTGACGCCGGTCCGCGTGCGCCCGGGACAGTCGTCGGACGGCATACTCGTCGCCGCCAATGACGGCCCCCGTCGGGTGCGGTCCGCGACGTTGGAACTGCCCGTCGGTCGCACGGTGGCCACGTTCACCGTCCCCGCCCTGGCGCCCGGACAGTCGCGCGGGTTCGACTTCGACGTGGCGACGGTGCGGCGTGGAGTGATCACGGTCGGGCCGGTCACGACCGTGCGAGGCGACCCGTTCGGGCTGGCTCGCCGCGAGGTGAGCTGGGCCGAGGCAGTCGAGTTGTTCGTCCACCCGGAGGTGGTCGGGCTGCCGTCTCTGGATGCCGGCTTGGTGCGCGATCTTGAGGGCCGTCCGACCTCCGACCCGTCGGCCTCCGACCTGGACTTCCACACCTTGCGGCCGTACGTGCCCGGTGATGAGCGGCGGCATATCCACTGGAGGTCCTCGGCTCGGGCGAGCGCGGCACGAGGGTCGACGACCTTCCTCATGAAGGGCTACACCGACACCCGCCGTTCGCACCTCGGGGTGATCTTCGACGGACGCCCGGAGACGTATGCCGATGAGGAAGCCTTCGAGACGGGCGTCGTCGCGGCGGCGTCGGTCGCCGTTCGGGCGCTGCGGGACGAGATGGACGTCACCGTCGTTGCCGCCGATCACGCGATGGACCGGGTGGGCGTGGCCCGCACCCTCGACGGGTTCTCCCGCGTGGAGCCGTCAACGGCCAGCCTGCCGGATCTCACCGCCCGGCTCGTCACCCTCGCTCCGGCCACGAGCATCGTCCTGGTCGTCACCGGTGCGGAGCACCCGTTCTCCGGACTTCGCCGGGCGACAGCGCAGTTCGGGCCGCACGTGCGAGTCGTGGTCCTGCGGGTCAACCCCGGGCACCCCACCTCGTCCGCCGCGTTGCACGGCATGACGGTCCTGTCGATGGCTGAGCTTGCCGACCTTCCCCGGCTCGTCGCCGTTGCGGGGTTGGCATGACCATGACCTGGCGCCGCCCGGCAGTCATCGACGCAGTCGCGCTCGCGGCGCTCATCCTCGTCGGCATGTCTGCGTTCGCCGACACCTTCGACGGGTGGGACTACCTCATCGCGTGTGCCGCCGGGGTCGGTGCTGGCCTCGCCGCCGCCGTCGTCACCCAGCGCGTGCGCTGGCCCTGGTGGGTGTTGCCGGCGCCCCTGGTCGTCGCCGCGCTTGTCGTCGGACCTCCGGCCACGCTGCGTGCTGCGCCCTCGGGACCGTGGCCCGGCCTCGGCTCCAGCCAGGCCCTGTGGCGGCTGCTGTTGCACGGGTGGAAGGACCTGCTCACGACGTTGCCCCCGTTGGACGGTTCGGGCCGGCTCAGCGCGGTGCCGTTCTTCCTCTGCCTGCTCGGCGGGGGCGCGGGCTACCTCGTGGCCCGACGATCCTGGCGGCCGTTCCTCCCCGTAGTGGTGCCGGTCGTGGTCGCGGTCGCTGCCATGCTCCTCGGGGTCGCCAGCCCGCTCGGAATCGTCGTCCGGGCCGTCGCTCTGCTCGCGCTCGCCGTCGTCTGGGGCTCGGAGCGGCGTCGGCGCACCCTCGTCTCCAGTCCCGGCGGCGGGCGACGCCGCGCCCTCACCGGTCTGGGGCTTCTCGCGGCCACAGCGACCGTTCTCGCCGTGACCGGGCCCGTCGTCGCCAGCCCACCGACTGCCCGGACCGTGCTCCGCGAGCGGGTCGTCGCCCCCGTCGACCTGAGCGAGCACCCCAGTCCGCTGGCCATGTTCCGGCGGTTCCGACCCGTCAGTGCCGACCTGGCCGACACCGTGCTCTTCACCGTGACCGGACTGCCAACGGGCACGCCGGTCCGGATGGCAACCGTCGACCGCTACGCAGGGTCGGTCTGGGCGGCGGGCTCCGGGGTGCGCGCGGACGGCATACCCCATGGGTCTGGGTTCCTGCGGGTTGGGGCGCGGATCCCCGTCACCCGTCCCGGACAGGCAGTCACCGCCCGCTTCACGGTGGGCAGCGCGTATGCCGCCGTCCCCGACCTACGGGTCTGGCTCCCGGATGTCGGGCAGGTGACGCGGGTTGACTTCGACGGCCCGACGGCGGCTGCCCGCGACGAGGACCTGCGCTACAACCCGACGACGGGGGCGGCGCTGGTCATCGATGGACTGGCCGCCGGGGATTCCTACCAGGTCGATGCGGTCCTGCCCACGGTGGTCGTCCCGACCCGGCCCGGCGCGATCGGCGCCCCGACGGCGGGACCCGAAAGCGTCGGCTTGGCCGCGGCCTATCTGGCGCTCGCCGCCCCCGCCGGATCCAGCCCGATCGAACAGGTCAGGGCAGTGGCCGCCCGCCTTAAGGCGACCGGTGCCTACACCGACGGAGCCGGCGAAGAGGCGTCATTCGTGCCTGGGCACAGCGTCGGTCGACTGTCCCAGTTCCTCGCCGAGCAGACCCCGGCCGGCAACGACGAGCAGTATGCCGCCGCGCTCGCGGTGTGCGCGGCATACTCCGGCCTGCCCTCCCGCGTCGTGCTGGGCGCGATCCCCGGGGTCGATGGGGTGGTCCGCGGCCGGGACGTCCGCGCCTGGGTCGAGGTCGAGGTCGACGCCGGAGTCTGGTGGACCATCGCGCCCGATGACTTCATCCCGCCGCGGGACAAACGACCGACGCCCAAACAACCAACGGCAGACAACAACGCGGAGGCCGCGGTCGTGCCGCCGCCCAACGCGTTGCGACCGCCGAGCAGCCTTGAGGGGTTCGCGCTGGACGACTCGAGCTCGGGGCGCACCCGCGAGGAGGTCGAAGCGCAGCGCTGGGTGTGGCCGCCGTGGGTGATCGTCGCGGTCAAGGTGGCGGCCACGCCCCTGGCAGCCGTGCTGGCCTGGACCGCGCTGCTCGTCGGTGCCAAGGCAGCGCGGCGTGCGACTCGGCGCAGGACAGGTCCTCCGAGTCAACGGGTCGTGGCCGGCTGGGACGAGGTCATCGACACCTTGCGCGATTCCGGCACGCCGGTGTCGGTCCGGCAGACCCGCTCCGAAGTGGCCAGACGCGCGCCGGGGCTGGGGTTGCGGGAGGTTGCCGAACAGATCGACCGGCTCGGCTATGGGCCGGTCGAGCCGACCGAGTCCGACGCGATCGACGTCTGGGCCCAAGTCGGCCGGGTCCGGGCCCAACTGGCTGCGCGGCTGGGGTGGCGTGATCGGTGGCGAAGCGCGGTCAGTCTGCAGTCGGCTCGGGAGGGTCGGCCGGTCGACCTGCTGGCTCCGTCCGTCGTGCACTCGACTCGGACCAGCCATGGCGTCGGCGGGGGCCGCGGGTCAACCCTTGCGGCCCCAACCCCGGCGACGGCTGGGACGCCCCCGCGCTGACGAGTCGCCTTTGGTGGACAGCCGGGCCAACCATCGCGGCGGGTTCGGCGGGTCTTGCGGCTCCCACGATGTCTGCACCGGCAGCCGGACCGCACCCTCAGGCGGTGCATACAGGTGATGCGCCTTCGGCTGCTCGCCGACCGCCGTGACGGGTTTGTCGGGTGGGGCAGGCGACACCAGCGACGTCGCCGCGGGGGCGTGGCCGGGCTCGGGCGTCGCCGGTTCGCTCGCCGACGTGGGGGTGCCGGGGTGTTCATCCGGTATGCCGTGCACCGCCGCTCCGAGCTCGTGCCAGGAGATTTGTGGCGCGCCGACTCCCGGTGGTGGCGGCGGTGGTGGCGGCGCGATGGCCCGCGGTCGCGATTCGACAACGGGTGGCGGCGCCATCACAACAGGTGCTGCCTGGTAAAGGAGCGCGTCTGGCGCCGGCGTCTCCGACTCGGACGGCAGGTCCGCGACGGGCTGTTGCGGGACCGGTTGGTCTGGTGGTGGCTGCTGCGGGGCCGGTTGGTCTGGTGGTGGCTGCTGCGCGACCGGCTGATCCGGGGTCGGTGCAGGCGTGGCCGGAGAACGTCGTGGGTCGCCGTGGCCGGCCTCGATCGACGCCCGCCGCCGCCAGTAGTCGACCAGGCTGACCCCCCCGACCTGCACCTCGTGGTCCAGGTCGGCCAGCAACTGCTCGGTGTCATCCCGCTGCGGGGCCGGGTCAGCCATTCGCGTGCGGTGCCTCACCGAAGAACCGTCGCGCCGGTGCCCGGTCGAGCGTGGGCCCAAGGGGCAACAGCCCGACGAGCTCGGCAGGGGCTGGTGCGATCGTCTTGCCCAGGCCCAGGGCCTGCAGCGCGGACAGGCTCACAACGGGGAACTTGATCCCCTGATCGGTGACCAAGAAGAGATTGCCGGCGTTGGCGGTGACCCCGTCGCTCGCTTGGCCGATGACCAGACCCTGCCCCGGAGGCAGGTAGACCGCGTCGGCCGCACCGGTGCCAACCGGCACCGTGCCGACCGTGGGGGGTGCGGGCACCGGCACCGCTCCGGTCGGCACGGGAACCTCGGACGCGGCATACACGCGGCGCACGGCTGACCCGTCGACAATCTGCCAGTCGAGGCACAGGGCGGGAGCGCGGTCCAAGGTGGTGACCTGCGGACGCTGGGCCGGGTAGGCGGCCACATCCAGCGGGCTGGCCGTCGGGCCGAGCGAGGCCAACTCCGAGGGCGAGATGGCGACGGGCGCTGCGGTCTGGCCGCTCGCCACGCGGACGAGATCGGCCACGGCGGGGGTCACCTCTTGGGCTCCGTCGGCGAAGACGACCACGTGAACCGTTCCGCCAGAAGCGCGTTCGACCGTCACGACGTCACCGACCCGCATGGTGCGGCCGCCCACCTTCGTCGCGGCACCCATCGACGGGATGGTCGGGATGCGCAACGGGGCGACCTCGGGGATGGCATTGAGCAGCCCCACGCTGATCCGGCGGGCGGCGGCGAGGTCGAGCCCGAGGCCTTCGGTGAGGACGGCGTTAGTGGGGTCTTCGACGCGAGCTCGGCGGCCTTGGAAGATGAGGAAGTAGGAGCGCCCGTCCGGGGTGGCCAGCACCGTCGTGGCGTCGGTCGCGGGCCGGGTCGCAGTGAGGCCGATAGTCACCGTCGTCTTCGGCAGGACGGTCATCCCGGGCGCAGCGGCCGGGTCGCGGGTGATGACGTCGCAGACGGTCCAGGTGTTGCGGGCCAGGCTCGCCTCCGCGGGCACCTGGTGGGGTGCTCCCGGTATGCCGAGCAGCTGGCCCCGCGGCAGGTCGGCAAGGGTCGCGGTGTTGACCTGTCGGACGCTGTTGGCTCCCGTCGAGTCCTGGTCGGCGGCGAGCATCGCCGATGCCAGGTTGAGAGCCGGATAGGCGACTCCGTCCCGGATGACGTAGGCGCTGCCGCTGTCGGTGTCGACAAGCACCTTGGCGTCGCGGATCGAGGGTGCGGGCTTGATGAACCCGTAGACGGCGAATCCGGCCAGGACCAGACCCGACACGACCAGCCCGATGACCATCGCCAAACCGTGTCGTGGCCCGTGCAAACTCTGCCGATACGCGACACCGGACTGCACCGCGTGCTCGACGCGGCGGACGCCGAAGCGATAGGCCTGCACCTGCACCTTCGTGCTGCGCTGCGCCGCCACCGTCGCCCGCCCCTGTCCGTTCGGTCCCATGTGCCAAGGTCGTCACGGGTCCGTCCCTGGTCGGTCCCATGGTATCCGCAGCCCGGTCCTCGCCCCCGAATCGCTAGACTGCGACCGGCTGGACCGCCTGGACCGGTGGACGGCCTGGCCGAAGTCCTCGGGGCCGAGGCACAGCCCGCGACGCGCAGTGACAGGCGCACGGCAGGGAGGAACCGCGTCGATGGTCAGCATCAACCCCGAAGGGGGTCCCGAACCGTTGTCGCGTCGGGAGCAGCGGGCCCAAGCCGCGCCCCGTCGTCGCCGGTCCGGTCCGTCATCCGGTATGCCGTCCCCCACGCCGACGTCGCGCGTCGACCCAGCCGGTGGTGGCGCACCTAGCACCGTGCTGGACCCGGTTGGGGTGCGGGCGCCGGGTCGGGTGCGGTCGATCCGGGCGCCGCGTCCGCGGCATACCTTTGGGCCGGTCTCGGTCAGCCTGCTGGTCGGTCTGCAACTGGCGGCGCTCGTGGCGGTGCTGGTCCGGATGGTGAGCACGCCGGTCCACTGGGTGCTCCTTGCGATGGTGGCGACAGCCGCAGTGGCCCTGGTCGTCCCGACGCGGGGAGGATCGGTGGGCACGGGAGTCCTGCGGCGCCTGTCGTTCCTCACCCGCGATCGGGTCGTGGGCCGCGCGTCGGCGGAGTCGGCCGGGGCAGCGCTCTACCCCGGGCTCGTCGTGCGGTCGGTGCGGGACCATCGGGGCCGCAATCTCGGTGTGGCCGAATGGGAGCAGACTGCCACCGCGGTCGTCGCGGTTTCCGCTGAGCCGGGTCGGCCGGTGCGTCACGAGCTCCGCCACCGGGTTCCGTTGCGGGCCATCCACGAGCGCCTCACGGCCGGGGACATCCCCGTCGAGGCGGTGACGGTGCACATTCTCATCCCGGCGGCGGGGTCGTCGACCGGACCGGTCGGCCCATGGTGGCGCGGCCGTCGAGATGTCTTCGTCTCGGTCCGGGTCCGACCGTTGGAGGCCAGAGAAGCGATCGCTCGCCGAGGTGGTGGACGCTCGGGCCTGGACGCCTGCCTGGCCGCCGTCACGGCCGCGGTGGTGGCTGAGGTGCGGGCTGCGGGGCTGCCTGCCGACGCCTTGGACCTGGAGGCAGTGGCCGGGGTGATCGACCTGATGGCCGCGCCCGGTGCTCGCGGGATGGGTGCACCAGGTATGGGTGCGGCAGGGATGGGTGCGGCAGCGGAGGCGACCCCGTGGACTGAGGGACGCCACGAGGTGACCGGGCCGGGCGGAGCGCACCGCAGTCTGGTTTCGACGCGTTGGCGACCGGGAGCCTCGGACGATCAGGCTGACCTGTTCTTGGGCTTGGCCGGTGATCCGGACGCGGATGTCACCGTGGCCGTGGAGGTCCGCAGGCCCCGAGGTGCGGTCGGTCCCGGGCCCGTGGCGCGAGTGCGGGTGGCTGCCCGGGCGAGCGGTCCGGGCGCCCAGACTTCGGCCGATGCCGCGCAGCGGATCGCGCGCGCCGGGTTGGCGATGGGGCTGGAGGTGGCCCCACCGGTCGGGGACCAACTCGCCGCCCTGCGGGCGAGCGCGATCCTCGGGGCCGGGGAGCCGGCCTGGGGCGACGACGCGGCCGCGTTGCATCCGGTTCTGCGCTCACGCATGCCCGTTCCCCTCGACTCCCTCGATGCGTTGGCGCCGGTGATCGGCGGCGGGGTCTTCTTCGGGCACGGAGCCGACGGGACGGCATACGTCATCGATCTGGTGCATGCGCGGCCGCAGCGGATCGTGACCGTGGGGGAGGGATGGGTGCCGGCCATGCTGGCCGGACGGGCGGCCCGCAGCGGTGTCGCGGTGGTCGTCGCGACCGATCGTCCCGCGCCGTGGCAGGCCCTGATGCGTCAGCTCGGTGTCGAAGGGATGGTGTCCCTGGTGCCGCCGGAGGCCAGGACCATTCCCGGCGACGGCGACCTTGGCGCTCGCCTCCTCGTCGTGGCCAGTTCCGGGGCGGGCAGTTCGGGTGTTGTTGCAGGTGCGGGGGTTGTTGCCGGTGCGGGAGGTGTGGCCAGTTCGGGAGGTGTGGCCAGTTCGGGCGGAGTCCCCGGAGCACGGCAGCCGTGGCAGTCGGTCATCCACGTGCTGGCCACGGCAGATGGCGCCGGTTCCGTGCTCGCTGGCGCCGACGTCATCATCGTGTCCAGGGGTGCGGGGTCCGACGAACTGGTCCGGCTCGCGGGTGTGACCCCTGGGGACGCGGCAGCGCTCGCTGGGCTCGGAGACTTCGATGTGGCCGCCATCGCGGGCGGCCACATCGACATTGTTCGCGTCGACCCCAACTCCTGACTCAGCCCAGGGTGGTGACGTCCAAGCCACCCTCGGCGTAGCGCGCCCGCAGGACCTTTTTGTCGAACTTGCCGACACTGGTCTTGGGCACCTCATCGATGACGGCCCAGCGCTCGGGAACCTGCCAACGCGGGATCTTGTCGCCCAGCCACTCCCGGATGTCAGCCACGGTCGTCGCGGTGCCTTCGGCGAGGACGACGCTGGCCAACGGCCGCTCGCCCCACTTGTCGTCGGGCACGCCGACCACGGAGGCCTCGCGGACATCGGGGTGGGCCATGAGAACGTTCTCAAGGTCGACCGAGGAGATCCACTCGCCGCCGGACTTGATGACGTCCTTGGCCCGGTCGGTGAGCACGAGGAACCCGTCGGCGGTCAGCGTGCCGACGTCACCGGTGCGCAGCCAGCCGTCGTGGAACTTGGACTCCATCTCGGCTTGCTCGGCGGGGGACTCGGAGCCGTTGGCGAAGTAGGACCCAGTGATCCACGGACCGCGGACCTCAAGCTCGCCGACGCTCTGGCCGTCCCAGGGCTGCAGGTCGTCGTCGGGGCCGACGAGGCGACCCTCGACGCCGGGAAGGAGTCGGCCTTGCGCGGTGCGGTAGCGCCAGTACTCGTCCGAGCCGACCTCGACCTCGACGGGCGGGACCGAGAGGGTGCCGACCGGCGACATCTCGGTCATCCCCCAGCCGTGGATGATGTCGATGTTGTGCTTCTCCTTGAAGGCGTGCATGAGTGCGGGGGGGGCGGCCGAGCCGCCGACCATGAGCATCGAGCACGAGGAGACGTCGACCGGGTTCTTGTCGAGATATTGCAGCAGGTCGTTCCAGATCGTCGGAACCCCCGCGCCACCGGTAACTTTCTCGGCCTCGATCATCGTGGCCAGTGGCTCTGCCTGCAGGAACCGGTCCGGCATGACCAAGGTCGCGCCGGAAATCATCGCGAGGTAGGGGAAACCCCAGGCGTTCGCGTGGAAGAGCGGGACGACGACAAGTAGATGATCGCCTTGGCGGATGCTCAACCCGTTTTGGACCGCCATCGCATGCAGGTAGTTGGACCGGTGCGAGTAGGCGACTCCCTTGGGGTTGCCGGTCGTGCCGGAGGTGTAACACATCGACGAGGCGTCGTTCTCGTCGACGTCCTCGGGCCAGTCGAAGCTCGTCGGCTGGTCAGCGATGAGGGTGTCGAAGTCGTGGACGCTCTCGATGTGCTCGGGAGCCTCAAGCGCCGCACGGACCTCGTCGGAGATCGGGCCGTTGACGATGACGTGCCGCAACGTCTTGAGGTGCGGGAGCAGCCCGCTGAACGGCTGGGCCAAGGTGTTGTCGACGATGACGACCTTGTTGTCGGCATGTGTCGTGACATAGATGATCTGCGGCGGGAAGAGCCGGATGTTGAGGGCATGCAGCACTGCCCCCATGGAGGGCACCGCGAGATAGGCGATGAGGTGCTCGGCGTTGTTCCACATGAACGTCGCGACCCGCTGATCGCCGGTGATCCCCAGGCCGCGCAACGCGTGGGCCAGTTGGGCGGCCTTGGTGCCGACTTCGGCGAACGTCGTTGTGCGAGAGCCGGTTCCGGTCCAGGTAATGATCTTGGCGGAGGCGTGGATCGTTGAGCCGTAGCGCAACATCGACGAGATCAGCAGTGGCGTGGTCTGCATGGTGCTCTTCATGTCGACAGCCTGCCAGGTTTGCCCGGATCGGACGAGGGGAACGGGAGCTCGCTGGGACGGGAGGTTGGTCACCTGAGGTGGGCGGACGGCATACAGGAGGTATGCCGTGCCCTTGAGGGCAGGTTGACCCTCCCTTTCGGGCGCTCGCCGAGAATGGCGGCGGATGGTGACTTAACCTCCAGGTATGTCCTCACGTGTCCTTGCACTAGTCGGCGACTCGGGTCCGTTCGACACGATCTCCGGCCTGCCCGTCCACCCCTTGGTGGTGCACGGAGCCGTTGTCCTCCTGCCGGTCGCCGCCCTTGCGGTGATCGCTCTCGTTCTCGTGCGCCGTTGGCGGGGTACCTTCGGCTGGCTGACCCTGCTGGGGCTGACCGCGGGGGCCGGCGCGGCCGTCGCGGCCGAAAAGTCCGGTGAAGCGCTGGCAGCCCGCGTCGGTATGCCGCGTGAGCACGCCGAGTGGGGCGAGCGGCTCCCCTTGGTCGCGGTCGTGCTCCTGGTCGTCACCGTGGCGTGGTTCCTCATGGCGCGGCGCGCAGACCGGGCCCGCGCTTCGGTGGGTTCGGGTGCAGCGGTCGGCGGCGGGTCCGCGATGGTGACAGTTGGCGGCGTCCTCGCGGCGGTGTTGGCTCTCGCCACGATCGGGATGACCGTCATCGTCGGGCATAGCGGCGCGACCGCTGTGTGGAGCGGCAGGATCGCCCCTACGTCGTCCTCGACTTCCACCACGGGGGCCTCTGCACCCAGCGGGCCGATCTCGTCGTCTTCGGCGAGCGGCGGCGCGGCCACGGGGGCGACGGCATACACGATGGCGCAGGTGGCCACCCACAACACGAAGGACTCGTGTTGGGCGGCGGTGAGCGGCGGGGTCTACGACCTCACGGCCTGGATCGACCAGCACAAGGGCGGCGCGGACGCTATCAAGGGGCTGTGTGGCACCGACGGGACAGCGGCGTTCACGGCTCAGCACCGCGGCGCCGGCAAGCCGACCGATGCGCTCGCGAGGTTCAAGATCGGCACGCTCGCCTGATCTCCGATGGGGACCTCGGGGATCCGTCGGCCCCGCCGCCGTCAGCGTGCGCCCGCGACCCTGGCGCTCCGTCGCGCGGTGCTTCCCCGGACGACCAACTGGGCGGGAGGGACGTGTTCGCTGCGCACGGCCTCTCCCTTGAGGAGGTCACATAGCAACCGTGCGGCGGTGGCGCCGAACCCCGGCACATCCCGCCCCAGAGCCGTCAGCGCTGGGTGGACGACGCGGCAGAGCATGGAGTCGTCCCACGCCACGATGGAGATGTCGTCGGGGACGCTCACGCCCATCTCCTGAGTGACCGACAACCCGGCCAGCGCCATGATGTCGTTGTCGTAGATGAGGACCGAGGGTCGCCCCTCCCGGCGGCTGAGGATCTCCCGGGTGGCAGCTGCCCCGGCTTCGAGTGAGTAGTCGGTGTCGATGATCTCGCAGCGTCCGATGCCGAGCTCCCCGGCGTGGTGGATCAGTGCCTCGGTGCGCACGGCGGTGTGCTCCAGGTGCGCCGGTCCGGCGATCCGTGCGACGTGATCGTGGCCGGTGGCGACGAGATAGTCCAGCAGGCCCCGCATCGACTCGCCGTCGTTGCTCCACACTCCGATGACTCCATCGGAGGGCGGGCGCGAACCGAGGACGACCACTGGCATCCCGAGGTCCGCGAGCACCGGCAGTCGGACGTCATCGACGTGGACATCGACCAGCAGGACGCCATCGACCCGGCGTTCGGACCACCACCGTCGATAGACCTCGATCTCGGCCGAGTGGTCAGAGACCACCTGGAAGACCAGTGCAGACCCGCGGGTCGAGATCTCGGACTCGATGCCGGCGACGAGTTGGGTGAAGAACGGCTCGACCTCAAGTGTCCGCGCCGGTCGGGACAGGACCAGGCCGATGGCGTCGGCGCCATGCCCGGACAACGCGCGAGCCGCGGCGTGCGGGCGCCAGCCGAGCTCGCGGGCCACCTCAAGGATCCGGGACCGGGTGGCATCGGACACCCCCGGGCGTCCGTTCAGCGCATAGGAGACCGCCCCTTTGGACACGCCCACGGTCAAGGCGATGTCAGCAATGGTGGGGCGACTCACCCGTTGGGCCCTTTCGACGTCACGGCGGCGGCCGTGGCTGAGGCCGGGCCGGGGCTGGATTCTCCGAGACCAAGACTATTGACGCTGACGACGACTGCGGGACTGCCCCAACCCAGGTGTTCTGGCATCGCGGTGGCGACCCTGACGACGGCCTCCTCCCCTGGCAGGAGCGTGATCAACTGGTCGGACACCGTCGCTTCCGGGTCGATCACGTCGGCCCGGATCCAGATGTCGCGGACCAGGCCGGTAGCGGTCAAGCGCAGGTCAACGCCCGCGCCGTGCCGGTCGACCTCGACGCGCAGCGCTGACCGGTCAAGCGTCAGCAGCCGGTCGGGGGCGAAGAACCACAACGCCCGCTCGGCGCCGGGCACCCCGGACTCCACATGGGCGACGAGGAAGGTGTCCGGGTCTCCTGCGGGAGCCACCAGGTGATCCGGCAGATCGACGGTGCTCGCCCCTCGGGCGGCGACCTGCATCGGCACCTGTTCGTGGGCTAGCACGGCCCCGTCCAGGGACCGCAGCTCCACGGCGAGGTGTGTCGACATGGACTCGTTGGTGTCGTTGAGCAGGGTCGCGGCGAGCCCAGTCGCGCGGGGCTGGATGGTGAGGAGGCGGGCGGCATACGCCCGTCGCAAGGCGAACCAGGCCGGCTTGCGACGACCCGCGCTGTCGACCACCGACCACGACATCGCCGGCCAGCAGTCGTTGAGCTGCCACCACACGGTTCCGGAACACCACGGCGTCAACGACCGCAGGTGCTCGATGCCGACGGTCAGGGCACGGGCCTGGTTGAGCTGTGCGACGTAGTGCCAGTTGCCGAAGTCGGCAGGGACCCCGAAGTGCTCGGCGAGGGATCGGTCGAGCTTGAGTTGCCCGTCGATCGCCTTCTGGTGGGCCTGGAACACCGGCGATGCGACATCAAGATGCTCTGGCTGGACGGCGTCCCGCAGGGTCCGCCAACTCGCCGGACCCTGGAAGCCGAACTCTGCCGCGAACCGGGGCCGGTGGTCGCGATAGGCGAGGTAGTCCTCCCGGTTCCACACGTCCCAGATGTGGTTGGTCCCGTGGGTCGGTTCGTTGACGGGTCGCTCGAGCGTGCCGGCATACGGGGAGCCCGGCCAGTAGGGCCGCGAGCCGTCGACCTGCGCGACGACCCGAGGCAGGGTGTCGGTGAAGAACCCCCACCCCCAGGTCCGTCCGGCGAGCGGCTCCTGCCAGCCCCATGACTGGAAACCTTCGATGACCTCGTTGTTCCCGTTCCACAACACCAGGCTCGGATGGGCCATGAGCCGCTCGACGTTGTCCGCGGCCTCGGCCGTCACTTCCGTGCGGAACGGCTCTTCCTCCGGGTATGCCGCGCACGCGAACGGGAAGTCCTGCCACACGAGCAGTCCGCGTTCGTCACACAGGTCGTAAAAGGCGTCGTCCTCATAGATCCCGCCGCCCCAGACCCGGACGAGGTTGCACCCGGCGTCGAGCGCGTCGTCGAGACGGGCGGCATACCGGCTGCGCGTCAGGCGCGCGGGGAAGCAGTCCTCCGGGATCCAGTTGACGCCGCGCACCTGCACGACAGAGCCGTTGACGACGATCTCGAACCCTTCGCCGCCGAGGGCGTCGGACGTGCGCAGCTCCGCCCGCCGGAAGCCGGTCCTCGTGTGGACCTCGTCGAGCAGGTCCGGCCCCGCCCAAAGTCGGACTGACACGGCATACAGCGCCTGGTCTCCGTGTCCGCGGGGGCTCCAGGGGTCGACTGGCAGATCAGTCAGGGTGAGCGAAAAGGACGACTCAGTGGCGCCGACGTCCAGGCCGACCGTCGTCCCGGCGACCTCAACCTCGACGAGGACGTTGGTGGGCGTCGTGGAGTCGCGGACGATGACGCCGGTGACCGAGAACGTCCCGCGCCGGCCGTCCCAGTCGGCGACCGGGCGCACGTGGTCCAGACGCGCGACCGCCCACGACTCAAGCAGCACGGGTCGCCAGAGCCCCGCCGTCACCACGGTGGGTCCCCAGTCCCAGCCGAAGTTGTATGCCGCTTTGCGCAGGAAGTTGGCCGGGCTGGGATAGACGTTCGGTCGGGGGCCGAGCTCGGCCATCACGTGCTCCGCGTGAGCCCAGGCGTCCTTGAGCGAAACGTCGACGTCCACCCGTCGCTCGTGGTCTGCGCGACCCAACGGCACGCGGTAGCGGCGGTGCATGTTCTCGGTGGTGAGCACGCTCGCCCCGTCGATGCGGACGTCCGCCACGGTGTCAACTCCGAGCAGGACCAGGTCGACCTCGCGATCGACGCAGTCCGCCCCGAGCTGCACCGAGGTGGAGTAGGTCCAGTCCGACCGACCCACCCACGCGATGGCGGCCTCGTTTGCCCCGATGCGAGGGTCAGGCGCCACCTCGGTGCGGATGAGCTCACTCAGGACGTCACTGGGCAGCGTCGTTGGGATGGTGAGGTCCTGCAGGTGCGCGGGAGCGTCAGGGCCGAGGCGATCCGCCCTGATGAGCCAGCCTGAGTCCAGGGCCGTCCGGTGCAGCACGGGTCCCTGCCTCAGTGGACGAGGGTGGTCGGGAGGCGATCGGGGTGCGCGGACCCACCGACCAGGTCGTCAATGCGTAGGCCCTCGACGGAGCGTGCCTCGACGGCATACCCGCTGGTCTGGTCAACGGCCGCCCAGGTGACCTCGCACTGACGCAGCGTGACATCGGTGACGGTGTCCAGGTGGAACCCGGACGTGAGCGCGGAGGTGAACTCCGGTCCGCTCTCGCTGGGGCGCCGGTCGTATTCGCCGCCAGGGAAGCGTCGGGGCGGTGAGAGCTCGACCCGTATGCCGTCCAGCAGCACCCCAGTGATGGCGCCGGGCTCGTGGCCGTTGATGTAGACCCCGTTCTCGGAGCGGGCCAGGATGTTGCGGAAGCGCACGTTGCGGATCGTGCCGACCCGGTCGTGCCAGGGGACGCACGACACGTAGATGGGCTCGCCGCGCCCCCACCAGGCCTTGTCGAAGACCTCGGTCTGCACGATGCAGTCGGAGAAGAGGATGTTCTCGAAGTGGCCTTCTTGGCCGAGGTTGACCGAGAGCCCTCGGTGTGAGCCGTAGATGACGCAGTTGGAGACGACGACATTGCGGATGTCGGAGGTGGCGTCAACGCCGACGACGATCGCGCTGGACGTGCTGCGCAACACGCAGTTGGTGATGACGACGTTCTCCGTCGGGCCCAGCTCGGGGAACTCCTCACACGTCTTGAGCGAGATGGCGTCATCGCCGCAGGAGATGTGACAGTCGCTGATCCGCACGTCCCGGCAGCGGTCGATGTCGATCCCGTCGGCGTTGGGGTGTTTGAGGTCGGAGTCGATGGTGATGCCGTGGACGAGGACTCGCTCGCAGCCGGTGAGCCGCACGCACCACAACGCGGCGTCAGTGATCTGGACGCTCGTCACGCTGACGTTGCGGCAGCCGATGAGGAACACCGTGAACGGCCGCGCGTTTGGGCAGCGATAGATCGCACCGAGATCTTCCACGACAAAGGCCCGGCCGGCGCCGTCGATGCGCCCCGGTCCGCTGATCGCGACGTCCTCCGCACCAAGCGCGCTGATGAACGACGCGGCCGCTTCGCTGTCCTCGCGCACGACTCCCGCGGAGAGCGCCCCCACGGTATGCCGCTGCGTGTAGTCCTCCCAGCGGGAACTCCCTTGCAGCACCGCTCCGCGGCTCAGATGCAGCTCGACGCGAGAGCGCAGGACGATCGAACCCGACAGGAAACATCCGGCGGGGACGACGACCTGTCCGCCACCCGCCGCGTGGCAGGCGTCGATGGCGCTCTGGATCGCGAGGGTATCCAACGTCGTGCCGTCGCCGGTCGCGCCGTAATCGCGAATGTCGAACACGAATCTCCTTGCCAATGATTGGGGTCAGGGGGAAGGGGCTAGCCCTTGAGGGCGCCTTGCAGCAGGGCCTGCTCCATGCGGCGCGAGGCGACGGCATACGCGAGGTAGATCGGCAGGAGGGTGATGAGGACGCCGGCCGCAAGGACGGCGTAGTCGGTGCTCGTGGCTGAGATAAGGGTGGGCAGGGCCACTTGAGCGGTCCGGATCTCGGGATCCGGACCGTTGAGGATGAGGGCGAACAGGTATTCGTTCCAGAAGTTGATGAGGTTGAGGATGGTGACCGTCACGACCCCGGGCATGACCAGCGGCAGGTAGATCGCCGTGAGGATCTTCAGACGGCTGGCCCCGTCCATCGCGGCGCTCTCTTCCAGCTCCCGCGGGATGGCCCGCATGAACTGCACGAGCAGCACGACCGACAGCGGGAGCGCCGTCGAGGGCAGGAACGCCACGAGGAACTGCCTGGTCTGGAACTGGTTGAGCGCGATCGCCAGCAGCACCGTGGGGACGAGCGCGGCGAAGCCTGGGATGAGGAAGCCGGCCGAGAAGATCCCTTCCAAGACCTGTCCCAGCCGTCCCGGCGAGGTGACGATGCCGTATGCCGCGGGCACCGCAAGCACGATCGTCAAGGCTGCGGCCCCGAGGGCGACGAGGGCCGAGTTGGCCAGCCCGGGACCGAGTTGGGCGTCGTCGAACGCCTTGGCGAAGTTCCCCAACGTCACGGAGGTGGGCAGGGCGAAGGGAGTGTCCAGGACTGAGAGGTTGTCCTTGAAGGACGAGACGATCAGGTAGTAGAGCGGGAGGAGGAGGGCAGCGGCATACAGCCAGGCAGCCGAGTGGCTGAGGGCGAGGAGGGCGCGGTTGCCGCTTCGCGGGGTGCGGCCGCGGTCTGTGCTCATGTCTGGTCCCGGAAGGTGCGGCGGATGACGAGCATGCCGACGAGGCCGATGGCGAACAGGACGACCCCCACCGCTTGGCTGTAGCCGATCTCCGACTCCACGAAGGCCTTGTCGTACATGAGATAGGACAGGGTTGTGCTGGATGTGCCCGGACCGCCTCGGGTGAGGATGAGGATGAGTCCGGCGGAGGCGAAGAGCACCCAGAGGAACTGCAGCATCGACAGGACCCCGAAGTAGCCCTTGATGATGGGGTAGGCGATCAGCCACATCGTGCGCCAATGCCCACACCCGTCCAGGCTGGCCGCCTCGTAAACCTCGCCAGGCACAGAGGCCAGCCGGGTGGAGAAGAGGATGGCGGTGAAGCCGATCCCGCTCCAGAGGTTGACAAGCATGATGGCCGGCAATGCGGTGGTGTCATTGGCCAGCCACGGAGTCGCCAGCGAGCGCAGCCCAACGCTCGTCAGACCGGCGTTGAGCAGACCCTGCGGCTGGAAGACGGCGTAGAACACGGCTCCGAGAGCGGCCAGCGAAATGAGCGCGGGGGTGAAGAAGATGATCCGCAAAGCGCCATGGCCGCGCCTGCGCAGGGTGAGGAAGTAGCCCAGCATGAACGAGGTCGGCAACATGATCGGCAGGACGACGACCAGTTGCAGGATGCTGTTGCGTGCGGCCGTCCAGAAGTCCTCATCGGCGAACACCTTGCGGTAGTTCGCCAGTCCGGCGGCTTCGGGAGTGGCCAGGAAGCCGCCCCAGTCCAAGGTGCTGATGACGAACATGGCCACCAGCGGCCCGATCATGAACAGGCCATACCAGAGCAGGGCAGGGAGGCTGAACCCGACCCGCGCGGTCGAGAGCCGTCGACTGCTGGCGCGACGTCCTCCAGTGGCCCGCGCCATGACTCCTTCTCCTTTGGTCGTTCGGTCGGGGCAGCGGACGTGGTCGCCGCGACTGTTGGTGGGGGAGGCTGGCGCCGGGTCGGTGGCACTTGGGCCCGACCCGGCGCCCGCCGCTTTACTGGTAGGCCTTGTCGACCGCGGAGCAGATCGCGCCGGCGTCGACTCCGGGTGTGAAGGCCTGGCTGGATGCCTTGATCAGCTTGTCCGCCACCTTGGGCGGGATGTAGGTGTCGGGCATGACGGCATACTCCACCTTGTCCCCGAGCGCGGAGACGGCTTGAGTGAGCAGCGGGTCCTTGTTGGTCGCGCCGGCGACGGTCGCGGCCGGGACGAGGTTGGCGGTCGAGACGAAGTCGGCCAGGACCTCCTTGGCGTACATCGTTTGGACATAGGCCTTGACCGCGTCGAGCTTCTTGATGCCGTTGGGCGAGAGGAAGATCCCGACGCCCGTGTAGCCGTTGTATGCCGTGGGCTTGGTGAAGCGGGAGCCGGCCGGGATCGGGAAGCCGGAGAGCTCGGTCGTCGCCGACACGTCAGGCGGAGTCTTGGCGAAGGCCCACGAGCCGGCGGGCATGATCGCGGCCTTCTTCGTGTAGAACGTCGTGTTCATCGTGTCGGCAGTGAAGCCCTGGGCATCCTTGACGAACACGCCGGCATCACGGAGCTGGACGAACAGGTCGACGCCCTTCTTCACGTCGGCGTCCGCGCAGTAGGAACCCTTGGCGAGCACGCCCTTGAAGGCGTCGGCGTTCGCGTAGGACTGGATGATCTGCAGGAACAGCTTGTTGCCCGACCAGTCGTTGCCGCCGATGGAGATCGCCTCGCTGGCGCCCGACTCCTTGAGCTTCTTGGCCGCAGCGATGAGGTCGTCCGTGGTCGTCGGGATCTTGTCGACCCCGGCCTTGGTCAGCAGATCCTTGTTGAACCACACCGGCCAGACGAAGCCGCTGTAGGGGAAGCCGCTGACCTTGCCGTCGGTGGTCCACTGAGCGATCGCCTCGGGCTTGACCTTGTCCTTGAGACCCCATTGGGTGAGGTAGTCGCCGACCGGCACCGCCGCACCTGACTTGGTCCAGCCGGTGCTTTTCTCGGCGAGGTTGACGAAGATGACGTCGGCCTCCTTGCCGGCGGCAACGCTCGTCTCATAGACGTCGACGAGGTTTTCGCCTGCGTCGACGATCTTGACGACCGCACCGGTCTTGGCGGCGAAGGCGTCGGTGGCGCGCCGGAGGGCGTCGCCTTCCGGGCTGCCCTTGGCCCAGAGGGACAGGACATCGATCTGGGTGCCGGCGATGCCGTTGGCTGAAGCGGAGGCAGCGCCTGCGCCGGATCCGGTGGCGGTTGGGGTTGCGGTGCCGGACGAACAGGCGCCCAGCAGAGCGGCGGTGAGGGTGCCCGCGACGAGCGCGCAGGCCGGACGAGAAATCATCGTGCCTCCTGGGGGACGGTGCCGCGGAGGCACCTGATCCGGTTAAGTAGTGGACAACGTAACGGGTGCTTTGGCGAGGGTCAATGGGGTAGCGTGCACTCAAATAGGCGATGTGGACTGCACTTAACAGGTTAAGTCATCCTGCTGTGTCACCAGGCATGGGCGGCTGGCTGCCACCTGCGCCACGGGATCGATCTCGCGAAGGAGCCACCGGCATGAGGTCCGAGCAATCCACCACCCCCCGCCCCGAGGACCGCTTCTCCTTCGGTCTATGGACCGTCGGTTGGACGGGTGTCGACCCGTTCGGCCTGGCCACCCGTCCGGCCCTGGACCCCTGGGAGTATGCCGGTCGGCTGGCGCAGCTGGGGGCGTGGGGGATCACGTTTCACGACAATGACGTGTTCCCCTTTGACGCCGACGAGGCGACCAAGCGTGCGCGCCTGGCCCGTCTGAAGGCGGCCGCAGATGCGGCCGGACTGGTGGTCGAGATGGTCACGACCAACACCTTCAGTCACCCGGTCTTCAAGGACGGCGGGCTGACGAGCAACGACCGCTCGGTGCGCCGGTTCGGGTTACGCAAGGTCCTTGGTGCGGTCGACATCGCCATCGAGATGGGTGCGACGACGTTTGTCATGTGGGGCGGCCGTGAGGGCGCGGAATACGACGGGTCCAAGGACCTGCACTCCGCGTTCGAGCGCTACAAGGAAGGGGTGGACACGGTCGCGGCATACATCAAGTCCACTGGAGCGGACCTGCGAATCGCGTTGGAGCCCAAGCCGAACGAGCCGCGCGGCGACATCTTCCTCCCCACGGTGGGGCATGCCCTCGCCTTGATCGCCGAGCTCGACCACGGAGACATCGTCGGGCTCAACCCCGAGGTCGGGCACGAGCAGATGGCCAACCTCAACTACACCCACCAGCTCGCGCAGGCGTTGTGGAGCGGCAAACTCTTCCACATCGACCTCAACGGTCAGCGGGGCCCGAAATACGACCAGGACCTTGTCTTCGGCCACGGCGACCTCTTGTCGGCGTTCTTCACCGTCGACCTGCTGGAGAACGGGTTCGCCGGCAACCCCGACGCCCCGCGCTACACCGGCCCGCGGCACTTCGACTACAAGCCCTCGCGCACCGAGCACCTGGCCGGGGTGTGGGCCTCTGCCGAGGCCAATATGGCCACCTACCGGCTGCTCGCCCAGAAGGCGCGCGCCTTCCGCGCCGATCCTCGGGTCACCGAAGCCATGTCGTATGCCGGTCTGTTCACTCTCGCGGAGCCCACCCTCGGGGCGGGGGAGACGCTGGAGTCCTTCCGGGCGGCCGACGACGGCTTCGATCTCGAGGTGGCGGGACAGCGCGACTTCGGCTTCGTCCGCCTCAACCAACTTGCCATTGAGCACCTCATCGGTTGACGGGAGCGGTCGTGACACTCGTTGCGGGAGTTGACTCCTCGACCCAGTCCTGCAAGGTCGTCATCGTCGAGGCCATCTCGGGGCGAGTGGTGCGGTCTGGTTGGGCGCCTCATCCGCCAGGGTCGGAGGTCGACCCCTCCGCCTGGTGGGAGGCGCTGTGCGCCGCTGTGGCAGCGGCTGGCGGCCTGGACGACGTGGCTGCGGTTTCGATCGCCGGACAGCAGCACGGCATGGTGTGCTTGGACGCCGATGGTCAGGTCATCCGGCCTGCCTTGCTGTGGAATGACACCCGCTCTGCCGACGCCGCCGTCGAGTTGATCCGCGACCTGGGCGGCGGCGACACGACACAAGGTTCGACCCGCTGGGCCGATGCGGTCGGCAGCGTCCCTGTCGCGTCTTTCACCATCACCAAGCTTCGCTGGCTGGCCCAGCACGAGCCGGAGCATGCCGCCCGGATTGCCGCCATCGCCCTGCCGCACGACTGGTTGACCTGGCGGCTGTGCGGTGGGCATTCGGTGGCGACCCTGGTCACCGACCGTTCGGATGCTTCGGGGACGGGCTACTTCGACGCGGCGTCGAGCGCCTATCGCGGTGACCTGCTGGCGCTGGCGCTCGCTCGTGATGTCGCAGGGGTGGAGGGGATCGTCCTCCCGAGGGTGGCCGGGACCCATGAGCAGGTGGGGATGGGGGATGGTCGGCGCGGGTGGGGGCATGTCGTCGTCGGGCCGGGGTGCGGGGACAACGCGGGGGCCGCTCTCGGGCTGGGCTTGCAGGCGGGCCAGGGGTGTTTGTCGGTCGGCACCTCCGGGGTCGTGTCGACCGTGTCGACCCAGTCCACGGCCGACCCGTCCGGGTCGGTCACCGGGTTTGCCGACGCCACCGGCCGATTCCTGCCGCTGGCCTGCACCCTCAACGGTTCACGCGTGCTCGATGTCGTCGGATCGCTCCTCGGTGTCGATCACGAGGAGTTGAGCGCGCTCGCGCTCGCCGCGCCACCGGGGGCCGGCGGGCTGACCCTCGTGCCCTATCTGGAGGGTGAGCGGACTCCGAACCTCCCCACCGCGACGGGGACCCTCCTCGGGTTGACCCTCGCGTCGACAACCCCGGGGAATCTCGCCCGTGCGGCGGTCGAGGGACTGCTCGGGCTCCTCTCGGGGTGCCTGGATGCCGTGCGGGACCAGGGCATTCCCATCGAGCGCGTGTCCTTGGTCGGTGGGGCCGCCCGGTCAGCGGCGCTGCGGGAGTTGGCGCCCGGCATACTGGACATCCCCGTCGACATCCCCGAACCGGGCGAGTGGGTCGCGGTGGGGGCGGCGCGGCAGGCGGCCTGGGTGCTGTGTGGGGGAGTCGAGCCGCCCGCGTGGGCGGGCGCCGCTGACCGACCTGGGCGGGCGCTCTCGCGGATCGGTGGCCCAGGGCGGTCGGTCGCCGTCGAGCAATACCGGCGGGCAGCGTCGGACGTTCATCGCGTGCTCCAATCGGGTCCGCCCTGATCTGGGCCGGGTCGGCCGCGTGCGGATCTCGACAATCACCTTCGGGGCGACGCTGGCTAGATGTAACCGGCGAGGCCGAAGGATCGTGTGGCTCGGTCGCCCGCTGAGGGAGTTGCAGCCACACAATCGGGCGGAACTCGCCACAAGCAGAGGGGCCCTGACCGCGTATGCGCTGGTCAGAGCCCTTAAGCCAGATGGTCGGGGTGACAGGATTTGAATTCGCCACGCGGTCCGATCTGGGGACGTTGGCAGCCTGGCAACATGGCTCTGACCTGCGGAAATGTTCTCTGCCAGTCCGGACAGGAGTGGACACAGGAGGACGGGAAAGGCGCTCAGTTATGCCCCAGTTATGCCCAGAGTTCGACGGATGACGCCCGTGAGGCCGCGCACCAAGCGGGACTTCGGCACGATCCGCAAGCGCGCCAACGGGCGTTGGCAAGCCTTCTACATGGGTCCCGACCAAGGCTTCCACCGCGCACCGTCGACCTTTGAGACGAAGATGGACGCCGAGGCATGGCTCGTCGCCGAGCGGCGGCTATTGCAGAGCGATGAGTGGTCGCCAGCGCGATCGCGTCGTGCGCGGGTGGTCCGGTCGATCGAGCTGTTCGGTCCGTATGCCGAGGAGTGGCTCGCCGAGCGCGATATCAAGCCCCGGACTCGAACTCTCTATCGGCGTCAACTCGACCGATTCCTCCTGTCCGAGTTCGGCGAGGTGTCGCTGAAGGACATCACCCCCCAAGTAGTGCGCACCTGGCACAGTCGACTGGACCCGACCATGCCGACCCAGCGGGCTCAGGTCTACGGGCTCCTGCGGGCGATCCTGTCCACGGCGGTCGCGGACGAGGTCCTGGCCGCGAATCCCTGCCGCGTCAAGGGGGCTGGAAGTGCGCGGCGTGCTCGGAGCATCGAGCCGGCAACGCTGGCTGAGCTCGAATCGATCCTCGCCGCGATGCCCGACCGCCTTCGTGCCCTCGTCCTGACCGGCGCGTGGTGCGGCCTGCGCTTCGGCGAGCTGATCGAATTGCGGCGCAAGGACCTCGACCTCCGACAAGGGGTCCTTCGGGTTCGTCGCGGAGTCGTTCGGGTCGACGGGAAGGTGACGGTTGGCTCCCCGAAGAGCGAGGCCGGCATCCGTGACGTGGCCATCCCGCCCCACCTGATTCCGGTTCTCGCCGAGCATCTGTCTCACCATGTGGCCGAGGGTCGACACGCTCTGCTCTTCTCGTCGGTCCACGACCGGGACGTCCAAGTGCACTCCAACACCGTTCGACGCCACTGGATGAGGGCGCGCGTCGCCGCCGGTCGTCCGGACCTACGGGTGCACGACCTGCGGCATACCGGTGCTGTTCTTGCTGCCCAGTCCGGCGCCACGCTCGCCGAACTCATGGCGCGGATCGGGCACTCGACCCCGCAGGCGGCGCTCCGCTACCAGCACGCGGCGCGTGGCCGCGATGCCGTCATCGCGGCGCGGATGTCGAAGGAGGCAGAGAAGTGGGCGAGGCGCCGGACCTGACGTAGGAGTGACCCGACCCAATCGCCCAGCGGCAGCTGTTCAAAGGCCTCACGTCCAGACGGGATGCCCTGCCCCGCCGACCATCGACTCGAGCAGTCCGAGGGCGGCGCCTCGTGAGAGCGCGTCGTGATCGCGCTGGTTGCCGTAGCTGCGGAGGCAGCCATAGCAGGAGGTCTCCAGACCACACTCACACTCAGAGACCCTCTTTAGAGCCGCCGAGAGCACTCGCTCCAAGTGCTGCTCCACGAGTAGGACATGACCGGCGCCGCCCGGCACGTTGTCGAACAGCACGATTTCCCAGCTCATGGGCCCAGTGGGCGAGAGGGATGCGCCGAGGTCGTCTCTGGCGATTTCCAGCTCGTCGCACGCTGCTTCCAGCACGGCATAGAGCAGGGACTTCCAGTGAGCCTGCACGTCAGAGGCGTTGGGCAGCTTGAAGTCAAGAAACAGCAGGTCGGTCTCAAAGCTGTGGGCAAGATCGAGCATTCGAGCCGGCCCCGTGCAGGGGGTTCCCTTGATCAGATGATCGTGCGCCGGCGGCTTCTGCGGGTGCAAGGCCCGCGAGGCGCCGTGGCCGCACCAATCACAGATCCAGAACCCCAATCCGCCCGGTCCGTCGGCCACAGCAACGAGACGACCTCTGGGACCCACTCGGACGTCACACGTTCCCGAGGCAAGCATCAGCTTCCGAGTGCGAGCCTCTTCCGGCTCCTTCAGCGCATAGGTCGCGCCGCTCCAAGAGCGTCTGGGGGGCCGCGAACCCGGTCGGGTTGGATTCGGATCTGCGACGAAGCCAAATTCGGGAATGGTCAACTTCCGCGGCGTGTGCGGCGATGCTTCGCCGCAATGGGGACACCGAGGTTCGAGACTGGCGATGGAGTGCCAGAAACCACCGCACCGGCCGCATACTCGGTACTCGAACTCCTCAAGCTCTCGTCCTGGGAGTCTGTAGATGCCACGTGAGGTCCACAGCATGCCGCCGGCGACCAAAGTCGCGTCGGGCGCGTACTCGTGGATCGCCTGCGACAGGTCCCGAGTAAGGTCCAGCTTGTCGCCCGTCCGGTTACCCGAGTAGGTCGTGCGCAACTCCACCGAATCGACGGGGAAACCGTACTTGGGCAGAACGTTGCGCGTCGCAAGGAAACCCAGGAGGTCGCGAAGCTCCAAGGTGCGGCCGACCTGCTTGTACCGTTCGGCCAGTTTGTAGTTCTGGGTTGAGGCCGCGTGGGCCTGCAGATCGCGGAGCGCCTCGACGTCACCCGCTAGTTCGCATCGAACTGATTCCAAAAGTTGGACGAGGACGTCAACCCAATCCCCGGCCGACACCCCCAGTTGCCTGGCAACCGACTCCGGAAGCACCCGCTCAAGGGAGCGCGCAATACCCTCGGGGACTGGGTTGAGGAATCCCCGGACGAGGCTGACTGGTGCATCCTCGCCCGCATCGCCGGGCAGGAAGAAGTCGCCCGCCGTTCGAGCGATCCTCTGATGGTTCTCCAGGTACCACCTGAAGAACGCGGCCATCACGATCGAGTGGACGTGCCGGCGGTCTACTCGCTCGTTCTCAAGACTCACATAGGGGGTGCGGACCACCCCAGCCATCATGAGCTCGGGCTCTGCGAAGCGACTGAGGTCGTGTGAGCGACGATTCGCGTAGGTCACGACCAGTGCTGCCGCGCCAGCGCGTCGCCCGGCGCGTCCGGCTCGCTGGACGTAGTTTGCTGTTGAGGGGGGCATGTTGCGCAACAACACTGCCTGGAGTTCGCCAACATCCACGCCAAGCTCGAACGTGGTCGAGCACGACAGGGCATTGATCTCGCCGCGGATGAACTTGTGCTGGACATCGGCGGCCTCGACGTTGGTCCATTGAGCGGTGTGCTCCTGTGCAGTCAGGGGGACGGGAAACATCGTCTGATAGAGCGTTCGATAGTGATTCCGCTCAAGCTCCTTGCGCGCGGGGGAGAACGGCAGGAGCTCTCCCTCACAGCCAAGTGCCGGGCACACTCCCTTGACCGAGAACGACGTAATTCTGCGGCAGATTGAGCACTTGAAAACCGGGGATGAGTCATTGACCCACCGGAAGCGAAGCAATTTGTAATCGACTTGATGGACGACACCCAAGGTCTGTTGTGCGCTGGTCTTCAGCCAGTCGACTTGGGTGTTCGGCGATGTGAGGACCTTCCATGTCCCCTGTAGAAGGGCCGCAGGGTCGTCGACTCGGCCGAGGGCGGTTAGCACCCGCCGAAGGTAGTCGATGCGTCTGTTTGTCCCTCGTCCAGGCATCCACGACAGCACCTTGCGCACCGCTTGTGGTCCGGACAAACGGGCGTAGATGGGGCCGAGGCGAGGGGCGAAGATCTCGTTCTTGGCGTCCACGACCGGGGGCATCGTGATCGAACCCTGCTGGCGCAGGCTCCGAGTGAGTTCTTGCATCAGTCCCCATGACTCCTCTTCGGTCAATCCGAGGGCGAGAAGCGGGGTAGGAGCTGGCCACGAGGGGTCTCGATCCATCGCCAGGGAGATGAGCCCGAGTCCCTCCAGGGATTGGCGGTCGTCGGTCGCCACGACCTCCGACATCACCCAGGGCCCTACCTCGCGTGACTGTTGCTGTTCGGTCATCCGCCGAGGGAAGCTCCGCACCGAGTCAGCAGCTTTCTGTGTCTCGAACATCACATCCTCAACGGCTACCGGCTCCCGATCCGCCCCCGCAGCGAGCAGGCCCTGGGAGATGAAACGTCGACGTTGAAGCTTCCGGTAGGAGTCCTCGAAGTAGGGGGCGAAGTAGGCAGCTGCTTGCCTGCTGTCGCTGAAGGCGAGGAGCTTCCGGCCCTCTCCGGGCAGCTGCTGCTCGGTCGGCGACGGACTAGCGGGCAGACTCTGGTACAGCGAGGTGGCGATCACCGCCCCGCTGGCGTCGGCGCCTGTGTCAAAGACTCGAACGGTTGCCGGTCCGCGCGCGCCGCAAAGCACACACCCCGCGATCTCCTCGCCCCGCTGCTTCAGCCTGCGCACGCCCCAAATGTTTGGCGAAGTGCAAGCAGGGCACGCGGCAGAGGATGCGGGTGCAATGACACCGCACTCCGGACAGAGGCGAGCTTCGTCGGTGCCGGGGATCCGGCCGTCGTCGGAGGTCGCTTCCTCGTCCTCGTCGAGCTGCTCGCTCGCGTCGGTGAGGACCAACCACGTGTTGTGACCGCTCGACGTCCGCGGAAGCAGTCTCGTGAAACCGCCCGACGAAGCCATATTGCCCACAACGTGAACGCCTCCGCACCGGACGCATGAACCGATCTCGAACATGGGTGCGCTGCAGTCGGGGCATGTGTCATGCCGTGCCAGCTGAACGTGAGGACCGAGCGCCGACAGACATGTGAATGCGCCTTCGGTGGCTCGGAGGAAGAGGTGGTACCTGGCCGCCAAGGGGGTTGTACCTTCGGCGTTGCGGATCGAGCTTCCCAACTCCACCAGTGCGGAAAGTCCGGCCAATGCTTGGTCATCGTTCATGAAGACGCTTCGAGCGACGGTATGGAACGGGGCAGGCTTCTTCGCGAGGAGGCTGCGGACGGCTACCAAGCTGGACTCATGCAGCAGCGCTTCGTATGCCGTCTCGCTGACGAACCCTCCCTGAGCAGCCCGGGCGAGGATCTCCGGCTCCGGCACTTCCGTGTTCGCCAGAGCGATGTATTCGGCAGCGCTCATCGGCCCCCAGTGTGGGCCGGGCGGTGTCGCCAAACGCTTGGCCGTGATGAGGTCCTGGCGCTCCTTGTCACTGTCCACCCATTCGAAGGCCTCTCCGAACAGGTTCGTTGCGAATCGGGTGACTGCGTGGGGATCGCTCTCCGCGCCAACGGTGGCGGACGTGGCTATGCACTGGATGGGTCTGCTCGGCGCCACACGGTCGCGAACACGCCTCAAGAGCATCGCGATTTCGGCCCCTTGGGTACCGTCGTACACGTGGGCCTCGTCCACCGCGATGAAGCGCCACGTGTCCTGACCTTCCGGGAAGAGAGCCAGGTCCTGAGGGCGGAGCAACAGGTACTCCAGCATCGCGTAGTTCGTCAGCAGGAGGTGCGGAGGGGTTGCCCGCATTTCTTCCCGGCTCAGGAGCTCGTTCTTCAGAACGGGCTCGCCGATGTTCAACTGTCCGAACATCTCGCGAGCTTTGATCGGGTCAGCCGCTGTGTCGCCTGTGTAGCGGCCGAACGTGATGCTGGGGTAGTTCACGAGCAACTGCCTGAGACGTTTGAGCTGGTCGTTGGCCAAGGCGTTCATCGGGTAGAGCAACAGTGCTCTCACGCCGGGGCCTAAGGTTCCCGCCTCACGCTCCCGCACCAGACTGTCGAGGATGGGGAGGAGGAAGGACTCCGTCTTCCCCGAGCCTGTACCCGTTGCGACCACGATATTGCGGCCCGCCGCCACCTTCCGGATGGACGCCTCTTGGTGCACATACAGCGGGCGATCGATGGGTAAGGCGGGGCTGGCCAGTTCGGCGAACGAGGCTGACAGCGTGCCGTCGGCGATCAGGTCACGTATCGACCCCCCGGGTACGTATGGAGGAGTCGCCTCGAGATACGGGCCCTTGTCGAGTAGATTGGTGGTGTCGATTGCAGCGCGCAGTGCCGCGTCGAGCCGCGGATTGCGGACGGCTAGCAGGGACTGAAGGTACCTGCGGTACGTGGCTTTGATTTCTGCGCTTGCGCCGACCGCGTCGATGTTTCCGTTCATGCTGTCTGGGTCCTCCGTGTCTCGGAGCCAGCGACGAGAAGCTCCGCCAGCACGAGGTCTATTGTCACAAGCTGCGGCAAGGCGTTCGCCAGGTCGACCCAGCCAGGCTGCTGCATGCGCACGTGTCTGAGGGCCACCTCATTCCCGCGTGCCGCGTATCGCGCTGTGATCGCGAGACCGAGCGAGATGGCGGGAGTGGCCCGCCAACCGTCGTCACGGGTGGGGTGCTTTCGGGCACGGAACGCTGCGATCACTTCCGGGGATGCAATGTCCAGAAGCACGGCTTCCGTGGCCCGGCACACGGTGCGAGCGTTGGTGAAGGGGCGCGCTAGTCGAGTGTCCTTGCGGCGAGCGATGATCTCCATGGAGGCCAGCACGCGAGAGTCTCCGCCGAGGAGACCTTGGGGGACCAAGCCCATCTGAGCCATGATCGCCTCGCGTTGTGAAGGATTGTCCGCGAAGAGGTCGGCACCGCCGTCGAACCGGCCGGCAGTGGCAAAAGGATCTTTGCCCTCGAGGATGCTGGTCACGGAACTCCCGCACACCTCGATAGCTGCATCCACTTCTTCTTGAGACCACTCAGCGTCTGCCGCAGAAAGCAGGGCGCATGGCAGCGCCCCGCGCTGGGTCCATCGAGGAGCTTCGTCGTCGTGGGCCTCCATGAGATTGGCCCATGCGAGGCCGCATCGCACCACCAGGGATGGAATCCCGGCAGTCGGCACGGAGGACTCGGCAAGCGCTATGAGAGCCTCCTTCGGCTGTCGGAACATCGCCGCCTCAATGGCGTCGCGAACAGGGATCGCGCGGTTCCCGAGTCGCAACTCACTCAAAGTGGCGCGCGCCGTCCAGAGGCGAGGGAAGGCAGCGATGTCTTCCGGCAACTCGCGGATGCCCGCAAGGAATGCGGAAACGGCCGTCTCCTCTGGGTCCTCAGTCTGCAGCCAGCCAGGAAGGTCCAAGGTGTGCGATGTCCCTGGCTCGGGCCAACCAGGGACCGGCTCGGAAGCCCACGGATCCTCAACCCGGACCGAAACGTGCAACGGCCCCGCGGCGACCAGCTCATCAGGCAACTCGACTGCCCCGGATTCGATGGGGATGACGCTCGGTGGACGCCATGGAGCGTGCGCGGCATACACCAAGGCGACCAAGCCCGGGACGTCGGCGCAATCGGCGAAAGATAGGCCGGTCGCGGTGGGCGTGACGCTCGAGAACAGCCGCTGTGGTCTGATTGAAGCCACGGGGAGCTGGCCTTCGGTCCCGAGCGCCAGTGTGAGGCGCCTATGTGCACTCAAGGTGTCGACGAGGCGCGAGAGGTCGAAGCGGTAGATGCCTTGTCTGCCAGCTGCGGGCGCGAGTAGCTGCACCGGCTGCCGGCCGCTGAATGCTGTCAGGGTCGGCTGGGCTTCAGCGCCGACGTCGAGGATCAACGTGCCCGCATCGCGAATCACGTCTTCGCAGAAGAGGGTCAGGGGACGAATCGACGGCTTCGTCGTGGTCTCCGCTGTCTGGTGCGCAACGGTCATGTGGGGAGGGGTCAGCTTCACGGTCATCGAGGCGAAGGAGTTCTTCACCGTCACGTGGCATTCGCGTTCCATGGGCCCGAGGGGGACGGTCCCTGACGTGATGTACATGCCGGGCGGGGTAGTCACGGTGACCGTCGCGGGCGCGAGGCCGTCGGGCGCGAGCCGGCGCCATGCAGGGCTGGTTTGGCAATTGAGGCCCTCGGCAATGGCCAGGGTTCGTGTCGCGCCACGCCCCCAAGGCCCCCGCACGCGCACGGTGAACTTGCCCAGCACGGGTCTGGCGACGTCAGCCCAGAGAGTCTCAGACGACCACTCCTCACCAAGAGCCATCCGGCTCAGGGCAACTTCCTTGTGATCGAGAAGCGTCACATCCCACTGGGCTTCCGATGACTTCCCCGCCGGCAGTGAAACAACCGGCAGCGTCGTGAAGAGTGGATCGCCGCTCGCCGTTCGAACGCCAGTCAACGGTTGGCCGGTATCGATCCGCGCGGTTCCGAGGCGCCGAACCTCGTGTTGCCTCCCGTGGCCGCCGACCCGGACCGATCGCGTGTCCGTCAGGTCCACCAAGGTCAACGACCAGGCTGACCAGCCGGGCGGCAGTGAGGCCTCGGCCTTGGTTATGGGCAAGCCATCAAACTCCAGCTGACTGCTGGGCACGGGGGCCAGCAACCAGACTGGGCCCCCTGGCAAGGCGATGCCAGGCTGGATGCCGATACCGTCCTCCGCGAAGGCCAGCAACGGATCACTGTCGTCAACGACAGGAACGTTGGCGATCAGGTGCTCTCGGCCCTCGAGCGCGGCGGAGGCAACCCGAATGGGACGAGGGATGGGGATCGTGGTTGCAGGCGCCGGCTCGGCGGAACCGGGCCAAAGGGAAGCGGTTCCTACGCGACGAGGGTTGCCGTCGAGCGTGACGATCCACGTCGCCTGCCCATCGGGAGCATCCCCGACAGGCGGCAGCCGAAGGAGCGGCCCTCCACCGTAGGGATCAAGAACGAGATGCGGATAGACCCTCTCGCCGCGCGCGAGTCGGACCTGAGGCCGATCAAGCGCGCCGACGCGATTCATTTCAAGCGCCTTCAAGCGGAAGCGGTCGGGGAGCGGAACCTCCCCGCCATCTCCTCCTGCGCTCACCACATCAAGCAGCTCGAACACCCGGTCCGTGACATCGACGGCGAACACCCCCCCGAAGCGGATGAATCGGTTCACTGGCATGTCGACGTTATGCAGGCGGCTTGCCTCAGCCCTGCCCGCAGCCCATGAAACGAAACTCTCCGCGTCCAAGCCGGGATTCTTGGAACGCTGTTCCGTGATCAGGCGGTAGTAGTCGTCCAAACACTTGGTGGGCATACCGCAGTGCATGAGGATCCTGCCCAGATACCTAGTGCCCGCGTCCGCATCCGCTGCCTGAAACGTCGGCAGACCCAGCTCCTCCAGGTTGTCCAGAAAGGCTTGGCCCCATTCCTGCTGGAAGTGCTGCGAAGCCGGGACCTTCAGCGCCGCGGCGAACTTGGGCCAGAAGCCCTTTGCGTCGTACATCTCCATTGCCGCGCTGGTCGTCGCGAGGATCTGCACGGCAGGGAACCTCCGGAGTGCCCGCGCCCGCGCGCCGGAGTCGCGCTCGTACTTCCGAAACTGCCGCCCCAGCACTTCAAGCATCTGGCGGGCATGTTCGGTATTCACTGGGTATTCAGCTGCCAACGAGACCGCGTCCAACCGCTTGCACCACGCCCGCTCACGCAGCTCGAGCGCTTCAAGGACTCCGACTTTCCTCATCCCACCCTGATCCGACAAGATTCGTTGCTCCTATCGTTTGGCCAGTTCCGTTCCCGGCCAACTCTCTCAGACGATTCCGACAGTCGCCGCGCGAACAACGAATGTGGGCTGGGCGCCTCCTGGCCACCGATCAACTGGCGGTAGGGATGCGGATCATGAGCCGGTCGACGTCGTCGGGGTCGAGTCGGATGACGCGAGGGCCGTTGCGGTAGGCCGTCAGGTCGCCGGCGGCGATCCTTCGGCGGAGCGTGCGGATGCTAAGGCCGGTGCGCTCGGCGGCTTGGGACAGAGACTCGAAGCGGCGACGAGGCGTGTGTGTCATGACATGACCTCCTTCTCACCCGTAAGCGGCGCCCCGGCCTCTGAGGGTCACTCCACGAGGGTCCCGTTGCCCAACTCGTCACGAGCCGTCGCCGAAGACCCCCCGAGGCCCAGGTAGCGGTCGAGGTAGTGAGTCAGCTTCTCCAGCACTCGCCGCTTCTTGTCAGCGTGGCCGGCGCCTGGCCCCGCGAAGCGCGAGGCGGGCGGCAGGATCTTCGTGATGCCAGTCCCGGTCGTCGGAACGGCGCCGTCCCGGAAAGCCATGTCCACGAAGGCTTGCGTTTCGGCAGGATTCAATGACTCGTCCGCGACGATCGCCGCAAGCTCCTCAGCGCGGCGGGCGGAGATGAACGCCTCCCACTCCTCGTCCACGCTTCCGGTGGCCGAGACGGACTCCACGAATGCCTCGATTAGGTCCTTCTTGTTGCGCAGCGACGGGCTCGAGTCCACGGCCCGGGCGATGGCCGCGCGGATCTCCTTGTCCTCGCCGTCCCCCTTTGCCTGCCGGTACTGCTCGACGAGCATGAGGATGTAGTCGACGTTGATCTCGACCTGCTTGACCAGCTCGATCTCGAAGACGACGTCGTCGACGATCGACTCCTTATCGGCCTTGGCGACCCGGCGGAAATCGGCATAGAGGTCGAGATAGACGCTGGTGTAGTCCTGCACCTGGCGGTCGGTGAGCCCCTCCTGGCCGGCGAAGTCGTCGAAGGAGGTGAGGATGTTGCGCAGCCGCAGGATGGCCCCGAACAGAGCGATGAAGGCCTTCTGCGCGCTCTCGCCGACGATGGGCGACCCGAGGGGGTATGCCGCGAGCAGCTCGCCGACCCGGGCGGCATACTCCACGTAGTAGTCGGCATACGGCTTGAGCAGGACGATGCCCCGCGCGTCCTTGTTGCCGAAGAGCGCGATGGCGTCGTTGGTCTCCTCGTCGAGGTCCCGGAAGCTGACGATGTTGCCATAGGTCTTGACCGAGTTGAGGATCCGGTTCGTGCGTGAGTAGGCCTGGATGAGGCCGTGGGCTCGCAGGTTCTTGTCGACCCAGAGGGTGTTGAGCGTCGTCGCGTCGAAGCCTGTGAGGAACATGTTGACGACGATGACGAGGTCGAGTTCGCGGTTCTTCAACCGCAGCGACAGGTCCTTGTAGTAGTTCTGGAACTTCTCGGCCGACGTGTCGAAGCTCGTGCCGAACAGCTCGTTGTAGTCCTGGATCGCGTCCTCGAGGAACGAGCGGGCGTCGGCGGACAGCCCGTCGGTGTCGAAACCCTCGTCGTCGAGGAAATCCTCGTCCGCGGCCTCGTTGGCGGCATACGAGTAGATGAGTCCGACCTTGAGGCGGCGGTCCTGCGGGAGGTCCTGCTGTTGGATGCCGAACTGGTTGTAGTAGACGCGGGCCGCCTGGATCGACGCGGTGGCGAAGATCGCGTTGAAGCCCCGTACGCGGGTCGCGCGACGGGTCTCCTCGACGCGGCCACGGCCGAGCGTGACCTGCTCGACGTTGGTGATAACCGAGTGCTGGTAGCCGGATGCGCGTTTGGTCTTCTGGGCGAAGTGGTCGAGCGTGTAGGCGACGATCTGTTTGATCCGCTCGGGGGCCAGCAGGGCCTTCTCGGTGTCGATGGCCGAGACCTGCTTGTCGGTCAGATGCTCCGGCAGTCGGATCGTGTTGACGTAGTCGATGCGGAAGGGGAGCACGTTCTTGTCGGTGATGGCGTCGACGATCGTGTAGGTGTGCAGCTTGTCGCCGAAGGCCTGCTCGGTCGTGCGCAGCCGAGGGCTACCGGCGGTGCCCGCGTTGGCCGCGAAGATCGGCGTGCCCGTGAAGCCGAACAGGTGGTAGCGCTTGAAGGCGCGGGTGATGGCGGTGTGCATGTCGCCGAATTGGGAGCGGTGGCACTCGTCGAAGATGATGACGACGTGCCCGTCGAAGATCGTGTGACCCTTGTTGGCGGGCGAGTTGACGAAGGTCGCGAGCTTCTGGATGGTCGTGATGATGATGCGGGCGTCGGGGTCTTCCAGCTGCTTCTTGAGCTTGGCCGTCGAGGTGTTGGAGTTGGCCGCGCCCTTTTCGAAGCGGTCGTACTCGCGCATCGTCTGGTAGTCGAGGTCCTTGCGGTCGACGACGAAAAGCACCTTGTCGATCCCGGGAATCCTCGACGTGAGCTGCGCGGTCTTGAAGCTTGTAAGGGTCTTGCCTGACCCGGTGGTGTGCCAGATGTAGCCGCCCGCACCGACGGTGCCCCACTTCTTGTAGGTCGAGGAGGTCTCGATCCGGCGCAGGATCTGCTCGGTCGCGGCGACTTGATAGGGCCGCATGACGAGGAGCATCCGCTCGGCCGTGAGGACGCAGTAGCGGGTGAGCAGGTTGAGCAGGGTGTGCTTGGCGAAGAAGGTGCGGGTGAAGCCGGTGAGGTCCTGGATCGGGCGGTTGCGCTCGTCGGCCCACCACGAGGTGAACTCGAAGGTGTTCGAGGTGGTGCGCGTGCGACGGGACGCGGTCGCGCCGTCGACGTGCTGGCGCCGGGTGGTGTTGGAGTAGTACTTGGTGAGGGTGCCGTTGCTGATGACGAAGAGCTGGATGTATTCGAAGAGGCCGGACCCGGACCAGAAGCTGTCCCGCTGGTAGCGGTCGATCTGGTTGAAGGCCTCACGGATGTCGACGCCGCGGCGCTTGAGCTCGATGTGGACCATCGGCAGGCCGTTGACCAGCACCGTCACGTCGTAGCGGTTTGCATGGCGGCCGCCGCCGGGTGTGCCCGGGCCGGGCACCTCGTACTGATTGATGACCTGCAGCCGGTTGTTGTGGATGTGGACCTTGTCGATGAGCATGACGTTCTTGGTCGTGCCGTCGTCGCGGGTGAGCAGCTGGACGTGGTCCTCGTGGATGCGCACGGTCTTGTCGACGATGCTGGAGTTCGCGCTGGCGATCCGCTCGGTGAAGAAGCGCTGCCATTCGGCATCGGAGAACCGCATGCCGTTGAGCGTCTCAAGCTGGTCGCGCAGGTTGGCGACGAGCTGGCTCTCAGTGGTGATGGGGAGGTAGGCGTAGGCCTGCTCCTGCAGTTGGCCCAGGAGCGCCTTCTCGAGACCGGCTTCCGACTGGTATGCCGTGTCGCTCGCCGGTCCGGGGACGAACTCGGCGACGACGGTGCTTTCGGCGCTGATTGCCACCGGCTCGTAGCGGACGGGACCGGTGTGGGAGGTAGGGTCGGTCACGGCTGGTCCTTGGGGGGTGTGGCTGCGCCGAGTAGGGCCCGAGCCGTGCGCTCCGCCTTGTCGGCGTCGGCTGCGGAGACGGGCCGAGCCTCGTAGTGCATCTGGTTGCGGGCGCGGCGCATCCGGTCGAAGTGGCGGGCGTTGGAGTCGTGGGGCGGAGTGTCCAGGACGATCCGGAGGAAGCGGGCGAGGGCTTCGTGCTGCCCGGGCCCGCTGCGGGTGCGGTAGCCGTAGCGGGCTAACAGCGCCTCACCGACGGCGTGCGCCGCGTCGTAGGTGAGGTTGTAGCGGTTCTGGGGGAGCCGGACGTGGGCGACGTCGACCAGAGTGTCCGCCGCGAGAGCAAGGAAGGAGCCAGCCCTGGTGTCGTCGATTGGCACGGCTTCCAACCGCTGGCCGGCGACGAGGGCGTCGATGGCCTGGCGCTGTTCGGCGCGCAGCGGCGGGGTTACCACGGGAACTTACCGATCAGCAGGACGGCGGGGCTGGCGGCGACTTCGGTCAGGAAGGCGGTGGGCTTGCGCGCCTCGTCGGGGTGCAGGATGGTCGGGTTGATCGGTCTGCCGATCTGGTCCTGCACTGCGTCGCAGGCGTCGTGGACGGCGTCGATGTCGGGGGAGCCGACGACCATGACGTCGACGTCCTGAGGGGGAGGGCCGGGCACGCCGGTCATGCGCGCGGCGAAGGAGCCGTAGATGAACGCCGAGGAGATGCCCCCGATGGGGCGAAGGGCTTCGGCGAGCAGGACGCTCGGACCGGTGGTGACGATGAGGATTTGGCGCAGCGGATCGACGATGGGGCTGTCGGGGTTGGCGCTCATCAGGCGGGAGCGCCCCACCTGGCGCTCGCGCAGGACGCCGGCGTCGAGGAGCCGCTGCGCCTCGCGGTGCACGGTGGCGTAGGCCAGATCGATCCGCTCGGCGAGCTCGGTGAGGCTGAGCTCGCCGCCGGTGAGCAGGAGCTCGGCGAGCAGGCGCGCTTGGCCGTCCGATCGGAAGATCGGAGCGAGGAGCGGCGCCTCAGTTCTCATATAGTGGAGGTTATTATCCGTTGAAGCGATAGTCAACGCTGGGGGTCATGATGCCTCCGGGAAGGTCAGCAGCCGGTCTCGGTAGTACTCGTACTGCTTCCTCCGCGCCGCCAGCTCAGCTGGCAGCCCGACTCGGATGTCACTCACCAGCGCCTCGAAGGCATCGAGCTTCTCCACGATACTGGCCTGAACGGCAAGTGGAGGAAGGGCGATCGGAAAGTCCTTGACCTTGCGCGCGCTAAGGTTGGATTGCGAACCCTCCCCTAAAGCGCGCAGAGTCTCGTAATGTCGCGCAAGCCAGTGATAGACATATCGGTAGGCAGCCCTGTTCGGGTCGACTTCAAGATTGCAGCATGCCTGATTCGTCGTTAGGGGTATGGAAGTAACCGCCACCTTTGCGGCGGTTGCCCCATACATTGCCACGATGACAGACTTCTCAGGAATCCAAGTTGCAGAAGACGCCGCCAAGCCAGCCCCCGAGATGGTGCGCGAGGTTCCCGCTATGACGTTGAAGTCAACTTCCTGGGTACGCAGCCACGGTATTCCTCCATCGTAATAGCGGGCAACGCCGGACGGGGGAGTGCCTCCACTACGCACCGAGAGACACGCGTTTTCAATCGTCGTCAGTTCTTCACGAGACCGAGTGTCGGATCGCAGGATTGTGTCCCGATAGAGGTAGAATTGATTGCGCCGAGCCTCCAACTCGGCCTCCAACTCGGCCTCCAACTCGGCCTCCAACTCCGTGAAGGCATCGAGGATCGCAACGATCTCCCGTTGTACCGCAATGGGCGGCACTGGCACTCGGTATGCAAGCAGTTGCAGTGTCTGGATGGAGGGAACTGAGCCGCCACTCTTGCGTGTCTTCTTCAAGATGTCGTCGCCTCGCGATCGCAGCACGTGCGCGAGATATCCAGGGAGGGCGAGGTCGTTCGTAGTGAGTGCCTTCATGTCCTGATTGATGGCCATGTCGCATTCCAGTAAGGCGCTGGGAAACCGCTTGTCAAGGATGCTCGACCGCACCACGACGGCAATCGCGCCTCTCCCAACAATGTTCGTCGTCGAACCGGAGGCTGCGGCTGGGGTGATGTGATCCTCGGTGTCGCGAATGATGGGGTGATGCATGTCCTTGGGCGACAGCCAAGGGATTGTGCCGTCGTCCCAGAAGTCGCGCCGGGACTTCGATGGTGTGCCGCCGCCAGTCCATCGGCCCAATTCGCCTAGGGGCAGGTACTCCACTCCTCGAGGGCACTGCTCGGCGATGAGTTCGTCGATGCGGCTCATGCGAAGAAATCCTCGTCGACCTCGACGACGGCATACGTGTCCTTGACCTGGACGCCGACCTTATAGCGGATCATCAGTGTCGCCAACTGCTGGCCGTCGACGAGAATGACGCGTGCCGGGACCCTGTCGGCCCACTCCACCGCGCCGGCAGTAAATGTGCTCGTCGTGAAGAACACCCCGGAGTCGGCCTTGCCGCTGAGCGCTCCGACGAAGCCCTGTAGCTCGGGTCGCTGCACCGAATTGCCAGGTGCATAGCGCTTGGCCTGGACGTAGACCTTGCTCAGTCCCAGCACATCTTGGTCGATGACCCCGTCTATCCCACCGTCGTTGCTGCGGCTGGTCGTGAGCCCGCGGCCGCCCACGCCCCCGTAGCCCATCGCTAGGAGGAGTTGGACCACGGCGTGCTCGAAGAAGGTCGGGTCCTGCGCGCAGAGTCGCGTGAGTAGCTCGGCGGCCACATCGGCATGGATCCGGGAGATTCCCTGCTCCACCTGCTCGGTCGGGTCCATCGCGGTGGTCTCGGCGCCCGCGACCGCGAGCGGGGGCCGCTGGCGAGTGGACGCGGCATAGGGCTGGATCGACGACCTCGGATCGCCGCCGAGACTGTCGAGCTGCTTCTCGGTGACTCCTTTCGGGAAGGCGGCCAGGACCTCTCGGCCCGCGTCGGTGATCCGGTACTGCCCGCGTGAGGGCCTGGCGAGGGCACCGACGCGTGCGAGCTGGGACAGAGCCCAACCGATGCGGTTGGCAAACTGCGGCTGACCGGAGCCCAGCATGAGCGCCCGCTCGTCCTCGGTGATGCCGAGTAGGTCGGCCACCGCACCATTCAGCTCGCGGCGGCTCATCGTCGTGCCGTCGGTGAGGACCCGCAGGCACGGGACCATAAACCCCTCCCAGGTCGGCAGGCTCATGAGGACGCTCCTTCGAGGTCGGCCACGATTGCGTCGATCTTGGCCCGCAACTCGGACTGGCGCGCGACGATCCGGGCGATCTCAGCATTCAGAGCGACGATATCCAACTCCTCGGTCGTGTCCTCGGTCTCGACATAGGACGACACCGACAGGTTGTACGCGTTCACGGCGAGGGCTGAGTTCTCGACCAGGCTGGCAAAGTGTGCGGCGTCTTCACGGCATACGAAGGCGTCGAGGATGGCGGCTCGGTTGGCCTCCGTGAGCTTGTTCTTGTTGCCACTGCGGACGAACTGCGCCGACGCATCGATGAAGAGCACGTCGTTGGTGGCTTTGCTCTTCTTGAGCACGATGATGCAGGTCGCGATCGTCGTGCCGAAGAAGAGATCGGGCGGCAGCTGGATGACCGCGTCGACGTAGTTGTTGTCGACGAGGTACTTGCGGATCTTCTGCTCCGCGCCGCCACGATAGAGCACCCCGGGGAACTCGACAATCGCCGCAGTGCCGTTGACCGCGAGCCAGTGCAGCATATGCATCGTGAAAGCGAGGTCGGCTTTGCTCTTGGGAGCGAGGACGCCGGCGGGGGCGAACCGTGGGTCGTTGATCAGCAGTGGGTCGTCGGCGCCAGCCCACCTCGTCGAATAGGGGGGGTTTGACACGATCGCCTCGAACGGCTCGTCGTCCCAGTGGGCCGGGTCGATGAGGGTGTCGCCGTGAGCGATATCGAACTGCTCGAAGTTGACATCGTGCAGGAACATGTTGATCCGGGCAAGGTTGTAGGTCGTCAGGTTGATCTCCTGACCGAAGAAACCCTGCCGCACGTTCTCCTTGCCGAGCACCTTGGCGAACTTCAGCAGGAGGCTTCCCGAGCCGCACGCCGGGTCATAGACCTTGTTGACCGACGTCTTGCCGACGACCGTGATCCGGGCCAGCAGCTCGCTGACCTCCTGCGGGGTGAAGAACTCCCCGCCCGACTTGCCGGCGCTACCGGCATACATCGTCATGAGGTACTCGTAGGCGTCGCCGAAGGCGTCGATGGTGTTGTCGGCGAAGGTGCCTAAGGCGAGGTCGCCGATGGCGTTGAGGAGCTTGACGAGCTTCTCGTTGCGGCGCGCCACCGTGGGGCCGAGCTTGGCGCTGTTGACGTCGAGATCGTCGAAGAGCCCCTTGAGGTCACCCTCGCTGTCGGTGCCGACGGCCGAGCCCTCGATGTTGGCGAAGACCCGCTCGAGCGTCTCGTTGAGATTCGGGTCATGCGGCGCGCGCGCCCGCACGTTGGCGAAGAGCTCGCTGGGGAGGATGTAGTAGCCCTTCTCCTCCACCGTGACCTCACGCCCGAACTCGGCTTGCTCGTCAGAGAAGTCTGCGTAGTCGAAGTCGCCGACGTTGGCGGCGCGTTCGAGGCCGTTGATGTATGCCGTGAGGTGCTCGGAGATGAACCGGTAGAACAGCAAACCGAGGACGTAGCTCTTGAAGTCCCAGCCGTCGACACTTCCGCGGAGGTCGTTGGCGATCCTCCAGATCGTGCGATGCAACTCGGCGCGCTGCTGCTCCTTGGTCATGGCGCGATCAAGTGGGTAGTTCGTGGAGGGCATGGCATGCGGCTGATCCTGCCTCATCAGGCGGGCTCTGTCCGCGCGGCCCCGCCGTGGGCACTCTCGGCCGCGGCCCGCATCCGAAACGCTTGCCTCCTGGTCAACCTCACGCCGGCCCACGCGATCGCCTCGGCGAGCGTGAGGTGCTCATCGCGAGTGAGCGCGAAGAGCAGCTCGCCCACGCGCCTGTCCCAGCGCTCGATGGCTTCTTCGCGACGCGCGAGCGTGACGCCGAGCTTCGTCGCCAGGCGGCTCACTCGTTGATCCTTCGCCGCCTGCTTGATCCGCGCCGCCGACGCGGCATCTAGGGCTGTCCTGCGAGCCTGCTGACTCACCGCCTGCTGCCGCGTCACCGTCGCCCTCCTCGTCGCCGCCGACACGGACGCCAGCGTCTGCTTCCTTGAGCGAACGCGCGCGCTCCGGTGATCACGCTGTGCACCCGTCTCGAGCAGCACTGACGGCACCCGATTCGTGTGCCACACACCTCTTGCACTCGTGGCAGGCGCTGCTTTCGTTGTGACGTGATGGGCCCCATGGGGGGTGACCCGAGCGGCCGGCAACCGGCTGCGAGAGCGCACAAGTCCCCCCGCCAGCCGGGGCTCGTGTTGGAGTGCGGCTGGTGCGGTGGGCCGGTCATCGTGCAGGTCCGCGGTCGGATGCCGAAGTGGTGCTCGGCGACGTGCCGGACGCGGGCGTCGGCGCGCCGTCGGGCGGCAGCGGAGGGGCTGGCCGCCGTCGAGTTACGTGATCGCGACGTGGAGCGTGTGCGGACCGTGAGGGTGGTCCAGCATCACACCCGCCACGTCGAGGTCGAGGTTGTGCGCTGGCCTCAGCGACCAACGACTGGGTTGCGGCCCTCCGCGACTCACGCGCCGGGTCGAGACGGGTCGAGTCTACGACCGCGACCTTGAGAATTTGGCGGTCGCGGTCAACGATCTCGTCAGTGCGCTGGTTCGCCGGGATCGGCGGATGTGAGCCTGAGAAGGTGAGCGCGGGAGCCAGGGCAGGCAATTCATAGGTCGATCCGGGCCGCTGCTGGACGTAGAGTTGGCGAATGGCGACCGGAGTCTGCACACCATGAAGGACGTCAACTTCCGCGATCCGCCGGTCTTT
>WBZV01000201.1_pt1 | contig 41043 bp, 40 predicted proteins | sample 5204221 | NCBI WGS metagenome assembly WBZV01 (sample SAMN12344360, study PRJNA552823) | activated sludge metagenome | biome: Activated sludge suspended growth; feature: Nitrification reactor; material: Wastewater; isolation source: activated sludge from nitrification reactor of wastewater...
ATATTCGCCGCGTGCTCAACAACGACGTCCTGGGAACACCGACCGCCGGCAGCGGCGCCGCCATCGCCCCGAACTGCGCCAACGACGCGTAGCCCGGAGAAACCCCCGTCGAAACGTCGACGGGGGTTTGCTGCCCGATTAAAGCCCAAATCATTTCACAAAAAGACCCACATGGGCGGACCTAGAGACGTCTCACCAGCGCAGCCGCGCGCGCCCGTTCCCAGGACTAATTGTTCGCAGTTGCGAGATTAATGCTAAGGACTCCCGCTATTTCCGCTGGATAGGGTGACCCTGGCGCAGCATGGCCAAGCCCTCTTCAGAGAACGCCGGGAATGAAAACGCGCGCCACAAAGACCGGCGGCAATTCCCAGAATTGTCATGTTCCCGACGAAGAATACACCCATTGGGGACCTAGGGGTGGGTCACGGGGCGCAGGAACGCACCCCCCAGCCGTCACGGCGGACTCAACCGACCTGGAGAGAATAATGAACTTTGTTGTCGATAAGACGGGGCGGCCCTCCGCAGCCCTGAACAAGACCGTGCGCCACGGGATCAAGGCAAGGCGTGGGAGTACACCTTTGCGGCAAGGCAAGGGGAGCGTCCGGTTGCAGTGGATGGCCGTGGCGGTGGCGACTGCGGTCAGCCCGCTCGTAGTGGCGAATTTGGCGGAAGCAGCCTGCACCACGCCGAAGGATTCCTTTTTGAATCCCTTCTCCAAGAAGTCTGCTCACCACCGGCCGATCGGAACAGGGGCCCAGTATGCGGGGAAAACGCACGCCAGTACCAATAGCTGGCTGAAGAACAGGAACGGCATTACCATCAACGTCGGTGCGCCGTGGGGAGTGAGCGTAACCGCGACTGACGGCTCGGACCCCATGCGAACCGTCGGAGCGGTGAGCCTCAAGTGCGACAAGGCCCAGGGCCTGCCGAAAACAATCAGGATGCCGCGCGAAGGCTTCGTTACCCCGGTCAAGCTGAACAGCGGCGGCTGCACCGACGGAGTGGTGGTCCTCTACGATCGCGTGCAGAGGGTCCCGCACCAGCTTCGCCAGTACAACTGGAATAAGGGCAAGCCGGTGGCAGGCCAGTACAAGACCTGGAGCATCAGCGGCCTCGGCCATGGCACCAAGCGCGGTGAGCGGCTGGGCACCAGCGCTTCCGGCGTGGCAGCCCTGTTCGGAGTGCTGCGCGGGGACGAGATCAACAATCCGGCGAAGAAGGTCGAGCACGCCCTGCAGATGATCCTGCCGTCCAGGCCCTCCAACTGCGCGATGATGATGGGCCGCGAGATCGTGCTTCCGGCGACCAGCGGCGACGGCTACATGTACAATTCCGGCTACAATCTGGGCAACATCCCCTACGGCGCGCTGATGGCGCTGCCGCCGCCGGGAAAGGGCGGGCCGGACATCAGCAAGCTCGGCCTGTCGGCCCGCGGCAAGCGTCTGGCCGAAGCGGTGCGCGACTACGGCATCTACGCCGTCGATACCGGCGCGTGCGCCGCGCTCCGTGCCGATCAGTACGTGCAGAACACCGGTGAGTTGAAGACCGCGCTCTCCAAAATCTATCCGCATATCCGCCGCGTCCTGAACAACAACGTCTTGGGAACGACCACCGCCGGCGGCGGCGGCGGCATCGCCCCAAACTGCGCCAACGACGCGTAAACCCACCGAGCCCCAAAAATCCCGCCGGGTTCGCGCACCCGCGGTCGCGGCGGGATTTTGCAGGGCGGCCGCCGAGTATGGTCCGAGGCTAGTGGCCGCTGCAAAAAATAAGCTCGACGACGTTAAGCCCCTATACGGGGTACATGTGGGTTAGTACGGCGAATGCTACCGGAAGCGGGAAATGCACCGCCTTCGTCGCCAACTAATTCGATTTATTTAGGTAAGAGGGTGCGCCCAGCCAGCGCTCGACGATCCATCTACGACAATTACGACCTACGCAAGAACCATCTCCGATCGCGAAATTGTCACTTTTCTGCCGAATATTTTACCCAATCAGGGTCTACCGGTCGCGAGGAGGGTCGCCCCCAAAGCGTGGCCGACCGGAAAATCGAGTCAAGCAAGCGATCTGGAGAAGAGAAATGGGAAGCAAGATTTTCGACGCCCGCTGGTCTCCGGCGAGCTCGATGAAGCTCGGAAGTATGGGCAAGCCGGCCACCGGGGCGTCCAGCGCCCTGTTGCGGATGGCGGCGGGGGCGGTTGCCGGCCTGATGCTGATGACGAGTTCCGTCGAGGCCGCCTGCACCACGCCGAAAGATTCCTTTATTAATCCCTTCAGCAAAAACTCCGCCCACCACCGTCCGATTGGAACCGGTGCCCAGTACGCCGCCGCCAGCCATGGCAGCACTGTGAGCTGGCTGAAAAACAATCTAAGAGTTGTTTATATCAATGTCGGTGCGCCGTGGGGAGTGAGCGTAACATCGACGGACGCCTCGGATCCCATGCGAACCGTCGGGCCGGTGAGCCTCAAGTGCGACAAGGCCCAGGGTCTGCCGAAAACGATCAGGATGCCGCAGGAAGGCTTCATCACCCCGGTCAAGCTGAACAGCAGCGGCTGCACCGACGGGGTGGTGGTCCTCTACGACCGGGTGCTGAAGGTGCCGCACCAGCTGCGCCAGTACAACTGGAACGGCGGAAAGCCGGTGGCAGGCCAATACAAGACCTGGAGCATGACCGGCCTCGGCCATGGGACCAAGCCCGGTGAGCGGCTGGGCACCAGCGCTTCCGGCGTGGCAGCCCTGTTCGGAGTGCTGCGCGGGGACGAGATCAACAATCCGGCGAAGAAGGTCGAGCACGCCCTGCAGATGATCCTGCCGGCCAAGCCCTCCAACTGTGCAATGATGTTGTCCCGGCAGGTCGTGCTTCCTGCCACCAGCGGCGACAGTTACATGAATAGTCCCGGCAACAACCTGGGCAACATCCCCTACGGCGCGCTGATGGCACTACCACCGACCGCGAAGGGCGGACCCAACTTGGATGCTCTCGGGCTCACTGCCCGCGGCAAGCGTCTGGCCGAGGCGGTGCGCGACTATGGCATCTACGCCGTCGACAGCGGCGCTTGCCCCGCGCTCCGCGCCGACCAGTACGTGCAGAACACGAGTGAACTGAAGGCCGCCCTCACCAAGATCTATCCCTACGTTCGGATGGTATTGAACAACAACGTGCTGGGAACGCCGACTGCTGGCGGCGGAACCGGAATCGCTCCTAACTGCGCCAACGACGCCTAGCCGCCCGTCGGCGCGGGTTGGCGTCCTGTCTGAGGCACCACCGCAGAGGGAGAGATAAATCGGCCCAATCCGATCCACGGACGCTGACGCACGAACCCAAGCAGCACAGAAAGGGCCGCGGCGCATGCTCGCGGCCCTCGTGCCTGCGGATTTCAGGCGAGTCAGAGGTCCATGCCGCCGCCCGCAGCGCATGTCGCATCGCCTGGAGAGTTCGTAATGGAATCAAAGAGTGAACACGGCGTAGAATTTTGCCACCGTGAGCACGTGAGTCCTGATTGGATAGACTACAACGGCCACTTGAATGTGGCATACTTCGTCCTTGTCTTTGACCACGCGACGGATGCGGCCCTCGAACAGCTTGGGCTCGATGAGAACTACCGCCAGACGACAGGATGTTCTGTTTTTGTCAGCGATATGCGCGTCAGTTACTTTCGCGAGGTGATGGCGTATGAGGAGTTGTGGATCCGCTCCAGACTGCTGAGCCGGGATGCAAAACGCGTCGTCATCCGTCACCAGATGTTCTGTTCCAGGATCGATCAGGCCGTCGCCAGCAACGAGGTGACGTGTGTTCATGTGGATTTGTCGCAGCGTCGCTCGACGCCCTGGCCGCCCGCCGTCGCAGACCGGCTGACCACCGCCCTTGGCCAAGAGGCGGAGCACCCGCAGCCTTAGCGACCGGTCAGTGGTATCCTCTCGGCCGCTTTCACCCGGAATTAAGCCTCTCCCTTTACGATCAGCCCATCCTTCCTGGGTGAGCAAGGAACGCCATGGTCGACCAAGTGGGCGACTCCTCGATACAGGCCGAAGAATACGCCAGCAAGGCTCTCGCCTTGATGGCGGAGCTGCATATTCCGCCGCATCCCGGCAATTTCGCCGTGTGGTACTGCTACTGTTCCGGTGAGTGGCCAGAGCTCAATGGCGCGCTGGACCTGCTGATTGCCAGCGGGGAGCGGCTCGATGAGCAACACGTTTCGATGATCCACCAGAAAGTTTGTGGTCGGACCAGCGACACCGTGCCGGTTCACCTGATCGCGGACCGCATCGAGGCCGAATTGGCGGAGGTGCTCTGCGCCTTGGGACAAGTGGGCAGGAACGCCCACGAGTATGGCCTTTCGCTGTGCTCCGCCGTCCACGAGGTCACGCCTGCCGACCCGTCGGAAGAAGTCCTGCAGGTGATCGGCCGACTGCTGTCACGGACACGCACCATGGCACTGCAAAGTCGGGAACTGGAAAAGCAGCTGCTCGTGTCCTCCATGGAAATCGGTAACCTGAAGGCTGAACTGGAGGGCGCCCGTCGCGAGGCGAAAACCGATTCTCTGACCGGCCTCGCCAACCGCAAAATGCTCCAGTATGAGCTGAACAGGGCCATGGACGAGGCGGAGGAAAACAACGCGCCCCTGTCGCTACTGATGTTGGATATCGATCACTTCAAGAAATTCAACGACGATTACGGCCACGTCGTCGGTGACAATGTTCTCAAGCTCATGGCCCTGGTCTTACGCGAAAATGTGAAGGGGCAGGACATAGCGGCCCGCTATGGGGGCGAGGAGTTTGCAGCGGTGCTGCCTCGCACCCGGGGTTGCGACGCCCGCAAGCTTGCTGAAACCATCCGCAAGAGAATCGCCGGCAAAAAACTCCTGAACCGCCAGACAGGTGCTCAACTCAACGCCATCTCGGTGTCCATCGGCGTCGCGGAATACAAGCCGACTGAACCGGCGGCGACATTCATTGAGCGGGCGGATCGTGCCCTTTATGCCGCCAAGCGCCTCGGACGCAATCGCGTTATTGCCGAGGAGGACATCCGGGGGAATTTTTCGCCGACGCAGAGGCCCGCGGTGCTCGAGGTCTGAGCGCGGCCCGCACCGAGAAGCCCCTTGACAATCGTCGGGGGATCGCCGACCGGGTCGTCAATGGCCCCATTCACACCCTCCGGCGTCATCCGCGGAGCGACCGTCTGCTGCATACTCAACGTGCTGTTGCTGGCCGTGCTGAGTCTGCTTGGCCATATCGGTGCAGGGCCGGCCGTGGTCATCGCGGCAACGCAGTCGATCGGCATCGCTTGGCTGGCGAACCGTATTCTGTCGAAACCCGTCGTTCTGACGCAAGCCGAGCAGCAGCAGATCGCGACCATCTCCCAGGAATTTCTCGATCAGGTTCCCGACGCGGCGATCGTGCTTGACGCCGCCCGTCAGATCGTCGCCGTCAACCGCCTGGCCCACGAAACCCTCGGAATCGGGCCTCTGGGCCGCGATCTGGCGCTTTCTCTCCGCCATCCTGACGTTCTGTCCGCGGTCGCAGCGGTGCTGGCCGGCTCGCCGGCAGTCACGCAAGAGATCACCCTGCCGGCGCCAGTTCCGAGGACCTTCACCCTTTATGCCGGCACCCTGACTGCCGGTGTCCTTCGCGGAGATCATTCCGCGGCACGGCAGGCTGCGAAAGTCCCGCGCGTCATGCTGGTGCTGCGCGATGAGACCCAAGCCAAGCGCGCCGAGCAAAGCCGGGCGGACTTCGTCGCCAATGCCAGCCACGAGCTCCGCTCCCCGCTTTCGGCCTTGATTGGATTCATCGAAACACTGCGAGGGCCGGCCAGCGAGGACGCGGCTGCCCGCGATCGCTTTCTGGGGATCATGCAGGCGGAGGCTCACCGGATGGCACGTCTCGTTGAAGATCTCATGTCTTTGACACGAGTCGAAATCAACGAGCACGTCCCGCCGCGGCACCGCGTGGACCTTGCCGAAGTCCTTTCGGCGGTCAGAGAAACACTAGCTGTGCGCGCCGAACAGCGCCAGATGACGCTGGTGCTCGATTCACCCCCTAATCTCCCGCAGGTGATCGGCGAAACCGATCAGCTCATCCAGGTCTTTCATAACCTGGTCGAAAACGCGGTGAAGTATGCGCGCACGGGAACAGAAGTAAAAATCATTGCCTCTCCCATCGATCGCCTGCCGGGGACGCAGACGGCAGGCGTCAGGGTGAGCATCGCAGATCACGGTGACGGCATCCCCACCATTCACCTGCCGCGCCTGACCGAGCGGTTCTACCGGGCCGATAAGGGGCGCTCGCGCCGCTTGGGAGGAACCGGCCTCGGACTCGCAATCGTAAAGCATATCCTGAACCGCCATCGGGGGCGCCTGAGCATAGAAAGCGTGGTCGGCGAAGGCAGCACTTTCACGGTCTTCCTCCCGGCGCCACCGCGCGCGAAGGGGGATGGTGATGAGGAGCCTGAGCCCGATCCCCGCGCAGCGTCATAAAACCGTAATCTCTCTGTCACATTAAAGCAGTCAACGCCAACTAGAGTGTTTGCATCGGGAACGTGCCGAATGCATCTCGGAGGTGTTGTGCGTCCCCCATCGGATCGAAAAAACCGGGAGAGTTTCGATGATCAGGAAATCTCTGGCCCTGGCGGTCCTCGCGACCGCCGTAACGACAGCTGCCGCCGAAGCACGTGATCAGATACGCATTGTCGGGTCCTCGACGGTGTTTCCGTTCTCCACCCGCGTTGCTGAGGAGTTTGGCCGAACCACCAACTTCAAAACCCCGGTGATCGAAAGCACCGGCACCGGCGGCGGATTCAAGCTGTTCTGCGAGGGCGTCGGCATCGACACCGCCGATATTTCGAACGCATCGCGGGGCATTAAGAAATCGGAAGTCGAGACCTGCGCGAAAGACGGCGTCACCGAGATCACCGAAATCAAAATAGGCTATGACGGTATCGTTCTGGCGAACTCGAAAGAAGCGCCGCAGCTCTCCGTGACCCTGGAACAGCTGTTTCTGGCTCTGGCCAAAACCGTGCCGGACGGCAAGGGCGGCTTGATCGATAATCCAAACAAGATGTGGAGCGACGTCGATCCATCGCTTCCGGCCAAGAAGATTGAAGTTCTGGGACCGCCGCCCACCTCGGGCACCCGCGATGCGTTCACCGAACTCGCCATGGAGGGCGGGTGCAACAAGATCGCGGCGCTCGCGGAACTCAAGACAACCGATGAAAAGAAGCATAAAGCCGTCTGTCAGGGGATTCGCGAGGATGGCGCGTTCATCGAAGCCGGAGAGAACGACGTCCTGATCGTTCGCAAGCTCGAAGCCAACAAGAATGCTTTCGGAATTTTCGGCTACAGCTTCCTCGACCAGAACCGGGACAAAATTCAGGCTAGCCTGATCAACGGTGTCGAGGACAGCTACGAGAACATCTCCTCGGGAAAATACCCAATCTCCCGTTCGCTGTTTTTCTACGTCAAGAAGGCGCACGTGGGCGTGGTTCCGGGTATCAAGGAATATATCGCCGAGTTCACCTCCGAAAAGGCTTGGGGACCCGACGGCTATCTCGCCGACAAAGGCCTGATTGCCTTGCCTGATGCCGAGCGGGCCAAGTGGCGGCAGCAGGCGCTGGAGCTTGTCAATAACGTTGGTATGTAGAGGATCGCTGTCGTCCGGCTGCAACCAGAAAGCACCGCGGTTGCAGCCGCCGATCGGGCAGATTACCGTCGCCCGAACACCAAGCCTTACCGGTTCGCGAAGCCGGTCGTGGTCATTGCAATGCAGCTTCTTATTCTGATCGTCACCCTGATCGCGCTCTCGGCGATCGGCTATTATTTGGGGCGTGCGCGCGCGGTTGGGCAGTCGGCGGATCGTCCCGGCTCACTCCATTCGCTGCCGGGTTATTACGGCTGGTACGTCGTAATCTGGTGCGCCGCACCGGCAATTCTTCTTTTAGTTGTATGGCTGGTGCTGGAACCTCACGTTACGCGAGCCATTCTGGTAGATAGCCTGCCGCGGGCGACGCGGGGGTTGCCGCCGGAGCAGCTGGGACTTCTGCTTAACGACATCCGCAACGCCATGTCCGGGGATGTCTTGACGCGTGCCATCGACCCTGATTTTCAGGAGGCAGCGGACCGTTATGCTGCGGCGCTGCGCTTGAGCCGGCTGGCGCTGTTTGTCCTCGCTCTGACGTTCGCCATCGCCGGCCTGCTGTGGGCCCGGTCGCGCATCGTGCCGCGTCTGCGTGCCCGCAACAGGGTGGAAACCGTCATCGTCGGCCTGCTTATCGCCAGTTCCGTGGTCGCGATTTTGACCACTATCGGCATCGTCCTGTCGCTGGTTTTTGAAGCAAGTCGTTTCTTCGTCCGGATTCCGATCTGGGAATTTCTCTTCGGGCTGGAATGGAGCCCCCAGATGGCGTTGCGAGCGGATCAGGTCGGCGCGTCTGGAGCGTTCGGCGTGGTGCCGCTGTTCGTGGGCACCCTCCTGATCGCCTTTATCGCCATGTGCGTGGCGATGCCGGTGGGACTGTTCTCCGCCGTTTACATGGCCGAGTACGCCCACCCCAGGTTTCGCCTGGTGGCGAAACCGCTGTTGGAGATCCTCGCCGGCATTCCGACGGTCGTCTATGGCTTCTTCGCGGCACTCACGGTTGCTCCGTTCTTTCGCAATTCCGGCGCCGAGTTGGGAGTCAGCATTTCCTCCGAGAGCGCTCTGGCTGCCGGGGTGGTCATGGGAATCATGATCATTCCGTTCGTCTCCTCCCTGTCCGACGATGTAATCACCGCCGTGCCGCAATCCATGCGCGAAGGCTCGTACGGCCTCGGCGCGACGCAGTCGGAAACCATCCGCAGGGTCGTCCTGCCGGCGGCCCTGCCCGGAATTATCGGCGGCTTTCTCCTCGCGATTTCGCGGGCTATCGGGGAAACGATGATCGTGGTTATGGCTGCCGGACTGGCGGCGAACCTAACCGCCAATCCCTTCGAGGCAGTAACGACGGTAACGGTTCAGATTGCAACCCTCCTCGTGGGCGACCAGGAGTTCGACAGCCCGAAGACGCTGGCTGCGTTTGCCCTGGGATTGGTCCTATTTTGCGTCACCTTGATGCTGAACATCATCGCGTTGCGCATCGTGACCAAGTATCGAGAGCAGTATGAATAACAACATGGTGGCCGAAGCTTCGGCAGCTCCCGCCTCCCGGATGAGCCCTTCGTCTGATCGGGTCGCCGCGAGTCTAAGGCGGCGTTACGCCGCCGAACGCCGCTTCCGCACTTATGGGCTCGTCGCCATCGGTTTTGCCGTCGCTTGCCTCGCCGTGCTGTTGTTCACCATCATTCGTACAGCCTTCCCGGCGTTCACCCAGACGATGGTCGATCTCGATGTGACGCTCTACCCGCAGGAGATCGATCCTGCCGGCACCCGCGACCCTCTTGCCTTGTCCACCGCGGATTACCAGAAACTGATCAGGGACGCGCTCGACGACCTTTTTCCCGATGTGACCGGTCGGCAGGAACGGCGGCAGTTGCAGGCTCTTCTCAGCCCTGGTGCGACATATTCCTTGCGCGCCATGGTGATGGCGGATCCCACCCTGATCGGTCAGAGAATTCGAATTCAGGTGCCTTTCGCGGACGATTTCGATCAATTGGCGAAAGGGGGGATCGATTCGACGTCGGCTGAAGACACGCGGCGGATTTCCGACAAACAGATTGAATGGTTCCAAAGGCTCGAACGACGCGGGCTGGTCGAGCGCGTGTTCAACACCACCCTCTTTACGTCCGGGGATTCGCGGTCTCCGGAACTCGCGGGTATCCTCGGCGCCCTCGTCGGCAGTTTCTGGACGATGCTGATCACCCTGGCCGTTTCGTTTCCGCTGGCCATCGGCGCTGCCATTTATTTGGAGGAGTTCGCGCCAAAGAACCGATGGACGGCGATCATCGAGGTGAACATCAACAACCTCGCGGCGGTCCCTTCAATTGTCTTCGGACTGCTCGGCCTTGCCGTCTTTCTGAATTTCTTCGGCTTGCCGCGTTCCGCCCCGTTGGTCGGCGGATTGGTCCTGGCGCTGATGACCCTGCCGATCATCATCATCGCCAGCCGCGCTGCCTTGAAGTCCGTCCCCCCCTCGATCCGTGAAGCGGCGCTCGGAGTCGGTGCATCGAAGGTGCAAATGGTTCTGCACCATGTCGTGCCGCTGGCAATGCCCGGGATGCTCACCGGCGCGATCCTCGGAATGGCGCATGCGCTCGGCGAGACAGCGCCGCTGCTGATGATCGGCATGGTCGCTTTCATTGTGGACATCCCGAGTGGTCCGCTCGATCCGGCGACGGTCATGCCGGTGCAGATCTATCTGTGGGCCGATGCACCGGAACGCGCCTTCGTCGAACGTTCGTCGGCGGCAATCATCGTCCTGTTGGGCTTCCTCGTCTTTATGAACCTGCTTGCCGTCATCTTGCGCAGAAGCTTTGAGCGGAAATGGTAGACCGGCAGAGCGCGGCTCACCGCGAGGACCTCTTTACGAAGGATACGCCGATGAGCATCGTGCAACCCCAGAACCTGGAACCAGCGACGGCGCGGGCAACAATGGCAGTTGAGGACCTTGCGAAATTCAGAACGGAAAGGGTCTGTGTGTTTTATGGCGTTAAGCAGGCCCTGAAGGACATCACGCTCAACATCTACGAAAATCAGGTGACCGCGCTCATAGGCCCATCCGGCTGCGGAAAGTCCACTTACCTGCGCTGCCTGAATCGCATGAACGACGTCATCCCCGACTGTCGCGTCACCGGCAATATTTTGTTGGACGGCGAAGACATCTACAGCAGGGAAATGGATCCCGTACACCTGCGGGCACGTGTCGGCATGGTTTTTCAGAAGCCCAATCCGTTTCCCAAGTCTATCTTCGAGAATGTCGCTTACGGTCCGCGTATTCACGGACTGGCCAAGGACAGACACGAACTTGAGAAGATCGTTCAGTCGAGCCTGGAAAAGGCCGGGCTCTGGAGGGAAGTCCACGACCGGCTGCATCAGCCGGGTACCAGCCTTTCCGGCGGCCAACAGCAGCGGTTGTGCATCGCCCGGGCCATTGCGGTGGAACCGGAAGTAATTCTGATGGATGAGCCGTGTTCGGCCCTCGACCCGATTGCCACGGCACGGATCGAGGAGCTGATCGATGAGTTGCGTCAGAACTACACCATCGTCATCGTCACGCATTCGATGCAACAGGCGGCCCGCGTGTCGCAACGCACCGGATTTTTCCATCTCGGTGTTCTGGTCGAAACCGGCGCCACCGGGCAGATCTTCACCAGCCCAGTCGATCAGCGCACTCAGGACTACATAACCGGCCGATTCGGCTGATTCCGGGGTGCCCCTTATTTGGAGACATATCCCATGGCCTCCGACCACATCGTCAAATCATTTGATGAGCAGCTCAAGCGGCTGGAAAATCTTATTGCCGAGATGGGCGGGCTGGCGGAGGTGCAGCTTGCCGATGCCATCGAGGCCATGAGCAAGCGCGACCTGGAGCAGGCCGAGAGAACTACTGCGGCTGATCAGCGTATCGATGAGCTGGAGGTGCTCGTCGATCAGGAAGCCATTGCATTGCTCGCCTTGCGCCAGCCCATGGCCATGGATCTGCGGGAGATCGTGGGCGCATTGAAAGCGGCAGGCATGCTGGAGCGGATCGGCGATTATGCCAAGAACGTAGCCAAACGGACGGCCGTTCTTGTTGAGATGGCCCCGGTTCCGTCGGCGCAGACGGTGGTGCGCCTGGGAGGCCTCGCCCAGGAGATGATCAAGGACGTGCTTGACGCCTATATCGCGCGAGATGCCGACAAAGCGGAACTCGTTCGCCAGCGCGACAAGGAACTGGACGCCCTGCACACAAGCATCTTCCGGGAACTGCTCACATACATGATGGAAGACCCGCGGAGCATCACCGCGTGCACGCATCTTCTCTTCATTGCCAAGAACATCGAGCGTATTGGTGACCATGCCACCAACATCGCGGAAGTGGTTGAATTTCTGGTCCACGGGCGCGTCCCTGCCGACGAGCGGATCAAGGAGGACGTTGCCAGCTTTACTCTGGTCAAACCATGAGCGGAGACTTCCCGATGCTCGCGACGGTGCTTTCGACGAAGCCGAGAGTCCTTATCGTCGAGGATGAGGACGCGCAGGCCGAGGTTCTTCGCTACAACTTTGATCGCGAGGGCTTCGAGGTGCTGCTCGCCGGTGACGGCGACGAAGCGATGCTCGCCGCCGAGGAGCAGCAGCCTGATCTGGTGCTTCTCGACTGGATGCTCCCCGGAACGTCCGGCATCTCGGTCTGTCAGCAGTTGCGGGCGCGACCCGCGACCCGTGCGTTGCCCATCATCATGCTGACGGCGCGAAGCGAGGAAGGCGATCGGATCCGTGGGCTGGATTCGGGCGCCGATGATTACGTGGTCAAGCCGTTCTCGCCGAGCGAGCTCGTCGCCCGGGTGCGGGCTGTCCTGCGCCGTGCCCGCCCCGCCCTCAGCGAAGAGCGGCTGGTCTGCGGTGAGATCGTCATGGATTTGGCCACCCATCGGGTCAGCCGGCGGGGCAAGTACGTTCATCTGGGTCCGACCGAGTTCCGGCTTTTGCGGCTGTTCATGGAGCGCCCTTACCGCGTGTTCACCCGCGAGCAGCTGCTCGACAAGGTCTGGGGGCGCGACATCCACGTGGAACTGCGCACCGTGGACGTGCACATCCGGCGCCTGCGCAAGGCGCTGGGCTCGCACGGCGACGACGATGTCATTCGTACCGTTCGCGGCACCGGCTACGCGCTGGACGTCGAAAACGGTGCGGGGTGAGGCGCAGAAACTCGAATCGTTGTGCTCATCGGGGTGAAGACCGCTATTCGACTTGCCTCCGTCGCATCGGCGCGGACTAAATCCAAGTGTGACTGGGCCTGCTCCTGAGGACTTCGTGAGAGAGCATTCGTCGGCCGACGCTCTGCGAGTGTTAGCCGACGGGCGGTTGTTCGCGACGATCCTCGCCGATCCACCCTGGCGCTTCAGCAACCGCACCGGAAAGATGGCTCCGGAGCATCGCCGCCTCTCCCGCTATGGAACCCTCAGCCTCGACGAAATCGCCGGCCTGCCCGCCGCGCAGATTGCCGCACCCACCGCCCATCTCCACCTGTGGGTGCCCAACGCCCTGCTGCCCGAAGGCCTCCAGGTCATGGGTGCCTGGGGGTTTCAGTACAAGAGCAACATCGTCTGGCACAAGCTGCGGGCCGACGGCGGCTCGGATGGCCGGGGCGTGGGATTCTACTTCCGCAACGTTACCGAACTGCTGTTGTTCGGCGTCCGCGGCCGCAATGCGCGGACACTCGCGCCCGCCCGGCGTCAGGTCAACTATATCGGCTCACGCAAGCGCGAACACTCGCGCAAACCGGACGAGCAGTATGCCCTGATCGAACGCTGCAGCCCTGGCCCCTATCTGGAACTGTTCGCCCGCGGCGTCCGCCCGGGATGGACGACGTGGGGAGATCAGGCGGAAGAAGACTGGCGGCCGACCTGGAAGACCTATGGGCAGCAGGGAACGTCGCCGGATGCGCTTCTTCCCGAAGGCGAGCGGTTATAGGACACACGAACCGCCGACTTGCTATATATGGTGGATGACTCAGTCCTTGCCTTCCGCAGATCCGAACCCGGCAGCGCCACCGCCTCTATCCGACGGGCTCAATGAGACGCAAGCTGAAGCGGTGCTGGCGACCGAGGGGCCTTTGCTGGTGCTGGCCGGCGCCGGAACCGGCAAAACGCGGGTTCTGACCACCCGCCTTGCCCACATTCTGGCCTCGGGCCGGGCGCGGCCGTGGCAGGTCCTCGCGGTCACGTTCACCAACAAGGCCGCCCGCGAAATGCGGGAGCGCGTGGCCGGACTGCTCGGCTGTTCGGTCGAGGGCTGGTGGGTCGGAACATTCCACTCGGTCTGTGCCCGGATGCTGCGCAGCCAGGCGGAACGCGTCGGCCTCAAGCCGAGCTTCGGCATCCTGGATGCAGACGACCAGCTTCGCCTGCTCAAGCAACTGGCCGAAGCGCGCAACATCGATACGAAGAAGCTGCCGCCGCGACTGTTCTCGACCGTCCTGCAGCGCTGGAAGGATCGCGGGCTGACGCCCGATCGGGTCACCGAGGCCGAGGGGGCGGACGCCGTCGATGGACTCGCCCTGCCGCTTTACCACGACTACCAGACCCGGTTGCTTGCGCTCAACGCCTGCGATTTCGGCGATTTGCTGCTGCATGTCCTGACGCTGTTCCGCGACCATCCGGAGGTCGCCGAGCGCTTCCGCAGCCAGTTCCGTTATCTTCTGGTCGACGAGTATCAGGATACCAACGTCGCGCAGTATCTCTGGCTGCGCTCGCTGGCGCAGGGACACCGCAACCTCTGCTGCGTCGGAGACGATGACCAGTCGATCTATTCCTGGCGCGGCGCGGAGGTGGGCAATATCCTGCGTTTCGAACGTGACTTCCCCGGCGCCCGGGTGATCCGCCTGGAATGCAACTACCGGTCGACGCCGCACATCCTTGCCGCGGCGTCCGGCCTGATCGCCCACAACCGCGACCGTCTCGGCAAGACGTTGTGGACGACGGCCACCCATGGCGAGACGGTCCGCGTGCGTGCCACATGGGACGGGGAGGACGAGGCCCGGGTCGTCGGCGACGAGATCGAAGCGTTGCGCGCGGCCAGGAACAGGCTGGGAGAAATGGCCATTCTGGTTCGCGCCGGGTTTCAGACCCGCGAGTTCGAAGAGCGGCTGATCCTGCTCGGCATTCCCTATCGCGTCATCGGCGGTGCGCGGTTCTACGAGCGACAGGAAATCCGCGATGCGATCGCGTATTTCCGGATCGTCGTCAGGGCCGACGACGATCTCGCCTTCGAGCGCATCAGCAACACGCCGAAGCGCGGGTTGGGGAGCGCCACCTTGCGCGCCGTTCACCTGCTTGCACGGCACGAGCGGCTGCCGCTTTCCATCGCGGCCGCCCGGCTCGCGGAAAGCGACGAGATCAAAGCACAGGCTCGACGCTCTCTTGGTCAACTGCTGGCGGATATCGCTCGCTGGCGGGAGATGCTGGCCCAGACCCCGCACGCCGACGTGGCGCGGCTCATCCTCGACGAATCCGGCTACACCGCCATGTGGCAGGCGGATCGCAGCCCGGAGGCGGAAGGCCGCTTGGATAATCTCAAGGAACTGGTGGTGGCCTTGGCCGAGTTCGAAAGTTTGCCGGCCTTCCTCGAACATGTCAGCCTGGTGATGGACAACGACGAGGCGGCGGGCGACGACAAGGTCGCCCTGATGACCCTGCACGCTGCCAAGGGCCTTGAGTTCGACACCGTGTTCCTGCCGGGCTGGGAAGAAGGGATTTTCCCCAACCAGCGGGCGCTGGACGAGGGCGGCAGGGCGTCGCTTGAGGAAGAGCGCCGGCTTGCCTACGTCGGGCTCACCCGCGCCAGGGAGCGCGCTTTCGTGAGCTATGCTGCGAACCGCATGGTGTTCGGGAACTGGCAGAGCGCCATTCCGTCGCGCTTCGTGAGCGAATTGCCAGCAGCCAATGTGGAGCTCACCACGCCCACGGGGTTGTTTCAGGCAACCCCCAGCCGGCTTCGGCCGGAGATCGCCTGGCCGATGGCTGAGGCAGCGCTCCCGATGGCGGCCGACAGGCGGAGCTCGTCGCGCTGGCCCGATCGCCGGGCCGCGGGACCGCTGGTGGAGGGGCGGGCGGAACGTGTACCCGCGCGGCCGGAGCCCTCACACCTGTTCGTCGCGGGCCAGCGGGTCTTTCACCAGAAGTTCGGCTACGGCGTGGTGCAAAGCGTGGATGGCGATCGCCTCGCCATCGATTTCGAGAAAGCCGGGACGAAAACGGTTATTCACAGCTTCGTCGAGGCCGCTTGAGCGCCGGCCTCCGTTTCCCATCGCCGGGCTGCCCGGGCTCTGTCTGGCGCGTGACTTTCTCCTTGCCGGAGGAGGCCTGCCCGCCCTTCGAAGCCGCTCTCGCCCCGCTCGTGGCTGTTCTGAGCCGTTTTGCGGAACCACCCGGCCACTGCCGGCTGGAACTTCTCGTGGACGACCCCGACGAGCTGCAGAAACTCGATCTCTCGCTCGCCGTCGTCGCCGCCACGGCCGGCATCGCTCCGCCGGTCGCGCAGACCGAGGAGCTGGTCGCGCGGGATTGGCTTGCGGAGAACCGGGAGAGATTTGCGGCATTTCGCATCGGCCGCTTCCGCATCCGCGAGCCAGACGATCCGACGCGCTGCCCTCCCGGCCTGATCGACCTGCGCATCGAAGCGGCCACGGCCTTTGGCTCGGGCCGGCATGGCTCGACGGAGGGGTGTCTCCGTGCGGTCTCTAGCCTTGCCAATACCCCCATCCGTCGGCCGATCGACGTCGGATGCGGTTCGGGCATCCTTGCGATTGCCGCGACGAAACTGTGGCGCTCGCCCGTTATTGCCAGCGACATCGACGCGGCGGCGGTTGCCGTCGCCCGCGAGAACGCTCGGCTGAACGGGGTCGCTTCCCTCGTGCGTTTCATCAGGGCGGACGCCTTGCGTTCCCCCCTCATTGCTGCGGCGGCGCCCTATGACCTGGTCCTGTGCAACATCCTGGCAAGGCCTCTCAAGCGGCTCGCTCAAGACCTGCTCCGGCACACCTCTCCCGGCAGCCTGGCCATATTAAGCGGCCTGCTTGCTGAGGACGGCGCCGACGTTCTGGAATGTTATCGGGCCGCAGGCTTCGGGCTGGTTTGCCGGATCGATGTGGATGGCTGGCGCACGTTGCTTTTGCGCCGGCCGCGCCATCAGGCCTGATCGAGATGTTCTTTCAGTCGCGGCAACAGCTCGACGAAGTTGCAGGGCAGATGCCGAACGTCGAGCTGGTGCACGAGGATGTCGTCCCAGGCATCCTTGCAGGCACCGGGAGAACCGGGCAGTGCGAAGATGTAGGTGCCGTGGGAGACGACCGCCAGTGCACGGCTCTGCACGGTGGAGGTGCCGATCCGGGCGAAGCTGAGCCACCGGAACAGTTCACCGAAGCCGGGGATTTCCTTGTCCGCAACCGCGCGGACTGCCTCGGGCGTGACATCACGCCCGGTAACGCCGGTCCCGCCCGTCGTGATCACCACGTCGATTCCGGGATCGGCCGCCCAGGCCCGCAGTGCCGTGACGATGGCGTCCATGTCATCGGCGACCAGCTTGCGTTCTGCCAGCCGGTGTCCGGCCGTCTGGATCCGGTCCACAAGGACGTTCCCCGAAGCATCGGTGGCGATGGTCCGACTGTCGGAGACGGTCAGAATGGCGATGTTAACCGGCGCAAAGGCGCGCTCAGCGGGCATTTTCCTCGTGCTCGGCAATTTCGACTGCGGGCTGTCGCGGGATATCCCAGGTCGGCCAGCGACCTGCCGCCAGCGAATCCAGGGACGGCGACCGCATCCCTAGCCGATCGCGATAGATCCAGAGATTGGCCAAAACGTGCTCGATGAAGGAGCGGGTCTCGGCGAACGGGATGCTTTCAATGAACAAGAGCGGATCATCCGAAGTCTCGACGTCACGGCGCCAGCGCTCGACGTTTGCCGGACCGCCGTTCCAGGCAGCCGTCAACAGGAAGAGATCTGGGCCGACGCTGTCATCCGCAACCAACATCTCAAGATAGCGTTCACCCAGCGCAATGTTGACCTCGGGTTGACGATACTGTGCGACGTTGCCTGGAAAGCCAGATGACCGAGCGACGAACCGTGCGGTAGCCGGCATCAGCTGCATCACGCCGCGAGCGCCGGCAGGGCTGACGGCACCGGGCCTGAAATTGGATTCCTGACGCATCAGCGCGTAGACGAGGGCCCTGTCCGTGCTGAAACCGCCCTCCGGTCGCCAGCGCGGCACCGGATACGCGGCCCGATCAAACTGAACGCCATAAGGGGCGAGGAGACGCTGCAACCGAAAAGCAAGATCGGCCATCCCGGCACTCTCCGCCGCGATCATCACCCCATGCGCGAGGTCGGTGCGACCGCGAGCGACCAGACTTCGCACAAGGCGATCCGCTCGCTCCGTATCGCGGTTGGCAATCAGGGCCTGGGCGTCCTGGCCCTCGGGGGAGCCGTTCAGCGCCGCAAGCGCGGTCTGATCGGTTTCGGTTAAATCCCATCGAAAAGGAAGCGGCAGGCCAAGGATCTGGCGCGCCAGTATACCGTAGAATGTTTCAGGCTGGTCGGCGGCGACGGAAAGCCAGCGGCCGACCTCCTCAGGCTCGCGGGCAAATAATCGCGCCCGCGCTGCCCAGAAGGCACCCCCGGCAACAAACCAGCCTGAACGGCCGTTGTCTGCCGCCTTTGCGAAGCAGTCTGCGGCTCGCGCGTAATTTCCTCCCCGCCAAGCATTAAGTCCACTCGACCAAGCCGCTTCGGCGGATCGTACCTCGCACGTTCCTGCGGATGACGCTGTGTAATTCGCCGACGGCGGCAATTCCTCGTAAGCTGGCAGAGGGGACGCGACAGTGCTACCGATGGCTGTGTCACCAATGACCGGACCCGTACCGGAACCTGTCCAGTATTGTTGCTGAGCTAGCGCTTGGGCTTGCGCATCTGTTGATACCGACATTGCTGTCAGCATCGAAAAACACAAAAATACTCCACTAAACGTGCCGAGACGCTGCAATAGTCTGATCCGTAGTGTTTGGTTTGAATCGTTGTTACCGATAGCGACCGGGGCTTGCAAGCGAAAATGTTGCAAGATGTTACAGGCGGCGCATCGGCGAGCGTCGTTTGATCTGGCGCGTTCCGATTAATGTTGGTCAATTCTATTTTTGATTGCCAAAAGGTCTCGCCATGCAAGCCGCTTCTGAAGGGGGGAGCGCAGCAAATAGGCCGGATGGAAAAGCGCCGTGGCCGGGATCGGTCGCGACATCTGCGCCGTCTGATAGGTAAACCATCGGCCACGTAACCGCCCCACGCTTTCGGCCTGGCCGAGCAGCGCCATCGCCGCGGGGCCTCCCAGTGCAACCAAAAACTGTGGGTCGATCAGCTCAATGATGCGTTCGACGAAGGGCATGCAGGCGGCGACTTCGGTGGACGTCGGGCTGCGGTTACCTGGCGGACGCCAGAAAATCGTGTTTGTTATAAAGACACTAGAGCGGTCAAGACCAATGGAGGCAAGCATCTTGTCCAAGAGCCGGCCGCTCGGGCCGACAAAGGGCACGCCCCGCCGATCCTCCTCGGCCCCGGGGGCCTCTCCCACGAAAACTACCTTGGCGTGCTTGCTTCCGTCACCGAAGACCAGGTTGGTCGCTGTCTGAGACAAGGAGCAGCCGTCGAACTCCAGCAAGGCGTGCCGCACGCCATCCAGGGTGGTTGCCTGCTGCGCCAGCGCGACCGCGTTCTTGATCGCGGCGACGCTGGTGGGAGCTGTCGCGGCTGACGTCGGCGGCACGTTCGAAGGGCGAGACGTAGACGGCGCGCGGTCGGAGCGGGGGGGTGGTTCAGCGGGAGCGAGTGAAAAATGCGAGGTTGATTCGCCCTCGGCAAACCTGTCGATCGGGTGCTCGCCAACCGCCTCGTCGACGCCAGCGTCAAGGTACCAGCGAAGCAACGCTTCGAGTTCCGGAATCGAGCGCTCCGTCATCGACGACGGTGCGGTTTTTGGCGCTTCAGCAAAGTCAAACTTGCGGCCTTCGGCGACAACCCTATGGTATAAGCGCGCTTGGTGAAGGAGCGAACACGATGCGGGAAATGCCACGGCCCGCGCTTCGATGCAATTCTTTGTCGTGACTAGGAGCACCGCGCCAGGGGGCCTTTGGCTGGTGCCGGATGGGGCTATGGACCAGACAACCCCGACGCGGAGCCTGCGCCCATGACGGCTGGCAGACGGCCTGCTGCGGTTGCGCGTACGCTCTCCGCATTGCTTTCCTTGCTGCTCCTCTCCGCCTGCGATGACGCCGTTGCGACGGCAACGTCTCCCGTCGTTCCCGGCGCCACGGTCACCGGCAACTATCTGGCGGCGCGTCACGCGAGATCGGAAGGGGCGGAGACCGATGCTGCCGACTTCCTGCTGGCAGCGCTTGCCAAGTCGCCCGACGATCCGGTGCTGCTGGGGCGGACCTGGCTGGTCCTGACGCTGGATGGACGGGTGCACGATGCGATTGACGTTGCCCGTCGTTACCTCGAAACCAACGAGAATGCGGCGCTTGCGCACGTTGTCGTGGCCGTGGGGGACATGCACGCGGGACGCTTCAAGTCGGCGGCGGAGAGACTGGCGAACGCTCCGCAAAGTCCGCTATCGCCCTTCCTCATACCTATGCTGAAAGCATGGGCTGAGTTCGGCGCCGGTGAATACGACAAGGCGATGGGCAGCCTTGAAAGCCTGAAGGCAAACGCTTCAACCGCGCCACTTTACGAGGTTCAGGCAGCTTGGCTGGCCGATGCGGCCGGCGACGAGCAGGCGGCCCTGAGCCATGCCCGCGCCGCAGTTCAGGGGCAGCCGGAACCCTGGTTGCGCTTGGCGGAGCTGGCAGGTGGTATCTTTCAGCGTGCGGAAGTTCCGGAGGAGGCAGAGGCGGTCTACGACGCGTACCAGCAGAACCACCCCGGCTCGCAGCTTGTCGAACCGAATATCGCGCATCTCAAGGCCGGAAAGAAGCCGGAGCGTGATATCACCGATGCGCGAAAGGGCGCCGCGGAAGTGCTGTTCGACTCGTCGGGCATCGTCGCTCGCCAGAACAATCGCGACACGGCCCTTGCCCTGGGCCAGCTTGGACTGTTTCTGCGCCCCGATCTTCCGCCCCTCCAGGTCCTGGTCGGCGACATGCTGGAGAGCGCCGAACGCTGGGCCGACGCCATCCGGATGTATCAGGGGATCAACAAGAGTGATCCGCTGGCGGCGGTGGCACTCCTCGGAATCGCCCGCAATCTCGATCGGCTGGACCGGGTCGAAGAGGCGCAGACTCTGCTGCGACAGATGGCCGCCGATCGACCGTCCGACCCCGAACCGCTCAGCGAACTGGGCGACATGCTGCGGCGGCACGAAAAGTTTGCCGAGGCCGTCACTGCGTACGACCAAGCGGTAGACCGCGCCGGACCCCTGCAGCCTCGCCATTGGCGATTGTTGTACGCTCGTGGCATCGCGCTGGAGCGGTCCAAGCAATGGCCTCGGGCGGAGGCGGACTTTCTCAAGGCCCTTGAGTTCGAACCGGACCAGCCCTTCGTCCTGAACTACCTCGGTTACTCGTGGGTGGAACAGGGGCGGAATCTGGAGCAGGCCGAGGCGATGATCCGCAAGGCGGTCGAGCTGCAGCCACAGGATGGCTACATCGTGGATAGCCTCGGATGGGTCATGTTCCGTCTTCACCGCTACGACGAGGCTGTCGCTCACCTGGAAAGAGCAGTGGAACTGCGGCCCGAGGACCCGGCCATAAACGATCATCTCGGCGATGCCTATTGGGCTGTCGGTCGACTCCGCGAGGCCCGCTTTCAGTGGCAGGCGGCGCTGGACAACCGTCCCGAGCCCGAGCTGAAACTGGCGATCGAGCAGAAGCTCTCGGAGCGTCCGCTCCGCGCGGCGAGCGCCGACCCGCAATGACGCATGATCGGTCGGGGCTAGGCGTGCATGCGCTTGCTCCCGCCAAGGTGAACCTCTACCTGCATGTTCTGGGCAGGCGGAGCGACGGCTATCACCTGTTGGACAGCCTTGTCGTGTTCCCCCAACAAGGCGATCGCATCACGGTGTCTCCCGCGGAGGACTTGCGCCTGGAGGTCAGAGGACCCTTCGCCGCGGATGTCCCAAAGGGCGAAGACAATCTAGTGCTGCGGGCCGTGCAGGCGCTGGCAGTCGCGGCTGGCCGCAGTCCAGCCGTCTCCGTTTGCCTCGAAAAGGGCTTGCCGGTGGCATCCGGCATTGGCGGCGGATCGGCCGACGCCGCTGCCGTTCTGCGGGCATTGACCGAACTCTGGGAATTGCGGATCGACGGCGGTGCGCTTTCCCGGATCGCGTTGTCGCTGGGGGCGGACGTGCCGATGTGCCTGGCCAGCCGACCTGCTTACGTTGGCGGCATCGGGGACGAGATGGAACCAACGTCACCGCTTCCTGATTTTGCCCTAGTCCTGGTCAATCCCCGCATCCCTCTCCCCACGCCTGCGGTGTTCAAGAGTCGGAGCGGCCCTTTCTCGGGACCCGGGCGATTCGAAAGGGCGCCAGCAGACGCGGCCGAGTTGGCGGCGCTGCTGAGCCAGCGTCGCAACGATCTGATGCCTGCCGCGATCGCTCTTGTTCCGGCGGTGTCCGACGTTCTGTCTGCGCTCGAAAGCACCCCGGGGGTGATGCTGTCACGGATGAGCGGCAGCGGCGCCACCTGTTTCGGCCTGTGCCCCAATCAGGCCGACGCGGAGAAGGCGGCCGCCGCCCTTGCCGCAACGCATCCCGGCTGGTGGGTGAAATCCGGCTTCGTCGCGGCCTCTTCGGACCGGCTGGCCGTTATGACCTGAACTAAGAAATACAGCCGTCTAAACTGAATCGCGGGGTCAGCGTGCCTTCTTTGCGCCGCAGTTAGGCGACTTTTTGCTGGACAAGCGAATTAGAATATTTCTAGTGTGCGCCCCAATGGGGAATGGCGCACTCAATCCGCCCCCGGCCAGGTTACTCTTTCCGGCTGGAGCGCGACGCCAGCAGGCCGGCCAAGAGCCCGGTCACGCTCCCGGTGCGTCAGCCGGTACTCTCCCTCACCTCCCCGGGTTCGCAGCCGCATCACAGCGAGCCCGTCCCGCCAACGGCAGCACTTCGTGTCAAGGCATTCCACCGGCGGTCCATACGCCGGATTTTGGCCAAGTCCGACGCGCTGCACTTGAAGCCGAAGGAGGAGTGCATGCGCGCTTTTCTGACCGCCGCCGTCGCGGCGTTGCTCGCCGTCACCGCCATTCCGGCCGGGGCGGCACCGACAGCGCCGGCCATCGTTTCCGGCTCGTTTTATCATCCCAAGTTTGAAGGGCGGCGCACCGCCTGCGGGGAACGTTACGACAGCGACGATCTAACCGCAGCCTCCAACCGTCACCCGTGTGATGCCCTGGTGCGTGTCACGCGCGGCCAGCGCTCGGTCGTCGTCCGCATAACGGACCGCTGCGGGCGGTGCGGCATCGATCTGACGCCTGCGGCCGCCCGCGAGATCGGACTGCATCGCGTCGGCCGGGCACCTGTCCGCGTCGAACAGGTCGATTAGCACGCGTCACGGTGGGGCGCCGCCCGGCCGCTGTCAGCCAGGGTCTTTGCGTGAGCGGCGCAGCAACACGTAGAGCGCCCCCTCCCCGCCGTGAGAGCGCGCGGCATGGCAGAAGGCGAGCACACGCCCGCGGTTCGGCGGCTCGACCAGCCATCGCGGCACCATTCTCTTGAGGACACCGACGCTGCCGTCGGCTCCATATCCCTTGCCGGTGATGACCAGGACGCACCGACGCCCAGTGGTGTGGCTGCTGGCCAGGACGCCCGAGAGCAACCGGTGCGCTTCGTCCTGGCGAAGGTTATGCAGATCGACCCGCACGTCGGGTGCAATCATCCCCCGGCGCAGCCGTGCCAACGTCCGTTTGTCGATGCCTGATGCCGTACCGTGGATCAAATCGCTCGGCGCCGGCTCCGAGAGCGTCGGTGCCGGCTGCCCAGCTCTGGACCGGTTCGGCTGAGGGCAACTCTGCACCGAGCCACCGCGAGAGACGGCTTCAGGCGACTCCGGCTCCGGTGCCTTGTTCCGGCCGTCGGGCCAGTCGAGAGGCTTGACCCCGGCGACTGCGTGCCTCCACAGGTCGCGCTCGGCCAAGCTTGGGGTTCGTGTCTTTCTCACCCTGGGGCGGGTCATATTTTTCGGATCAGCAATGTCCATTGGCGGACGGATCATCACACTTCGCATGGCCGAATGCCGGCCGGTCGCATCCTGCCGCTCGTGACGCATGGCGGCAAGTCCCGCAGACAAGAGTCGATACTGGCAGGAGGTTAACTGATGGCGGCGGCGGATCGTGGCAGCAGCAGGAACCATCGGCCGGGCTGTTTCATCAGGCCGGCGCCTTCGGCGGCCAGCGCGTCGGACCCCCAGAACAGGTCGCCCCGGATCGGGCCCTTGATCGCCCCGCCGGTATCCTGCGCCACCACGAGCCGACGCAGCGGGGATCCGCCCGCGAGCGGATTGCTGGTCTCCAGCCAGATCGGCACGCCATAGGGCACGAACGCCGGATCGACGGCGATGCTGCGGCCCGCCACCAAGGCGACACCCTGCGCTCCGATGGGGCCGTTGCCGTCGATCAGCCGGAAGAAGACGTAAGAATCGTTCATCGCCATGAGGCCTGGTGCCTGCCGGGGATTCGCTGCCAGCCACTGGCGGATTGCCTGCATCGACATCTGCTCCTGCGGAACCTCTCCACGACGGATCAGCTCGCGGCCGATCGGAAAGTAGGCATGGCCATTCTTGCCGGCGTAGCCGATGCGGACACGGGTGCCGTTTGCCATTTCCACCTGGCCAGACCCCTGGATGTGGAGAAAAAAGGCGTCAACTGGATCGTCCAGCCACAGCAGCTCCAGTCCGCGGCCGGCGAGAGCGCCGGCATCGATCTCCGCCCGGCTCGGAAGAGTGGCCCCGTTCCGCTTCGGCGGCTGCCTGTAGACGGGATACCGATAAATGGCGCTTGGCTGCCAGGATCCCCGCAGAACCGGCTCATAGTATCCGGTGAAGAGGCCTTCATCGCTGTAGCCGCTGCGAACGGCATAGGGGACAAAGGAAGCTTCCAGGAATCGACGCGTGGTCCGGTCATCAGGCGTAATCAGGTACGCGGCCGCACAGATCTGCTGCCAGTCGCCAACCCGGCCGAACTGCGGAAGGATGCCGGCCGATTCACTGGCGCTTCGCCGGGTCAGGATCGGACAGGAGCGAAGAAACGTCGCGAACGCCGCGGCGTGGTCATCGTCCGACCAGCCGCGAAGGTCCCTGTAAGCGACAGGGCCCAGCTCCATACCGGTCGTTCCGACGGGGAGGGGACGCGGAGGAACGACCGGCGTCGCGGGCGGCGTTGACGAGCATGCGGTGACGGCGAGGAAAAGCGTCAGCGCCAGTCCCACCACATAACGAAATCCCTGTGCCGTTCCCGGCACCGCCGACCGTATTTTCATCCTCGCGCCCGGGCATTCTTGTTCGCTGGGCTCAGAATGGTGTTCAAGCCAAGCGAGTCCACAACTCCGTGGCCTGCGTTTTCAACGCATTGTGCCGGCGCAAAGAACGATTTCCCGAAGGCGGAGCGCCACGGGGTGATAAAGACAAAAAGCTTGGATGATTCGCCGTCAGTCGGCCGCGTTGGTTGCCACCAGCGCCCAGTTCGGATCACTCGAGCGCGTGTCGCGGGCAAAGGTCCAGCTATCCGTGACGTCAGTGATTTCGGCGGGATCGCCCTCAATGAGGGTTCCCTGCCCGTCGTAGGCAGCAGAGATTTGCTGGCTGACGAAGGTGACCGTGACGTGTGCGGTGCGACCCGCCATATACGCTTCGGTAATTTCCGCGGACTCTATCGACACGAGTTTAGTCTCCAGCCGCTGCCCCGCCTGCTCGCGGTGGCGGATCGATTCCTCGAAGTTTCCGTAAACCTCGGGACTCAGGAGCGGCTTGAGCGCATTGGTATCACCGGCAGCAAACGCATTCAGGACCAGTTCGAACGCGATCCGGGCACCTGACAAAAACTCATCGGGCTTAAAGCGGGGATCGGCAATGGCGACCTGCGTCAGCCCTGTTTCCAGCGGCCCGTGAGTCGCCGTTGGGGCAACCGGCGGCTCCCCCTTCTTGGCAGCAGCCTCATCGGCACCTCGTTCGGGGAGATGTATGACCTTTTCATCCGCCGATCCCCCTTTCGAGGGCGGGGCGAAGGGATCGGGCGCGCGACTTTGGTGGCCATCTCGGCGACCGAGAACGCTTCGCAGCCGAAGGATCAAGAATCCCGCGACCAACGCGAAGAGTATGATGTCGATGAACTGAAAGCCTTCGCCCATAACTTCTAATTCACGCTTGCTTGGCGGCGTTCACCTCCGGCAGCACCGGCCCGGAAGTCTGAACCACCGGCTGACCCCAGGGTGGGTTGGGTTTCGCCGACCGGTAGACGATATAATGGCGATGTAAGACACGAAAGAGCGCTGAGCAAGCATGCAATATGTCGTCTTCCTGGCAATTCTCGCGCTTCCCGTCCTGGACATAGCCTCGTTGATCGCTGTCGGCGATCGAATTGGTTTGTGGCCGACGGTAGCCGCTATCCTTTTTTCGGGCATGCTTGGCAGCATGCTGGTGAGAAGCCAAGGCTTTGCGATTGTTCAACAGGCTCGTGCAACTTTGCAGGCCGGTCGGTTTCCCGCACGCGAAGCGTTCGATGGGCTTTGCGTCGTTGTCGGCGGGGGGCTGCTGATTTTCCCCGGCTTTCTGTCCGATGCTCTCGGCCTTCTGCTGTTGACTCCCCCGGTGCGGATGCTTCTGCTTGGGCTTATCTCTGCCGTGGCGCGTCGCTCCGGTCGGTTTGAGGTCTTCGTTACAAAAACCGGAGCGGGTCCTCGTGGCGACGGCGCGTCCGGGCCAATCATCGAAGGCGAATACACTCCTGTGAATGACGCGCACGACGATGCTGAACGACCCCCGAAACCCGCATCCGACGGCAACGAGCGCCGGTCACCGTGGCGGCCACCGGCGGCCGTGGTTGTCCGGCCGAAGGATCCGTGATAGGTCCCCAGTGACCCTCTCGCAAATGCCAACGGATCAGCAACCATGAACGAGACTCCGAGCGCCGATCAGCCAAGGAGCGGAAACGGTGGCGACGCCGGCAAACAGCCGCCCCTGCAGATCAACGCTCAGTATGTCAAGGATCTCTCGTTCGAGGTTCCAGGTGCACCTGGCGTCTTTGCCCAGCTCCAGCAGCGGCCGCCTGAAATTGCCATCAAGGTCGATGTTCAGGCGCGAAATCTCGAGGGGAATGTCTACGAGGTTGTACTGGAGACCCGCGCGGATTGCAAAACAGGCGACGCCGTGGCGTTCATTCTGGAGCTGTCCTACGCCGGTGTTTTCACGCTCAACGTCACACCGGACAACCTCCGGCCGATGCTGCTGATCGAATGCCCGCGCATGCTGTTTCCTTTCGCGCGCCAGATTCTGGCTTCAACCACACTGAGCGGGGGGTTCCTGCCGCTGATGCTGGGGCCGGTCGATTTTGCCGCGCTCTATGATCAGCATTCTCCTGCAGAAGGCGACGGCCAGCCGCCACAACCGACTTTGCTGGCCTGAGCCGCCAAGCACGCGGCCGGTCAGGAGACTGCCGCCTCCACAATTTCCTCTGCATCTAGAGCAGGCCACAGCGCTGCCGGAATGCGCGCCAGAAATTCCTTGTGGGCCTTACTCTCCTCGGCCGTCGGATGGATTAATTTGGGCTTCCAGGCGGAAGGGTCGAGTCCGGTGAGACGACGAACGCGCGTGGGCACGAGCGAGAGGGCGGGCTCCCGACCGCCAAGTAGCTCCAGGTATACAGCCGCAAGCAGCCGGGCGTCCTTGAGCGCGCCGTGATGGACACGGTCGCTGAGATCAATCTGGTAACGGCGGCAGAGAGCATCGAGGTTGGCCGGAGCGCCGGGAAAGTTACGCCGGGCGATCTCCAGAGTGTCGATGCAGCGCTCGCGTGAAATCGGTGTTTGTTCGACGCGAAGGAGCTCAGCGTTCAGAAAGCCGACGTCAAAAGCCGCGTTGTGAATGACGAGCGGCGATTCGCCAATGAACTGAAGAAGCCGGGCAGCGATATCAGCAAACCGGGGCTTTCCGGTGAGAAACACAGTGGAAAGGCCGTGGACCGCGAAGGCTTCCGCCGGCATGTCCCGCTCCGGATCGAGATAACAATGAAACACCTCGCCGGTTGCAACATGATTGACCAGCTCGACCGCACCGATCTCGACTACACGGTGGCCGAGGCCAGGATCCAGGCCGGTCGTCTCCGTATCCAGGACAATTTCCCGCATAGAAACTATCTACATTTTGTACGGTATTGCGTCAATAAGTCATATCGATAGCGTTTCTTACGCTTTTGAACCGGATTCATCCGCAGCCGGTCGATGCAGCGCCGCAGGGCGGCGAAGGTCGCAGCCCTGCCTATCCCGCTTGGCACCACAAAATTGGCGCGCCGACGCTTTTCAGCGTCCGGCATCTGTCTGGACATCACTGCGGCGATTCGCGCACGGTCCATGTCCGGCCTCAGCTTTAGCCGCTGCATCTGCAGAAATCGCGGCGCGCTGACGACAATGACCACATCGCACAACTGCTCGGCTCCGACTTCGAACAGCAGAGGAATATCCAGCACAATTGCCGATCGCCCCTGACGCGCCCTGGCCGCCAGAAAAGCCTTCCGATGGTCGGCGACAAGCGGGTGAAGGATTCGTTCCAACTTCGAGAGCGCACCGGGATTGCCGAAGACGCGACGCCCCAGGCTCTGGCGATCGACTGCTCCCTCCCGGACCACATCCGGGAACGCAAGGGCAACGGGGCCGACACCGGCACCTCCCTTGCGCAGCAACGCGTGGACGGTCGCATCGGCATCGTAAACCGGAATCCCCAGACGACGGAACATCTGGGCGGCCGTGCTTTTCCCCATGGCGATCGAGCCAGTCAGACCGATGACGAGCATCCCTCGCCCTCGCCCAAAACCTGTGCCGCAAGGTCGTCCGTCAGGTCAGGCATGCAGCCGAACCACGCAGCAAAACCAGGACGGGCCTGGTGGAGCAGCATGCCGAAACCGCCGACACAGCGATTGCCCCTTGTTCGCGCCGAAGCCAGCAATGCCGTTTCCAGCGGCGCGTAAACAAGATCGTAAACCACAGCATTCAAAGGAAGTAAGGACAGGTCGAGATCGAGCGGCGGTTGATGATCCATCCCCAGCAGGGTGGTGTTAACGACAAGATCGGCATCAGCCAGCACCCGCTTCCGCTCGCTCCACGGGATCGCCTGAATCGGCCCCTGCAGCTCGGCGGCCAGGGCTTGTGCCCGCGACAGCGTCCGGTTGACCAGCCGGATCCCAGCAACTCGTTCGTCGCAAAGCGCGACGACGACCGCCCGCGCTGCTCCTCCCGCCCCCAGCACCACCGCTTGGCGACAATCCCCGCGCCAGCCAGGTTGGGCCTGCCGCAGATTCTCGACAAAGCCGAACCCATCGGTATTGCCACCGACAAGCGATCCATCCTCCACAACCTCGATGGTGTTGACCGCGCCGATTCTCCTCGCCATCGGCGTCGCCGTATGCACGAGCGCCAGTGCCCTTTCCTTGTGGGGAACAGTCACGTTCACACCGCGAAAGCCCAGCTTCGGCAAGGCCAGCAGGACCTCGGCGAAGTGTTCCGGTCGAACCCCCAGCGGCACGTAGACCCCGTCAAGGCCATATCTCCGGAGCCAGATATTGTGAAGCCGCGGCGACAGCGAGTGCCTGACCGGCCAGCCAATCACGCCTGTCAGCCGGGCCGCTCCGGAAAACGCCCCTTGGGCTTCGGCTCGACCAGCAATCGGCAATGCACAAGAAGGAACCGCGGAACCTGGGCTGCGACCGTCATCAATCAGCAAGCATCGCCTCTTTTCTCATTACGTCGAGCAAGGGCAACAACGGCAAGCCCAGGATGGTGAAGTAATCTCCGTCGATCCGGGCAAACGCCTGCGCCCCCAGGCCTTCGAGCCGGCAAGCCCCGACGACCTGAAGATCGGCTTCTTCGGCAGCACCAATATACCAATCGATGAAGCGATCACTGTAATTACGCATCGTCAGCTCCGCCACCTCCACATGTCGGCAGAGAACAGCATCGTCCCGCAGGACCGCCAGGCCGCTGATCAGCCGGTGCCGCCGATTCCGCAGCCGGCGCAAGGTCTCGCGCGCCTCATCATGGTCCCGGGGCTTGTCGAGCCAGTCCTCTCCGCTCACCAACAACTGATCCGCACCCACCACGAGAGCACCAGGATGGCGCGCTACGATGGCCCGCGCCTTTTCTTCCGCCAGGATCACGGTCGCTTCTTCGGCGTCGACCCCCTCCCGGCGGCACCGCAGCTTGATAGCCGTCTCATCCACGTCCGCGGGATCACGCAGAAAGTCGATGCCGGCGTTGAAGAGAATCCGTGCCCGCGTCTCGCTCGCCGAGGCAAGAACCAGACGGACGTCCTCCCTATGATTCGTCACTCCGATGAACCCCTGCGACAGCCGATTTCCCCCCGCTCCTGCCGATAACCCGTGGAAAACCCGTGCACGACGTGCCAACGGGCTTTCGGATGACCCATGCCGTCGGTTTCTTCAACACCCCGCCATCCTGAGGACGCCTGACGCCACCGGTGGAAAACATCAGGGGCCGACGAGACAACGGCTCCGGCCGAGGCCGATTTCCACGCTCTCGAGCGCTCCTGGATCATACAGCGCTGCGTTTGAGATAGCGGCGTTTCTCACCGGCTGTCCACAAGGTTTGGCGCCAGCCGCTGCTGTCTCATTTTCAGTTCCCAGATCTCCGGCTTCCGGTGGATCGCGACTAATCCCCGCTTTCCCGCCGACAACTACAATTATCTTAAGATCCAAGTTCCTTTGTTTTTTGTAGAAGGATAAGTGCATAACTCCTTTCCTGGCGTTCTCCCCGATCCGAAATGGTCCCGGTCAATGGAAAAGCGTCTCCTGCGCGTACTGAAACGTCAGCCAGCGGATCGGCCGCCGTTCTGGTTCATGCGCCAGGCTGGCCGCTACCTGCCCGAGTATCAGGAGCTCAGGCGGAGCCAGCCGGACTTCCTCCGTTTCTGTTACACGCCCGATCTGGCGGTGGAAGCAACCTTGCAACCGATCCGCCGGTTTCAGCCCGATGCGGCCATTCTGTTCAGCGATATTCTCGTCGTGGCTGATGCACTCGATCGGAAGGTTCGGTTCGTCGAGGGCCAGGGCCCGGTGATGGAGGCGTTGACCGATGCGGCTGCTGTCGGCGCCTTATCCACAACGGGCCTCAAGGAGCGCTTGGCACCGGTCTACGAGGCGGTGGCGCGCCTGGGAGAAGTGCTGCCGTCGGAGGTGGCGCTTATCGGCTTCGCGGGGGCGCCCTGGACGGTTGCTCTCTATATGATCGAGGGACGCGGCGGGACTGAGGGCGCCCGGGCGCGGAGCTGGGCTTATGCCGAGCCGGAGGTGTTTGCCGCCCTGATCGATGTTCTGGTCAATGCCACCGTCTGCCATCTGTCGGCACAGATTGCGCGTGGGGCGGAGGCAGTGCAGCTTTTCGATAGCTGGGCCGGGCTTCTAGCGGCCGACGAATTTCGCCGCTGGGTGATCGCGCCGACGGCCGAGATCGTTCGGCGTCTGCGCGCCGAGCATTCTGGCATTCCCATCATCGGATTTCCGCGCGGCGCAGGCGTGCTCTACGCCGACTATGTCCGGGAAACTGGCGTCGATGCGGTCAGCCTGGACGCAGGCGTGCCAATCGGCTGGGTGGCGGAGGTCTTGCAACCTCTGTGCGCTGTCCAGGGCAATCTGGACAATTATCTTCTTCGCGTCGGGGGTACCGAACTTGACCGGGCGACTGATCGCCTGATCGATACGCTCGGGCGTGGCCCATTCATCTTCAATCTCGGGCATGGGGTTCTACCCGTCACACCGGTGGAGCACGTTATGCGGGTTGCCGCCAGACTCCACGGTCGGGCCCTGGAGTAGGCCGCGTGTCAGGGCGCCTAGCTGTTGTTCTGTTCAATCTGGGTGGGCCGGATTCCCAGGAGGCGGTCGAGCCTTTTCTCTTCAATCTGTTCAATGACAGGGCGATCATCGGCCTGCCTCAGCCCGCTCGTTTCGTGCTGGCAAGGGTTTTGGCGCGGCGGCGGGGGATCGTTGCCCGGGAGATTTACCAGCAGCTGGGCGGCGGCTCACCGCTGCTGCCCCTGACCAGGGAGCAGGCTCAGGCGCTCGAGCTCCGGCTTCGTGAGCGGCACGAGGATGTGCGTGTCTTCGTCTGCATGCGCTACTGGCATCCGATGGCCGGTGCCGTCGCCGCCGATGTCCGCAGCTTCGCGCCGGACCGGATCGTACTGTTGCCGCTCTACCCTCAGTTCTCGACCACGACTACGGCGTCGTCGCTGGCTGACTGGCGCCGCGCGGCGACGACGGTCGGGCTGAGCTGTCCCACGGTGGCGATCTGTTGCTACCCGACGCAGCCGGGCTTCGTCAGGGCTGTCGCCAGACGCCTGCGCAACGCGCTGGAAAGCGCGTCGCTGTTTGACGGGTATCGGATCCTATTTTCGGCCCACGGGCTGCCGGAGCGCGTCGTAGCTCGGGGAGATCCCTATCCGTGGCAGGTCGAACGCACCTGCGCTGCGGTGCTGGAAGCGATGGGGGACACCGCCGCCGATCACGTGGTGTGTTATCAGAGCCGCGTCGGCCCGTTGAAATGGATCGGGCCTTCGACCGAAGAGGCCCTGCAGGAAGCGGCGGCGGACGGCGTTGCCGCGGTGGTGGTCCCGATAGCCTTCGTTTCCGAGCATTCGGAGACATTGGTCGAACTAGACATCGAGTACCGCCGGCGGGCGGAAGAGTTCGGCATCTCCCGATACATCCGGATTCCCACGGTGGGTGTCGCAGCAGAGTTCATCGACGGGCTGGCGGAATTGACCGCCGTGGCCCAGCTGCACACGGGGGTGATCTGCGCCAAAGGGGAGCGGCGCTGTCCGGCTCATTGTGCTGGTTGCCCTTGCCGCACGCTTGATGTATCGCCGACCCGGTAAGAGAAGGGGGCATCTGTGGATCTCTACTCCTGGCTGAAGGCGTTTCACCTCATCGCGGTCATTTCCTGGATGGCGGGGCTGCTCTATCTCCCGCGGCTGTTCGTTTACCATTGCGCTCAGGCGGCGGGCTCGCCGGCTTCGGAAACCTTCAAGGTGATGGAACGCCGGCTGCTGCGCTACATCATGAACCCGGCAATGGTTGCCACCTTCGTCTTCGGCTTCTGGCTGATCTGGGAGCTGGGCAGCGGCGCCTGGGCGATGGGCTGGCTGCACGCCAAGCTGACGCTGGTGGTGCTTCTGACGGTTGTGCACGGCCTGATGGCGCGCTGGCGCCGCGATTTCGAGGGCGATCGTAACCAGAGGTCCGCCCGCTTCTTTCGCATCGTCAACGAAGTGCCGACGTTGCTGATGATCGGCATCGTCATCCTCGCGGTTGTCCGCCCGTTCTGAACGGCTGCTTCAGGGCTCGCCGACGGCGCCGTCCCACGGACTTACTGTAGAGAAAACAGGCCGCAGCTGCACCGGAGGCCAGCTAAGTGGTTGCGATCCGACGCATCGGCCTCGACCTCGCGGTTGCGATTCGCTAGCGTTAACATGGCCACACCGGCCCGTTAATTCGGGGCAAAAGAATAAGCGCGGCTTTTTAATTGCTGTCTTGGCGTTCGTTATCGCAGCGGTCGGCCAAGCCAGGAGTGCCGGAAGTACCGATGTTCCTCCGGCAATCAGGGCGATCTTCGCCAAGCCGCGCTACAGCGGGTCGGTCTGGGGTTTGCGCGTCATGGATGCCCAGACCGGGCAGGTCCTTATCAACCTCCGACCGGACGATGATTTTTTCATCGGCTCCGTCCGCAAGGTCTTTTCCGTCGGCGGCCTGATGAACGAAGTGGGGGCGCAACACCGGACGGTGACGCCGATCTATCGCCGCGGCAAGATCGACAAAGATGGCGTGCTCGATGGCGATCTCATTCTCGTCGCTTCCGGCGATCTGACGATGGGAGGACGGACGAGGCGCGATGGCTCGATCGCCGTTTCGAACTTCGACCACAATGAAGCCGACAGCCTGGGTAACGCGGTTCTCACTGCGCCGGATCCCCTGCGGGGCTATGTCAGTCTCGCCAGGCAGGTCGCGGCCTCGGGCGTCAAGCGGATCAAGGGCGATGTCGTCATCGCAGTCGTCGTTAACGAAGATCGGCCGATCCGCACCTTCCGGATCGTCGAGCCCGCCAACTATGCACGCCGGCGACCAACGCCCAGCACGCAAAGCTGATTCTCAAGATCAGCTACAACATCGGTGCCGATTCATCCCTCGTCCTTCTCGGCCTTGCCCGCGGCGTTGACAACATGACCGATGCGCTGGCGTCGGAGAAACAGGTACTTACGACGAGATATGGCATCCCCGGCCAGGACTTCTTCTTTGTCGATAGCAGCGGCGGCGGCCTGACGACGGCGAAAAACAGCGCGGTAACCAGATGGCTCCGCATAATGACCAAGCAGCGGGACTTTCAGAGGTTTTTCGATGCGCTGCCGATCCTCGGTGTCGACGGTTCGCTCGCCATCGTCAGGGACTTTCAGTCTGACCCCACCCTTGCCGGTGCCACCGGCAAGGTCCGTGCGAAAACCGGTACCTTTGTAGACGAGGTCAACAAACAGTCCGTCTTGCGAGGACAGGCATTCGGTGGATACATCAAGGCATCCAGCGGCAGAAACCTTATTTACCAACTCGTCGTGAACAATGTCGTCATCGACCAGTTCGAGGACATCGTCGAGGTCTTCCAGGATGAAGGGACAATCTCGGCAATTCTCTGGCGTGACTTCTAGAGCCGCCCTCTAGCTGCAACCCATATACGGGCTATTTCCCACACGGGGTGAAGCCCGCACATTCCGGCCAATTCCCTACGAGGGAAGGCATTGACAGCAGCTGTTGATTTGCGCCATTGTAGCAGTAAGAATTCAATCAAATTTTCCCACCATATTTTCGTGCGTCCAGATAGCGTCACCTGGCGTTAGCCGATTCAACGGCACACCTAGGAGACAGCTCGGATGACCGGGCTTTACCCCGTCGAACTGCTCTTGCATCCCGCCACTGGACCGCGACGTCACTGCGGAGTCACGACTTTCCGATGAACCTCAAGGAACTGAAAGCGAAGCCGCCGGCCGAGCTTCTAAACTACGCTGAAGATTTGCGGATCGAAAACGCGAGCTCTCTCCGCAAGCAGGAGATGATGTTTGCCATCCTCAAGCAGCTCGCGGAAAACGATCAGCCGATCTTCGGCGACGGTGTCCTTGAAGTGCTGCAAGACGGCTTCGGCTTTCTCCGCTCGCCCGAAGCAAACTATCTTCCCGGGCCAGACGACATTTACGTGAGCCCAAGCCAGGTTCGCAGATTCGGCCTGCGCACCGGAGATACGGTGGAAGGTGAAATCCGGTCGCCCAAGGACGGAGAGCGGTATTTCGCGCTGCTTCGGGTGACCAGCATCAACTTTGGCGACCCGATGGAGGTTCGCCACCGGATCAACTTCGACAACCTGACGCCGCTCTATCCGCAGCAGCGCCTGTCCATGGAACTCGCGGGCATCAAGGATATTACGTCGCGCGTCATCGATCTCATCACGCCCATCGGCAAGGGGCAGCGGGCGCTGATCGTAGCGCCGCCGCGCACCGGCAAGACAGTCATGCTGCAGAACATTGCGCATTCGATCGCCACCAATCACCCGGAGTGCTATCTCATCGTCCTTCTGATCGACGAGCGCCCGGAAGAGGTGACCGACATGGCGCGCTCGGTGCGAGGAGAAGTGGTGAGTTCGACGTTCGACGAACCTGCCGCCCGGCACGTTCAGGTCGCCGAAATGGTAATCGAGAAGGCCAAGCGGCTGGTCGAACACAAGCGCGACGTGGTCATCCTGCTGGATTCAATCACCCGCCTTGCCCGCGCCTATAACACCGTCGTGCCGTCGTCCGGGAAGGTGCTGACGGGCGGTGTTGATGCCAATGCGCTGCAGCGGCCGAAGCGGTTTTTCGGCGCCGCCCGCAACATCGAGGAGGGGGGATCGCTCACGATCATCTCGACGGCGCTGATCGACACCGGCTCGCGCATGGACGAAGTGATCTTCGAGGAGTTCAAGGGCACCGGCAATTCCGAAATCATCCTCGACCGCAAGCTGGCCGACAAACGGACTTGGCCGTCCATCGACATCACCAAGTCCGGCACGCGCAAGGAAGAGCTGCTGGTCGACAAGGGTACGCTGTCGAAGATGTGGGTGCTGCGTCGCGTGTTGATGCCAATGGGGGTAGTCGACGCGATGGAATTCCTGATCGACAAGCTGAAGGGCTCGAAGGCGAACACGGATTTCTTCGAAGCGATGAACAGCTGAGGCTGCGCCGCCGGTTATCCTCCCAAGGCTTCGGCGGGGTCGGTGTACCTATATCCCAGATCATGGGCGACGGCGGGATGGGTCACCTTGCCCATGTGAACGTTCAATCCGTTGCGGAAATTGGGATTATCGAGGAGCGCTCGCGGACCGCGGTCGGCCAGCGCCAGGGCATACGGCAGCGTTACGTTGTTGAGAGCATAGGTGGAGGTGCGCGGCACCGCGCCCGGCATATTGGCGACGCAGTAATGGACGACATCGTCAACAACGTACGTGGGCTCGGCGTGCGTGGTTGGCCTTGATGTCTCGAAGCAGCCGCCCTGGTCGATGGCGACATCGACGAGGACGGATCCGGGGCGCATTTTTCTCACCATCTCGGCGGTCACCAGTTTGGGCGCCTCGGCGCCCGCCACCAGCACCGCGCCGATCACCAGGTCGGCATCGAGAACATAGCTTTCCAGCGCCGCGCGGGTGGAATAGACGGTCGTCAGCGCGGCGCTGAACTGCCGGGCTAGGCGACCCAGGACATCCACGTTCTTGTCAAGCACGGTGACCGAGGCTCCCATGCCGAGCGCGCGCATAATCGCGTTCTCTCCGACGACCCCCCCTCCGATGATGACGACTTTGGCCGGCGCGACGCCCGGCACTCCGCCCAGCAGAATGCCGGCGCCCCCATGCGCTCGCTCGAGGCATTGAGCCCCTGCCTGGATGGAGAGACGGCCGGCGACCTGAGACATCGGCGCCAGCAAGGGCAAGCCGCCCTTGTCGTCTGTCACCGTCTCGTAGGCGACGCACACCGCGCCGCTGGCAACGAGGTCGCGGCACTGGTCCGGATCGGGAGCAAGATGCAGATAGGTAAACAGGATTTGTGCTTCCCGGAGGAGCTTCCGTTCGGACGGCTGGGGCTCTTTGACCTTGACGATCATGTCTGCCCGGCGAAAAACGTCTGTCGGTCCGACAATGATCTCTGCCCCGACAGCCCGATAGTCGTCATCAGACGCACCAATGCCTTCTCCACATCCCGACTCGGCGAGCACGACGTGGTCGTGTGCGACAAATTCCCTCACCGATGCGGGCGTCAGACCGACACGGTATTCGTGCACCTTTATTTCTTTCGGAACGCCCACCAACATGGTTGCCTCCCCGGCACTTTCGCTTCTTCTGACTCGAGTGTATCCGCGAACCGGCCTGCATGTCCTGGTAGAGTTTGACGAAATGATCTTCGCGAGCGGTGCTCGCACCCGGCCGCGGTCCGGGCTATCCGCCGACTTCCGCAAGCGTGCGGATCACATGGCAGGGATTGCCGGCGGCGATCACGCCGGCGGGGATGTCACGACTGACGACGCTGCCGGCCGCAATCGTCGAACCGGCTCCGATGGAAACGCCCGGACAGATGATCGCACCGCCGCCGATCCACACATCATCGCCGATCGTCACCGGGGAGGCCAACTCGCGTCCGCTGCGTCGCATCGCCGGATCGGTCGGATGGGTGGCGGCATAGATCTGCACCGCCGGCCCGATCAGAACGTTGGCGCCGATGGTGACAGCGGCACAGTCCAGCACGACGCAGTTGAAGTTCATATAGAGGTTGTCACCGGCGGTGATGTTCTCGCCATAATCACAGAAGAACGGCGGCTCGATCTCGGCTTTGCCATCGAGCCGGCCGAGGAGTTCTGCAAGCAGCGCCTGCCGTCGTTTTGCCTCGTGGGGCGCGGTGGCGTTGTAGACTTGAAGCCGCTGCCGCGTCCGCAAGCGCACCGCTACCAGCTCCGGGTCGGAGGGAAAGTAAAGTTCCCCCGCCAACATCCGCTTCCGCTCGCTGATCATCCGCCTTCCTTTCACCGTGGAAAACTTCTCTTCGCGATATGATAGCGAAACGAAGGAGCTCACCCCGGAGCACCTCAGCTCACACCCCTACACGCCCCGCCCAGAACAAAGCCGCGCCTTTGGCGAGAAACACGATGATGGCGGATAAGCCCAACCCGTTGCCGTCTTCCGCCGCGACGCCGCCTCAGCGCGCGAGGCGACGGTCGAGAAACTGTGCGACCTGCTGCCAGCCTGTCGCGGCTTCCGGCACGCCGTAGCTGACCGGGAAATCGTGCCACAGCGCCTCGAACAGCTGCATCTCGGTCACGACGCCCGCCTCGACCAGCCGTTGCTGCAGCCGCGTCGTTCCACTGAGCAGGAGATCGCGCGAGCCGGAGAGCAGCAGCGTCGGCGGGAACCAGCGGCCGAAATGGCCATAAACCGGCGAGACGCGGGGATCATCGAGGCGGATGCCGCCGGCATAGAGTTCGGCTGCCGCCCGCAGCAGGCCGTTGTAGTGCACGAGCGTCGGGTCGATCACGGCATTGGTGCCGAGACTGTCGCCGACCGGGCCGATGTCCGACCACGGGGATACCAGCGCCACCGCGCCCGGCATCGGCAGGCCCTGCGCCCGCGCCCGCAGCAGCATGGCGACGGCGAGGTTGCCGCCGGCCGACGTGCCGTAGACGGCGACCCGCCGCCGGTCCTGGCCTCGGATCAGCGCCTGGTAGACGGCGAGCGAGTCCTGCAGGCCGGCTGGAAACGGGTGGTCGGGGGGCATACGGTAGTCGACGGCGATCACCGGCATGCGCAGCAGGCTGGCTATGGGAATCGCCTCCAGGATCGCCTGCCTGCCGCCGTTGACGATAAACGCCCCGCCGTGGATGTTGAGGATGGTGCGGCGGTTGTTTGCAGGAGCTGTATGACCCATCGGCGTAACCACCGCCACGGGAACGCCGGCGATCTCGCGGCGCTCGACGATCACCGGGTAGGCGGCGAGCGCCGGTTGGATCAGATTGGTCCATGTACTGGCGTTGATCTCGGCGATCAGCGTCTTCCACGCTTCCGGTGTGGCCGGAACGACGTCGGCATAAGGGCTGGGCGGCCCCGCCAGCACCGCCTGTGCCTCGGCGCTGATCGTCTTCGGTATTGGTACGAATCGGGTGATCTTGCGCCCTGGCCAGGTTTCGGTGGCTGCCTCGCCCGCTGTTGCGGCACCGCTATCCTGCGCCGGTGCTGGCGATAGTGCCGCCATGGTGATCACGGTTGCCAGTGCTAACGGCAGGATGCGCCGCATGGACGTGTGCCCTTTACCGACAATGCTCTGAAGCCGCTTGATCGACATGATGGATCGCTGGTGATGTGCCTGGAAATCAGAAAGCGGGAGTTCTCGTCGTCGGGCGGAGTATCACGCCACAAGCTGCCGGCGGAAACGCCTATCAACCTGAATCCGGCGGTTGGCCGGTGAATCTGATCGTCGGTCTGGGGTTGTCTTCGCGTTTCGCGGGTGGGATCAGACGGGCAAGGCGACGGGCGGTGGTCCGAGTTGCCGGCCCTTGAGGTACTTCACCAGGGCCCGGCTGAGAATTCGGTACCATCGCTGGAGGTCGGTCAACTGCTCCGCTATCGGCCGCAGCGAGCTGAAGAAGGTTACGACCTCGGCCAGCATTCGGCGAACATGGCCGGCCTTGCCGTGCGTGCTGGTGATCGTGATCGTCGTCTGATTGGCATGCCGGGTCTGCCGGCCGACGCCGTGCAGCAGCAACGGCCGGCTGGTGATCGCCTCGGTGTGTTGGCTCGGATCGGCCAGTCGCACGAACAGCGTCCACCAGTTGTAGATCAGCGCCACAATCCGCGCCATCAGCCGGCAGCGCTGCAAATCCCGGGTAGTGAAGCCGCCCCAGCCCCAGTGGTTCTTCAGCTCGTCGAAATTGTTCTCACCGGCTGCCCGGTCGCGATAGAGCTGGGCCACCGTCAGAACCTCGTCGGGCAAGGACGTCACCAGAACCGCGTACTCGAAAACCTTGGCCGTCGGATCGGCGGTGATCTCGCCGAAATACAGGTCGAGCTGCCGGCCCGAACCGTCGCCCTGGACCACCGCCATCGTCCGTTCGATCGGCCGTCGCAGCAGGATCACCCGCCGGTGTTGGCTCCAGCCGACCAGCCGCAAGCTCGACTGCTTGCCCTGCCAGCCTTGGCCGGCATCGCTCCAGCCCGGCTCGACCATCGCCCGCTCGATCAGCCGCTTGGCGTTCCGGGTCAGCCGCAGCTTGAACAGGTAGGGCAATCCCTCCCGTTCCGCCCGGCTCATGTTCGCCTCGGTGCCCCAGTCGCAGTCGCCGCGTAACAAGCACGGCCAAGCCGCGCGGCCGATCCGCGCCAGCAACGCCCACAGCCCCGGCGCCGAATGCTTCGAGGCATGCTGGTTGCCGGCCTGAACCTCCACCTCCAGCATCAGCCGCAACTCGGCGATTGCATAGGTGTGGTAGGTGTGCGACGGCCGGCCCGGCTTGTGCGGATTGTAGCCGACCACGGCCCCCTCCTGCCGACCGTAGAGCGGCTTGACCGTGGTATCCACATCGAGGATCCATGGCTCACCCAAGAGCGGCCGGAAGGTGTAGTCGAGATGCCGCTGCAGCCACTCCACCCCGGCCGCCTCGTCGATCCTCGCCAGCGCCCGGCGGACCGAGTCCTCGCTCATCACCCGATGCATCCCCAACAGCGCCGCATTCACCGCGTCGCCGCGCAGCGCGGTGATATGCGCGTAGCGCTGATGCCCGGCCAGAACCGACAGCAGCAGCGTCCCCAGAATGTCGCGTTTGGTAGGCGCGTTCGGGCTGGTCAGCGTCAGCGCGCAGTCCGCCACCCAGGGATCGAAGAGGCCGCCCAGCTTGAGAAATTCAACGAAGAACGGCAACTGCCCGAGCGGCGTCGCCGCCGCGCTCGGGTCCCATTCGACGTGTACCCGCCCGCCGAAGGTATCGGCGTCCAGACCAACTGCTTCCGGCAGAAATTCTACCGACGATTGCTCACCCGCAGGGTGAGCCGGGAGAGCTCCGACAGGCTTCGACATGCCTCACGCTATCAATCAGATAGCTCCGGCCGGCAAGAGCTAAACCGCCGGATTTAGG
>WBZV01000202.1_pt1 | contig 41030 bp, 36 predicted proteins | sample 5204221 | NCBI WGS metagenome assembly WBZV01 (sample SAMN12344360, study PRJNA552823) | activated sludge metagenome | biome: Activated sludge suspended growth; feature: Nitrification reactor; material: Wastewater; isolation source: activated sludge from nitrification reactor of wastewater...
AAAGGGCGACGCCGGTGAGATCGAGGTGCTTGAACGCAAGCTCAAGGTCCAGCGCATGGCTCCGGGGGTGATCTGGTTCGACTTCGACACCCTGTGTGCCGGCAACCGCTCCCAGAACGATTACCTGGAGATCGCCCGGGAATACCACACCCTGATCCTCTCCCGCGTGCCCAGGATGAGCGCCGCCATGGCCTCCGAGGCGCGGCGTTTCACCTGGCTGATCGACGTGCTCTACGACCATCGGGTCAAGCTGCTGGTCAGCGCCGAGTGCCAGGCCTATGACCTCTACGTGGAAGGCCGCCAGGCCAGCGAGTTCCATCGCACGGTGAGCCGCCTGATCGAGATGCGCTCCCGGGACTACCTGGCGGAAGCCCACCGGGTGGACTGAAAGAACGATGCCCCGGCCATACGCCTGCCTCTTCGCCATTCTGCTGGCAATCACCCAGCCGGTGCTTGCGCAGGGCCGGCTCGAGATCATCACCCTGCGTCACCGCAGCGCCGACCAGATCGTGCCTGCCTTGCGGCCGCTGGTGGAACCCGGTGGTGCCCTGAGTACCCTGGACGACAAACTCCTGATCCGTGTTTCTCCCGCCAACTTCGTCGAGCTGCAGGCTGCCATCTCGGCCCTGGACACGCCCCTGCGGCGCCTCCTCGTATCGGTGCGCCAGAGCCAGCAGGATGAAGGGCAGGGGGGCGAGATCTCCCTGTCGGGGCGTGTCGCGCCAGGTAACAGCCGCATCCTCATCGAAGGCGGCGCAGGGCGCCAGGCGCGCACGGAGGGCATCAATCAGCAGGTCCAGGTGGTTGAAGGGGGCCGGGCACTGATCCGCGTCGGGCAGTCCCTGCCCGTGCCGATGCGCGAATGGCGCTCCACCGGTGCCGGATGGCAGGCACTCGACAGCGTGCGCTACACGGATGTGGGCAGCGGGTTTCTTGCCGCACCGCAACTGCTGGGCGAGCAGGTGAGCATCGAGATCGCCCCTGCCATGGAGCGCGTCGGGCCAAATGGCGTGATCGAATCCACCCGCCTCGCCACCACGGTCAGCGGCCGCGTGGGGCAGTGGATTCCCCTCGGCAGCAGCCAGTCCGACACCCGTCGCTTCGGCTATGGCACCAGCGGTATCCAGCAGGGCAACACCCGCAGCCAGGCCCTCGTGTGGTTGCGCGTGGACGTGCTCGATTGAGCACCGCACTGCCCGCACATCCATGAACGTCGAAAAAGCCTTCGCCGTCGACGGCCCCCTGGCTGCTGCGATTCCCGGCTTCTCGCCCCGGCCCCAGCAGGTGGAAATGGCCGAGCACATCGCCGCGACCCTCAAGGACAACGGCGTGCTGGTGGCCGAGGCCGGCACCGGCACCGGCAAGACCTACGCCTATCTGGTGCCGGCGCTGCTGGCTGGCGGCAAGGTGATCATCTCCACCGGCACCAAGACGCTCCAGGACCAGCTCTTCAACCGGGATCTGCCCACCATCCGCGCTGCGCTCAAGGTGCCGGTGGGGGTGGCGCTGCTCAAGGGGCGTGCCAACTACGTGTGCCACTACCACCTGGCCCGCAATCTGGTGGACGGGCGCTTCACCACCCCCGAGGATGCCGCCCACCTGCGCGCCATCGGGCGCTTCATGGAGATCAGCCTGAGCGGCGACAAGGCCGAGTGCCCCGAGGTGCCCGAAGACGCCATGGCCTGGCAGTTTGCCACCTCGTCCCGGGACAATTGCCTGGGCCAGGAGTGCCCCAACATCAAGGAGTGCTTCGTTGCCTCAGCCCGCCGGGCCGCCATGGATGCCGACGTGGTCGTGGTCAATCACCACCTCTTCTTCGCTGACGTCATGCTCCGCGACGAAGGCATGGGCGAGCTGCTGCCCGCATGCAACGCGGTCATCTTCGACGAAGCTCACCAGCTCCCCGAAACCGCCAGCCTGTTCTTCGGCGAGAGCGTGTCCACCTCCCAGCTCCTCGAGCTGGCCCGGGACACCCGCTCCGAGACCGTGGCCGCCGCCCGGGACTGTCTCGATCTCATCGAGGCCACCCGCAAGCTTGAGAAGTCCGCCCGCGATCTGCGCCTGACGGTCAATGCCGAGAATGCCCGCTTCGGCTTTGCCCAGCTGGAAGACAACAAGCCCTTCCATGAAGCGGTCGAAGCCCTGGATGCCGAGCTGGCGGGCTTCGGCGCGATGCTCGAAACCCAGGCCGAGCGCTCGGAGGGCCTCGCCAACTGTCTGCGGCGCACCCAGGAGCTGCAGCAAGTCCTGGCCCGCTGGCAGCGCCCCGAGGGGACCGACTGGGTACGCTGGGTCGAAGTCTTCAGCCAGTCCCTGGCCCTGCACGCCACGCCCCTGTCCATCGCCAGCATCTTCAAGCGTCAGATGGACGGCCACCCGCGGGCCTGGGTGTTCACGTCGGCGACCCTGGCCGTTGGCCGTGATTTTGGCCACTACTGCCGTGAGCTGGGCCTGCACTGGGTCGAGCCGCCCATCGATACGGCGGTGTGGGGTAGCCCCTTCGACTACCCGCAGCAGGCCGTGCTTTACGCCCCCCAGAACATGCCCGAGCCCAACAGTCCGGCCTATCCGGATGCGGTGGCGGCGGTGGCCTTCCCCCTGATCCGGGCGGCCCAGGGCCGTGCCTTTGTGCTGTGCACCTCCCTGCGGGCCATGCGGCGCATCCACGAAGTCATCGCCGAGAAGCTGGAGCGGGAGAAGCTGAAGCTGCCCCTGCTCATCCAGGGGGAGGGCTCGCGCACCGAGTTGCTCGATCGCTTCCGGCGCCTGGGCAATGCCATCCTGGTGGCCAGCCAGAGCTTCTGGGAAGGTGTCGATGTGCCCGGCGACGCCCTGTCGGTGGTGATCATCGACAAGCTGCCCTTCGCCCCGCCCGACGACCCGGTCTTGGCTGCCCGCATCGAGCACATGCAGAAATCCGGCCGCAACCCCTTCATGGAATACCAACTCCCCCGCGCCGTCATCAACGTCAAGCAGGGGGCCGGCCGGCTCATCCGCACCGAGCAGGACAAGGGCGTCCTTGCCATCTGCGACCCACGCATGCTCACCAAGCCCTACGGCAAGCGCGTCTGGCAGAGCCTGCCGCCCATGCGCCGGAGCAAGGTGGAGGCGGAGGTGGTGGCCTTTCTTGAGCAGCTTCCGCCGCCGGCAAGCCAGGGCTGACCTCTCGGGAGAGCGGGTTCGTTCGACCACGGACGGCGATGAGCAGCGGGCCTTGACCCAGGTTCAGGGCCGCGGGCTGTCGTCTTGCTAGAATCCAACACGCCTGCTTCCGAGATCCCCCTGTGCCCCCCAAGACTTCAGCCCTTTCCAGCGATGCCCTTGCCCGGCTCGCCAGCGTCCTGAGCGCCGGCGACTGTACCGGGACCGCCGAAGCCCTCAACGCGGGTTGCCCCTGCGTCTCCCTGGACCGCCAGGCGCTCCTGGATGCCCTGGCCCGGGATCCACGGGATGGTGCCCTGCAGGCCTTGCTCGCCGAGTCCCGCCCCCATCTCTTTGCCGACGCCATGGCCTTCGTCTCGACCCGTCACGTGGAGGCCATGGCAGCGCTGGTTGCAGCCATCGAGCGGGTGGTGGCCCTGCCGGCCTGGCAGGAGACCGTGCTTGGCTGGGCGCCTGCGATGGCACGGCAGACGACGGCTGCCGCAGGCGTGTTCCTCGGATACGACTTCCACCTGGGAGAGGGTGGCCCGCGGCTCATCGAGATCAACACCAATGCCGGCGGGGCGCTGCTCAATGCCATTCTCGGCCGCGCCCAGCGTGCCTGCTGCCCCGAGGTGGCCCAGGTGATGGACGCGCTGCCTGACGCGGCCAACGACCTGGAGACCCGCTTCGTGGAGATGTTCCGCAGCGAGTGGCGCCTGGTGCGGGGAGACTTACCCCTGCGCACCATCGCCATCGTCGACGAGGCTCCCCAGGGCCAGTACCTGTTGCCCGAGTTCCTGCTCTTCCAGCGCCTGTTCGAGCGCCACGGTATCGCTGCCCGCATCTGCGATCCGGCCGAGCTGGTCCATTCGGCGGCGGGCCTCACCCTCCATGGTCAGCCCGTGGATCTGGTCTATAACCGCCTCACCGACTTTGCCTTCGAGGCGGCATCCAGTGCAGCACTACGCAGCGCCTGGCTGGATGGTTCGGCGGTGATCACCCCCCATCCCCGTGCCCATGCCCTGTACGCCGACAAGCGCAACCTGGTGCTGCTGTCCGATCCTGCGGCCCTGCGCCGCCTGGGCGTGGATGAAGCCACCGTTGCCATCCTGGGCGCGGGCGTGCCCCATACCGAGGCGGTCAGCCCGGCGCGTGCCGATGATCTTTGGGCACGTCGGCGGCAGTTGTTCTTCAAGCCTGCCTCGGGTTTTGGCAGCCGGGGTACCTATCGGGGCGACAAGCTCACCCGGCGGGTCTTTGGCGAGATCCTCGCCGGCGACTATATTGCCCAGGCCCTGGTGCCCCCGTCCGAACGCCGTCTGGAGGTGGAAGGGGCCGCGGTGGATCTGAAGATGGACTTGCGCAATTACGTCTATCGGGGCGAGGTGCAGCTCGTCACTGCACGCCTCTACCAGGGGCAGACCACCAATTTCCGCACGCCGGGGGGCGGCTTTGCACCGGTGCTGGCGGTGCCGTGCCAGGTGTCGGGCGGCGCGGGGGCTTCGCCCGCCTCTTGATAGCCCCGGCATTGCCTTCATGCTTCTCTTGAGATCCGCTTTCGTCGACACTGCATTCCTGACGGATCAGGCATGGCCATCCCGGCCCCGCCACCCATTCACCGGAGTCTTCCCATGTCACTCAGCGTCGTCGCTACCATTTCTGCCAAACCCGAGTTCCGAGTCGAGGTTCGCCAGGCCCTGGACCGGATCGTCCCTCCCAGCCGCGCCGAGGCAGGTTGTCTGCAATACGACCTGCACATCACCCGCGACAAGCCGGACAGTTTCGTGATGATCGAACGCTGGCAGGACGACGCCACCCTTGACCGCCACATGGCCACACCGCACTTCGCGGCGCTGGTGGCGGCCATTGACGGCAAGGTCACCGGCGTGGACATCGTCCGTCTCGACCTGGTGTCCTGAGGGCTCGCGCCCGGTACGGGCCCGGCGCTCAGGCGGCGGCGAGCCGTGGTTCATTGGGCTGCTTGCGCAGCAGGTAAAGTGCGTAAAGAAAGTTGGGCAGCACCAGCAGCACGGGAAGCGCCGCGGTCCAGCCGAGGCTGAAGTCCGCAGCCTGCTCCGTTCTGTTGCCGCCGGCCGAGGCCATGAAGGCGCCGAAGTCCCACAGCGCATGGTAGGCGATGGGGACCCAGATCGAACCGGTGCGGATCAGCAGCGCGATCATGACCATCCCGCTCAGGAACGCCGCGATTGCCTGCACCACGGCCTCCAGCAGCTCCCCCGTGATCATCACGTTGAGCACATGCACCGAGCCGAACAGCAGCGAGGTGAGGAGGATGGCCGGCCATAGGGCCAAGCGTGTGCGCAGCCCCTGAAAAAGCACGCCCCGGAACATCCATTCTTCGGAAAGCCCCACCTGCAGGGTGTTCAGCAGCACGAACAGTGTGGTGTCCCGGGGAGGCAGGCCCAGCACGGCGGAAAGCACGGCAAACAACAGCAGGTACAGTGCCGGAAACCACAGGATCCGCAGCGACCCCGGAGGTTTGGGTGCCTCGAACTTCAGGTCGCGCCAGCGCATTGCCAGCGTGACCAGGGTCAGGAGGCCGATTGCCATGGTGATGTTCCAGCTGATGCCGTGGGAGACCAACTCCAGCAGTGGCTTCTTGGTGCCGTCACTCGCCCAACGCATGCCGAACAGGGTGAGCAGCACCCATCCCAGGTAAGTGCTCAGGGCGACGAGCAGTCGCGGTGCCGCGGACGTGGTATTCATTGCAGATGTGATGGGGAAGGGCGGGGCGCTTATTCTAGCGCCACATATGGACACGGATCCCCGCCTCGACAACGCCGTCGCGCGCGTCGAAGGGTACGGCCCGGGAGGCCGCTGGCATAGAATGCCGGGGTCCGATCGAATGCATTGAGGAGTAGCCATGTCACCCTGGAGAGCGCTTCATCTGCTTGCCCTGTCTGCACTGCTCACCGCCTGTGCCACAACCCGTCAGAGTGTGCCGCCGGCGCCGGACGCGGCTGCGCGGGGCTTCCAACTCGTGCGCGCCTTGCCCGAGGCCTTGCCCTCCGAATTGTCCAAGGTGCCCGACACCCAATACCTGCTGGTGTTTGCCGAGTCGACGGTGCTTGCGGTGGTCGACAACCTGAGCCCGCTGCCTGTTTCCGTCATGGAGCCCATCGAAGGGGTCTATCACGATCATGTGGCCGGGCAACTGAAGGACCGCTATGCCAGCGCCGATCCCTTTGCCATCGCCAGTGAGCGCCTGCAGGGGAGCCCCTTGCTCACGGGGCGCGCCGATGCCCTGCACACTGTCCCCCTCGTCTATCTGGTGGAAGACAGCGAGGACGTCTTCCGTGCAACCCTGGTGATGCGTGCGGAAGGGGAGGGGTGGATGGGCCGCTACCTCTACCATATGCCCACCACCTACACCGACACCCAGGTGCGAACGGCAGGGCCGGACATGCTGGCCTCCCTGCGCAGTGATCTGCAGCAGGGCAGCGATGTGTTGCGCGAGCTGATGGAGCGCGACGCCCGCGGAGAGCTCCGGGGCCGCGATGGGCGTCGTGTGAAGTACGGCAGCTATCACATCGTCGGCAGCCGCGTGAGCGGCATGTTGCCGGCCTCGCTGGTCAACTTTGCCGGTGCGCAGGTGATTGAGGAGGGGGCCGATCACGTCGTGCTGCGTTCGCCGGGGAATCCGGCCAGCGGGGCAAGGGAAGGCGCCCTCGCGTTCGGCGTGCATCACTTCCGCAAGGATCAGCTACATACATTCGAACCCATGTCGGCCAATTGACATGGCCTCCGGTGTGCTGGCGAGGGGCTGTGGCAAACTTGGCGCATCCCCATTCACCGGGCTTCGAGCCGGAATGCCATGATCGGCGCACGTACCAGCCACACCCATCCCCTGCAGATCGCTGAAGTGCGTGCCAGCCCGGCCCACGGCCGCATCGGCATCACCTTCTGCCCCGGCAAGCATGATCAATGGGCAGCCACCGGTGCGTGGGCCCGTGATCTGGGCGTCGATCTGGACGCCATCGCTGTCTGGGGCGCGCGGCTGGTGCTGACCCTGGTCGAGCCGGCCGAGCTCCTGTCGCTGCGGGTACCCCAGCTAGGCCATGAGATACACCGTCGGGGCATCCTCTGGCGCCATCTGCCGATTGCCGATTTCAGCGTGCCCTGCCACGACTTCGAACGGCAGTGGGTCATCCAGGGCCAGGAGATCCGCAGCCTGCTGCGGGGTGGCGAGGATGTACTGGTCCATTGCAAGGGCGGCCTGGGCCGTGCCGGCATGATCGCGGCGCGGCTCCTGGTGGAGCTGGGCATGGACCCGGAGCAGGCCATTCGCGACGTGCGGCGCGCCCGCAAGGGTGCCATCGAGACCTCGTCGCAACTGGCCCTGGTGCGCCGCACCCAGCCGATTCCCTGACGCCCCAGGCCCCGAGCTGCCATGATGAACACCGCCGACCCCTGCGTGATCGATACCGCCCGCCTGCAGCGGATAGGCGGGCAGCGGGGCAGCAATGCGGCCGGCATCTATGCGGACGACAGCGGCCGGCGCTACTACGTGAAGACCCTCGAATCCCCCGCCCATGCCCGCAACGAGTGGCTGGCGGCCCAGCTCTACGGCCTGGCCGGCGCCCCCATCCTGCCCTACGTCCGTACCCGGGCGCCCGACCAGATCGCCACCGAACTGCTGAGCCTCGATAAAAAGCACGTCTCCCTGCTGACCGAGCGCGAACGCCGGCAGGCCCAGCGCTGGCTGGGTGTGCATGCCTGGACGGCCAACTGGGATGCGGCCGGCTTCGACGGAGACAACCAGGGCGTCGTCGGCGGCACCGTGCTGACCCTCGACGTGGGCGGCGCCCTGGAGTTCCGGGCCGGCGGCGACCCCAAGGGCAAGGCCTTCGGCGTCCAGGTGGGTGAACTGGACAGCCTGCGCCGCAACCCGGACAACCCCCATGCCTGCCGGCTGTTCGGCGACATCAGCCCCTCCGATCTGGAGGCCGCCATCCGCGTCGTCACCGCCATCCCCGACGAACACATCCGTACCCTGATCCTCGAGTGCGGCGGCCGCCCGGCACTGGCCGACAAGATGATCGCCCGCAAGGCCGACATGGCGCTGCGATTGAATGGCGATCTGATGGGCTGCTTGCCCGGGGGACGATAACCAGCCGGTGTGGCTTCGGATGTGGCCCATGGGTTTCCTGCTTGGCGTGGCCGGCGCGCGGCTCCGCATACGAAGCGTCTCAGTCCCCTGTCCCCGCCTGATGTGACGGAAAGATAGGGATCAGGCAGTGGATCATCCGGCGATATTCCCAGCTAGGGGGTGTCGATCAGAAGGCGCTGCTCGGCGCTGTAATGGCCTTCAAAGTCCAGCCCGTGATTTCGGGAGCGTTTCTGGTTGCGGTGGCGGACGGGAAGACGAGCGCTGCGCTTTCTTGTCCTTGATCGGCTGGGCGATGCCGATGAGCACGGGAGCATGAAGCCATTCACCCATGATTGCGGCGGTCTGGATGAGCGACTCACAACATCGGCATGTACAATTTTGGAAAACCCAGTGCTTGCACCGTTGATATCGCCGGACCAGAAAAGGACATATGGCCATGGCCGACCTTTATCGAGTGGTTTCGAGTTGTTCCTCCGAAACGGCTCTCGACGTGATCTTTGTTCATGGTTTGGGTGGTGACAAACTCGGAACCTGGGAGGCCGACGGGACGGACAAGACGCTCTGGCCGGCCTGGCTTGCCAATGATTTGCCTTCAGTCGCTGTGCATTCTCTTGCCTACGATGCCAGCCCGTCGGCCTGGCTTGGTCATGCCATGCCGCTCGTGGACCGCTCCAGGAACATCTTGGCTCTGCTCGAGGCGGAAGGCATTGGTACCCGGCCCCTGGTTTTCATCGCCCATAGCCTGGGCGGGCTGTTGGTCAAACAGATGCTGCAGTCCGGCGAGACGCTGGGAAATCCCGGATGGCAGCGCCTTGCGCGAGCGACCCGTGGTGTCATGTTCCTTGCCACGCCTCATGCCGGTTCCCGTCTGGCCGATTATCTGACTGTACTTGGCAGGCTCGCGCGCACGACGGTGGCCATCGACGATCTGCGTGCAAATGAGCCTCACCTGCGCGATCTATCCACCTGGTACAGCAACAACGCGAGCCGACTGCACATCGAAACCGAGGCCTACTTTGAAGCTCGGGATACGAAAGGCGCGCGAATTGTTGACGAAAGCAGCGCCAATCCGGGGATTAGTGGTGTTGTACCGATTCCTGTAGACGCCGACCACTTCGAGATATGCAAGCCTGATTCAAAGGGGGCTTTGCTCTATAAACGCGCCTGCCAGTTTCTTGCCCGAATGATTCCGCCTCACACTCCGGTTCCGGCCTCCGTCGGCCAGGTGTCTGCGGCCCAGCTGACCGCCGGGAGGCCTCTCCGCTATTTCCTGTCCTACCGCCGCAACGTGCCGGCCGATGTACGGCTGGCCAACTTTCTTGCCAGTGGCTTACGCAACGCAGGGTGCGAAGTGTTCATCGACATCGATATGCCTGTCGGTATTTCATGGTCCGATGAGATCGAGCGTCGGATCGCCTGGGCCGACTACCTCGTTGTGCTGCTCTCGGCCGAATCGGTCACGTCCGAGATGGTTCTGGGCGAGGTCCGTCGCGCCCATCAGGCGGGCAAGGATGGTCAGCGCTCCAAGGTCTTGCCGGTAAGGGTTGCCTATGAAGGTGCGCTTGGCTACGAACTCGACAGCTATATTGGTCGCCTGCAGTACGTCCTCTGGCAGGACGACAGGGACGATCAGGCTACGCTGCGCGCCCTGCTGAGTGCGCCGGCGGGGCTGGCACAAATGGTAGTCACCGACGTCGCGTCCCGGGTACCAGCTCAGCCTTCGACCCGGCCGGAGCCCAAGGCCGACATGCGCTTGCTGCGTGAAAGTCTCGACGAGCCCGGCGCCCGCCTCGATGTGGAAACCACCTTCTATGTGCGCCGTGATGTGGACGACAGGGCCGAACGGCTTGCCCGCGGCCGGTCCCGCCATCTCCTGGTCATCAAGGGTGCCAACCAGTCCGGAAAATCCAGCCTTCTCCTGCGCTACCTCGCCAAATGCCACGAAGCGGGGAAGAAGGTAGCCCTGATCGATCTGCTGGGCTTCGGAGATGTGAAGCGCATGAGTTTCCCGGTGTTTGCCCGGCAGTTCGCCCAGGTGCTTGCGGGCAAACTGGGTCTGCGGCACATCGACTTTCCGGAGATGTCTCAGGCGCTGGATCTGACCTATTTCGTCGAGGACCAGATCTTTCCGCGAGTAGAAGGGCCGTTGGTGCTTGCCATCGACGAACTGGACAGGGCCATTGGCAGTGACTGGCAGGAGAGCTTCTTCAGTGCCTTGCGTGGTTGGGACAGCAATGGCACGGACTTCACGCAGAAGTCCACCTGGGGGCGCGTGAGCCTGGCCCTCGCCGTTGCCACGGACCCGCGCATGCTGATCGATAGCGGCTACACCTCGCCTTTCAACACTGCCGATCCGCTCATGGTTGGCCCTTTTTCCCGCGCGATGCTCGATACCTTCAACGCGCACCATTGCCAGCTCCTTGATGCGTCACAGCTTGATCGCCTGCATGCGCTCCTGCGCGGCCATCCCTATCTCACGCCTCTCTCGTTCTACCGCTTGGCGTGGGATGAAGGTCAGGGGTTTCAGCGTCTCGTGGATACCGCCGCGTATCAACATGGGCCTTTCGGAGATCACCTGCGCTCCGTGTTCGATCGCCTGCACAATGCAAAACTGCTGGACGCCTTGGGTGGCGCGCTTCGAACCCACCGCCTGGAGAACCGCAACCTGTTCTACCGGCTCGAAGCCGCCGGGCTGGTCCGGGAGGAGGGTGGCCGCGTGGTGGGGGCGAACGAACTCTACGACCGCTTCTTTCGGGCCGTGCTATGAGCGACACCCTTGACGTCAAGGTAGGCGGGCCTGTCGATGCGACCGAGCAGGTCTATGTTGTCCGGGCCAGCGACCGGGAGTTCATCGAGCAGCTTCGTGCGGGAGAGTACGTCAACGTCGTGACGTCCCGGCAGATGGGCAAGACCTCCCTGGTGTATCGCGCCATGGCCTTGATGGAAGGCGAAGGCTATCGGTTCGCCTACTTCGATCTCTCGCCCCTGAAGAACGAGGACAGCCCCCAGCTTTACTTCCAGGGTGTCGTCAAGGCCCTGGCGCGCAAGCTGAAGCTGGATCTGGACCTGCCCAAATTCTGGGCGCGCCATGCCGATGAATCCCTGAGCCTGGGTTTCATGGATTTCTTCCGTGTGGCGCTGGAGAGGCTGGATGGGCGCATCGTCATCATTCTCGATGAGATCGACTCCACCCTGGAGCGGGACTTCACCGACGATCTATTTACCGCCATTCGCAGTCTCTACACCAGCCGCCCGGAAGAGCCTGCCCTCAAGCGTCTGTCCTTCTGCCTTGTTGGCGTGGCGACACCCAACGAACTTATCAAGGCCCGGCGAACCACGCCGTACAACATTGGTCGCACGCTCTGGCTGGCGGACTTCGACCCCCTCAACGACGATCTGAGCCCGTTTCTGGCGGCGCTTCGTGCCGATCCGGACATTGCCGGCCAACTCTTGACGCGCATCCTTCACTGGACCGGTGGGCAGCCCTATCTCACCGCCCGTCTGTGTGAGGAGGCCCGCCGCAAGGGGGCTGCCACGGCGGCCGCCATCGATGCCCTGGTGGAGCACGATTTCACGAGCCTGGATGGCTTGCGCCAGGATGCCCATTTCGAACAAACCCTGCGCTTCATCAACGAAAGGGTGGCCCGCAGTGGTGACGTCATCAGCCTCTATGCGCGCCTGTTGAAAGGGGAGAGCCTGCCCGATCAGGCTGCCAACATCGCTTACGCCCAGCTGAAACTTTCCGGACTGGCACGGCGCGACGGGCAGGGCCGCTTGCGTACACGCAACCGAATCTACGAAAAACTCTTCGACCTGTCGTGGGTGGCCGCCAGCAAGCCCAGAAGGGCCCTCACCCGCGCCCGGCGGCTCGCCTATGGCGCCATGACGGTGCTTGTCCTGGCTCTCGTTGGCGGTGGCCTGTATTACGAGACGACGGTCGTGCCCCTCCAGGCCCAGCAGGAAGCACGTCAGCAATTGGAGCGTCTGCAGGTGACGCTGGAACGAGACATTCGCGGCTTTACCGTGGTCGGCCTGCCCCGGCAGGATCGCGGCGCGGTCTTCGAGCGCGCACTGCCGCATCTCCAGGCCCTGGCCGGGGGCCGCGAGCCGAGTCGCCTCGCCTTTACGTTGAGCGAGGGCGACGGCATCCCGCTGGCGCAAGTGGCCCGCTGGTCAACCTTGGCCCGCCTGGCGATCCGCGATCCGCAGCTCGCCGATCTGAGCCCCCTGGCCGGCATGGTCGGGCTGAAGGAACTGGATCTCTCCCATACGGCGGTCAGCGACCTCTCCCCACTCGCCGGGCTGGGCCGGCTGGAGGCCCTGGATCTGGGCAACACCGCGGTCCGATCGCTTGCCCCCCTGGCCAGACTTGGCGCCTTGCGCAGGCTGGATCTGTCCAATACCGCCGTGGATGATGTCACCCCCCTGGCTGTGCTGAGCCAGCTGGAGGAACTGGATCTGTCGCGCACCCGGGTGCGCGACCCTTCGTCCCTCGCCAAGCTGCCTGCCCTCCGTCATTTGGCCCTCGACGGCCTGGGTCTGCGTGGCTTTGACGCCGGCAAGGCGCGGGTTCTGGAAGATCCGCCCCCGTTCACGGGGGCGCCCCGGGCGGGGCAGATCTTCCGCGACTGCCCTGCCTGCCCCCAGATGGTGGCCCTGCCCAGCGGCAGCTTCACCATGGGGTCGCCAGCGGACGAAGCCGGTCGTTACGATGATGAAGGGCCGCAGCACCTGGTGAATATGCGCCCCGTGGCCGTGGCGCGCTTCGAGATCCGCTTTGACGAGTGGACCCTGTGCGTGGCGGACGGCGCCTGCCCGCCTTTGGACGACTATGGATTTGGCCGTGGTGCGCACCCGGTTATCGGCGTGAGTTGGGATGAGGCCCAGACCTACGTGCGCTGGCTTACCAAGAAGAGCGGCCAGCCCTATCGCCTGCTTTCCGAAGCGGAGTGGGAATACGCCGCCCGGGCTGGCAGTGTCATCGCACGCTTCTGGGGCGACGATCCGGATCAGGCGTGCGCTTACGCCAATGTTGGCGATAACAGTACAAAACAGCTTGAATTCCTTGCAGCCTGGGAGTTTCACAACTGCAGTGATGGCTTCGCCACCACCGCGCCGGTCGGCAGCTATCGACCCAACGCGTTCGGGCTGTACGACGTCCTTGGCAATGTTTGGGAATGGACCGAAGACTGCTACGCTTCCGACTATCACACTGCATTCAAGGATGGACGTCCAATGCGCGCTGCCGACTGCTCAAATCGGGTCCTGCGCGGCGGGGGTTGGTTCAATGATCCCCGCAACGCGCGCTCGGCCGTTCGCGACTGGGACACCGCGGGCGGGCGCAGCTACATCCTGGCTTTCCGTCTGGCCAGGACTCTTTCCCCTTGAACCTTGGCCCCCTTACCCCTTTGCTGCCGGCGCAGCCGGCAGTGCGAGCGCGCGAAGCGCGCTCGCGTTTCGACTTTTGCCCTTCGGCTTTGTGCCGCGGGGCAGAAGCCCGGCTCGCCCAGTCCTGCGCGGCGGGAGTTGGAACAATAATCCCCGCAACGCGCGCTCGGCCGTTCGCAACAGGAACACCACAGGCAGGCGCAACAACAACCTGGGTTTCCGTCTGGCCAGCACGCCGCACTGTCGGAGCCGGTTGCCCTACGGGGCTGCCGGGCGCGCACGCGGTGTCCATCGGCGAGCCATGTTCAGTGCAGCAAACCGCCCGTGTCTTGCCGGCCATGTCTGGGACACGGGCGGCCCCCCTCATCATGGACGCATCACGATGAACCGGCCCCAGGGGCGCGGCGCCACCGCCCTGGAGAAGCATTACGCTTTCCTGCTCTGGCTCTTGCCAACGCTGGAGCAGTTTCCCCGTGGTCAGAAGTTCCTGCTCGGTGATCGCATGCAGACGGCAGCCCTGCTCACCATGGAAGCCTTGGTGGAGGCGACGTACAGCCGGCGGCCCGATGCCATTCTGAATCGCGCCAATCTGGAGCTGGAAAAATTGCGCGTGCTCTGCCGTCTGGCCCACGATCTGAGGCACCTGGATCACCGCCGTTACGAGTTCGCGGCCCGAGCGCTGGATGAAACAGGCCGGTTGGTAGGTGGCTGGCGCAAAGCCCTGCAAGCTCGAACGGGGGATGCCGATGGCCCGGAGTGAGGGCAGTCTCTATCCCCGCATTGTCGATTTTCTGAACCTTTACAGTGCAGCTTTGCGAGCGGCAAGGGGCAAGCGTCACAAGCCCCGCGTCGCCCAGTTTTTGGCCGGCCTGGAGCACGAGATTCTCGTCCTGCAAGAGCAATTGTTGGGGAAGACCTGGCAGCCGGGCGGGTATACAACCTTCATGGTGCGGGAGAGCAAGCCGCGCCTCATCTCGGCCGCGCCGTTCCGGGATCGCGTGGTGCATCACGCCCTGTGCAGTGTCATCAGCCCGATCTTCGAGCGCAGCTTCATTGCTAATACCTTTGCGAGCCTTGAAGGCCGTGGTACGCATCGGGCGGTGGCCACCTATGAGGGGCTGAGGGACCGTTTCCGCCATGTGCTGCGCTGCGACATCTACCGCTATTTCCCGGCCATCGACCACGACGTGCTGAAGCGGGATCTGCGCCGCCGCATCGCTTGCCGCGACACCCTCTGGCTTTGCGACACGTTGATCGATGGGTCCAACCCGCAGGAGCCAGTGGACTGTTATTTTCCGGGCGATGACCTGTTTGCACCCTACGCGCGGCGCCGTGGCCTGCCCATCGGCAATCTGACCAGTCAGCTGTTCGGTAATGTTTACCTGAACCCGCTGGATCACTACGTAACCGAAGTGCTGCGGGCACCTTACCTGCGCTATCTGGACGATTTTGCCCTTTTCGCAGACGACCGGCAGACGTTGACAGACTGGCGCACCAGCATTGCGGCCTTTCTCGAACGCCGGCGCCTGCTGCTGCATCCACGCAAGACCCGGATCCTGCAGGCGACCTCGCCGGCTCTGTTCCTGGGCTACATCCTCGGGCCGGGGCGACGTCGCCGATTGCCTGAGGATAACGTCGAGCGTCTGCGGCTACGTCTGCGCAGTCTTCGGGACCGTTGGTCCGCCGGGACCGTGGAGGTGCCCGAAGTCAGGCAGCGCCTGGGCGCATGGATTGCCCATGCCCGGCATGCCGACAGCGAAGGCTTGCGTCATGCCTTGTTTCGGGGTGGGTGGTTTGATCCGCGTTGGGATGATCAGCGCTCAGTTCCTTGAAATGCGCTGAGTGTCCGGGTGTCCGTCCGCAGCTTTTCCATCCGTCTTGCTACAATCCGGCGCCTGTCCGCCCGACATCTCCGCCCCGTGCCACACCATCCCTTGCCCATCGACCTTCGCCAATCCGCCCCTGCCTTGGGGGAGAGCAGGCTGACTGTTTGCGCTCCGCCCGGAGAGGTATTCCCATGAAAGTCTTCGGCTTTGCCGGCTGGTCCGGCTCCGGCAAGACCACCCTGATCGAGCGGGTCATCCCCGAGATCACCGCCCGTGGCCTGCGCGTCTCGGTGATCAAGCATGCCCACCATGGCTTCGACGTGGACAAGCCGGGCAAGGATTCCTGGCGGCACCGGGAGGCCGGGGCGGGGGAGATTTTGCTGGTGTCCGATGAGCGCTGGGTGCTGATGCACGAAATGCGCGGGGCGCCCGAGCCGGATCTGGACGGCCAGCTGGCCATCCTGTCGCCCTGCGATCTGGTGCTGGTGGAGGGCTTCAAGGATGTGCCCATCCCCAAGATCGAGATCCATCGCCCGGCCCACGGCAAGGCGCTGCTCTACCCCGGCAACCCGGCCATCGTGGCCATTGCCACGGATGCGGATCTATCTGCGCCCTTGCCCTGTCTCAATCTCAATGATCCGGCCGCCGTGGCCGCCTTCATCCTCACTCATCAAGGGCTTTCATGAATTCATCCCTGCGTCCCTTCGACGAGGTGCGTGCGGCGCTGCTGGCCGCCGCCGAACCGCTTGCCGACTTCGAGCAGGTGCCCACGGCCGAGGCACTGGGCCGGGTGCTGGCCCGGGCCCAGGTGTCCGGCCTGCAGGTGCCGCCGCTGGACAATTCCTCAATGGACGGCTATGCCGTATGCGCGGCCGATGTGGCGGCCCCGGGTACGCGCCTGCGGGTGGGGCAGCGTATTCCCGCCGGCAGCGTCGGTCATACCCTGGAGCGGGGCACGGCGGCACGCATCTTCACCGGCGCGCCGATTCCCCATGGCGCCGACGCGGTGGTGATGCAGGAGCTGTGCGCCGTGGAGGGTGGCGATGTGCTGATCAATCATGTGCCCCGGGTGGGCGAGTGGATCCGCCGGGCCGGCGAGGACATTGCCCTTGGCGCCACCGTGCTGGCCGCCGGGGCGCGCCTCAACCCGCAGATGCTGGGCCTGGCCGCGTCGGTGGGCTGCGCCACGCTGCCGGTGTTCCGGCGCCTGCGGGTGGCGCTGTTTTCCACCGGTGACGAGCTGGTGATGCCCGGTGAGCCCCTGCCGCCGGGGGCCATCTACAACTCCAACCGCTACGTGCTGCGCGGCCTGCTCGAGGCCCTGGGCTGCCAGGTGTGCGACCTGGGCATCGTGCCCGACAGCCTGGAGGCGACCCGGGCCGCCCTGCGCGCCGCGGCGGGGAGCAACGATCTGATCGTGACCAGCGGCGGTGTATCCATGGGCGAGGAGGATCACATCAAGCCGGCGGTCAGCGCCGAGGGGCGTCTTGATTCGTGGCTGGTGGCCATGAAGCCTGGCAAGCCGGTGGCCTTCGGGCGGGTCAATGATCCGGCCGGTGGGCCCGGTGCCGCCTTCATCGGCCTGCCCGGCAATCCTGTCTCCAGCTTCGTCACCTTCATCCTGCTGGTGCGCCCCTTCGTGCTGCGTGCCCAGGGCGTGGCGAACTGCCTGCCGAAGACCATTCCCCTGACTGCCGCCTTCGATTGGCCGCGGCCCGACCGGCGCCGTGAATTCCTGCGGGCGCGGATCGCCGAGGATGGCCGGGTGGCGCTCTTTCCCAACCAGGGGCCCGGTGTGCTCACCTCCACGGTATGGGCTGACGGCGTCATCGACAATCCCCCCGAGCAGGCCATCGCGGCCGGCGACCGGGTGTCCTTCATTCCCTATTCCGAGCTGTTGTCATGAGCGTCAAAGTCCTTTATTTCGCCAGCCTGCGTGAAACCCTGGGCTATTCCCACGAAACCCTGACCCTGCCCGAGTCCATCTCCACCATCGGTGCGTTGCGGGGGCACCTGGCCCGCCGGGGCGGGGCCTGGGAAGCCCTTGGCGAGGGGCGCAATGTGCGTGCGGCGATCAATCAGGAAATGGTCGGGCCGGAATCGGCCGTTGCCGATCGGGACGAGATCGCGTTTTTCCCCCCCGTGACCGGAGGTTGAAGATGAGTGTCAGCGTTCAGGAAGCCGATTTCGATGTGGGGGCCGAGACGGCGGCCCTGTCCGCCGGGCGCCTGGACGTGGGGGCGGTGGCCACCTTCGTCGGCCTGGTCCGGGCCGACAAGCTGAGCGGGGCCGGGAGCGAGGTGTCGGCGATGACCCTCGAGCACTACCCCGGCATGACCGAGAAATCCCTCAAGGCCATCATCGCCGAGGCCGGCGGGCGCTGGCGGCTCCAGGGCGTCCGTGTGATCCACCGCTTCGGCCGCCTGCTGCCGGGGGAGCGCATCGTCTTTGTTGGGGTGGCCAGCGCCCACCGGGGAGATGCCTTTGCCGCCTGCGAGTTCATCATGGACTACCTCAAGACCCGCGCCCCCTTCTGGAAGAAGGAAGACACCCCCGAAGGCGGGCGCTGGGTGGATGCCCGCGAAGCCGACGACGCGGCGGCGGCGCGCTGGGTGGAGTAGCGTCCGCCCGCGCGGCAACGGCCGCTCGGTCCGGCCCCTCCCAAGCTCAAGGGCAAGGCCCGCAGTTGCGACCCGATGGGCCTGCGTGCCCAGGTGCCTCATTTCGGAAGTGGGCACCGTGTTTCAGCACTGCCCTGACCTGGCTCCCCCCGGATGGATCCGAACGGCCGCCGTGCCGTGTGTCAAGCCACTGCCGCCTCGACGGGGATATAGTGGCGGTGTCGTGCACCACGGCGGGCGTCGCTGGTGCGCTTCGACTGCAACGGATCACCGATGAGCGAGAGGCATGATTCGCGACACTCCCCCTTTGCAAGCGGATGCCACCTTCCGTTTCGCGCTGACTGAAGAGGCGCCACGGCTCCTGAGCGTGGATGCCGGCGTGACCGGCCTGCTCGGCTATCCACCCGAGGCTTTCCTTGAGGGCGTCGTGACCCTGCCGGGGATCATTCATTCGGATGATGCCGATCTGGCGGCGATCCTGTTCTCACCCCGGTCGGAGGTTTGCAATCTCCGGCTGAGGCGTGCGGATGGCCGGATCATTTGCATCAGGGTGAGCGCCCGAGTCGAGTCCGGGACACAAGGGTGTCTTCTGGATCTGATGCTTCATGATGCCAGGCGCCTTCCCCGGACAGTGGCGGCCATACCCGGAAGCGGGCCCCTGGCCGTCATGCTGGAGAACTCGGACGATTTCATCTTCTTCAAGGACCGCAATCATGTCATCACCGGGGCCAGCCGGTCCCTGTGTGCGCTGTGTGAGCGGCTGGCCCAGCGCTCCGACCTCGTCGGCTTGACCGACTACGACATTTTTCCGGAGGCGTACGCCGACATCTACTATCGCCTGGAGAAGCAGGTCTTCGCTACTGCCTCGTCGGTGCGGGAAGTGCAGGCCTACGAGAATCCGGACGGCAGCACCGGATGGGTGGACAACCGGAAGTACCCCGTGCGCAATGAGCAGGGTGAGATTGTCGGCCTCTACGGCATCGCCCGGGACATCACCGAGATGCGGCGGCAGGAGCAAGCCCTGCGCAACAGCGAGCAGCGCTTCCGTTCCCTCTTCGAGAACACCGCGAACATTGCGGTTCAGGGCTACGACAGGCATCGCCGGGTCATTTTCTGGAACCGGGCGAGCGAGCAGCTCTATGGCTATTCCCGGGCGGAGGCCCTGGGGCAGCAGCTGGAAGACCTGATCATTCCGGACGCCATGCGTGAGGAGGTTGTTGCCGCAATCACTGCCTCTGCATCGGGTGGGCCGGCGATACCGCCTGGCCAAATGACCCTGCGACGCAAGGACGGCACCACGGTCACGGTCTATTCCAGCCATGTGCTGCAGGCGGGGGCGGATGGCCCGGAAATGTACTGCCTTGACATCGATCTCTCCGAGCGACTGCATGCCGAGGCCGCGCTGCGCCAGGAACGCGATCTCAACCAGCGCTATCTGGATACCACCCAGACGCTGATGGTAGCCCTGGATACCTCGGGCTGCATCACCATGATCAACCGGGCCGGACAGGAACTGCTGGGCTATACCGAAGCCGAGCTCGTCGGTCGCAACTGGTTTGCCACCTGTGTGCCCCAACCGGATGGTGTTGCACGGATGCTCCCAGCCTTCCTTGACATGATGGCCCGCAAACCGACCGTCCTCGAGGGCCATGAGAGCCCCGTTCTGACTAGGGTCGGGGATTTGCGATTGATCGGATGGCGGCGCACCTATCTTGCGGATGATTCCGGTCAGGTCATCGGAACACTAAGCTCGGGGGCCGACATCACCGAGCGCAAGCAGATCGAGGAGGCGCTGCGTGCCCGCGAACGCTACCAGCGCGCGGTGCTCGACAACTTCCCCTTCATGGTCTGGCTGAAGGACCGGGACAGTCGTATCCTGGCCGCCAACACGGCCTACGCGAGGGTGGCTGGCATCCCCACGACCGACGATCTGGCGGGCAAGACCGATCTTGATTTCTGGGCACCGGCCATGGCGGCGCAGTTCATGGGCGACGATCAGGCGGTGCTGCGCGATGGGCAACCCCGGACCGTTGAGGAGGAAATCGATGCCGCGGGGCAGCGGCGCTGGCTGGAGACCTACAAGTCACCCGTGGAGCTGGACGGGAAGATCATCGGAACCGTCGGCTTCGCCCGGGACATCACCGACCGCAAGCGTACCGAGCTGGAGCTGGCCCGGCACCGGAACCATCTGGAGCAGCTCGTCGAGGCCCGCACGACGGATCTGTCGGTGGCCAAGAACGCCGCCGAGGCGGCGAACCGGTCAAAGAGCACCTTTCTTGCCAACATGAGCCACGAGCTACGCACGCCCATGAGCGGGATCATCGGCATGCTGACCCTGGCCCGACGCCACATGGCCGATGCGGCCGGCCTGGATCACCTGGACAAGGCGCGGCGGGCGGCGGATCACCTGCTCGCGGTGCTCAATGACATCCTCGATATTTCCAAAATAGAGGCCGGGAGGATGCATCTGGAGGATGCCCCCCTGGAAATCGGCAGCCTGCTGGACAAACTGATGTGTGTACTGGGTCAGAAGGCCGCCGAGAAAGGTCTGCGCCTCGAAGTGGACCTCCCGGTGCGGCTTGCCCGGATGCCACTGCGGGGTGATCCCTTGCGCCTCTCCCAAGTGCTGATCAACCTGGTCGGGAATGCCATCAAGTTCACCGAGCAGGGCGAAGTCACCATACGTGTCTGGTTGATGGACGAAACGCCGAGCGACGTTCGGGTCCGCGTCGAGGTTTGCGACTCCGGCATCGGTATCAGCGCCGATGCCCAGAGGCGCCTGTTCAAGGCCTTCGAGCAGGCCGACAACTCGATGACCCGCCGCTACGGCGGAAGTGGCCTCGGGCTTGCGATCACCAAATCCCTGATCCAGCTGATGGGGGGCGAAATCGGCGTTGAAAGCACCCCCGGGCGGGGCAGCACGTTCTGGTTTGCGGTGCGCTTGTCGAAAAACGGCGATGCACCCGCCGATGCCGTCGATGCCGATGTGACGAGCCCGGCGGGAAGACAGATCCAGCGCAGGCATGCGGGCGCGCGCATCCTGCTCGTGGAAGACGAACCCATCAACCGGGAGGTCGCCCTCTTCATGCTGGAGGACGTTCACGTCGTGGTCGATCTTGCCGAAGATGGGCTGCAGGCCCTGCAGATGGCCCGCGAAACGCCCTACGCTTTGATCCTGATGGACATGCAGATGCCGAGAATGAATGGCATCGAATCGGCCCGGCGTATCCGCGCCGACTCCCTGAACCGCGATTCACCCATCATTGCCATGACCGCCAACGCCTTCGCGGAGGATCGCAAGGCGTGTCTGGAAGCAGGCATGAACGACTTCCTCAGCAAACCCGTCGAGCCGGAAAGGCTCCTGGAGACCATACTGAAATGGCTCTCCAGGATATGAGCGAGATCACGCCGGGGCGACCTCCAGCTTGTACATGGTGCAGGGTGCCGCTGACCGCCTCCCGAGGTGAGTGGAGCGCATCCGGGTCTCATCCGACCCGCCGGTCCCGGCGGGTCGTCCTATTCCCCAAAGAGTCCTGGCAGCCCCGTTGCCAGCCAGGGCAGCCATGAGATCGCGAGGGCACCCAGGAAGATCGCCAGCAGGGCCGGCAGTACCGAGATGGCGATCTCCTTGACCGGTCGGGCAAACATCGCCGAGGCGAAGAAGATGTTCATGCCGGCGGGCGGGCACAGGAAGCCCATTTCCATCACCGCCAGGAAGATCACGCCAAAGTGTACCGGGTCGATGCCGTAGCTCAGGGCCACCGGCAGCAGCAGGGGCACCAGCACGACGATGGCGGCGTAGATCTCCATCAGCGCGCCAGCCAGGAACAGAAAGGCGTTGAGGGCCACCAGGAAGGCGAACTTGTTGGGCAGGGCGGCCTGCACCCACTCCACCGCGGCGTCGGGGATGCCGGCATCCACCAGATAGTTGGTGAGCCCCAGGGCCATGCCCAGGATCACCATCACGCCACCGATCACCTGGGTGCAGTCGGCCAGGCAGCGCCGCAGCAGGGGCCAGTCCAGTTCCCGGTGGGCCACTGCCTGGGTGAGGATGGCGTAGGCCGCGGTGAGGGCTGCGCTCTCGGTGGGGGTGGCCAGGCCGCTGATCAGGGAGCCGATGGCCAGCACCGGGGCGAGGATCTCCCAGCGGGCAGCCCAGGCGGCGGCCCGGGCCTGGCGCAGGTCGGCCCGGGGTAGATCCGGCGCCCCGGCAGCGAGGCGGGCAGGGCGGAGATAGCCACCCACCACCAGCAGGAAGGCCACCATCACCAGCGCCGGCAGGATGCCCGCCAGGAACATGCTGTGGATGGGCACCCGCGCAATGATGGCGTACATGATCAGGGGCACCGAAGGCGCCAGCAGCACGCCCAGGGCGCTGGCGCTGGTGACGAGGCTGATGCCCTTGCGCTCGGGAAAGCCGGCGTCCTTGAGCAACGGCAGCAGCAGGCCGCCGAGGGCCAGGATGGTGACCCCGCTGCCGCCGGTGAAGGCGGTGAAGAAGGAGCACAGCAGTGCCGCCGCAATCACCGTGCCGGTCGGGCCGCCGCCGAAGCTGGCGGTGAACAGGGTGCCCAGGCGCCCGGCAGCGCCACTACGGGCAAACACCAGCCCGGCCAGCGTAAACAGGGGCAGGGCGGGCAGGGAAGGGTTGACGGTGATCTGATAGTGGCTGAGGGGGACCGAGGCCAGGGGCTGGCCTTCCGCCCAGAACAGGGCCAGGGCCAGGCCGCCGAGGATGGCAAAAATGGGCGCCCCGGCCAGCAACGCGAACACGAGAAGCAGGGCAAAGGGGGCCAGGGGAAGGGTGCTGCCATCGAAATGCAGGGCGAAGGTGAAGCCCATGCCGGTCAGGGCCAGGCCCAACAGCAGGCCGGCCACGCGATGGGGCGCACAGCGGCTGCCCAGGCGCACACCGAGGATCACGAAGCCGGTAGGCATCAGGGCCTGCACGGCCCACACGGGGATGCCGTAGGCGAGTTCGCGTCCGCCCTCCATCTCGCTGGCCACGAAGGTCCAGCTGGCGGCGCCGAGCATGCCCGAGAGGATAGCCGCGCCAGCGTTGGCAAACACGCCTGCCGCCTGTTTCAGCCACGGGTTGCGTGCGTTGGCAAAGCCGCTGCCCAGGGTGCTCAGGTGGCCTCCCCGTTCCGCCAGCACCGCGCCGAACATGGCGACGGCCAGGCCCAGATGCTGGACCAGCATCGCCGCGTTGGCGATGCCCTTGCCGTGCAGGGGGCGCAGGGCAATCTCGATCAGCGGGATGAGCGTCATCAGGGCCAGCGCCGTGGAGGCGATGGCTTCGTCAATAGCCGGAAAGCGGCGCATGGCGGTGCTCAACGCTTGCCGGCCCGATAGGCCTTGAGCAGGGCAAAGACCTCATCGAAGGTTTCGGCCGGCACCATGTGGCCGCGGATGCGGGGATAGAGCTTGTCGGCCAGGGCCTGCCATTCCTGCATCTGCTCGGGCGTCGGGGTGTGTACCTGCAGGCCACGCTTCTTCATGGCGGTGACGGCCTCATCCACTTCCTGGCGGGCGCGGGTGCGCATCTGCAGGCCGGCCTTGGCACCGGCTTCGCGCAGGGCGTTCTGGGTGGCGGGGGGCATCTCGTCCCAGCTCTTCTTCGTGACCACCAGGGCACCGACGATGGGTGCCCAGTTGATGTCGAGCATATGGGGGGCAGTGTTGTAAACCTGGGTGGCCAGGGCGAAGTAGGGGGTGGCCGGTACGGCATTGATCATGCCGGTCTGGATGGAGGGCAGGATGTCGCTGGTCTCCAGGGGTACCGGGGTGTAGCCCAGGCTCTTCATGATCTCCTGCTGCTCGGTTTCGCCGGCCCAGGTGAAGAACTTCATCTTCTTGAAATCGTCCGGGCGCACGGCGGTCTCCTTCGAGAAGAAGCGTACCCAGCCCGCATCGCCCCAGGCCAGCACCACGAAGCCCTTGTCGAGGAATTTCTTTTCCATGGCCGGGCGCATCTTCTCCCGCACGTAGTCCACCTCGTCCCAGCTGCGGAAGAGCAGGGGCATGGACTGGAGGGCAGAGATGGTCGGCTCGATTTCGCGCAGCCCGACCACCGACAGCAGGGCACCCTGTAGCTGGCCGATGCGCATGCGGCGCGCCATGTCGGTCTCGCCCCCCTGACTGCCGTCCGGATAGATGACGTACTTGGCCCCTTCGCCCTGGGTGGCGCGCCAGGCTTCGCCCACTTCCATGAGCTGGCGGTGGTAAAGGGAATTCTTGGGAGCCAGGGTGCCGATGCGCAACTGGGGCGCGGCAAAGGCGGGGATGGCAAGGAGCAGTCCGAGGGCGAGGGCGGCAAGGCGGCCGGGCTTTGGCATGGAGAGGGTCCGGAAAGGGGGGGAGTCAGAAAAGGTCGTCGGCGGTATTGAGCAGCCACTCGGCGCGTTGGCGCATCACGGCATTGGAAAGGGTCAGGGGGCCGCCCGGTGTGTCGCGCACGGCCACGGCCTGCTGTAGCAGGGCCACAAAGGCAGCCTTGTCGCCTGCGGGCTGGGCAAGGCCCTCGGCCTTGGCCACGAAGGCCCCGGCGTTGTGCCCCGCCCCCAGGCGCAGGGCTTCATCGAAGTACACCTGGGCCTGCTGCCTGCTGCCACCCGGGCGGGCTGTCTCGAAACTGCCCATCAGGCTGGCCAGGGCGCCGTCGCCGTAAGCCGGATCGGAGGCCCAGGCGAGCTGGGCGAGGCGTATCGCCGTGGGCAGATCGGCGACGGTGTCGGGGTCGTCCTTGGAAAGCGAGATCAGCCCGCCCCAGGCAGCCGCAGCCCAGTAGGCAAGGGCCACCTGCCGGGGAGTCAGGGTTTGGGACGCGCCCTGGGTCTCCAGTTGCTGACGCAGGCCCGGGCGGCTTGCCTCCAGGGCGGCCAGGGCGTGGTCCCGGCCGCGTCGGTAGAGGGCTGCGGCCCGCGTGCGCAGGCGCGCCGCCGCCCGGGCGTCGGTGGCGTCCAGGCGGTCGGCCTCGAAGGCCACGAAGGCATAGGCGTACTGGGTGAAGCCGCCCGCTACGGCACTGGCCAGGGGCAGGTGGCCGGGCCGCTCCCGGAGCACAGACTCGGACAGTTTGAGGTAGAAGGGCGCGGCATCCCGTGCCAGATCGGGATCGTCCTCGGCGGACTGCCCCTGACTGGCCAGACTGTTGGCCAGCTCGTCCAGAACGAGCTGGCGGGGGGTGCATGCGCAAAGGCCCAGGGCCAGCACGGGTAGGAGCACGATGCGGGCAAGGACACGGGATGGTTGGAGACGGAGGGCAGGAAGAGCTTCGGGGGGTGCCATGGCAGAAGCAGGCCCCGCGGATGGGGCGTAGGGGGGACAGGATGGCGCGGAAGATAGCGGTTGAATGTTTCCGCGCGGTGACGGTGGCCCCGGTTTGGGGCTCAAGCTCGCGATGGCCGGGCCGTGAACCGTTATCGATACGCCAACTGACTGCTTAGGAATCCACCCCCTGCCATGAACTCACCAGAGAACCCTGTCGTATTCGGTACCGAAGACCTGCTGATCAGCCTGTGCAACTCGGTGAGCAAGGTTCTCACCGCTGCGTCCGGGAGTCAGATCCATTTTTCTGCCATGGTCCAGCGCATCACCAAGACCTGCCTCAAGCCGGATATTGGCTGCTTTGTGCTCTTTGACGGTGGTTTCTCGGGCCTCGTGATCATCAACTTCTCGTCTCTTGCCGCCATGGAACTCTACGAGCGCTACATGCTGAACATGGGCATGGCCAGGGAGGATCTGGCGAGCAGTCACACCACCGACGAGGTGGGTAACGTGATGGGTGAGCTGATGAATCAGATCGTCGGTGACTTTACCGGCAAGGTACGGCATGAGTTGCAGACCCACATCACCCAGAACCAGCCGAAGATGCTGGTGCTCAACAAGCAGGTCATGCTGAGTGTGGATACCCATCTGGATCAACCCGAGGCTCGCCGGGTGACCTTCTATACCGGTGGCGGCAACATCTTCTACCTGGAGCTGGCGGTGGATCGCACCGAGTTCATCAAGCTCTACGACTTCGATGCCCAGGAGGCCCAGGACCCCGACGCCCTCTTCGATCAGGCCGGGCGGGGGCAGGCCGAAGCCGCACCGCCCATGGCGTCGGCTACGGGGAACGATACCGACGACCTCCTCAATTCCCTGGGCATGTGATCGCCCTGCGCCCCGGGAGCGGGGCGTTCAGGGCTGGCGTGCCATGCGGCGCACGGCCGCGGCGGCATCCACCTCACCATCGCTGCTGAAGGCTTCCACGTTGTTCTCGATCCGCTCCGGGTCATAGAGATAATTCACCATGATGCCCAGGGACTGGTCGAAGCCCTTGGGCGAGGTGTCGGCCAGCCAGTTCAGCCTCTCCACCCGCGCCCCATTGCCCAGGTGGAAGCGGGCCACGGGGTCAACCGGTTTGCCGTCGCGGCGGGCGTTGAGCAGATAGTGGGCGGCCAGCCGCAGCAGCGGATCGCGCAGGGCCCGGGCAAGGGCCTTGTCGGCAGCCCAGCGACCATCGCCGGACAGGCGTGTCCATACACTCTCCACGTCGCCCTCAATGCCGGCGGTCACCAGCCGCTTGCGGTCGGCCTCGGTGAAGACACCGGCGGCGTCGGCCGGATTGCGCCGCACCCATGACATCAGGCCGGGAATCGGTGACAAGGTGGAGAAGGTCTTCAGTTTGGGGAAGTCCCGCTGGAGATCTTCCACCACCCGCTTGAGCAGGAAGTTGCCGAAGGACACCCCGCGCAGCCCGTCCTGGGTGGCGCTGATGGAATAGAAGATCGCCGTGGTGGCGCGGTTGGCGTCGGCCAGGGGAGCATTGATGTCGAGCAGCTTCTGCACATCGTCGGCCAGGGTGTCCACCAGGGCCACCTGCACAAAGATCAAAGGCTCAAGGGGCATGCGCGGGTGGAAGAAGGCGTAGCAGCGACGATCCGAGTCGAGGCGGTTCTTCAGGTCGTCCCAGGAGCGGATTTCGTGCACCGCCTCGTACTGGACGAGTTTTTCCAGCAGGGCCGCGGGGGATTGCCAGGTGATGCGCTGAAGTTCCAGGAAGCCGACATCGAACCAGGCCGTCAGGCGGTTCTCCAGTTCCCGGTCGAGGGGTTTGAGCAGGGGCTCGTCGGGCAGGTAGCGCAGCAGATCGGCGCGCAGATCCACCAGGAACTTGACCCCTTGGGGAATGGCATTGAACTGGGTCAGGATGCGCAGCCGGCGTGAGCGCATGGCGCCGCGCAGGCGGGCTTCCGCATCCCACTGGCCGGGGCTGCCCACGGCGGCCTGGTAGGCCTCGTGGGCCTTGGCCACCCGGGCCGGATCGGGTCCGAACTCCAGAGCAATCATCAGCAGGAAGCGCCGCCGGCCATTGTCGTTGAGGCGCAGGTAGGCCTCGGCAAGGCGTGCAGCACGCTGACGGGTGGATACTTCGCCACCGCGGCTCTCGGCACATTCCTGGAGCTGTTGGCGAAGGCGCGCGATATCCCTTTCGGACGCTTCCCGGGGGCGCTGGCCGGCGCTGACCAGTGCACGTACTTTGGACAGGCTGCGGGCAAGGAGGTCGGTGGCAGACATGGGGTTGACTCCTGTACGGGGCTCAAGCCTTGATCATAAAGATGCCCGAACCGATTGCAGAGGCCCCCGGCGTGAAAACGGTGCGGCGCGGCGTGATCCGCTCCGCGAACAGGGCAACATCCTGCCGCTTTGTGTTGGCGCCCATGGTGCGGGTCCGGGCCTGGAGAATCGATCATTCGCTGGGCAGAATGTTGTATCCACACAACATTGTGTCCCTCCTGGTGCTCAGAGGATGCCGTCCGGCTGCCTTTTAAGCTGTTGATAAAAATGCAGTTTTTTTCTTTTCTGCGTTCCATGAAAAGGTTGCGTTGTCACAACGGTGCAACGAACCTGCAACCTGCTCTCTGTAGGTTTCGGCCTGCCTGAATCGACTGCAACGTATTGCACCGTATGGATTCCCAATGCGGGCAGCGGTTCAAACAGGTGAAATTGGTCGGCCCCGCAGCAGCGGCGTGCGCCAGTCCTCAATCACAAGGAGTAACACATGCAAAAGAAACTGATCGCTCTGGCTGTTGCCGGCCTTGCTTCCACTGGCGCCCTTGCCCAGGCCAATGTGACCGTCTACGGCGTTGCCGACGCTTCCTTCGACGTGGTGCGCATCAGTGGTGATGCCAACAATGAGCTGGGCAACACCACCCGTGTTTCCACCAACTCCTCCCTGCTGGGCTTCAAGGGCGCCGAGAGCCTGGGCAACGGCCTGACCGCCGTGTTCCAGTACGAAAGCTCCGTGGGCTTTGACAACGCTGGCGCCCTCGGTGCCACCCGTGACAGCTACGTCGGCCTGGCCGGCGGTTTCGGTACCGTTGTGCTGGGTAACCTGACCGGCCCGACCCGCGCTCTGGGCGGTGCCGTCGATGTGAATGCCGGCGCCACCGGTATCGGTGCCAACACCGCCCTGATCGGCAAGCTTGGCAACAACCTGCTCGGCACCACCGATACCAGCGGCAACTACGCGGGTGGCAGCACCTGTGCCCGCAACTCCACCTGCGCGTCGATCTTCGACACCCGCTGGAAGAACGCCATTGCCTACGTGTCCCCGAGCTTCGGCGGCCTGAATGCCACCGTCGCCTACGTGGCCAACGAGAACAAGGCGCTGAATGGCCTGGCCGCTGCCAACACCACCGGCTACGACGTGGGTGTGAAGTACGCCAACGGCCCGGCCATGGCCGCCGTGACCTACAACGCCGTGTCCACCGGCAACGCCGCCGACCTGAAGATCAGCGATCTGCGCGTTGGTGGTAGCTACAACTTCGGTATGGCCTCCGTGCGTGCCCTGTTCGATCTGGCCCGTGCCGACAACTTCGGCGGCAACAAGGTGACCCAGGCCGTCTATGGCTTTGGCGCCACCTTCAACGTGACCCCGGCTTCCAAGCTGCTGGGTCAGGTGTATGTTGCCCGTGACCTGAAGGTCAACGGCTCCAGCTCCGACGACACCGGCGCCAAGCTGTTCGAGATCGGCGTCGAGCACAGCCTGTCCAAGCGCACCATGCTGAAGGCCACCTACGCCATGATCAACAACGACAAGGCTGCCGCCTACGACTTCGGTATCAACGCTGCCGGCATCCGCACCGGCGCCCTGCCGGGTGGTGCCAACGCCGTCGGCGGTACCGTTTCCGGCCTGTCCTTCGGTCTGCGTCACACCTTCTGATCCGGTTCCCTCCGGGTTTGAAATGGCGGGCACCTTCGGGTGCCCGTTTTCTTTGGGTGCTCCCAGGGCCGTCCGTACGTCAATGCCGGCGGATGGCGCGAAATGTGATCGGGTGAGGGTGGTCGGGCGTGGGCAGGCGTCGGGCTTGCGAAACGACAGTGCAACAGAAAGTTCACACGCTGCATTCCATTGTTCGATAATAATGGAATCATGAAAACATTAAACGCTGCCGAGTTGCTTGCCGCGCTTGGTCATGAGTCCCGCTTGAGCGTCTTCCGTCTGCTGGTGGAGGCCGGTCCCGACGGGGTTGTCGCCAGTATGATCGGGGAGAAGCTTGGCTTGCCCGCGCCGACCCTGTCGTTCCACCTCGCGCATCTGAGCCGGGTCGGATTGATTCGCGGGCAGAAAGAGAGCCGCTTCATCCGCTATTGCGCCGAGTACGCAACCATGGACGAGCTCATTGCTTTCCTCACCAGCAACTGCTGTCAAGGCAAAGCCTGCTTGCCAAAGACCGCAGCCTGCGACACCACCGCGAAGCGCCGCACGCTCGCGGAAGACACTTCTTCCACAAAGGAGCCATCGTGACTGATCGAACCCTGAACGTCCTCTTTCTTTGCACCGGCAACTCGGCTCGCAGCATTCTCGCGGAATCCATCCTAAATGCCGTGAGCAAGGGGCGTTTTACGGCGCATAGTGCGGGAAGTCATCCGGCTGGCAAGGTCAATCCATTCGTCCGGGAGTGGATCGAAAAGCAAGGCCTGCCAGCCGACGGGCTGCGCAGCAAGAGCTGGGACGAGTTTGCGGCACCGGGCGCTCCCAAGCTCGATTTCGTGATTACTGTCTGCGACAACGCTGCCGGTGAAGTGTGCCCGGTGTGGCCGGGGCAACCCATGACAGCCCACTGGGGCATTGAGGATCCGGTCGCCGTCGAGGGAGGCGAAGAAGCCGTGCGACACGCGGTGTCGATGGCCGCACTGATGTTGAATCGGCGTATCGCGCTGTTTACGAGTCTGCCGCTCGACAAGCTCGATGCCCTGTCCCTGCAGCATGAACTGAGTGCCATCGGAAAACTTGGCAACAAGGGTGAATGACCCTCCATCGCGAGAAAAGAACCATGTCCCGACTTAAGACTGTCCTGGTGCTATGCACCGGTAACTCCTGCCGTTCCCAGATGGGTGAGGCCATCCTCAATCACGATCTCGCCGGTCTCGTTCGGGCGATATCCGCCGGCACCGAGCCCCAGCCCAAGGTCGCCGACGGCGCCATCGAGGTGCTTCAGCTGGCGGGTCTGCCCACCGATGGCCTGCACCCAAAGACGGTCGAAGCCGTCATGGACCAGGAGATCGATCTGGTGGTCAGCGTCTGCGACAACGCGCGGGAAACCTGTCCTGTCTTTCCGCGCCCGGTGCCGCGCATCCACGTGGGCTTCCACGACCCCCACGGTGAGCCGCTCGAGAGCTTCATTGCGGTCCGGGACGACATCCGCGCCCGCCTGGTGCCGGCTGTTCGCAACGCGCTAGGCTTGTGAGGCAATTCCATGTCTTCCCAATGTGAAACAACCGCCAAGCGGGCTGCTGGCGCACCAATGAGTGTCTTCGAGCGCTACCTGACGGTATGGGTCTTCCTGTGTATCGTGGTGGGCATCGGCCTGGGCCAGTTCGCGCCCGGCGTGTTCCAGAGCATCGGCCGACTTGAGGTGGCTCAGGTCAATCTTCCGGTGGGGCTGCTAATCTGGGTGATGATCATCCCGATGCTGGTCAAGGTGGATTTCGGCGCGCTGCACACAATCAAGCAGCACGTCCGCGGTATCGGCGTGACCCTCTTTGTGAACTGGTTGGTGAAGCCCTTCTCGATGGCCTTCCTGGGCTGGCTTTTCATCCGCCACCTGTTTGCTCCCATGCTGCCGGCCGATCAACTGGACAGCTACGTGGCCGGGCTCATTCTGCTCGCGGCGGCACCGTGTACCGCAATGGTTTTCGTCTGGAGTAAGCTGACCGATGGCGACCCCTTGTTTACCCTGTCCCAGGTGGCCTTGAACGACACGATCATGGTCTTCGCCTTTGCTCCCCTGGTGGGCTTGCTCTTGGGTATATCCGCCATCACCGTGCCCTGGGATACCCTGCTCACATCGGTGGTGCTCTACATCGTGATTCCCGTGGCCCTTGCACAGGCATGGCGCAAGGTCTTGCTCGCCAGGGGGCAGGCGGTTTTTGATGCGACCATGGAGCGGATTGGTCCCTGGTCGATCTCGGCCCTGTTGGCCACGCTGGTGCTGCTCTTCGCATTCCAGGGCAAGGCCATCCTGGAGCAACCCTTGGTTATCGCACTCCTGGCGGTCCCCATCCTGATCCAGGTTTTCTTCAACTCGGCCCTCGCGTACTGGCTCAATCGTGCCGTGGGAGAGACGCACCGCGTGGCCTGTCCGTCGGCCCTGATTGGCGCGTCCAACTTCTTTGAGCTTGCCGTGGCGGCGGCAATCAGTCTTTTCGGTTTTGAATCAGGCGCAGCGCTGGCCACCGTGGTGGGTGTTCTCATAGAGGTGCCGGTGATGCTGCTGGTGGTGAAGGTCGTCAATGCGTCCAAGGGCTGGTACGAAGCCCGCTGAAACTTTTTGAAGGAACCAGCATGAAGAAGCTCGAGGTGTTCGATCCGGCCATGTGCTGTTCTACCGGCGTGTGCGGTGTGGACGTGGACCCCGTACTGGCCCAGTTTGCTGCCGATCTGAAGTGGGTGGAGGCGCATGGCGTGAGCGTGAGCCGCTACAACCTCGGCCAGGAGCCCCAAGCCTTTGCCGCGAACCCGTCCGTGGTCAAGGAAATGGAAGCCGGCATTGACCGGCTGCCCGTGGTCGTGGTGGACGGCCACATCGTGTCCACCGGCATGTATCCAACGCGCGAGCAACTGGTGCAGAAGCTGGGCATCGCACTCACGACCGAGGAGAAGCCGCGGGTCAGGATCAGCGCGGCGGGCGGCTGTTGCGACCCGAAGTCCGGTTGTTGCTGACTCGGGGAGACAGATCATGGCCCTGCCTCAGATAGAGACGCGATATCTGTTCTTTACCGGGAAGGGGGGTGTCGGCAAGACATCCCTGTCCTGTGCAACCGGTCTGGCGCTGGCAGAAGCTGGCAAACGGGTTCTGATCGTGAGCACCGACCCGGCCTCCAATCTGGATGAGGTGTTGGGTGTGCCCCTGGGGCGGGCACCGACCGCCGTACCCGACGCGCCCGGCTTGTGTGCGCTCAATATCGATCCCGAGGCGGCGGCCCATGCCTACCGTGAGCGGATGGTCGCACCGTATCGCGGCATTCTGCCCGCAGCCGCCATCCAAAGCATGGAAGAGCAATTCTCAGGCGCGTGTACGGTGGAGATTGCCGCGTTTGACGAGTTCTCCAAGCTGCTGGGCGACCCGACAGCGACGGCGGATTTCGATCACGTCATCTTCGACACGGCGCCTACCGGCCACACGCTGCGCCTGCTCACGCTGCCGTCTGCGTGGGGGGAGTTCATTTCCTCATCCACCGGCGGCGCATCCTGCCTTGGTCCCTTGGCGGGCCTCGAGAAGCAGAAGTCGCTGTACGCCGCAACAGTGGCGCGCCTGTCGAGCCCGGCGGAAACGACGGTGATCCTGGTCAGCCGGCCGGAGGCCGCCTCCCTGCGGGAAGCCGAACGCACGCGGGGCGAGCTGGCGGAGCTGGGCATCCACAATCAGATACTGGCCGTCAACGGGCTCTTTGCCGTGGCGCAGAGCGAGGATGCGATCGCCACTGCCATGTCGCGTCGTGCCGCCGAGGCCCTGGCGCAGATGCCGGTCGCGCTCGCCGGGCTGTCCCGCTGCACGATTCCCTTCCTGCCGAAGGGCACGGTGGGCCTGGATGCACTGCGTCTGATGGCGCATCCCGAGACTGCAGCGCCCCCTCCGTCGGAAGGCATGCCGTCCATACCCTTGCCGCCAGGGTTGGCCGGGTTGGTGGATGAGATGGCCTGCACCGGCCACGGTGTCGTGATGACCATGGGGAAAGGCGGTGTCGGCAAGACCGTGGTCGCCGCGGCGATTGCCGTGGCCCTCGCCGAGCGTGGTGGCAAGGTTGTGCTATCCACTACCGATCCGGCTGCCCATGTGGCCGCGACGCTGGATGGTGCCATCCCGGGCCTTTCCGTTACCCGCATCGATCCCCGCCGGGAGGTGGCGGACTACACGGCGGAAGTCCTCGCCAAGGCAGGCAAGAGCCTTGATTCGGGCGCTCTGGCAATGCTGGAGGAAGACCTGCGGTCCCCCTGCACCGAGGAGATAGCGGTGTTTCGTGCGTTTGCCCGCACAGTGGATGAAGGCAAGGATGGCTTCGTTGTTCTGGATACCGCGCCAACGGGTCATACCATCCTGCTGCTTGATGCGGCCGAGGCCTACCATCGGGAAGTCATGCGTACCCAGGGTGACATGCCGGAGTCGGTTCGTCAGTTACTGCCACGGTTGCGCGATCCCGCATATACCCATGTCCTGATTGTGACGCTGCCCGAAGCCACGCCCGTGCATGAGGCGGAGCGTCTGCAGGGTGATCTGGCCCGGGCGGGTATCAAACCCTACGCCTGGGTCATCAACCAAGCCCTGCTCGCAAGTGGTACGACCGACCCCCTGCTGAGTCAGCGTGGGCGCTATGAGGTGCCGTTCATACGGCGGGTGGACGACGAGCTGGCAGGCCGCTGTGCACTGATTCCGTGGCTGGCCGAGGCGCCGGTGGGCAAGGCGGGATTGGCGCAGTTGATTCGCTGAGTGTCTTCCCCGAAGCTCAAGACCGCAGTTTGACCTGTCGCCCGACGGTCGCTGCGGTCTCCTCTGGCCGGGTCTGGATTCCCGATCATGGGGGCGGTCGTTGGCGGTGAGGGGCTGCCGTTGAACGGCGCGTTCCCTCACTTTGTTGCCGCGATAGGAGGGTGGTCAATTAGCTTCATGGCATGCTCCTCCAGGGGTAAGATCCGCGCGTCAGCGAGTTTCGGCACAAACCATGGAGGACAGCATGAGCACGGAAACCGTATATCGCTTTTTTGTACGAGAGAAGGCTGAGGACGCACAACAAGCATCCTTGCGCCGTGTGTTTCTGACCCGGGGCTACCTGAGCGAGGCGCAGGCCGCCGAGCGATACGAGGTCGTCGAGCGGGTCGAGCACACCGCCCGCAGGCGGGTGCTGGACGCCGCCGACGTGATTGCCTGGACGCGCTGATCCGGTTTCGCAGGAGCCAGCCTTTCATTTCCGCCAGGGCGCCAGCCCTGTGCGCCGAGTGGCCCCGATCGGGGCCTCTGTCGTTTTTCAGTCAAGCACGCGCGCATCCCTTTTCCACGGCCGGCCCATGTTCAATCGCAGGCTTGACCCGAAAGGCGCGATGAACCAAAAAAAGCCCCCCACGCAAGGTGGAGGGCTGAAGGGATGGCTGAGGATGAAACGTGGGACTGACTGAAACTCAGACGGCGATTTCGCCGCCGTTGCTGCGGGTGATGACCACAGTGGCCGAGCGCGGGCGCTTGGTGGAGGTGGCGTCTGTCTGGCTGGCGGGCCAGGCGCTGGTGGGGGAAGTCAGGCTGCCTTCTTCACCCGGGTGCTGGACGTTGATGAACAGCGTCTTGCGGTCGGGCGTCATGGCGATGCCGGTGACTTCGCAGTCCTTCGGGCCGACCAGGAAGCGGCGCACGGTGGCTTCGGTGGCGTTGGCACCCTTGATGGTCGGCGTGCCGCCGGCGGCGGTGGCGGCGGAGCCGTCGCCCACCTTGCCGGGGACAGCGGCCAGCATCATGCAGTTGGTGACGTCGGTGTAGGCGCCATCATCGGTCTGGATCCACAGCATGCCGTTCTGATCGAACCACAGGCCGTCCGGGCTGGAGAAGTCGTTCACCGCGGTGAGGCCGGAGAGGTTCACGTTGGCTGCAGCAGTTGCTTCGGCGCCGAACAGGTAGATATCCCAGGCGAAGGTGGTGGCAGCGGGGTCGCCACCGGCTTCACGCCAGCGGATGATGTGGCCGTTGGGGTTGCCCTTCTGGGAGGTGGTGCCGTTCTTGATGTCCTCGTAGTAGCGCGGATTGGCGGTGTCCGGCTTGAGCTGGCTGCCGGTGGGGGTGGCGGTGGGGGAGACCCGATTGCTATTGTTGGTGAGGGTCATGTAGACCTCACCATTCATCGGATTCACTGCACCCCATTCCGGGCGGTCCATCTTGGTGGCGCCGATCACATCACCGGCAAGGCGGGCGTGGACGAGCACGTCGGCCTGGTCGGCGAAGGGATAGGTGGTGTTGCTGGCGGTCAGGCCGTTCTTGCCATGGGTGAGTTCAACCCAGGTGCCGGAGCCGTCACTGTTGAACTTGGCCACGTAGAGCGTGCCCTCGCTCATGTACTTGGCGCCGGCGGTGTGGCCCTTGCCCACGTCGGCCGCGTCCCACAGGGCCTTGGACACGAACTTGTAGATGTACTCGTTACGGGAGTCATCACCCATGTAGAACACAACGGGCTTGCCCGCCACGGCCTTGCAGGGCCAGCAGCCTTCGTGGGCAAAGCGGCCCAGGGCGGTGTACTTCACCGGGGTCGAGTTGGCGGTGAAGGGGTCGATTTCGACGATCCAGCCAAAGGTGTTGAAGGTGTTGCGATAGTCCTCGGCGGCGCTGGCGCCGGTGACGGAGGCGCTCCAGCGCACGAAGAGGTCATCGCTGCCGGCCGTATCCCAGAGGTAGGGGCTCTTGCGACCATCCGTCATGCCGTAGCGATTCAGGCCGGTGATCTCCTTGGCGCTGCGCTTGGCGTTGTCGCCGGTGGCGCGGCCGATCACGTTGGTGAAGTTCTCTTCGCAGGTCAGGTAGGTGCCCCAGGGGGTGTAGCCATTGCCGCAGTTGTTGTTGGTGCCGCGGGTGGTGGTGCCGTCCGGCGAGTACTTGGTCTGCAGCAGGGCATTGCCACGGGCCGGGCCGCTGAAGGCCATCGGCGTGGCGGAGGTGACGCGGCGGTTGAAGGCCGAACCACGCACGAGGGTCATGGCGTTGCCGGAGCTATTGCGCTTGATCTCACTGATGCTGACGCCGTGGGCGTAGATTTCCTTCTCCACCTCGGAGGCCACGCGGGCACTGCCGGCAGTGCGGCCGTTGGGGTGCAGGCCATTGGGGCCGACCACGTACTCGTGATTCACGCACAGCAGCCCGCGATCAGCGCGGGATGCACTGTAGGCGCCGGCATCGGAGAGACCGAAGTAATGCATGCCGTCGTGGCCATCACCGACGCGACGATTGTAGGACTCGGCGCTTTCGTTGCCATTGTTGGCCCAGGCTGCGTCGGTGAGGGAGAGGGGGTCGCCGAGGGCATGAAGAATGCTCACCTCGTAGCCGGCGGGCACGGTGACCACGTCGTTCTTGTTCTTGGCGACGGCGTCGAAACTGAGCGCCAGGGCGTCATCCTTGTCACTACCGCTGCCGCCGCAAGCGCTCAGGCCGAGGCTGCTGAAAAGGGCTGTGGTGGACGCGGCGATGCCCCCTTTGAGGACACCGCGGCGGCTGAGGCGGGCGTCAATGATGTCCTGAATATGGGTATTGGCCGACGGGTTGGTGCTTTCACCATCGTTGAGTGGGGAAATGGCGGGGGTCTGGCCGGGACGCAATGACATGAAGGTCTCCTGATTGAAGGGCTGGCGAGACCGTAATGTTGTGCAAGGCATGTGAAGGGATGATGACAGTGCGTCGTCCGCGCCACAGATATCCGGGCGCCGTGCCGCAAGGGCAGCGAGAAAATGGATGCTGCAGTGCACAGATTCTTGGCGTTCGAAGATGACTTGTCACAGTATCGTCACATTGAAAGGCTAGTCTCCGGTGCTGTGATGAAAGCGGCAAATCGCCCAGCGACGGCGCTGTAATCCGCTTTTGTCCTTACCCCAAGTTCCAGGAGAATTTCATGCTGAAAGCCGTTTCCCGCTCCCTTATTGCTACCGCCGGTGTCGTTATGGCGACGTCCGCCCTGGCTTCCGACATCACCGGTGCGGGTGCTTCCTTTCCTGCTCCGATCTATTCCAAGTGGGCTGATGCCTACCACAAGGCCACGGGCAGCAAGGTGAATTACCAGTCCATCGGTTCGAGCGGCGGCATCAAGCAGATCAACGCCAAGACGGTGGATTTCGGCGCCTCCGACATGCCCCTGACCCCCGAGCAGCTTGAGAAGGACGGTCTGCAGCAGTTCCCGACCGTGATCGGCGGTGTTGTGCCCGTTGTGAACGTTCCTGGCGTGAAGCCGGGTGAGCTGAAGCTCACGGGTGAGATTCTTGCCAATATCTACTTGGGCAAGATCAACAAGTGGAACGATCCCGCCCTGGTTGCCCTCAACCCCGGCCTGAACCTGCCTGCTTCCGACATCGGCGTCGTGCGCCGCGCGGATGGCTCCGGTACCACCTTCATCTTCACCAACTACCTCTCCAAGGTCAGTGCCGAGTGGAAGGAGAAGGTCAAGGAAGGTTCCGCCGTGCAGTGGCCCCTGGGTCTGGGTGGCAAGGGCAACGAAGGTGTGTCCGCCTTCGTCCAGAAGCTGCCGGGCGCCATCGGCTATGTGGAGTACGCTTACGCCAAGCAGAACAAGCTGACCTTCGCGTCGATGAAGAACAAGGATGGCAACTTCGTGCTGCCCGATGACGAGAACTTCAAGGCCGCTGCCGCTGGTGCTGACTGGAGCAAGAGCGCCTTCTACGAAATCCTGACCGACAAGCCGGGCAAGAGCAGCTGGCCCATCACCGGTGCCACCTTCGTGCTGATGCACAAGGTGCAGGACAAGCCGGCTCAGGCTGCCGAGGCGCTGCAGTTCTTCGACTGGGCTTACAAGAATGGCTCCAAGCTCGCTTCTGATCTGGACTACGTTCCGATGCCCGATGTCACCGTCAAGCTGATCCGTGCTTCTTGGGCTGGCATGAAGGACGCGTCCGGCAAGGCGGTCTACACCGCCAAGTAATTCTCGCGACGCGTCGCGTCAGGAAGCTGGGGCCGACAGAGGTGACTCGTCGGCCTCACCCATGAACAAACGGATCGAATTTCATGAACACTGAGGCCATTGACATGAACAGTCGGCAGGCTGATACCGCGCCGCCGATACGCAAGCCGGTGAGTCAGGTGGGGGCGAAGGTCTTCGGCGGCATCTCCATGCTGTTTGCCGTGCTCGCACTGATGCTGCTCGCGGGCATCATCTTGGCGCTGACGGTGGAGTCCTGGCCCAGCATCAAGGCCTTTGGGCCGGGCTTCATATTTTCGTCGGAATGGAATCCGCCTGCTGAACGATTCGGTGCGCTGATCCCGATCTACGGCACCATCGTGTCGTCCATCATCGCCCTGGTGATTGCGGTTCCGGTCAGCTTCGGGATTGCCCTGTTCCTTACCGAGCTTTCCCCCTTGTGGTTGCGCCGTCCGCTCGGCACGGCCGTGGAGTTGCTCGCTGCCGTGCCTTCGATCGTGTTCGGCATGTGGGGTCTGCTGGTGTTTGCGCCGATTTTCGGTGAGTACATCCAGCCCGCACTGGCGGCGACCCTCGGTCAGCTTCCCTTCATCGGCGTGCTCTTCTCTGGCCCCACGATGGGCATTGGCCTGCTGTGTGCCGGGATCATCCTCGCCGTGATGATCATCCCTTACATTGCGTCGGTGATGCGCGATGTGTTTGAAGTCACTCCGGCCATGCTGAAGGAGTCCGGCTACGGCCTGGGCTGCACGACCTGGGAAGTGATGTGGCGCATCGTCCTGCCCTACACCAAGAATGGTGTGGTGGGCGGCATCATGCTGGGTCTTGGCCGTGCGCTGGGTGAAACCATGGCTGTCACCTTCGTCATCGGCAACACCAACTTTCTTTCGACGGCCTCGCTGTTTGCTCCTGGCAACAGCATCACCTCGGCACTCGCCAACGAATTCGCCGAAGCTGAGCGCGGGCTGCACACCTCAGCGCTGATGGAGCTCGGCCTGATCCTCTTCGTCATCACCCTGATTGTGCTGATCCTGTCGAAGCTGCTGCTGCTCCGCCTGTCCGCCAACGAAGGACGCTAATTCCATGGAACTCCTTGCCCGTCGAAAACTAACCAATCAGGTCGCCCTGACCCTGTCCCTGGCGGCCATGGCCTTCGGACTCTTCTGGCTTGCCTGGATCCTGGTGACTGTGCTCCAGTTGGGGATTGATGGCCTGTCCCTGTCGCTCTTTACGGAAATGACCCCGCCGCCCGGGGCTGAAAATGGTGGCCTGCTCAATGCCATCGTCGGCAGCCTGATCCTGGTGGGTCTCGGTACGGCGGTGGGTACGCCCATCGGCATCATGGCCGGCATCTACCTGGCCGAGTACGGTCGCTATACCTGGTTGGGTCGGGTGACCCGTTTCGTCAATGACCTTCTGTTGTCGGCTCCCTCCATCGTCATCGGCTTGTTTGTCTATGCGGTCGTGGTCGCGACCACGGGCAAGTTCTCGGGGTGGTCGGGCGTCATTGCCCTGGCACTGCTGGTGCTGCCCATCGTGATCCGGACCACCGAGAACATGCTGATGCTGGTTCCCGGGCCCCTGCGGGAGGCGGCCTTTGCCCTGGGCGCGCCCAAGCACATCGTGATTTACAAGGTCACGCTGCGTGCGGCCCGAAGCGGTGTCGTGACCGGCGTACTCCTGGCCGTCGCACGGATCGCCGGTGAAACCGCGCCGCTGCTCTTCACCGCGCTGTCCAACCAGTTCTGGAGCGTTGATCTCAACGAGCCGATGGCCAATCTTCCGGTCACGATCTTCAAGTTCGCGATGAGCCCCTTCGAGGACTGGCAGCGTCTGGCCTGGGCTGGTGTTCTGCTGATCACTCTGGGTGTCCTCGGACTCAACGTCATTGCCCGCGTGCTTTTCCGCGCTGAAAAACTCCATTAAAAGAGCATCCTCATGCAAACAGCCACTCAAACCCATCAAGGTGTCATCACGGGTCCGGCGCAACTCGCCTTCCGGAATTTCAACTTTTACTATGGCGAGTTCCTGGCGCTGAAGAACATCAACTTCGAGATGGAGAAGCAGAAGGTGACGGCCTTCATCGGGCCGTCCGGCTGCGGGAAGTCCACGCTGCTGCGTACCATCAACCGGATGTACGATCTTTATCCGAATCAGCGCGCCGAGGGTGAGATCCTCCTGAACAATCAGAATCTGCTTGATCCCAAGGTGGATGTGACAAGCCTTCGGGCGCGGGTCGGTATGGTGTTTCAGAAGCCCACGCCGTTTCCGATGTCCATTTTTGACAACATCGCCTTCGGTGTCGGACTCCACGAGAAGTTGAGTCGCGCCGACATGGAAGAGCGGGTTCACTGGGCCCTGGTGAAGGCCGCCCTTTGGCCGGAGGTCAAGGACAAGCTCAACCAGAGCGGGATGAGTCTCTCGGGTGGTCAGCAGCAGCGTCTGTGCATTGCCCGCGGCATTGCGGTCAAGCCGGAAGTGGTCCTGCTGGACGAGCCGACGTCTGCGCTTGATCCGATCTCCACGTCGCGTATCGAGGAGCTGGTGATCGAACTGAAGAACGATTTCACCATCGTGATCGTGACTCACAACATGCAACAGGCCGCCCGGATCTCGGATTACACCGCCTACATGTACCTTGGCGAGTTGATCGAGTATGGCGTGACTGACGAGCTGTTCCTGCGTCCCAAGAAGAAAGAAACCGAAGACTACATCACCGGCCGTTTCGGCTGACACCCGACATCCGGAAGCCGC
>WBZV01000204.1_pt1 | contig 40845 bp, 27 predicted proteins | sample 5204221 | NCBI WGS metagenome assembly WBZV01 (sample SAMN12344360, study PRJNA552823) | activated sludge metagenome | biome: Activated sludge suspended growth; feature: Nitrification reactor; material: Wastewater; isolation source: activated sludge from nitrification reactor of wastewater...
CGCATGCACTATCATCCCCCCCCTCACACACCCCGCCGTCGCAACCCAGCGCCAGCCATGGCCCCTCGGAGGGATCAGCGTGGGCACCCAGACCAACCCAAGGCCATCGGCCACCGTGCCGCTCATCACCCTCGCCGCCGCCACCCTCATCACCGCCGCTACCCTCCTCCCCCTCACCCGCGCGCCCGCCGCCGCCCCTTCTTCCCCCGCCCGCACCCAAGCCCTCCCCCTCGACCCCCGCCAGCTCCTCCTCCCCGGCACCCAGCCCCGCAACCTGCAGCACCCCCTCGTCGGCCCCGCCGACTGCCGCGGCTGCCATGCAGGCCAGCGCGCCCTCACCGGGCAGCCCGAGGAGACCGAGGTCCAGGTGGGCTGGATGGGCAGCCTGATGGCCCACAGCGGCCGGGACCCCGTCTTCGAGGCGGCATTGGACATTGCCAACGCCGATGCCCCCGGCAGCGGCGAGTACTGCCTGCGCTGCCACATGCCCGAGGGCTGGCTGGCCGGTCGCTCGCGCCTAGCCGACGGATCCGCCATGACCGCCGCCGACCGCGAGGGCGTCCACTGCTCCGTCTGCCATCGCCTGGTCGATCCCCTGGGCGAAGGCGAGGGCCCAGAGGAGGACGCTGGCATCCGCGCCGCCCTCACCCAGACCGTCCGCACCGTGGGCTCCGCCCGCTTCGTCTTCGATCCCCTGGACCGCCGCCGCGGCCCGCGGGATCTGGGCGCCGAGGGCATCGTGACCGCCAACCCCCACCTGACCGCCGAGGGGACCGTTGCCTCGCCCTTCCACCGCCGCGCCGAACTCTGCGGCACCTGCCACGACATCGACAACCCCCTCTACGCCTGGGATGCATCCACCGGCGCCTACCGCCCGCGGGCCGCGGCCGGCCCCCCCGGCGCCGACGAGCGCCTCTTCCCCATCGAGCGCACCTACTCCGAGTGGCGGGCCTCCGCCTTCGCCCAGGAAGGGGGCGTGCCGGACTCGCCCTTCGCCGCCGAGGGCCAGTCCGTGAGCAGCTGCCAGGACTGTCACATGGCCCGCGTCCGCGGGGCCGCCGGCAGCTACTTCGGCGAGGCGCCCCTGCGCGACGACCTGGCCATGCATGACCTCACCGGCGCCAGCACCTGGGTGCAGAAGGCCATCCTGGCCCATCCCACCTACGGCCCGCCCCTCCGCGCCGACCCGCTCATCGCCCGGGCCATGGTCTCCGGCACCCTCAGGGCCGCCGCCATGCTGCGCCGCGCCGCGCGCCTGGACCTGCGCCGCGACGGGGCCGCGGGGCTCGCCGTCACCGTCGTCAACCAGTCCGGCCACAAGCTGCCCACCGGCTACGTGGAAGGCCGGCGGATGTGGCTGGAGGTGGAGGGCTTCGACGCCGCCGGCCGCCGCGTCTTCCATTCCGGGCGCTACGACGCGGTCACCGCCCGCCTCGAGCAGGATCCCGCTGTCGACCCCCAGCTCCACCGCTGGGAAGCCCACCAGGACCTCACCGCCGAGGCCGCGGCCGCTAGCGGCGTGGCCGCCGGATCAGGCTTCCACTTCGCCCTCAACAACCAGATCGTCCAGGACCACCGCATCCCCCCGCGCGGCTACGCCTTCGCCGCCTTCGACGCCGCCGGCGCCGCCCCGCACACCGATGGCCGCCCCGACCCCACCCGCTACCGCGACGGCCAGCACTGGGACCCGGCCGCCTACCGCCTGCCGCCGGGCGTGGTCAGCGGCACCGTCCGCCTCTGGCACCAGCCCGCCACGGCAGAGTACATCGCCTTCCTGCGCGACGCCGGCCCCTTCCGCGGCCGGCCCGACAGCCGTGGAGACCTGCTCTACCGCCTCTGGGAGGAGACGGGGAAGGCCGCGCCGGTGGAGATGGCGCGGGTGGACTTCGGCGGCTGGCGGGTGTGGCTGCCGAGGGTGGGGCGGTAGGGGGGGCGTCGCCCCTACCTGCTGCGGCGCGAGGCGCCGCAGCGGTCCTCCCCCGGGACGGGGGAAGACATGCAAGAGAGGCGGACTGTCATGCGGAAGGCTAAGCAGCCTTGTCGAACGTGGCACAGGATGGAGTGGCGCAGAGACGGTTCACTTGCCCACCAGGATACTGTGCATCGTTCCACGGTTCTGCTTAGGGATCCTCTACCGATCCACCTTCATCGTCGAGGCTGCGAAGCCTCGCTCCCCCGCCGGCTTCCGTCAGCACCCTCCCGCATGCAGGTTCATCCGGATTGTGCGTCTTCCCCCTCCCAGGGGGAGGACCGCCGCGGCGCTCTGCGCCGCGGCAGGTAGGGGCCGGCCCCCCAGCTATGGCGCCCCCTCCCCCTCCTCCACCCCTTCCATCTCCCGCAAGGCCTCGCTCAGCCGCGCCATGGCCGCGCCGAAGCCCTGCCAGTCGCCCGCTTCCAATGCCCGGCCGGCCTCCGCCTCGGCGGCGCGGGCGGCGCGGATCAGGCCGGGGAGGTCGGTGGGCAGGGGGGCGCCGGCGGGGGCGTCTTCAGCGGCATCGGCATCGGCATCGGTCGGGGTCTCCGATGCGCCGGTCGCGGGCGCGCCCGCGGGGGCCTCCGCCTCGTCCTCGGCCGCCACCACCGGCGGCATGCCGTCCGCCAGGAGGGCCGCCAGGGCCTCGTCGAAGCGCTCGCGCATGACCACGCGCTCGCCGTCGGCCACGATCACCCGCTTGAGTTCCGGCAGGGCGTTGGACTCCGCCTGCAGGTAGAGCGGTTCCACGTAGAGGAAGCTCTCGCCGACGGGCAGGGCCAAGAGGTTGCCGCGGATGGTGCGCGAGCCGGCCTGGCTCCAGAGGGTGAGCTGGGCCGAGATGTCGGTGTTGTTGTCGATGCGCGCCTCCACCTGCTCCGGCCCGTCCACCTGCTGGCCCTTGCCGAAGTCGTAGACCACCAGCTCGCCGTAGTGACCGGGGTCCGAGCGGGCGGCCAGCCAGGCGTTCATGTTCTTCTTGCCGGCCGGGGTGAAGGGGCGCATCAGGACGAACTCGGGGTCCTTCTCGCCGCGCAGGGTGAGGGTGACGTAGTAGGGATCCATGGCCACGCTGCTGCCCTGGGCCCGGGTCTCCTGGGGGGCGGTCCACAGGTCCTCGCCGTTGTAGAAGACCTCGGGCCGCGTCAGGTGGTAGCGCTCCAGCATCTGGGCCTGGGCCCGGAAGAGGGCCTCCGGGTAGCGCCAATGGGGCTTCAGGCCCTCCGGCATCTCGGCGGCCGGCCGGAGCAGCTCCGGGAAGATGCCCTGCCAGGCCCGGGCGATGGGGTCGGTCTCGTCGATCAGGTAGAAGGTGGGCCGGCCATCGTAGGCGTCCAAGGCGATCTTGACGCTGTTGCGCAGGTGGTTGACCCGCTGTCCGCCGGCCTCCTCGGGCAGGCGCAGGGCCTGGGCATAGGGGCGGCGGTCGGTGGCGGTGTAGGCGTCGATCATCCAGACCAGGCGGCCCTCCTCGGTCAGGACGATGTAGGGGTCGGGGTCGATGATCAGGAAGGGGGCCAGCTTGGCCAGCCGCTCATGCACCTCGCGATGCAGGAGCAGGCGGCTCTGGGGCAGGAGGTCCTGCGAGAGCAGCAGCTCCAGGTCGCCCAGGTGCAGGGCGAAGGCCAGGCGCCGGCCCCAGCCGCCGATGGGCAGGCCGTCCGCACCCGCGTAGACGGTGCGCGCGTTCTCCTCGCCCTTGGGGTAGTCGAACTCCTGGGCCCGGCTGGCGACGATGGCGTAGCCTTCGTGCCCCTCGCCCTCGCCGAAGTAGATGCGCGGCTCCTTCAGCTCGCGGCCCAGCTCCGGCTTGACGACGGGCGGCAGGTCCCGCACCCAGAGCTCCGGCTGGCCGCGCCGGTCGACGGCGTCCACCGGGGCCAGGGCCAGGCCGAAGCCGTGGGTGTACTCCAGGTGGCGGCTGATCCAGGTGGGGTTGCGCAGGCCGGCCGGGCGCAGCTCGCGCGCGGCCAGCTCCACCTGCCGCGGGCCCTGGGGCCCGGGGTAGCGGTCGATGTCCACGTCCGGGAACTGGTAGTAGGGCCGGATGGCCTGCATCTGATCCAGGTAGTCCAGGAAGACCCGCCAGTCCCACAGCCGGATGTTGCCCAGGCTGGCCTGGTCGGCGCGGACGGCCGCCTCCTCCACCCGCGTGCCGGGCTGGTAGCTGACCCGCTGGACCTGGTCCAGGCCCCAGGCGGCCCGCGTGCCCTGGATGGCGCGCTCGAGGTAGGGCCGCTCGACGCTCAGCTCGTTGGGTACCACCCGGTAGGCCTGCACCAGGGCGGGCAGGAGACCCACACCGACGATCCGCATGCCCAGCACCACGGCGGCGGCCACCAGGGGCAGGCGGCGGGGCCCTCCGAAGGCGCCGACCAATGCCAGGGCCGCCACGGCCAGCCAGCCGATGACCAGGCCCCCCAGCACGGGCAGGCGCCAGACGATGTCGGTGTAACCCGGCCCGGCGACGATGCCCTCCCCCTGCCCGCTGACCAGCTCGAAGCGGCCGAGGTAGGCCGACCATGCCAGGCAGAGGGCGAAGGCGGCGCCGAGCAGGTAGACATGGCGCCGCCGGCCGCCGTCCAGGGCCGGGCGCTTGCCCTGCGGCCCCAGGCTGACCCGCCACTGCCCCCGGCGCCCGCCGCGCTGCAGCACCAGGCCGCCGCCGCTGAGCTGCCGCAGGCCCTGCAGCAGCAGGACTCCGACCAGGGCGATCAACACCCAACCCTGCACGAGGCCTTGGCCGAGGCGCCAGACGGGCAGCTGGAAGACGTAGGCGCCGAGGTCGCGACCGAGCACAGGATCCTGCTGCGCGAAGCCCACGGCCTGGCGGCTGAGCAGGATGGCCTGCCAGGCGGCGGCGGCGCGGACGGCGCCGGGCAGGGCGGCCAAGGCGGCCATCATGAGGAGCCACGCCCGCGCCGGGGCCCCATCCCGAGCGCCCCAGGGCAGCCAGTTGAGGGCCAGCCATCCCAGCCCCACCAGGCCCACGGCGCCGAAGACGGCCCAGGGCATGAGCAGGCTCAGCCGGAAGACCGCCGACTGTCCCAGGCTGGCGAACCACCAGGCATCCACCACCAGCCCGACGACGGTACGGGTCAGGCCCAGCAGGACGAAGGCCCCGAGGATCAGGAGCCACAGGCGGATGGGCAGGCGCCGCCGCGGCCGGCCGGTCTGCTGGGGCGTGGGCAGGTCGAAGAGCTGCTCGAAGCGGATGGACATGGGGGCTTGCTCCAGGGGCACAGTGGTAGGGGAACGCCAGAGCTTACGCGGACTGCTTCAACTCGACGGTGAAGTGGAGACCGGCACGGTCGACCGCCTCCTGCAAGGTGAGCCGCAGAAACTGCTCCGCCGCGTAGCCAAGGACCGCTGCAAAGCGCGCGGCGCGCTCAGGACTCATGAGCTTGCGCCCCTTCTCGATGTCGCAGAGGTGCGACTTGGAAATGCCCAGCCTGGCGGCGAACTCGGCCTGGGTCTGCCCCTCGCCTTGTCGGATGGCTTCCATCAGAGCGCCGATCGTCAACGGCGTGCCAAGCAGTCCCTCGATGAACGGCAAGGCATCCACCGCCCCGTCTGCAGGGTGGCCGCGGAACTCCGAAATCATGTTTCGTCACCTCTTCGATCCGTAGTTGATCACAGCCTTGATTGTACACCTATTGGGTGAACGATGCCAGGGTCCCCTCAGTCCACCAACCCCGTCCTGTCGCGCAGGCACATCATCGTCGCCTGCATGAGCGCGATGCGCTTCCAGGCCCCGCCGTCCCAGGCCTCGGCCTCGCCGCGGCAGATGACGAGGGTGCGGCCGGCCTGCTCCACCGTGCCGGTGGCCCGGAAGCGCTCGCCGGCCGCGGGCCGGATCAGGTTGACTTTGAACTCGACGCTGAGCACGCCGGTGCCCTCATCCATGACCGAGAGCGCCGCATAGCCGCAAGCCGAATCCACCACCGAGGCAATGGCCCCGGCATGGACGAAGCCGTGCTGCTGCGTCAACGCCTCCTGGCGCGCCATCTCGATCACCACCCTTCCCGGCTCCACTTCCACGAGGCTGGCGCCAAGGGTGGCCATGAAGGCCTGCCTGGCGAAGGAGGCGTGGATGCGGGCGGCGCGGCCCCTACCTGCCGCTTCGCGGCTGTCCTCCCCCGGGGCGGGGGAAGACGGTAGCTTGGGTGGGGCGGTCATGCGGGAGGGGAAGGCGTGGGTGGAAGGGAAGTCGCGGCGGCTGTGATGGCTTGCAGGACGTGGGGAAGCTGTTTCATGACGACCTCGTTGCTGAAGCGGAGGACGGTGATACCATGCTCCTGCAGCTTGCGGTCGCGTTCGCGGTCCCGGTGGTTCTGGTCCACGGTGTCGTGGATCGGACCGTCCAACTCTACGGCAAGTTGCCTTCTGGCGCAGTAGAAGTCGAGGATGAACTGGCCCATGGGATGCTGGCGACGAAAGTGCAGCCCATCCAGGCGGCCCAGGCGTAGGGCTTGCCAGAGGCGCGCTTCCGCCGCAGTAGGTTCGTCGCGCATGCGCTTGGCCGCCCAGGCCACCACCGGCCGGGCCTTCCACCGACCCCTGCGTCGCCCATCGCCCACTTCCTCTCCTGCGTCAGACATGGACCTCACCTTCCGGCCCCTCTCAGCCTCCCGCATGACCGCTCTACCCACGCTACCGTCTTCCCCCGCCCCGGGGGAGGACAGCCGCGAAGCGGCAGGTAGGGGCCCCGCCCGCCGAGAGCCCTCGTCTTCCCCCGCCCCGGGGGAGGACAGCCGCGAAGCGGCAGGTAGGGGCCTCGCCAACCGCCCTCCGCCAAGGCAGGTAAGGGCTCCCCCCTACCTCAATACGCCTTCGCCATCACCACCCGACCCACGCTCGGCTCCCCCGTCATCACGCAGCGGCCCGGCGTGGCGTCGTGGCCGAACTCGCCCTCCAGGGGGATGCAGCGGATGGTGACCTTCAGGTCTTCCTTGAGCTGGGCCTCCACCTCCGCCGAGCCGTTCCAGTGGCAGAGGGCGAAGCCGCCGTGGATCTCCGGCTTGTCGGCGCTCTGCGGCGTGAACCAGGCGTAGAGGTCTTCCTTGCTGTCGATGACCCGGGTCTGCTCGGCGCGGAAGGCCTTGGCCCGGGCCAGCAATTGGTCCTGGATGGCCTGCAGGCGGACGATCACCGAGCCCACGAACTCCGCGCGGCTCAGGTTCTCCTTCTCGCCCGTGTCGCGCAGGGCCACCACCACCGCTCCCGCCGCCACGTCGCGCGGGCCCACCTCCACCCGGAGGGGGGCGCCCTTCTTGATCCAGCTCCAGGTCTTCTCGCCGCCGCGCAGGTCCCGGTCGTCGATCAGGACGCGCAGGCGGTCGTCGCCCAGGCGCTGGGCGCGCAGCTCCGTGCGCAGGGCCTCGCAGTAGGCCAGGACCTCGGCCCGGGCCGCCTCGTCGCGGTAGATGGGGAGGATGACCACGTGCTGCGGGGCGATGCGCGGCGGCACGATCAGGCCGTCGTCGTCCGAGTGGGTCATGATCATCCCGCCGATGAGCCTGGTCGAGACCCCCCAACTGGTGGTGTGGGCGTGGCGGAGCTGGCCGTCCTCGTCCTGGAAGCGGATGCCCGAGGAGCGGGCGAAGTTCTCGCCCAGGTAGTGGCTGGTGCCCGCCTGCAGGGCCTTGCGGTCCTGCATCATGGCTTCGATGCAGTAGGTGTCCACCGCGCCCGGGAAGCGCTCGCTCTCCGTCTTGCGGCCCTTGATCACCGGCATCGCCATGTGCTGCTCGGCGAAGTCGGCGTAGACGTCCAGCATGCGCATCGTCTCGGCGCGGGCGCCCTGCTCGTCGGCATGCACCGTGTGGCCCTCCTGCCAGAGGAACTCCGCTGTGCGCAGGAAGAGCCGGGTCCGCATCTCCCAGCGCACCACGTTGGCCCACTGGTTGATGAGCAGCGGCAGGTCGCGGTAGGACTGCACCCACCGGGCGAAGCTCTCGCCGATGATGGTCTCGGAGGTCGGCCGCACGATCAGCGGCTCCTCCAGCGGCGATGCCGGTCGCAGCTTGCCGTCCGGCCCAGCCTCCAGCCGCGAATGGGTCACCACCGCGCATTCCTTGGCAAAGCCCTCCACGTGCTGCGCCTCCTTCTCCAGGAAGCTGAGCGGAATGAAGAGCGGGAAGTAGGCGTTGACGTGCCCCGTCTCCTTGAACATCCCGTCCAAGGTGCGCTGGATGTTCTCCCAGAGCGCGTAGCCCCAAGGCTTGATGACCATGCAGCCCCTGACCGGCGAGTTCTCGGCCAGGTCGGCGGCCTTGATCACCTGCAGGTACCACTCCGGGTAGTCCTGGGCGCGGGTGGGTTGGATGGCGGTCTTGGTTTGCGGCTGCTGGGACATGGAGCACCTGTGGCTGTGGGTCGGTGGCCCGGGGACGCGGGTCCGCAAGCAAGCGCGAAGCCGGCCGGGGCGGGCGGATGACGGCCAAGCATAGCAGGGGAGGGGAGTTGGGAGAGGACGGGTGGGGGATGCGCGCAGGATCACGCGAGGCGCAGCCCCTACCTGCCGCAGCGCAGAGCGCTGCGGCGGTCCTCCCCCTGGGAGGGGGAAGACGCTCTATCCGTTCGAGCGGTCATGCGGGAGGCTGCTGACAGAGTTTGCGGGATGATTGGGCTTTCGCAGGAGTCCGCCTCCCGAAAGCAAAGGCACCGCGGCAGAGGGCTCCAGCCTTCCGCATGACCACCCACCTCATCGGATGGTCATCCCCCGCTCCGGGGGAGGACAGCCGCGGCGCTCTGCGCCGCGGCAGGTAGGGGCTCCCATCCCCACGCCAGGCAGGCTCCAGCCGAGCAGCCCTCTCTCCAACGATCCCGTCGTGACCGACGCCTGACCAGGATTCCGGTCGGCCTGGACCCAAGTCACTTGACCGCGTGCTGCTGAGGGCCTACAACCACCATGCTGAACGGCCACGCCGACCTCACGGGGCGCTCTAGGAGGTTGAGATGGACAGGTCTTGGAAGCTACGATCGCGCCTGCTCAGTGGCCGCTCCGGCGGAGCAGCCAGCCGACCCAGCCCGCGAATTGTCATGCGCTGGCGCCGTGGCGCCCTTCTGCTCCTCCTCCTCACCGCCGCCCTCGGCCTCCGCCTCGGCTGGCGCCACGCCGCCGATGCCGCGCCGCTGGCGGAGGACCTGCCGGACCTGCGCTTCGTCACCGAGTGGCCGGGATGGACCTACGACCGACCTTGCCTGGGGCGCCAGCACGTGCTCAGGGTCGCCGTCGAGAACCGCGGCCGGGCGGCGGCCGGGCCCTTTGCCGTGCGTGACGGTGCGGCGGCCTGGTTCGTCGAGGGCTTGGCGCCCGGGCAGCGCCTTTGGCTGGAGGACTGGGGCAGGTACCCACTCGTCCCCCTGGTGGTCGATCCCTTCGCCCAGGTGGCCGAGAGCAACGAGGGCAACAACCTGCTCGGCCCCTCGCCGCGGGCCACCTGGACGCCCAGGCCCCGCTTCGTGGCTTCGGGTGCCAGCGCTGGCGCCGGGACCGCGGCGCGCTTCCGCTCGGGACCCGATCGTCCCCTCACCGCCCCGCCCCCCTGTCCCACCCGCACCCCCGTGCCCACCCTCACCCCGGCCGGCGCGCCCGCCCTGCCCGACCTGCAGGTGGTCGACAGCGCCTGGGAGGAGAGGCCGGTGGTCCGCGAGGGTGAGGTCTGCCTGCCAACGGATGGGCAGCGCTACCTGACCGTGGTCCTGCGCAATGCGGGCCCGGCCGATGCCGGGGCCTTCACCGTTCGCGGCGGGCTCGGCGGCTCCGACGCGGCGTGGCGGGTGGCGGGCATCGCCGCCGGCGCGGAACTCACCTTGCCCGCCCGGCCGCGCACGCTCCCGGCGGAGCTGGTGGTGGACGCCGACGACGACGTGGAGGAGGCGCGCGAGGACAACAACCGCTGGCTGCTGCCGCGGAACGGCACCCCCACCGCTCCGGCGCCGACGCCGGCGCCGTCGATGCCTCCTTGCCGACCCACCACCGTTCCCACCCCCATCCCCACCGATGCCCTGTCCGACCTGCGGATGGAACGCCTGTACTGGTACCGGGACGACTTCGGGCGTCCGCAATGCCTTGGGCCCTATCGGCGCCTGGACATCGTCGTCCGCAACTCCGGACGCACGGACTCCGGCCCCTTCGAGGTGCGGGCGGGCAGTTTCGTCTGGTTCTTCGATAGCATCGGCCCCTCCACCGAGGCGGTCGGGGCCGGCCCATTGAACTGGGTGACCTGGCCCATCCTCATCGACAGCCAGGAGCAAGTGCCCGAATCCGACGAGGACAACAACCTCGTCTATCCGGACCGAACCCTCACCGCCACCCCCACCGGCACCCCGCCGCCCACCTGCAGCCCGACGGTGACCCGCGGGACGCCCGTGGTGGTCGCAACCACCGTGACGCCGCGTGGCCCGACGGCGTCGCCGGCGGTCACGCAGATTGCCCCCACCCACCCTGCTGACAGGGCTCGCATCCTCCTGCCCGGCCTTTGGCAGGACCTCTGGCGTCCGCCCCCCGCCACCAGCGCCATCACGCCAACGATGGCCATCGGCACCCCCGGCCTCTGCCCGGAGCCGCGGCAGGTCTGCATGCCCTGCCCCGGCTGCACCGTCACGCCGGCCCCGGCGGCTGGGACCCCGACCGTCTGTCCCTACTGCCGGCACCGACGTTGAGGACTGTAGGACCGTTGCCCCTGCCTCGGGGCGCTTCGCCCGCATCACCGTAGCCAGACGGATCGTCAGCGAGGATCCCACCATGCCCTGCCGCCCAGCTTTCGGCATCCCAACCATCAAGCCCCTCGCCCTTGCCGCCCTCGTCGCCCTCGCCGCAAGTGGCCTCGGCGCCGCCGCCTGCCGCCCTCCCCATAGCGCCGAGGCGCAAGGCCTGCGCCGCCTCACCCTGATCGAGGGCAGCGGCGGCGGGGAGTACGCGCCGGGCGCCACCGTGCACATCGAGGCCGACCGGATGCCCGACAGCAAGACCTTCGGCGGCTGGGCGGGGCTGGAAGCGACGGCGGAGGTCAACCCCAAGAGCGATCGCGTGGCCTTCACCATGCCCGACCGCGATCTGACCCTGACCGCCCAGTGGAAGCCCGCGTCGCTCTGGGCCTGGGAGCCCGTGCCGGGCATGGAGACCGTGGCGATGGCCCATCGACCATGGCCCGTCCCGCCGGACACGGTGGGCCGGCCGGCCATCCTCGTCCTGTTGCACGACGCCGGCCAGGACCTGCGCTACTGGCAGACCTCCGCCGAGGCCCGCCTCTTCGCCCGCGCCGCCGCTGCCCGGGGCATGGGCCTGCTGGCCATCCAGAGCAGCGATCCGGGCGGCCGTTGGAACCTCGCCGGCACGGACCTGGCCGCCAACCCGGACCTCGGCCGCTTGCTGAATGCCCTGCACAGCGCCCCCTTCGTGGGCCCGCTCGTCTTCCTCGGCATCGGCGAGGGAGCCGCTTTTGCGGACCTGGCCGCCGATGCCTTCCTGCCCCTGTCCAGCGTGCAGAGCGCCGGGGCCATCCTCGTGGGCGGCGTGGGGCGGGAAGGGGTGATGCCCGGCGGGCCACGGATGTGGGTCCTCGCGGCCCGCGAGCAGGCGCTTGTCAAGCAGGAGGCCGAGCGACGCTGGTCCGAGCTCCTCGTGGGCGGCCAGACCACCGACTTCCTCGCTCTGGCCCAGTGGCCCATGTTCCCCCGCAGCTTCTGGCGCCTGGGCGGGATGACCTCGGGCGACAGCGTCCGCCTGCACCGGGCCTTGAGCGATGCCGGCGTGCTGGACGGGCAGGGCTGGGTGATCCGTGATCCCGCTGGATTGGACCTCTCGCTCTTGCCCGAGGACCTGCGCTCCGCGGCGCCGGACCTGCTGGAACTGCTGTCGCTGGGTTGGGGCAGCGGGGCTTTCGGCAGCTTGGGCACCGCGCGGATGCTGCGCTTTGCCGAGGCGCTGGCGCCCGTAGTGGAAGGCCTTCCGACGCCCACGCCCACCCGCAGGGCCTATGCCGGGCGGGTCGAGGTGTCGGGGGGCGCCGCCGGCAAGGGCGACTTCGGAGGCACGCCGCCCTGGTACACCGACCGCGAGATCGTGCCCTTCTGGGCGGTGCCCGATCCTCCCGGCCTGGTCTTCGACCACTGGGTAGACCCGGAAGGAAGGCCGGCCGAGGTCAGGGATCCGCGGGCCCGTCACAGCAGCCTGATGGTCGACGGCCAGCACCATCTCGTCGCCCGCTTCGCCCTGGCTCCCGAATGGCGTCCCGCCTCGCGGCGGATGGACGGACGGGATCTCTTCTTCCACGCCCCACCCCATCCCGTGGGCCTCGTCTTCTTCTTCCACGGGGCTGGGGGCGGCAGCCAGGGTTGGGTGCAGCCGGCCAACGCCGAGCGCTGGCTGGCCCTGCGCGATGCCGTGGCGCGCGGCTACGCCGTGGCCGTGACCGAGAGCGGCGACCGGCAGGCCGCGCAGTGGAGCGGCGTGGAGCCGCCCGAGGCCAACCCCGACATCCAGCATGTCAAGGCCTTCCACGCCCAGCTGGTGGCCGAGGGGGCCATCGCCGAAGGCCTGCCGGTCTTCGGCATCGGGATGTCCAACGGCGGCGGCTTCGTCTCCCGCGTCGCCGACGCCCTGGCTTGGCAGGGCGCCGTGGTCTACGACGCCGCCTGCCGCGCCCGCATCGGGGCCACCACCCAGGTCCCCATCGCCTGGCATCTCTCGGAGAACGACCGCCGCGTCTCCAACCAGGACGCCCTCGCCTGCCACGAGGCCCTGAGGCGCCGCGGCATCGCCACCGAGTTCCGCCAGCTCCCGCCCCAGCCCCTGCATCCCCTGCGCCTGCAGCGCGGCCCCGGCATCGGGCCCGCCGAAGCGCGCCGGGTCGTGGAGGCTCTCGGCAGCGCCGGCCTGCTCGACCGGATGGACCTGCAGATCAGGGCGCCCTCCACCAGCGACTGGCGCGCTGCCCTGCGCGACCAGGCGGGGCTGCCCCTGGCCCAGGTGGCCGAGCAGCTGGACGTCTGCTGGACCGAGCACCAGTTCTATGCCGACTACAACCACCTGGCCCTGGACTTCTTCGACCGCGCGCGCGGGGCGACGGGCGAACCGACGGCCCGGGCGGTGGTGACCCTGACGCCCGGGTCCACACCGGGGGGGCCGACGGCCGCGCCGCCGACCTCAAGCCCAGGCGCTTCCGCCACGATCGCCGTGGCAGCGACGCCGACCCCCACCGGCGCGCCGCCGCACACCGACGCCAGGCGACTCAGCCTGCCCTGGCTGGCTTCCTCGTCTCCCTGAGCCCGGCCCGTGGAGAATCGCCCGACGGTCCCAGGCTCGATGGGCCTGGCCTTTCACCCCGTCGACCTCGGGGGATCCAGGATCCTCAGCCGCGAACCCTCAGTCGGCCTCGCTCGCCCAGGCTTCGCCCGGCCCCAGGTCCAGGCGCAAGGCGCCGCCCTGGGCGCTCGCGCCCGGCGATAGCAGGCTCTCCTCCAGGCTGGCCTCCAGGACCTCGGCGCCCAGGCCCAGCACGCAGTCGCTGAGGCGGGCGCCCAGGCAGCGGCTGCCCGCGCCCAGGCTGACGAAGGGCCCCAGGAGGCTGCCTTCCACCTGGGCGCCGGGTTCGATCAGCACCTGGGGCCCCACGATGCTCTCGGAGACCTGGGCGTCGGGGCCGATGGCCACGTTCGGGCCAATGACCGAACCGCTCAGGTCCGCCAGCGGCGAGACCGCCACCGGGGCGATGAAGGCGCAGTCCGGGAAGGCCTCGGCCAGCTCGGCCGGCTCGCGCAGCCAGTCGGAGCCGCCGGGGGGCTGGGGCGCCTCCCAGGCCGCTTCGAGCAGGTGTCGATGCGCCAGGAGGAGCTGCGCCCGATCGCCGCAGTCCTCCCAGCCGGCGATGGGCAGGGCGCCGAGCCTCGCGCCGGATTGGACCAGGGCGTTCAGGGCCTCCGCCAGGAAGGCCTCGCCCGGCCGTCCCGCGGCCTGGGCTGTCTGCGCCGCCACCGCCTCGGCCAAGGCCGCCCCCTCTCGCAGGTGGTACAGGCCCATCACCGCCAGGTCTGACACCGGTTCCCGAGGCTTCTCGACCAGGGCGGACACCGTGCCGTCCGGGCGCAGCAGGGCGACGCCCAGGGCCGACGGGTCCGCCACGCGCTGCACGAAGAGGTGCCCGTCCAGCCCGTCGTCGGCCGGCCAGGCCGTTTCCCAGTCGATGTCGAACAGCGTGTCCGCAAAGACGATGAGCGTCTCGCCGCGCAGGTCCTCGCCCAGGAGGGCCAGCGCTGCCGACTGGCCCGCCGGCTCCACCTGGGTCACGAAGCGCAGGTCGCCCGGCCGAAAGCCGCGATGGCTCCCCCCGCCCAGGTCCAGGCTGCGGCGCAGCCAGTCCTCCACCTGGTCCCCGTCCGGCCGGACGATCAAGGTGCTGCGGGAGATGGGCAGGCCCGCCAGGCGGGCCAGCACATGGCCCAGGACCGTGTCGCCGGCCAGGCGGATGAGGCATTTCGGCTGCTCCCGCGTGTGGGGGAGGAGGCGGCTTCCCAGGCCGCCCAGCGGGAGGATCAGGTGCATGGCGCTGAGCCTCAGGCCGCGCCGGCGGCCGGGCCGGGCCGGGCCAGCCAGTCCGGCCGCGCGTCCTGCAGGGCCTGGGCGCCCCGCAGGACCAGGCCCTCGTCCCAGCGCCGGCCCACCAGGTGGACGCCCAGGGGCAGCGGGCCGGCCGGCCCGGCCGCGAAGCCCGCCGGCACCGAGGCCGCCGGCAGGCCCGCCAGGTTGGCCGGGATCGTGTAGAGGTCGTTGCGGTACATGGCCACCGGGTCCGCGGTCTTGGCTCCCAGGGGGAAGGCCGGGCCGGCCGTGCTGGGCCCCAGCAGGAGGTCCACCCCCGCCGCGGGGTCCAAGGCCTCTTCCAGGCGCCGACGGATCAGCTGCCGGACCCGGCAGGCCTGGCCGTAGTAGGCGTCCTGGTAGCCGCTGGACAGGACGTAGGCACCCAGGAGGATGCGGCGCTGCACCTCGGGGCCGAAGCCCTCGGCGCGGGCGCGGTGGATCGCCGCGGTCAGCTCCGGCGCGGCCGCCGTGTGGCCGTAGCGGACTCCGTCGTAGCGGGCCAGGTTGGCCGAAGCCTCCGCCGTGACCAGCACCACGTAGGTGGGCACCACCGCTTCGGCCTCCGCGAGGGGAGGCAAGGGCCGCAGCTCGGCGCCCTGGGCCTCCAGGGCTGCTGCCGCCTCGCCCAGCAGCCGCTCCTGCTCGGCATCGCCCGCAGCCGGCGGGAGGCAACCCACCCGCACGCCGGCCAGGCCGGCCCGCAGCTCCGCCCTCCAGTCCGCTGTGGCCAGATCGGCCGTGCTGGGATCCAAGGGGTCGAGGCCGGCGATGGCGCCGAGGACCAGGGCGGCGTCCTCCGGGCAGCGCGTCAGGGTGCCCGCCTGGTCCAGGCTGGAGGCGAAGGCGACCATGCCGTAGCGGCTGATCCGCCCGTAGCTGGGCTTGAAGCCCAGGACGCCGCAGAAGGCAGCCGGCAGGCGGATGGACCCGCCGGTGTCCGAGCCCAGGCTGAAGGCGCAGAGACCCGCCGCCACCGCCGCCGCCGAGCCCCCGCTGGAGCCGCCCGCCACCCGCGTCGGGTCCCAGGGATTGCGCACCGGCCCGAAGGCCGAGAACTCGTTGGACGAGCCCATGGCGAATTCGTCCATGTTGAGCTTGCCCAGGAGCACTGCGCCGGCCGCCCGTAGCCGGGCGTGGGCGGTGGCATCGTGGGGCGGGACGTACGCGGCCAGCATCCTGGAGCCCGCCGTCGTGCGCAGGCCGCGCGTCACGAAGAGATCCTTGAGGGCATAGGGGATGCCCAGGAGCGGACCGTCCTCGCCCCCGCGCCGCCGCGCATCGGCCTCGGCGGCCTGGGCCAGGGCCAGGTCCTCGGCCACGGTGATGAAGGCGCCGAGGCCCGGATCGAGGGTCCGGATCCGCTCCAGGTAGGCGCGGCAGAGCTCGACCGCGCTCAGCCGGCCGGCGGCCATCGCCGCGCCTGCCTCGGCGATGCTCAGCTTCCAGGCCTCGGCCAAGCTCCTAGCCCGCTTCCAGGTCGCGCCAAGCGGCCACGGTCACGAAGCCCTCGCCGCTGCGCGGGGGGTCGGGGAGGAAGGCCTCGCGCGGCAAGGAAGGCGAGGCCACGTCGGCGCGGAGGCGACAGGGTTCTGCCGCCGCGTCCTCGGTGGCCATGCCGGCCGTGTCCACTTCGCTCAGACGGGCGACATAAGCCAGGATGTCGGGCAGGTCGGTCGCCAGGCGGGCCCGGGCCTCGGGTGCCAGGTCCAGGGCTGCCAGGCGGGCCAGGTGGCCGATGAGTTCCTGGGGATCCATGAAGCCGATTATAGCCGCAGGCCTCCGGCGGGGCGGGAGCGCAGTCCGCGCTCGGCCGGCCGCGGCCGGCGCAGCCAGGCCTCGATCGCCGCCGCGTCCAACTGGAAGATGCCGTCGGCCCTTGCCAGTTCGCCGGCGGCCTGCATCTGGCCGCCAAGCTCCAACAGGGCCTGGCGCAGCGGGCCTGCCAGCCGCCGCACCTGGTAGCGCTCCAGGTCCGGCAGCTCATGGTAGAGGCGCGCCAGGCGCAGGAGGTCCAGGACGAAGACCCGCAGCTCCGGGGGGACCAGGGCCAGCAGCCGTTCCTCCGCCTGGCCGCGCCGCACGCGGGCAGCGGCGTCCGGGCCGTCGAGGCGGTCGAAGCCGGCCGGCGCTTCGTCCCCCTGCACCGACAGGCGGTCGGCCCCGCCGTCGCGCAGATGGGCCAGGAGCAGCCAGGGCGCTTCCTGCCAGGTGGGCTCGGCCAGGTCATAGCGGTTGGCCAGGTGCCCGTGCTCCGCCAGGAAGGCCTGGACGCGGGCCTCCAGTGCGGCCGCCTGGGGCGGCGCCCCGCGCTGCCAGGCCAGGCGCAGGTCGCCCTCCCCCAGCCAGTCCCGGCCCCCTGCTTCGTGGGCCAGCCGCCGCAAGGCCTGCAGCTCGGCACGGGTCTGCGCGATGCGCCCCTCGGGTTGCAGCAGCAGGTCCTGGTAGAGGCGCGCCGCCTGCTCCCCGCCAGCCGCCACGCGCAGGAGGCGCAGGAGCTGCTGGCGCAGGGCCAGGGCTCCCAGCTCCACCAGGCCATGGGGGGCGAAGAAGTCGCGGCCCAACGATCGCAGAGCCGCGATGCGTTGCCAGAGGGCCCGCGGCGTCGCGCCGGCGAGGCCGGGGTCGGCCTGCAGGCGCCCCAGGCGGAGCAGGTAGCGGTCCAGGCCGGCCAGCCATTGCGTCGGCAGGTCCTTCAGCCAGCCGAAGCGCAGGGCCCAGTCCGGAAGCTGCGCCTGCAGGCCGGCCAAGGTGTCCCAGCCGGGCTCGAGACGGGCCAGGCTGAGGTCCACCAAGGTCTGGTTGAGGCGCACCCAGCCGTCCACGCAGGACAGCCACGGCGCGGCGATGGGCGGCAGGCCCAGTTGCCGTGTGGCGGCCTGGAAGGCATGGGCATAACCATCGGCCAGGAGGTCCCAGGTGAGGGGAGTGAGCGCTTCGGGGAAGCGATCGGCCAAGGGGGCGCGCAGCCAGCGCTCGGGCAGGCGGGTGACGGGGCGGCAGCCCAGGACGAAGATCTCGCCGCCGGACAGGGCCCAGCGCATCTCCTGCGGGAAGCCGAGCCGCGCCTCTGCCCGGCGGTAGGCATCGGCCAGCAGCCGCGCCTGGGCCGGCGCCAGCTGCTGGCCCTGGCCGGCGGCTCCGGCCAGCGGCTGTCCGTCGCGCTGGGCGATGAACTGGGTGTGCGCCCGCTCCCCGTCCGCCCCCAGGCGCAGGGCCAGGGGCTTGCCGGCCTCGCCCGGCGCCAGCGGCGCGGCCCAGCCGCCGAGCTGGGCGGGCACGTGGAGGTGGGCGACGACGGCCAGGGCCAGTCCCTCTTCCCAGGGCAGCGGCCAGGGGGTGTCCCAAGCGCGCCAGAGCGCGGCGAAGAGCCCCGGCAGGGCGTCCAGCACGGCCGGCACCGTGAACAGGGGTTCCTGCGGGCAGCCCAGGTCCGGCTCCGCCAGGCCCGCCGGCAGGGGCCAGGTGGGCGAGGGACGCAGGTCGATCGGGCCTTCCAGCAGGAGCGCCTGCAGCCGAGGCCTCAGCGCGGCGGCCACGGATGCCGGAAGGGCCTGCCGCGCGATCTCGCGCCGCGCCAGCCCGATGGCCGCCTCGTCGGGTCCTTCACCCTCCGAGGCGGCCACCCGCAGGCGCAAAGCCCGGGGGCAGGCCGCAACGTGGGCCGCGTAGGCCGCGCTGGTCAGCACGATGCCCGGAGGAACCCGGAGCCCGTCGCGGCTGAGGCGGGACAGGGCGGCGGCGGCGCTGCCGCTGACGGACGGATCGGTGGCCGCATGGCTGAGCAGGTCGAGGACGAAGGGGGTGGGCTGGGCCTGGGTCACGGTCTTGCTCCTGGGTTCAACGCTGCGGCAGACGGTCGATGAAGAGGGCCAGGCGGAGGCTCCGCCAGGGACGGGAGAGGGAGCGGGGCAAGGAGCGCAGGCGGCGCGGCTCGGCCCCGGCCAGGCGATCCTGGAGGGCGTCGGCAGCCTGCCAGAGGCGGGGCCAGCTGAAGGGGAGGAGCAGCCAGGGGAGGACGGCGGCGGCCGGTCCCGAGCTCAGGTAGAGGAGACCGGCCCCCCCGATGGCGCCGATGGGGAGGCAGGCCGCCAGCAGGAAGAGGCGCCACGACGGGTCGGAGTGGCGATCTGGGCTGAGGCGGCCGGTCAGGAGGCGGCTGAGCAGCCAGCCGGGGATCAGCAGGGCGAGGGCCGGCAGGCCCGCCGCCAAGGGCCGCCAGAGCGGGGCGACGGAGCGCGCCGGCCGGTCCGGGGCCGCGGTCGGCGGCAGCAGTTCGGCCACCCGCGCCCGCAGCAGCCGGGTCAACTGGCCCGGGCTGGCATCGGGCCGGCCGCGCCGCCAGTCGGCCACGTCGATGGGCGGGCCGAAGCAGAGGGTCGCCCGACCGCGCCAGCGGCCCTTGCCCTGGTAGCGCAGGGCGCAGGGCAGCACCCAGACCGGCCCCGCCGGCCGGCCCTGGGCCGCGGCCAGGGCCACGTGGGCGGCGCCGTGCTTGAAGCGCCTGAGCCCTGGATCGTCATGGCTGACGCCTTCGGGGAAGATGGCCAGGGCATCGCCCGCCAGGAGCGCCTGGGCCATGGCCGCCAGGGCTCCGCCGTTCTCTTCGGGCCGGGCGCCCTCGGCGCGGTCCCGCTCGCGGTGCAGCCGGATGACGCCGAAGGCACGGAAGAGGGCCGCCAGGAACGGCGACCGGGTCAGGGTGCTCTTGGCCGTGAGGCGCAGCGGGCGGCCCAGGTGCAGGGCGATGAGCGCGGGGTCGACGGCCCCGTTGTGGTGGTTGGCCACCACCAGGAGGGGGCCCTGCGGCGGCACCCAGGCCCGGCCCTGGGCCGTGACCTGTCGCAGCTCGGCCGGCAGGGCCAGGCGCAGGAGACGGGTCGCCAGGCGGTAGGCCGGCGTGGGGGACGGGGCAGGGTCGGTTGGCGTCGGGTGCGGGAGCATGGCTGCACCTAATTCATTCGTATGGATGAAACGAGGAGCGCAGTATAGGGAAGGTGACCAGCGGTGTCAAGCAGGCCGGCTCCCGGGGCCGGGTCCCGGCGCTCGGCAGCGGGGCGGCCGGCCGATCCGATCGGCCGGTGCGGCCCGCTGCCGGCGCGATCGGCCGGCGCCCTAGCCCTGCCCTGAATGCCCGGCTTCTCCCTCGGCTCCGGCGCGCAGGGTGGCCCGCGGCGCGCCGGCCAAGGGGTCGGGATGCAGGTCGGCCGGGAGGTCCTGGACCGGGGGCGGGGGCAGGGGGGCGGGCCTCGGTGCCGCTTGAGCCTCGGCCGGGGCGGCGGCCTTCCTGCCCCCGCCAGCGGCGGCCTGCGGTGCCAAGGGGCGGGCCGTGGCCCGCCGCTCCGCCTCCTCGATGCGCGCCCGCTCCTGGGCCATGCGCTGAATGCTCCGGTCACGGTGCTCTTCTTGGCGGGGGGTGATCCGGCGCGGAGGCAGGATGCTGAACAGGATCATGGCCGGCACCCAGTGCAGGAATATGCCGGCCAGGAAGCCCCACCAGAATGGCCAGCCTCGCTTGGCTGCCACCGAGCCTGGGATCGCTGCGAACGCCAGGTCCATGGCGTGCGTGCTCAGGTAGGCCACGAGGGCCGGCAGGAGGGCGGTCAGGTCGCTGGGGTTCATGGGGCTCGCTCCGCGCGGGGTTGTCGGGGCGATTATAGGCGCCGGCCGATGACAGGGTCGCTACAATGGTCCGGCGAGGCGCCAGGGTCGATCGGCGCGTCGCCCACGGAACACCGAGGCGGGGCGAGGGCCGCGCCGGCAGGAACACGGAGGGGAACATCATGCAGCTGGTCACCCGGGCCGATATGCGAGCCATCGAGGCCGCGGCGGATGCCGCGGGCCACAGCTTCGCGGACATGATGTACCGTGCCGGCCAGGCCGTCGCCGAGGCCGCCGAGGACCTGCTGGACGGGGCGCCGGCCATCGTGGTGGCCCTGATCGGGCCGGGCAGCAACGGGGGCGATGGCCTGGTGGCCTCCCTGGCCCTCGCCGATGCCGGCCACATCATCCGCGCCCTCATCTGGCGGCGCGACCCCGCCGACGGGCTCCTGGCCGAGGCCGCGGCCAACGGGGCCATCGAACTCCTGCTGGTGGAGGAGGACGAGTCCATGGAGACCCTGGCCGGCTGGTTGTCCGAGGCCGACCTGGTGCTGGATGCCCTGCTGGGCACCGGCGCCGACCGGCCCATCGACGGCGAACTGGCCGAGATCCTGGACCTGGTCGGGGATGCCGTGCATGCCGAGCCGGGCGGCCCCACCCTGCTGGCCGTCGATCTGCCCACGGGCCTGGATCCCGACACGGGCGCCTTGGACCCGCACACGGTGGCGGCCGACGTGACCGTGACCTTCGGCTACCCCAAGCTGGGGCATTTCAGCTGGCCGGGCGTGGAGGCCGTCGGCGAACTGCAGATCGACGACATCGGCATCGCGCCGGAGCTGGGGCGTCTGGCCGCCAGCGCGGTCTCGGTGGCCACCGCTGAGGAACTGGCCGAGCTGCTGCCGCCCCTCGAGCCGGATGCCCACAAGGGCAGCCAGGGCACGGTCCTGGCCTGGGCGGGTTCGGCCGGCCTGCTGGGCGCCGCCGGCCTGGTGGCCGAGGCCGCCTACCGCGGGGGCTGCGGCCTGGTCCGGCTGGCGATGGAGCAGGGCCTGCAGCTCGGCCTGGTGTCCTGGGTCCCGGAGGCCACCTACCTGCCCCTGCCCGCGCAGCGCGCGGATGACGCGGCCGCCCGTGCGGCGGCGCGGCAGGCCCTGGTCGAGGCCCTGGCCGGCGCCGATGCCGTGCTCCTGGGGCCCGGCATCGGCCGCGAAGGCGCCCAGGCGGCGCTCTTCGCCGACCTCCTGTCGGCCTGGCGCGGCCTGCCCGGCGACCATCCGCCGGCCCTGGTACTGGACGCCGACGCCCTCTACCTGCTGGCCGAGGATCCCGCCTTGGCGGCGCAGCTCCCCCCGGGCAGCATCCTGACCCCGCATCCCGGCGAGATGGCCGGACTCTGCGGCAAGACGGTCGAGCAGGTGCAGGCCGCTCGCCTGGACGAGGCCCGGGCCCTGGCGGCCCGCCTGTCGGCGGTGGTCGTGCTGAAGGGCGCCCTCACGGTGGTGGCCCTGCCCGACGGCCGGGCCACGGTCAGCCCCATCGTCGAACCGGCCCTGGCCACCGCGGGCACCGGCGACGTGCTGAGCGGGCTCATCGTCGGCCTGCTGGCCCAGGGCCTGCCTCCCGAGGACGCGGCTCTCCTGGGCGTCTGGCTGCAGGGCCGCGCCGGCGAGCTGGCCGCGGACGACCTGGGCCCCCGCTCCGTCCTGGCCCGCGACGTGCTGGACGCCCTGCCGGATGCCATCCTCGAACTGGAGGAGGGCACCTGGGACTTGGGCGACTGGTTCGACGACGCCCTGGCCGCAGGGGACGACGACGAGGACTGGAACTAGGCGAGGCCATCCGCGGCCGCTCCGGCCGCCTGCTGGGCCTCAGGGATCGCGCTCCAGGATCCAGATCCGCGGGCTGACGCGGGCCTCGACGATGAGCCCGGGCAGCCAGGCGCCCAGGGGGCTGGGGCGGTCTTCGTGGCGTGCCCGCGCCGGCAGGTCGACCGCGCTGTCCCAACGCAGTCGGTAGCCGGCCGCTCCGGCGACCAGGGCGGGCCATAGCCCGGCGCCGGGTTCACCAGGACTGGGCATGCTGCGTGACGAGAGAACCAGCCAATCGGGCGCGCCCGCGGGGGCGCTCGGCGGCGGTTGGTCGGCCGTCAGCATCATCTCTGCCAGGGCCTGCACCTCGTCGTCCTCTCTCTCGCTGTCCTTCCAGTCGGCGATATCGAGGTAGGGAGGAAGGCGCCGCCAGTTCACCCACTCGCAATCCGGATGCGCCAGTTCGAGCCGTGGTAGGGTCGCTTTGTCACCCAGGCCGACCACTTGCGCACCCTCTGGGAGCTGCGCGGCCAGCCAGGTCTCGGCCGCCAGGCGGCTGTCCGCGGTCATGGCCAGGCCCACGTTCAGGCTGTATAGGGCACTGTAGGCCAGAAATGCCAGCAGGGACGCGGCCAGGACCCCGCGCGCGAGCCTTCGGGTCGCCGGCCCATCGACCGCCCAGCGCCATCCACGGGCCAAGGCAGGGGCGGCGAGACAGGACAGGAGGAGGTAGACCGGCAGCATGAAACGCGGGAAGACGAAGCGGATCGGGAGGAGGGTGAACGCGAAGTAGGAGAGCACGGGCAGGAGCAGGACGATGCCCGGCCGCCGGGTGCTCCGAGCACCCAAACTCGCGAGGCTGCCGAGCAGCAATAGGAAGAGCAGGGGCCATCCGCTGCCGTAGGCCGCCGCTTTCACGATCTCGCCCGCGAACCACAAGGCGCCGCGGAAGTCGTCGTTGTAGGGATCCACCCCGTCGCCGGCCAGCCAGTGACGCAGGTGCTCGGCCAGGCCCTGCGGGTTGAAGATGGCATTCATGGCCAGGCCATAGACGGCCAGCAGGCTGAGGAGCAGGAGCACAGTGCGAAGGGCCAAGGGCGCCCAGGGTGCCGAAGGGCGAGGCCCGGGCGGGCCGCCCGTGGCGGGGGCCGCTGTCCCACGCGCGGCGCCCAAGACCAGCGCCAGCCCCATCAAGGGATAGGCCCCGACGATCCCTTCCTTGGTGGCCAGGGCTGCCCCGGCCAGGGCGCCGAAAACCGGCCAGGCGCCTGCCCCGGAGCCGCCGAGGATGCGTTGGTAGGCCCAGACCGAGGCCATGAACCACAGGCAATAGGGGACGTCCAGGTTGCCCTGCTTGGCAAAGAACGTCAGGGTCTCGTTGACCGCCGCCAGCAGGGCGGCCCAGAACGCAGCGCCGCTGCCGAAGGCCGTCCCCGCTACCACGGCCGTCAACAGCACCAGGCCGAGGCCCATGGCCAGCGAGCGAAGGCGGCTGATCAGGATGAGTCGCCCTTGCTGGTGGATGGGATCGGTGAAGCAGCGGCGGATGGGCTCGCAGTCCGGCTTGATGCGCCCCCCGGCCTGCTCGCTCCGCAGGTAGGGTTCGTAGAGGGCGCGGTCGACCAGCAGCTGCAGGTAGGGGTACTTGTAGCTTCCATTGTGGTACCACTCGCCCACGTGCAGCACCGAGATCGGGGCGATGTCGTCGTTGGACCAGGACTCAGTGTTGGGGAGCCCCCAGGTCAGCCCCGTGCCGGCGAGCACGAGGTAGAGTCCGATGGGCAGGATCCAGGCGCGGCGCGGCGGGGAGGAAGGCGCTTCCGGCGGCGCCAGGGGAGCTGACGACGGCGACGCCGTAGCCGTCAAGGCTCCCGCTCCAGCCAGCGCAGCATCTGGGCCAGGAGGCCCAAGGGCAGTCCGATGACGTTGGTCTCCGAGCCCTCCAGGCGCGCCACGGGCCTGAAGCCGGCATGCTGGATGGCGTAGGCTCCGGCCTTGTCCAAGGGGTCGCCGCCGGCCACGTAGGCCGCCAGCTCGGCCTCGCCGTAGTCCCTGATCCGGACGCGGGTCCAGGCGCAGTCCAGGAGATGGCGGCCCGAGCGCGCATCGAGCACGGCGAGGGCGGTGATGACCTGGTGCGTCCGGCCGCGCAGGCGGCGCAGCATCGCCGTCGCCTCTGCGCCGTCGGCCGGTTTGCCGAGGATGGCGCCGTCCAGCACCACCAGGGTGTCGGCCCCCACCACCGTGGCCGCCGCGGCGCCGAGACCGGCGGCCACCGCCCCCGCCTTGGCCAGAGCCAGGCGCGCACCGTAGGCCTCGGGCGCCTCGCCGGGCCGGAGGCTCTCGTCGAGGTCCGCGGCCTGTACCGTGAAGGGTCGCCCCAGGGTGGCCAGGAGCTCCCGCCGGCGCGGCGAGGCGGAGGCCAGCACGAGGGGGCGCGGCTCGGCCGGGCGCCGCGAAGGACCGCTCATGAATCGGCGATCAGCCGCTCGAGGGCTTCGTCGCTCAAGGACGGGTCCGCGCTGCCGGCCGCTTCCTTCAGGCCCTCGGCCAGCACCCGCTCGACGCGGCCCGGGAAGATCGCGTAGCGCTGCAGGTCCTCGGCCAGGAGGGTGGCCGGAAAGACGGCTCGGGCCTCGGCCTGGATTTCGCGCGGCGGGTAGCGGCGCGAGACGTGGTTGAGGATGAGCTGGCCCACGCCGGCGTCGCGGGCCAGCTCGGCCGCCTGCCGGGCGGTCAGGTGCCCGTAGCGACGGGCGGTGGCCCGGTCGGCCCAGAGGTAGGTGCTCTCGCAGACCAGCAGGTCCGCCCCGCGGCAGATGGACACGAGGCCATCCGTGCGCGCCAGGTCGCCCAGGTAGACCAGCTTCGTTCCCGGCTGCAAGGCGCCCAGGACCTGGTCCGGCTCGATCCGCCGGCCATCGGGCAGGGTGACGGCCTGGCCGTTCACCAGGTCGCGGCGCACCGGACCCTCGGGGATGCCCAGGGCCATGGCCTGCTCCGCCAGGAAGGGACGGCGCGAACGCTCCTGGAAGACGAAGCCGAAGTTGCCGTTGCCGCGATGGGTGACCGGGAAGGCCACCACTTCCAGGTCGCCCACCTCCAGGATCGGCCCCGGCTCCAGAGGCCGGTAATGCAGGGCAAAGGCTGACCTCTCGCCGCGCAGCACCACCTCCATCAGGTCGCGCACCCGCTGCAGGGCCCAGGCGCCGGCGTGGATGTCGAGGCGCTCGGAGGCCTCCCAGCGCTCGAAGGTGCTGACGATGCCGCCCAGGCCCAGGATATGGTCCAGGTGGCCATGGGTGAGAAGCACCGTGTTGAGGCGCCGGAAACCCAGGCCGCTGCGCAGGATCTGGCGCTGTGTTCCCTCGCCGGCGTCGATCAGGAAGCGCCGGTCACGGTAGAGCACCATGGTCGCCGGCAGGCCGCGCCTGAGCGAGGGCGCCGAGGCCGAGGTGCCCAGGAAAGCGATCTCGAGCATGCTGTGTCGGCCGCCGCTTCAGCGGCCGGGCCGGCAGATGGGGATGTAGAGGCGGCCGCCCGTTTCGCTGCGCTGCAGGCTGAAGGCCAGGCGCGGTTGACGGAAGAGGTCTACCAGATTGAAGGTCTGGTTCAGGTCCAGGTAGCCGCTGCGACGGACCGAGAGGGGGATCTGTCCCCCGCAGCTCAGGGCGTAGTCGCGCGGGATGAGGAGGGCGAAGCTCCCGTCGGCGCCGCTCACCGCGGTGAAGGGTTGGTGCGGGTTGCAGGGCTGGAAGCTGATCCGCGCCTCGCCCAGGGGCCGCCCGTCGCCGGCATCCGTGACCTGGCCGCTGAGCGCCAGGTCGCCGATGGCCGCGGTGGCCGTGGCTGTCGCGCCGGCGCCGGGCTGGTCCGTCGGACGGGGGGAGGGCGTGGGCGAGGGCTGGGGGCTGGGCGGCGGGCCGCTGCTGCCCACCACGCTGGCCGTGAGGGGGGCCGCGAACTGCGCAGCCAGGGAGGCGGCCGACACCGGGCTGCCGGCCGGCAGGATGACGATCTCGCCGGGGAAGCCGGCGGCCAGGAGGGAGGCCACGTCGGGCGCGGCCACGCCGCTGTCGGCCCAGGACTGGCCGTCGCCGGTATCCATGCCGTCCAAGGCGGCATCGTCCTTGTAGTACACGGTGGCCTTGGCGGCATCGCCGCCGGGGCGGCTCAGGATGACCAGGCGGCCCATGGGGAAGCTCAACTCCCGCCAGGCCGGCAGGGGCGCAGCGGGCACGTCGTCCGGCTTGCCGTCGATGGTGACCCCCGCCGTCAGGTTGGCGTCGCGGTAGAGGGCGCCCTCGGCGGCCGGGCTGAGGTCCAGGGAGAGGCGGCCGTTCTTCAGGCCGAAGTCCAGGCCGGGGACGCCGCCGCCCAGGGCGTCCAGATCCGCCAGCGCCCGCAGCAGGCCCAGGCGCTGGGCGTAGAGGATCGACCCGCCGCCGCTGAGGCTGCGTACGGGGCCTTCCTTGATGGGATCGGCCGACAGGTCGGACCCGGCCGCACCCAGCAGCGTGCCCAGGTTCTCCTCGGTGATCTCCTGCTCGAAGCCCAGGGCCGACAGCAGGCCGCGGATCTTCAGCCGGTCCACCAGGTTGACCTCCGCCGAGCCCAGGCGCAGCTCGCGGATGCCGAAGTGGCCGTCCTCGTCGGGCGCGGCCAGGCCCAGGGCGTAGCCGGCCCCGCGGTAGAGGCGCGTCGCGCGGTCGTAGGTCACCGCGGAGGCCTGGGGCGGCGGCGGCGCCGAGGCGGCGTAGAGGTAGACATGGGCGTTGGCATCGGGGGCCAAGGGGTCGGCGACGACCACGTGGACCCATGGTGCCGTCTGCAGGCCCGGCGGATGGGACCCCTCGGGCGCCGGGGCGGCGTCGAGCACGTGGTGGAAGGCCAGCTCGTCGTCGGCGTCCAGGAGGCCGTCTTCGGCGCTCACGAAGGCGCCTGCCTCGCGTTCGTCCACCTGGACGGGTTCCTGCCACCACTCGCCGTCACGGTGGACCCAGAGCTGGATGTTGGCCGTGACCGCGCCGCGCAGGGCGCCCAGCTCCGAGCCCTTGAGGACCACGGACTCGGCGTAGCGCGCGTTGGCCTGGCCTTCCGCCACCGGAGGCCTGCCCGCGTCGCGCAAGAGGAGCAGGGACAAGGCCACGGGGAGGATGGCGGCGAGGGATCGGCGGGCGGCGGCGCGGGGGATGCCTGGGGGTCGCGACATGGTGGGTTCTCCGATACGGCTGGGCGACGGCGGGGAGCAGCGGGCCGGGCGAGGCCCCGGGACCCTGGCGTCGGGTCGGCGGAGCCGCGGGGGGCCAACCGGCTGCGCCCAGGGGTGGCCAAGTGTAGGGTCGGCGCGTCGCGGGGTCAACGTGTCGCCGCGCGCGCGGGCGGCCGGGCGGGTCTGGCCCGCAACCGGGGAAAACCCCGATGGCGGGACCACCGACGAGGGGGAAGTCACCGGTGACCGCCCAGCTGCCTTGGACTATCCTCAGGCGCCCAGCGCCCGCATCCGGCGGAGCGCGCCACCCAGGAGGCATGCCCGCGATGGAAGGCAGGACCCGCACCGACGCCGAGGGGATTGATCGGCTGGAAGCCCTGCGCCAGGCCACGCGGCGCGCGGTCACCGATGGCCCCGGCCACCTCCCTGCCGCGTTCCGGCGGTCCCTGGTGGAGGGGGCATCGCTGGAGGGCCTGGAGCCGCTCCTGGCCAAGATCCGGACCGAGGCCTTCAAGGTCACGGATGCTGACATCGCCCGCCTCCTGACCCAGGGCGGGGGGGCCTACAGCGAGGACGCGCTCTACGAACTGGTGGTGGCCACCGCCCTGGGAGCGGCCGAGCAGCGCGCAGAGGCGGCCTTGGCCGCCTTGGAGGCCGCATGAGGCTGAAAAAGGTCGAGCGCGGCGAGGGTCTGAGGACGCCCTTGCTGTATTGGCTGATCCGACGCCTCTCCGGTCATCGGGCACCCGATGTTGTCCGCACCCTGCGCTACCGCCCGGCCTTCTTCGGGCGCCCGCATTCCGAGCACACCCAGGCAGCCATGCGCGGTCCTTCCGCCTGGACCGTCGGCGAGCGTGAGCTCTTCGCAGCCTACGTGTCGCGCCTCAACGCCTGCCACTTCTGAACGAACAGCCACGCCGCGGTCGCGGCGATCGCCTTCGATCCTGAACTGACGCACGCCGTCCTCGACGACATGGAGCATGCGCCCATCGCCGAGCCGCTCCGGGCCACCCTGCGCTTCCTGGCCAAGATGACCTTGCGGCCCGAGGCACTGGGCCCCGAAGACGCCCGGGCCGTCCTGGCGCAGGGCATCAGCCGCACGGCCCTGGGCGAAGCCATCCACGTGGCCTACCTCTTCAACATCTACGACCGCCTGGCCGACAGCCTGGGCTGGGAGGTGCCGGCCCTCGACAGCGGGGCCTACGAGGTGTCGGCGCGCAACCTGCTGGAGCGCGGCTACCTCTGAGCCGCGCCGCCCAAGCCCGCAGGACAAGGCGAAAGGGCCTGGCGGCGGATCGCCCCGGGCACGCTGGCTTCGGAGCTGCAAGAGGGCCTGCGGCCATCCGGCCGCAGGCCCTCTTGTCCGTTGTTCAGCTCATGCGCGGACGTCCACGCGTCGGCACCTAGACCCAGCGGCCCGAAGGCCCGCGCCGGTCAGCGGCCGGCGCCGCCACGAAAAAAGCGCGGCTGGACCGGCGCGACGGTGGGGCGGGGCGGCTCGGTGGTGATGCGGGGGGTCGGGGAGGCCTTGAGGTCGGCCGCCTTCACCACCAGGGGCATGAAGATGCTCGGCTGGTTCACCACCGTGAACTTCTCGGTCTTCTCGACGCCGTCCACCGTGACCTTCAGGATGAAGCGCCCGTTCGGGGCCTTGCCCGGGGCCAGGTAGATGCCGTCGCAGCTGTAGCCCTGCTCACAGGGATAGAAGCGGGCGTTGGAGCCGTTGAAGGTGGGCAGGTCGACCTGCTTGCCCAACTCGACCGTCTCGCGTTGACCGGTCTGCGCCAGCACCCGGTCGTAGGCGATGATGCCGGGCTCCACGACCTCGCCCGGGTCCTTGACGATCTCGAAGCGCACCATCGTGCCGTCGGCCACCCGTTGGCCGTTGGCATCGGTGACGAAGACCGAGACCGGGTAGCGGCGGGCGCCCTGCTGCAGGGCGCCGCGGTTGATCATCCGCCCCTTCTCGCCCTTGAACTCGATGGTCTTGGCCGGGCCGATCACGCGGAAGTTGGCCTGGGCCGTGCGCTGTGCGTCGCCCGCGCCCACGGTCACCGTGACCTTGCCATCCGCCGCCTCGTTGCCCGAGACCAGCTTGGCTTCGGCCACGCCGTTGACGATGGGCGCCGAGGCCGGGTTCACGGTCGCGGCCGCGGCCGGATCCACCTTGAAGTCCAGGTTGCCGCCGGTCACCGCCAGGCAGTTGGCGTCGGTCACGTAGGCGTTGACCATGGCCTCGCGGTTGAGGCCGTCCACCTTCACCGACTGGGCGTACATCGCCGAGGCGCCGCTGCCGTAGGCCACCGAGAGCTGGCCCAGGCCGGTGGCGTCCGCCTCGCCCGGCCCGGGGAAGACGTAGGCCGGGGCGCCCGGGTCGCCGACGCCCCAGGGGAAGGTCGTGGAAGCAGAGTCGGAGCCGCCGGAGACCACGGCCACATCGGTGAAGTACTGCAGGCAGCCCATGAAGCGGCCCTTGGCGTCCATCTGCGCGGAGCTCTTCGGCAACTGCCAGCCCGTCAGGTCAGCGGGCACCAGGGCCTGGGCCGAGGTCCACGCGGCCGCCGCGGCCATGCCGTGGTCGCGGGCGGAGGCCAGGAGCGCGCAGCCCTCGGCCGGGGTCGGGCGCACCACCGGCGGGGTGGGCGTGCCCGGGCCCACCTGTGGCTGAGGCGGCTGGAACTTGTGGCTCATCTCGAGGAGCACCGCGTCCATGGCCGCTGCCCGGTTGCGCGCCGTGGTCAGGTGCCCGCTCAGTTCAACCTGGTTGACCCCGGCGGCCATGCCGATCATCGCCTGGCTGGTGCGGGTGATGGCGGCCGTCGAGCTGCGCGCCACTTCCAGCTGGGTCAGGGTGTCCTTGAGCCAGAGGGCATAGGGATCGTTGGGGCTGCTGGGCGGCCAGGCCTGGGGCACGGGCGGGACGGTGGCGCAGCGGCCCTGGATGCCCACCAGGTTCTCGCCGGCCAGGGTGGAGGCGCGTTCGACCTCCGCCCGGTAAGCGCTGACGAAGTCCGCGACGCTGACCGAGGCCGACTCGGTGCCCGCGCCGGTGACGGCGGCGGTCTCGTGGCGCTTGACGGTGATGCCGGAGAAGTCGATGAAGCGGATGGCGAGCTTCTGGTTGCGGGCCCCCGAATAGGTGACCTTGGCTTGGGCCGAGGCGCTGCCGCTGGGGTACGACCGCGTGGTCTGCCCGTCGCTGCCGACCATGGTCAGACCGACCTCCAGGGCCTGGTCCGACGCGTCGGTGTCGGCCGGGCTGGGGCGGCCGAGGGGGGCGGCCAGGCTGAGGCTGGTGAGGGCGACGCTGCTGGCCAGCGCCATCGTCAGGGCGAAGCGAATACGCATGGGATGCTGCTCCTTGTGGGGCCGCCTCGGGATGGGGCGCCGAGGCGTAGGGGGGGCGAACGGAGCCGCCCGTGACCAGGGGGTGGGAGAGGACCCTCGCCCGACGAGCGGACGGCAAGGGTGGGGGAACGATGCTCGGTCAGGTGGCCGGGACAAGCCACCCGATGCGAAGCGTGCTGGGGGGCCGGCCGTCGCCGACCTGACCCCCCGCGCGCGGGCTCACATGCGCTGGCGTAGCCACCAGACCAGCCCGACCAGGGCCAGGATGCCCAGGCCGAAGATGGCCAGGTTGGACCCGCTGCCACCACCACTGGTGGATCCGGGTTGGGCGTCCGCGCCACCGCCCCCACCGACCGGGGTCCAGGTGGGCGGGGCCGAGCCGGCGGGGCCGCCGGGGACGGAGGTGGCGTTGATGATGGTCTCGTTGGTCGCGACCCGGTCCGGCTCGCGGCTGGCGATCGCCGTTGCCGCCTGGGCGATCGCGGTGCCCGCCGTCGCCCGCGGTGTCGTGCCCACCTGGACCGCCGGCCGCGCGCCGGTGGAGCCCGGAGCGGGCTGGGTGACCTTCGGCGTGCCGTCCGGCGTGGCCATGTCCTGGGCCGACCGCGTGGGCGGGGGGGGCTCGGTGGCGGTGGGGGTGGGCAGGGCCTTGTCGGTGACCCAGAACTCCAGGGAGTCCGCAGGGCTGCCCGCCACCTCGACCTTGACCGAATAGCCGGTGCCCAGGTCCGCCTCGGTGGGGGCGATGCTGAGGTCTTCGGCTTCTGACTCGGCGGCTTCCAGGGCCGAAACGGTGTCGTCGACCTGGTCGAGCTCGGCCAGCATGTCCTCGGACAGCTCGCGGTAGCGGGCCGCGTCGGCCGAGCTGAGGCCCAGGGTCTGGGTGGCCACCTTCTGCAGGGCGTCGGCCCTGGCCTCCAGGTCCTCGGCGGCGGCCTCGGCGCGGTCGGCGAGCTGCCAACCTTTGAGCAGGCGGGCCGTCGAGACCATGCCCGCGGCACTGCCGGCCACCAGGCCGGCATAGTCCTTCTGCCCGCGCTGCTGGTTGCCCACCATCTCGGCGTTGTCGCGCGCGCCGTCGGCCAGTTCCGCCAGGTCTTCGACCACGGTCTGGTACATGGCCTGGCCGCTGATCGCGTAGGCCTTGGTGCCGTCGCCCTGGAGCGGGAAGGCCCGCTCGTAGACGCGGATGTTGCCCGGCGCGGTGACCACCACGCCCACCTGCTGGTTGCGGGCACCCTTGTAGGTGACCAGGGCATAGACCGTCTTCGTGCTGGCCGGGAACTTGGCCAGGCTCTCGTCGGCGATGGCGTCCTTGGCCTGGTCGGTGGGGCTGATGGCGAAGCCCTCGATCAGGCGCCCCTGCGCGGCCGCCGGCAGGACGCCGACGCTAGCGAGCAGGAAGCCCAAACCGAGGATGCGCAGGGGTGAATGCTGCCTGGACACGATGATCCCTCCCGTGGTGGGTCGCGGACGGCCTCAGCCGCGCCGCATGGCCGAGCGACCGGCCCAGAGGACGATGCCCAGGAGGGCGAGGAGACCGGCCCCGGCGAGCACCAGTAGGTTGCGGTTGCCGGGGATCGAGCCGCCCGTCGTATCGGCGGGCGCGGGGCTGCTGGCGCTGTCGGCCGGGGCCGAGTCGCCAGTGGTCGCGCCGGATGCACCCGGCACGGCCTGGGTCTGCGCCGCGATCTGGGTCGCCTGCGACACAGCGGGCTTGGCATCGCCCACGTAGACCTGCACCGAGTCGGAGAGGTAGCTCTCCTTGCCGACATAGAGATTGATGTAGTACTCGCCCGTCTCCAGCGGCTGGTCCTTGGCATCATAGGTGAAGGTCACCGTGCCCGGCGCGTCGACCTGGCGCGACTCCTCGAACAGCGAGACACCCTCGTTGCCCATGACCCGCAGCTTGACCTCCGTGACCTGGGTGCCGCTGAAGTCGAAGGCCGCGGTCAGCTTGGTGGCGCCTTCGGGGAGGGGGAAGTAGTAGTCGCCCGGCTCGATCTCGACCCGCTCCAGGGGCTGGCCCTGGGCGTCGAGCAGGCGAAGGTCCTTGATGGGACTGCCGCCCTGCGCGCTCGCATCGCGGGTACCCAGCAGGCCCAGGATCAGTGCAGCCAGGGCCAGGCCACGTAGCTTCATAAGTCTGCTTCTCCTCGAAGGTCTTGGCTGTTCTGCCTCCCCCCTCCGGCGGGGGGGGTGATCGTCACTGTATCGGGGCGGCGCCGCGCGTCGTCCAGGACCTCGGGCCGCCAGGCATGATCGCGGGCAGCGCTGAGGGCCGCTTGAACGCCACCTGAACCGCGGATGAAAGGGTCCGGCGCCCGTGGATCGCCACGGCTTCCCCGTTCCGAAGGTCGGCTACCCTTTGTTGGGCTGCCCTACGCCAAGGATTAATCATAGCTGCTGCCATGGCGCGGTCCAAGCACGGCCGGGAAAATCGTGAAGGTCGGGGCCGGTGCTACCAGGGCCGAACGGGGCCGAACCCGAGGCGAGCCGGCGGTCGCTGGCGAGCGCTCAGGATCAGGGGCAGGTGGATCTGCCAGGCGCGATCCGGCCGGTGCCAGCCGAAGGACTCCTCGCGCCGGGCGCCGTCCGAGAGGAGCCCCACCAGGCGCTCGTTCGGGGTGCTGGCCTGGGCGCCTGCGGGGGCCTCGGAACGCAGGAGGTAGACGCCGAGGGGCAGGACCGCGCAGACCGGACCGTCGGCGCGGCTGCGCAGGGCGCGGACGAGGCCCCGATCCGCCTGCGCCAGGACCTCGATGGCCAGCCCGGCGATGCGGCTGTCGCCCGCCGGGAGCCCGTCGCCGTTGCGGTCCAGGAAGGCCGAGGCGCAGATCTGCCCCGAGGGGCCCTCGACGGTCGGCGCCGGGGTGTCGGTGGGGCTGGGGCTCGGGCTGGGCGGCAGGGTGGCCGAGGGCCGGCGGGTGGCCCGGGGCGTGGGGGTGGCGGTGTCGGGCGGCCGGGCGCCGAAGGTGTAGAGGGCCGGGGGGCCGGGGAAGGGCACCGTGAACTGGCGCTCGGCAGCGCCGCTGGCGCCCAGGCCGGGAGGAAGGGCGACCACCTCCAGGCGGTAGGACCCGTCGATCAGGGCGCTCCAGCAATGGTCGGGCTGGTTGGCGCCGTCGGTGGTCCAGGTGTCGAAGACCCCGCTGGGCAGGTGCGTCAGGCGCAGGGTCATCCCCGCCAGGTAGCGCTCGTCGGGCCCCAGGCGGCCGTCGCCGTCGCGGTCGTTGAAGGCCAGGACGCAGACCTGCCGCTGGACGGCGGGGCCGGTGGCCGTCGCCGTCGGCTCCGGGCTGGGGGTGGACGATGGCGTCGCACCCGCCGCGGCCTCGGTCGCCGTCGGGCTCGCGGTGCCGGGGATCGGGCCGGGCGACGGCGGGGGCAGGCTGGCGCTGGGCTGGGCGCTGGGCGTGGTGGGCGTGCCCGAGGCGGTGGGGCCGGGTGTTCCCGTGGCCATGACGGTGGCCCGGGCCGTGTTCGTCGCCGGCGGGGTGGGGCTGGCCTCCGGTGGCACGGTGTAGGCCAGGAAGAGGATGGGGCCGAGGGCCGGGTCGGGGGGGGCGGTCGCCCGGTTGTAGACGTCGACGCCGGTCTCCCAGGCGAAGAGGTTCTGGTCCTCGCCGGCCGGCCCGTCGACGCGGAAGCTGGCGCGGCGGCTGCCGCTCAGCCGCGCGTTCAGCGCGGCCAGCAGCTCTGCCGACAGGCCGAGGACGTTGCGCCGGCCGACACCCAGCTCCCCGTCGCTGAGGCTGGGACCCAGCTGGGCCAGGACCGGGCTGCTGTCGACCGCGTCGAAGGTGGCCTGGCGCCAGCCGGCATCGATGCTGCTGTCGAGCAGCTTGACCGCCCAGCTGCCGGCCTCGGTGAAGCGGTTCTCCCGGCCCACCAGCTCCAGCCGACCGTCCACCAGCTGCGCGCCGGGAGGGAGGGTGGCCAGGTCGAACTGGACCATGCCGTAATGCCGGTTGGTGCCCCGGGTCCACATGCCGCTGTAGAGCGTGGGGTATCCCAGGTGGTTGGGCCGCTCCTTGTTGGACGAGATCTGCGGCACGTAGCCGACGTCCGAAGGCGCCGGCCTTAACGTGACATAAGACAACTGGACGCCTGGGCGCGGCGTGTGCGTGGCCGTGGGAGCCGGGCCGGCCCAGGTGGGCAGGGGCGTGGGGGTGATGGTGGCGCTGAGCTGGTACCAGACGGCTGTGTCCGTGTAGGGCTTCTGGCAGTTGCGCGGGCAGTAGCTGACGGTGATCAGGTCCCGCGTGGCCACGCGGAGGAGGCCCTGGCTGGGGTTGGAGGCCCGGTCCGTGAAGCGGACGGGGCGTTCGGCCCGAAAGGTCGAGAAGCCGTTGCGCACCTCCACCAGGGGCCACTCGAAGCCTTCGGGATCGCTGGTCGAGGACACCCGCACCCTGAGGGTCTCGAGGGCGATCGGATCCTCGTTGGCGGCCGGATCCCGCGCCGAGAGCCAGCCCTCGGCACTCAGGCCGTAGTACACGTCCTGGTCCCAGGCCACGAAGGCCCCGGTGAACCACTCAATGCCTGCGCCGACGCCGGTGAAGGGGCCTTCGGGCCAATGGGTGGACGTACGGAAGGGGCTGCCCCCGGCGGGGATGCCGTTGCGCGGGGCATAGACCATCGACTCGCAGCCGGCGCCGCCGTAGGTCACGCCGTCGGGATGGTTGACCCATTGCAGCCCGCCGCCCGAATCCTTGATCTGGATGACCACGGTGTCGGTCTGCTGGTGGCAGTAGATGACGTAGACCTTCGTCGTCCCGGCCGGGAACTCGGTCACGCCGGGGCCGCGCATGCAGTGGTTGTCGTCGAGCTGCTCCTGGTAGCTCTCGTCGCACATGTGCAGGTGCCAGGCCGGGGTGATGACCGGCGTCGGGCAATAGGGAGGGCAGGCCTGGGCATGGGCCACGCGCGGCGGAGCAGCCCCGTCCGGGGCCGGAAGGCCGCGCAGCCAGTAGAGCAGGAGACAGCCGAGCGCCAGGGCCAGGGCGGCCCGTAGCTCGACGCGCTGGCGGGGGATCGGCTGCGGGTAGGCTTGCATGCAGGAGCAAGGACGCGCCCGCGCCCGGCCTCGTTACGCGCGATGCCTGGCGGGACCGTACCGGCTGGCTATCATCTCCTCATGCTTCGCGAACCGGCCGTCTCGGTCATCATCCCCAACCTGGACGCGCCCACGGTGGATCGGGCCGTGCGGGCGGTGCAGGCGCAGGTCGGCCTCGCGCGGCCACCCGAGATCCTCGTCGTCGGGCGCGACCGGCCCGGACGACTCGCCGGGCTGAAGGGCATCCGCCATCTGCCCGGCTCCGGCCCGCTCTACCCCGGAGCAGCCCGCAACCTGGGGATCGCGGCGGCCCAGGGCGAGCTCCTGGCCTTCACCGACGCCGACTGCGAGCCGGAGCCGGACTGGCTGCTGCGCCTGGTCGAGGCCCAGGCCGACGGGCACACCGTGGTCGGGGGCTCGGTGGCCTACGACGCCAGCCCCTACTGGACCCTGGCCGACAACCTCTCCATGTTCCACGAGGTGGACGTCGCCCTGCCGGCAGGCCCCCGCCCCTACCTGCCCACCTTGAACCTGATGGTCCACCGGCGGGCTGTCGCGGACGGCGGGCTCATGGATCCCTCGCTGCGCTGCGGCGAGGACCTGGACTGGACCCTGCGGCTGGGGATGGCGGGGCATCCGGCCTACTTCGAGCCCCGCGCCAGGGTCTGGCACCGCCCGCCCCGCGCCGACTGGCGCGCGGCCTGGCGCCACTGGGAGCGCAGCGGCGCCTGGATGGTCGAGGTGCGCCGGCGCCACCGTGGCGTCTTGCGGTCGCCGTGGTGGCTGGCCCATCCGCCCCTCGTCCTGCTCCTGGCGCCGGCCATCGCCACAGTGGCCACGGCCCGCCTCTACGGCCCCGGCAGGCCAGGTCGCCGTCACCGATCGACCCTGCCGGCCGTCTTTCTCACCAAGTTGGCCTGGTGCTGGGGCGCGGCCCGGGGCCGGTCGGCCCGTTGACCCTGCCCTGCAGCCATCCTTGCCCCGCCGCCCTGGGACCAGCCCGCCCGATGAAGCCGCCCCCGTCGACCCCAGCGTGGGTCCGAGATCGACGCTTGACGTTCCTGGCCATCGGCGGGGGGCTCTTGTGCTTGGGCGCCTTGGCAGCGCTGGCACCGGTGCGCGCCCGGCCCCTTCAGGCCGGGGCAGGCTACTTCATCGACAGCGGCCAGCGCCTCGGCCGCAGCCGGGCGATGGCCCTGGCCCTGGGCGACCTGGACCGGAACGGCAGCGTGGACGCCTTCATCGGGGCCTCGGCCGGCGGCTACAACCGCGTCTGGCTGAACGACGGGCGGGGCTTCTACCGCGACAGCGGCCAGCTCCTGGGCCTGTCGAACACCCTGGCGGTGGCCCTGGGCGACTTGGATCGCGACGGCGACCTGGATGCCGTGGAGGGCAACCACGGCGAGGCCAGCCGTCTCCTGTGGAACGACTCCCGCGGTCGCCTGGCCCCGGGGATCCAGACCTTGCCGAACCTGAGCACGAGCGCCTTGGCCTTGGGTGACCTGGACGGAGACGCCGACCTCGACCTGGTGCTGGGAGACAATGGGCGTGGCCTCCAGGTCTGGCTCAACCTCGGCAGGGGCAGCTTCGTCGATTCCGGACAGCGCCTGGGGAACGCGGGCACGGCGGCCCTCGTGCTCAGCGATGCTGATGGCGACCGGGACCTCGACCTCCTGCAGGCGAACAGCGACCAGCCGCATCGCCTGTGGCTCAACCAGGGCCGGGCCCGCTTCGTCGCTTCGGGCCAGTCCCTCACCGCGCCGGCGGCCGCCAGCGCGGCCCTGGCCGACCTGGATGCGGACCTGGACCCCGACCTGGCCATCGGCCATGACGGCCAGGTGAGCCTCTGGCGCAACGACGGCCTGGGTCTGTTCACCGCCTGGGCGACCTTGCCGATCGCCGGCAAGATCAGCGGCCTGGCCTTCGCCGACCTGGACCGCGACTTCGACGTGGACCTCTTCACCATCGCCTACGATGGTCCGGCCGGCTGGTGGGCGAACGACGGCCGCGGCGTCCTGACCGACAGCGGCCAGCGCTTGGGTTCCGCGCGCAGCCTGGGCCTGGGCCTGGCCGACCTGGATGCCGACGGCGATGCCGACGCCTTTCTGGCCAACCTGCTGGAGCCGGCCACGGTCTGGTTCAACTGGGATCCGGCGCGCCCGACGCCCACCGTCACCCCCACCGCCACCCGCACCCCCACGCGTACCCCCAGCCCCACCCGGACGGCCACCCATACCCCCACGCGCACGCCGACGCTCCGGCCCTCGGCCACCGTCCCCCCCTCGGCGACAGCCACCTTGACCCGTACGCCCACGTCCACGGCCACCCGCACGAGCACGGCGTCGCCGACCGTCACCCCCACGTTGGTGCCGCCTCGCACGGCCGTGCCGACGGCGACGCGCACCGCCACCGCGACGGCGACGGGCAGCGCGACGGCCACCCGCACGGCGACGGCGACAGCCAGCGCGACGGCAACCCAGACCGCGACGGCGACAGCCACGGCGACGGCGACAGCCACGGCGACGGCGACCCGTACCGCGACGGCGACAGCGACAGCGACCGTGACAGGCTCGGCGACGGCCACGCGGACACCGACGTCAACTGCGACGGCTGCCGCGACGCCGTCCCCTTCGGCAACCGTGACCTCGACCTTGTCTCCGACGCCGACCGTGTCCGCGACCGCTTCGAGGACGGCCACGCCCACCGCCTCTCCGTCCCAGACCGTCATGCCGACCCCCGGCGGCAGCCCGTCGGCCACCGCCACGGCGACGCGGACGACGACGCCCGCGCCGAGCACGACCCCGTCGCCAGGACCATTGGCGCCGACCGCCTCGTCGAGCCCGTCGGCTACCTCGACCGCGACCGCTCCGTCGAGCCCGTCGGCTTCCCCGACCGCAACCGCGTCGTCGACCCCTTCGGCCCCGTCGACCCCAGGCAGCAGCCTCACCCCGTCCGTCACCCCCACCCCCACCGCCACCGGGTCGCCCAGCCCGAGCTCGGTTCCCACGGCCGGCCCCTCGCCGACCGCCACCGTCACCGCCAGCCCCACCGGCAGCGCATCCCCGGCGCCCACCGTGACCGCGGGTCCCAGCCCCACGGCCAGCGCCACGGTTCTCGCCACGCCCTCCGCCACCGCCTCCCCAGCCCCGACGTCCACCGCCGGGGCGTCGCCGACCGGGGGGACCTCGTCGTCGGCCACGCCCACGCGGACCGCGGCGGTCCCCACGGTCACCCCCTCGGGCACGGCGACGGGCACGCCGGCGACGGCCACCCGCACGGCCACCGCCTCGGCCACCCCCCAGGCGACACCCCTCGGGCAGACACCCAGCGTCACCCCGCCCGTCCCGCCGCCGACGGCCGCCGCGACGGCGACGGTGGCGGCGACCACGACGCCCACCACCCCCACCGCGCCGCCGACCGTCGCCGCCGAAGAGCCCACGCCCACTGGCCAGCCCACTGCCACAGCGGCGGCCTCGGCGACCGCTGCCGCCACCGGTCCGGTGCTGCCCACCGACCCGTCCTTCCGGAAGCGCCTCTACCTGCCGCTCCTCTCCCTCCGGTTCAGGCGCGTCGGCGCGAACCGGTCGCAGACCGCCGGGGCAGGGCGCTGACATGCGGCGCTCTCTGGGCCCGCTGCTCTGCCTGCTCGGCGTCGGCCTGACGACGGGCCTGGCCCTGGGGGCGGCGACGCGGATCGACGCCACCCGGATCTTCGCCTGGACCGGCCAGGCCATCGGCAACTCCCGCACGCGGGCGGTGGCCATCGGCGACCTGGATGGCGACGGGCACCTGGACGCCTTCGTGGCCAACGGGGACACCGGGGCGGACCTCGTCTGGCTGGGCCAGGGCGACGGGATCTTCGTCGACAGCGGGCAACGCCTGGGCAACGGGGACGGGCGCTCGGTGGCCCTGGGCGATCTCGACGGCGACGGGGACCTGGATGCCTACGTGGGCCAGGGCTCGGGGCAGATGGACATGGTCTGGTGGAACGAGGGCCAGGGCTTCTTCAGCAACAGCGCCATGCCGCTCAGCACGGCCGACACCCACGGGGTGGCCCTGGCGGACCTGGATGCCGACGGCGACCTGGACGCCTACGTGGTCACCACCTTCGGCCAGCCGGACGAGGTCTGGATCAACGACGGCGCCGGAAACCTGGATGACAGCCTGCAGCGTCTGGGCCTGGACTCCGGCACGGCCGTGGCGCTGGGGGACCTGGACGGCGACGGCGACCTGGACGCCTTCGTGGTCAACGATGACCGCCAGGGCGATCGCGTCTGGATCAACAACGGGAGCGGCAGCTTCAGCGTCGCCAGCTCGCGCATGGGCACCGCCAGTGGGGGAGCCGTGGCCCTGGGCGACGTGGACGGCGACGGCGATCTGGATGCCTTCGTGGGCAACTACCCCAACCAGGCCGACGAGGTCTGGCTGAACGACGGCCGGGCCGTCTTCACGGACAGCACCCAGCGCCTGGGCCTGTCCAGCACCTTGGGCGTGGTCCTGGTGGACCTCGACGACGACGGGCGCCCCGAGGCCGTCACCGCCTATGTCGGCGCCACCACCCGGGTCTGGCAGAACGATGGCTTCGGTAACTACTCACTGGGCCAGGGCCTGGTGTCGGCCTCCAGCACCTCCCTGCGCGCCGGGGATTTCGACGAAGACGGCCTGGCGGACCTCTGGCTGGGCAACTTCAGCCAGCCCGACCAGGTCTGGCTGCAGGCCGAGCCCCTGCCGCCCACGGCCACCCGCACGCCCTCGACCACGCCGACGCCGTCGAACACCCCGACGCCCTCAGACACCCCGACACCCACGGCCACGCGCACCCCCTCGAGCACCCCGACCCAGACCCTCACTCCCACGGTGACCCCGACCCCGACCCTGACCCCCACGCCGACCCCCTCGCCCACGGCGACGACGACGCCCTCGCCCACCGCGACGGACACGGCCACCCCCACCGCCACGCTGACCCCCACGCCGACGGCCACCCTGACCCCCACGGCCACCCTGACCCCCACGGCCACCGCGACGGCGACGGCCACCGCGACGGCGGCGGCGACGGCGACGGCGACGGCCGCCCCCGCGGCCTCCGTCGCCGCGCTCCCCGCGAAGGGCGCGGACGCGGTCGATCTCGATCCGGCAGGCACCGCAGTGCCGGCCCCGCAGCACCCCGGCGCCGACCCCATTGGCCGCGCGCTGACGCTCGTACAGCGCCAGCAGATCCGCGTCCAGCTCCCCGGTCAGCTCGGCCCGGGAGTTCTCCCA
>WBZV01000180.1_pt2 | contig 40795 bp, 36 predicted proteins | sample 5204221 | NCBI WGS metagenome assembly WBZV01 (sample SAMN12344360, study PRJNA552823) | activated sludge metagenome | biome: Activated sludge suspended growth; feature: Nitrification reactor; material: Wastewater; isolation source: activated sludge from nitrification reactor of wastewater...
CAATCGATCCCTCTTGACCGGATCCCTCCTACGGAAGAGGATAATTACTTCCGCAAACAACGCATTCAGGGCTATGTACACGACATGGGCGCCGCCATGCTGGGGGGCGTGAGCGGTCATGCCGGGCTGTTTTCCAACGCCAATGACCTGGCCGTGCTGATGCAGATGTTGATGCAAAACGGGACATATGGGGGTGACCGCTATTTTGATCCGAATACGGTAAAAAAATTCCTGACCCGCCACCCCCAAAGCAATCGCCGGGCGATGGGGTTCGATATGCTCCCCATCGGCAGCAAATACCCGCCCAATGTTTCCCCCCGCGTTTCAGAGCGCACCTTTGGGCATATCGGCTTCACCGGAGTATGCGCCTGGGCCGATCCGGAAGAAGAGCTGGTGTTCATCTTCCTTGCCAACCGGACGTTCCCTTCCATGCGCAATTACCGCCTCAACAAGCTCGCTATCCGGAACCGAATGCAAAATGCGGTGTACGACGCCCTGTTTAAACGCCCGGAGCCGTTCTATCTTACCAAACTGGAGCAACCGGTGTTTACGATTGACTAAAAAAAGTTGCGAAGTTGCGAAGTTGCGGGGTTACGAAGTTGCGAGGTGGCGAAGTAGCGAAGTAGCGACGTTATGCCGTAACAGAACCCGAAGGGGTGGCAAGATTATTGAACCAGGTCACAAATGTTGCAAAACAATGCCGTGAGGAAGTCCGGGTTTAAGATTAGGGGCTTTGTATGGTAAAAGCGTCGCAAAAACGTTAGCTTTGTAAGGACCCAACCTTTTGTTAACCCAAACCCGCAATCCATGTTAACCCGTCTTGAACCCAGCGTGCGCCAGCGTATCCAGACCTGGCTGGAAGGTAATTACGACGCAGAAACCAAAGCCGCAATCCAGGCCCTTATCGATGCCCAGAATGAAACCGAACTGACCGACGCCTTCTACAAAGACCTTGAATTTGGCACTGGCGGGCTCAGGGGCGTGATAGGCGTGGGGTCGAACAAGATGAACAGGTATACGGTAGGCGCCGCTACTCAGGGCCTGGCCAACTACCTCCTCCAAAATTTTCCCAACCAGGAAATAAAAGTAGCCATTGCGCATGATAGCCGGAACATGTCGCCAGAATTTGCCCGTATTGCTGCCGGCGTGTTCAGCGGAAATGGCATCCGGGTTTTTCTGTTTGAGGCGCTCCGGCCAACGCCGGAACTTTCATTTGCCATTCGCCATTTGGGTTGCCAAAGCGGCGTTGTGATCACTGCTTCCCACAACCCCAGAGAATATAATGGGTATAAAGCTTACTGGACCGACGGTTCGCAAGTGGTTGCCCCGCACGATGTCAATATCGTCGCAGAGGTGAATAAAATCCATTCGGTGGATTCGATCCGCTTCACAGGGAACCCGGATTTGATCACGATGATCGGAACGGAGATTGATGAGGCATTCCTTCAAACCATTGTTTCCAACAGCATTAACCCTGGCGTCATTCAGCGGCAGAAGGACCTGAAGATCGTCTATACGCCCATCCATGGTACCGGGATCACAATGGTACCGAAAGCGTTGGAACGGTTGGGATTTGAGAATGTGCACATCGTTAAGGAACAAGCTACCCCGGACGGGAATTTCCCCACCGTAGTTTACCCCAATCCCGAAGAGCAGGAAGCCATGACAATGGCAATGAACCTGGCCAAAGACCTTGACGCTGACCTCGTTATTGCAACCGACCCCGATGCCGACCGCGTAGGCGCTGCCGTGAAAAACAAAAAAGGGGAATGGCAGCTCCTCAACGGAAATCAAATGGCCAGTTTGATCATTTATTATCTGCTGCAAGCCTGGAAACAAGCCGGTAAGCTGACGGGAAAGGAATTCGTCGCCAAAACGGTCGTCACCACCAATCTTATCGATGCGATGTGCGCCGCCTACGAAGTACCCTGCTATAACACGCTGACGGGATTCAAATACATCGCTCAGGTCATCCGGGAACTGGAAGGAAAACAAAAGTTTATCGCCGGGGGCGAAGAAAGCTATGGCTACCTTATAGGCGACGCCGTGCGCGACAAAGACGCCGTGGCCTCCTGCGCCATGATTGCCGAACTGACGGCCTATGCCAAAGATCATGGGCTGACCCCGTTTGATTTCCTGACGGAGATGTACATGAAGCACGGTTTCTATTACGAAGGGTTGGTCTCCCTGACCCGCAAAGGGAAAGCCGGCGCGGAAGAGATTCAGCGTATGATGACCGATCTACGGAGTAACCTCCCGGCTTCTGTTGCGGGTTCGGCCCCAATCGAGGTGCTGGACTACCTCAACTTGACCCGGAAGGACCTTCGCAGCGGACAGGTTGCCCCGATTCCGGAGGGAATGGGTATCGAGCGCTCCAATGTGATCCAGCTCATACTGGAGGATGGGACCAAGGTTTCGGCCAGGCCAAGCGGTACCGAGCCCAAGATCAAGTTTTATGTGTCGGTGCATGCGCCCCTCACCCAGGCAGCGAACTTCGACGCTACGCTGGCTTCCCTGAAGGAGAAAGTAAAGATCATTCAACAGGATTTGGGGCTGGTTTAAACCGGGCTTTTGAGCCTTCCCAAATTCAAATTCCCTATCCATATGACCCGATTTACTGCAACCGTGTGCTTCCTCTTGTTTCAGACGGGTTTATGGGCCCAAACCGCAATCCTCGATTCCGGCGGCCCGTTGATGACCGAACAAGCAGGGTATGACATTACCTTCTACGACCTGAGCGTACAGGTTTTTCCCGACGAACGCCGTATTGAGGGTGTTTTGGAAGCGCGTGCCATTGTAGCCCATCCCATGCACGAGTTCGTGCTGGACCTGGATACCCTGCTGACTGTCCGGAGTATCGAAGAAAGGCTTCCGGGAGGGCAGTATTTGCCGCTGTCGTTCAGAAGAGCCGGAGGAAAACTCTGGATCAATCTGCGCCACACCCGGCAGCGCGGAGAATCGTTCCGGGTAGCAGTGACTTACGGGGGCCAACCCCGGGTGGCGCCAAGGGCGCCCTGGCAGGGCGGGTTCGACTGGAAAAAAACGCCCTCCGGCGCCCACTGGATCGCAACCAGTTGCCAGGGGGAAGGGGCCGATATCTGGTGGCCGGTCAAGGACCATGTATCGGATGAGCCGGATTCCATGGCGCTGCATGTCCGCGTTCCCCAGGATTTGGTAGCTGCCTGCAACGGCAGGCTTTTGCGCACGGAAAAACATGCCGACCAAACGCAAACCTTTCACTGGTATATCTCTACGCCGATCAACGCCTACAACGTCGCCCTGAATATTGCTCCGTACCGGGTGATTGAAGGAAATTATACCAGCGTAGCCGGCGATGCCTTCCCGGTGGTTTTTTACGTTCTCCCGGAGGATTATGACAAAGGATTGAAGCTTTTTGAGGAGATCAAAGACCATATTCGCTTTTATGAAAAGCTCCTCGGCCCGTACCCTTTCCGCAAAGACAAATACGGGGTTGCCCAAACCCCGCACCTGGGCATGGAGCACCAGTCTATTATTGCTTATGGCGCCAACTTCAATAATGGTTCCATGACTGGAGGACGCGACTGGGGTTTTGACGCGCTCCACCACCACGAGTTTGGACACGAATGGTGGGGCAACCTCGTGACCAACTCCGATTGGCGCGATATGTGGATCCACGAAGGTTTCTGCTCGTATATGCAGGCGCTTTACGTCGAAGAAAAACAGGGCAAAGAGGGGTATCAGACGTTCATGAGAAACCAGCGCCGGTTCCCCAATACCCTGGCCGTAGCGCCCAGGGAGATTAAGACGGCGGATGAAATTTACCGGGCGCCGATCTACAACAAAGGATCTTATATCTTGCATGCCCTGCGGGGAGTCATCGGAGACCAGGCATTCTTCAAAGCGCTCCGGCAAATGGCTTACCCTGATCCCGCTCTGGAAAAAATCACCGACGGCCGTCAATGCCGTTTTGTTACGACCGGGGATTTTCTCCTCATCTGCGAAACGGTTTCCGGGCAGGAACTGGATTGGTTCTTCGACGTGTACCTTCGGCAACCGGCGCTGCCAAAGCTGTATTCCAGAGTAGAGGGAGGACAACTCACCTTGCGCTGGGAATCGCCGGAAAACCTGCCATTTCCCATGCCGGTGGAAGTAGAACTAAACGGGAAAAGGCAGCGCATTCAGGTGACGCCTCAGGGCGTCGCTGTGAAGCTGGCTGCCGGGGATCAACCCGTGGTGGACCCGGATCAATGGCTGCTCTGTGAATTGGTTCGTTGAAGAAGGCCTTTTTCTTAAAAACAAAACGTTAAAACCTTTTTTCTCCTTTAACGGGCCAAGTGCGCATTCGCATTGGCAACTTCCGGTTTTTTATCGGAACTTGTAAGAAAAAAGGCATGAAACACTGGTACCTACGCTTTGGCGCCGGGCTTTTTCTGGCCCTTGCCACGGCATCTTTTCCCGGCGCGTATGCCCAAAACAAGAACAGCAACTTTATCCTTCGGGAGGTGGTTCCTTTCGGCGACCAGGGCTTTGTGGCGGTATTTCTGGACGATCCGATAAGTCCCAGAGCGATGCGGCTCAATTTTTTTACCCCCGATAACCAATCAGCTTTCGAACAGGTCGTTTCGCTTGAACGCCAGGGAATCCGGGCTAAATTTGAAGGCGCTTTTGCCTGGAAAGGCCGTCTGCAAGTGCTGACATCCCTTTATTATCCGGGGCCGAAGCGAAACCACCTGTTGCTGCAGCAATTTGCTGTGCCGGATTTTCAGACCACAGATGCGCTGCTGGTAGACGAGGCGTATACGCCGGAACTTTACCGCATCCCGTTTGGGTACTCGCTGTCGCCCGACAGCACCAAAGTGATGTTCTATTCCTGGACATACACCCTGCCGGAGGACCCCGCACGCGTTGCCATTACCGTTATGGATCAGCAACTGGATACTCTTTGGAAGCAGCGGTACGTATTGCCGTACAAAAACGAAAGCCTTTATATCTACAACAGCAGGCTGACCGACGACGGGCGGGCATTCCTCTTGTGCGAGAACTATACGGGAAAAGTGGGCGCCTACATCGACGAAACGAAGATCGACTATTTCGTGCTGGGGGCGGAGAAGGGGGATGAGAACATGCTTATCTACGACCTGAATCCGGCAGGAAAAACCCTGAAGGGCTTGCATATCGATCCGGCCCCGGGAAACGCTATGTCGGGCGCTGCTTTTTACCAGGAGCCTGGGAAGGAAGTGCATCTGGGCGTATATTTCTTTCACATCCCTCCGGCAGGAGGAAAGATGACGCAAACGTTCATCCCGATCGATAAGGAAACTTATCAGTCGGCTTTTTTGTACCCGGGAGGCGATGGGATCTTTAACGCGAACAGACACCGGTTTGAATCCTACGCAGTGAACAGGGTAGAGCGCCTTCCGGATGGCAGCGCGCTGATTTTTGCCCAACAGGAATATTACCAACGCACGGAGAATATTTTTGAATACAACGACGTGCTGGTCATGCGGATTCAGCCGGAAACGAACCGGCTCGAATGGATACGACGTTTGCCGAAGCGGCAGGCGGAAACGTATAACGAAAACTTTTTCTCCCCTTTTTCCTACAAACTAATACCGCACGGAGGCAATTGGTATCTGCTGTTCAATGACCTGGCCGAGAACCACGCGTCGCCTGGCGGTCAGCGCAGTCTGGACCGCTACTGGGGGGACGATGGCGTCATGATCGCTGCCGAAATTACGGCATCCGGGCAAATTACGTTGTTTAACCTGACGCGTTTATTGCGTAGCAAATCCATTGCCCGGCTTTGGACAACCCATTGCTGGGATCTTGGCCCCCGGGAGTTATTGGTCTTTGGGGAAGGATCTACGTTCCTCCACAATTTCCTGGTGGGCGTTGATTGGGAAGAACTCCGAAAGCAGCCTTCCCTTAAATGGGAGAATTAGCCATGAAAACCGTAATTTTGACCCCCTAAATACAAAGTATGGCAAAACAGGCGCCCCGCAAGCCGTCCCAACCAAGGATCCGGATGGCAAAACAAAATAAACCGGCTGAGAAAAGATCCCCTGTGAGGAAAGAAGCGGAGCCGGTCGTTGGGATGCGGCTAAATAAATACGTCGCGCATTGCGGCGTGTGCAGCCGGCGCCAGGCGGCCGATCTGGTCAAAGAGGGCGCCGTGACAGTGAACGGGAAAGTAGTTTTGGAACCGTTTTATCAAATGCAGGAAGGCGATGTGGTGCGCCATAAGGGGAAAGTCATCCGTCCGGAGGAACGCAAAGTGTATTTGCTGCTCAACAAACCCAAAGGCCTGATTACAACGGTCCAGGACGAGCGCGGGCGAAAAACTGTTATGGACTTGCTGAATGGGAAAATCGAAGAGCGGGTGTTTCCCGTTGGACGTCTTGATCGCGACACCACCGGTCTGCTCCTGCTGACCAACGACGGCGAGTTGGCCCAGAAAATGACCCACCCAGGCTTCAAAATGCAAAAACAATACGAGGCCGCACTCGACAAAAACCTCCGGGAAGAGGATCTGCAGCGCATTCGGGAAGGACTAACCCTTGAGGACGGCCCCGTAAAGGTAGATGCTATTCATTATCTTCCGGACAAAGGGAAAAATACGGTCAGTATCCTGATCCACGTGGGCCGCAACCGGATTGTCCGCCGGATCTTTGAGCATTTGGGGTATGAAGTGGTCCGGCTCGACCGGGTATACCTGGGAGGGTTGACGAAAAAAGACCTTCCCCGGGGCTTTTTCCGTCACCTTACCCCAAGGGAAGTGATCATGCTCAAACACTTTACCGGGAAGTAAAGCGGTTATTTCAGGCAGTTGACTTTATGCGCAAAATACCCGGATAAGGCGAGAATCCCCATATACAGGATAAAGAAAGCTGGAAAGCCGTGGTGCTGGATTAGCCACCCGCCTGCCAGGGGAAACAGCGCAGGCAACAGATTCCCCGCCCCGGCAATGCCAGAACACAACGCCCGGTTGTGATTACTAGATAATTCCAGCATGACGCCGTTCATCGAAATGGAGTAGATGGCAACCGAAATCCCTCCAATCAAAAAGACGGGAACTAAAATCCATTTTTCGGGGATGAGCAGAAGCGATAAAGGCAAAAGTACTCCAATGGCCGTATTGCCATATAGCAACGTTCGGTACCTTACGTTTTTTACAAGGAAAAAGATTAGCAGCGAAACGGAAACTAATCCGGTAACTTTAACCAGCAAAAACGTTCCGGTGTCTTCTGCATTGGCTTGAAACGCCGTTTTGGCGTACAGAGTAACAAAAGGTAAAAAAGCCAGGGTTAGCCCTTGGGTATTGATGAACCCCAGAAAATAGGCAAGCCTTGGGTTTTCCCTCATTTCACGGGACATGACCGACAGAAAATGCCCAAGATTCCGGATCACCATGCCTGAAGGAACCGTTTCTTTAAGTCTCCAGAAACCAAAGGACGCAATGAACAAAGCCAAAGCTCCCATCAGGAACATGAACGCGTAGTTTTTTGGGTAAGCTTCCAGAACCAGTACTCGCTGAGCCAATAAGGCGGAAACAAACGCTCCTATTCCCGTGGCTACCTGCCGGACAGAGAAAAAAGGTTTTCTGGCGGATTCGTCGATCGACTTCCCCAGAATATCCGTGTAGCAGACGCTGGCAAACGCCCCGCTAAGCGAAAAAACGGATAGCAGCAAGATAATGAACCACAGCATCGCTCCTGGCCCGATCTGTGCCGAGAAATACAGCAAGCTCCCCAATCCGATCAGCGAAAGAACGCGGGCGTTTATACCGCCAATGAGATACCTTTTCTTGAATGGCTGGTTGCTCAGGTAAGGGGCGAAAAACAATTGGGTAAAGCTACCTCCACCCAGCAAGACCATGGTGAGCACCCCCAAATGCATGGCATTTCCCCCGGATTCGATCAGCATCGCCGGAAGCACGGTGTCGACGTCCATGAAGTTGGAAGCCAGGGCCAGGAATGTGGTATGCCATAGGAAGGCTCTGAAATTATTGGATGATACGTGCGTGCCGGCCGTCATACCTTTGGCTTGACTTCAATAGGCTGAACCGCCCCGTCCTTGATCCGAAGGATGGGGAAAAAGCCGGCCCGGTTCTCCCAGGTTGACCGAATGACAGGGAAATGCAGCGCTAAGGCAGCCTGGACGTCCTCCAGGGTGTCTCCCCCCAGGAGAATAGGAAGCGCCAACTCGCTTATTCTGGCCACGTTGGGGCCGTAATGTCCGGAAACGATCGCCTGGACGCCGTTTTCCACCAAAAACGCCGCTATAGCAGCTGCTTTTTTTCCATGCCCGTGCCCATGGTGGTGTTCGTGAGAATGATCGTGGTCGTGATGGCCTCCTCCAGCCCCTACCGGATTATCCAGCAGGGCCGTCGAAGAAAAAACGCCATCTGCCAAGTCCAGGACCAGGAAGTGTGTCGCGTCTCCAAAGTGCTGGGAAACAAGATTTTGACTCTGGTCTACTGCAAGCGCAAATCGAAAATCCATAGCATATTTTGGAATAAAGGTACGGTTGGATCAGGCATTCTAAGCGGACAAAGATCACAAAGCGGAGCGGAATGAGAAAGGCAGGCGTTCCCCGGTGTTTCTCCAAAGCCTAATCTACTTTAAACAGCTTCTTTTCGAACGCCAGGCGCTTCAGGAAAAAATTGTAAAAAAACACAATCCCGGTAGCCAGCAGCTTGGTGATGTATTGCCGCTCGTTAAAAAAAGCCTGACTCGACAGCAGGAAAATAATACCCGAGCTGATTCCCAATCCTCCTATAGAAACGAGAATGGAAAGCAAAAATGCCTGATAACCAGGCCGCTGGAGCTGGAAAACAAACCGCCGCTGGAGGATAAAATTAACTACCACTGCGATAGAATAGGAAACGACATTAGCGGGTACGGGCGCCAGAACGCGGTGTACAAGGAGCAGGTATAGCCCATAATCGACCGATGTGGCTACCAAACCGGATACAGCAAACCGGATCTGGAGAAAAAAAAGCTTAAGCAGTTTTTGAAAAAAGGACTTCATGCCGCAGCGCTTGACCGGGGCAAAGCTAATTGGATTTTTCCAACTCCTGCCGGAAAAACGTGCGGATCTCTTCCCAGTTGTTGACGCGGGTATACCTGGTTTCTTGAATGTTGTGCGAAGCAGTATACAGCAGTCCTTTCCCTTGGAACGTTTCCAGGTTGAAGACGTGATCGTCGATCATATAATCGGCCCGAATGATGCTTTTATCCCCGCAGAATACAAAATTTTGCCATGGGATGAATGGGAAGTGGCGGCCGAGCCAGTCGTGTTTGTCGGGAAGCGAATTGCGAAACTCCTGGGCTGCCGTAACAATATATACTTCGAAGTGGTCCATGAGTTCGCGGACAACCTCCTGGCTTCCTTCCATAACCGGGAGGTCTGCAAAGAAGCCTTCCGTGTGCAGGTGGGTGCGCAAATCCTGAGCGCCAGGCACCTGATAGATTTTTTTGCCCCAATAGTCCTCCTTCCTGAGAAGAATTCCGTATTGCTGATGGTATAAGCCGAGGTATTTAGGCAGGATATCGGCAATGACCTCATCCATGTCAATGGCGATCCTTCGCATAAGAATGGCAGATGAAAGGCCGGAAGAGATCGGGCATTAAGGGAACTTGATCCGGGTAGCCTAACTTCTTCCGGCGTTTATGGTGGTGAAAGGGTTTTAATTCAAAGAAAACTGATGATAAACCTCCGTCGAATTATGGAACATGAGCTCCGAAACATATGGATGCATGTAGTCGCAAAGCGGGAAACTGGCAATTATTTCCATGACTTCAAATTCCGAAGCAGCCTCCATCACCACCCAGAGAACGGACCGGTCGATGGACAGAGCATAGGACCGGATCTTCCCCTGTGTCATCAGGCGGTCGACGACCTCACGCTGCTCGGGAATCAATGCCAGAAAATCATCCGACAGTTCTTCCGGGAGTTCAAATTCCACCATGAAGGATTTTTTCATAGAACTTGATTTTGCATGAATCTAAAAAGAAAACGGCAAAGGTGGCACAAAAAGTTGCATTGTTTACATAAATTTAAAAGTACCTGTTTAATCAATATAAAAACCCATCTTACCCATTTGGTAATCGCGCATGGCTTCCAGGAGTTCGGACTGCTCGTTCATGACGTATGGGCCCCACTGGGCCAGCGGTTCATCAATGGGTTCCCCGGCCAAAACCAAAGCCTGGGTGGGTTCCAGTCCTGTCAGCGAGAACCCGTCGCCGTCGTTTCGGAAATGCAGCAACGTCCCTGCCGGGTATTCAAAGTTGTGGTTGAGTTGGGCGTTGCCGCTAAGCAGGTATACGCAGGCGTTGAAACCCGGAGGAATTTCTACTTCTGTTTCCCCGCCTTGGCCGAGCGCTATTTGAAGAACCAACAGCGGGGTAAAGGTGCGGGCCGGGCCGCGAACGCCCCGGTACGTTCCGGCTACTACTTTGGTTTGGGCAGAGGAATGGGGGTCGGCCAGGATGGGCAACTGATCGCTTTTGATGTCCTGGTAGCCTGGTTCCTCCAGCTTAAACCGTTTTGGAAGGTTGATCCAGAGCTGAATGCCTTCCATGACGCCGCCGTTTTCCAGGAATTCCCTGCTGGCCCGTTCGCTGTGGATAATGCCGCGCCCTGCGGTCATCCACTGGATGTCGCCGCCCCGGAGTATACCTTCATTCCCACGGCTGTCCTTGTGGCGGATGCCGCCGGAATACAGGAAGGTGACGGGTTCGAAGCCCCTGTGCGGGTGGGGTCCGATATCCAGGGGATCTTCTCCCGGCTGGGCCTGGAAGGGGCCGAAATGGTGAAGCAGCAAGAACGGACTGATCTGGGAAACCCTTTCGGTGGGAAGGGACTGTCTGATGCTTATTTTACCCATTTGCATCCGAGCGGAAGGCAAAATATGCGCCACGGAACGATATTTCATTGGATGTGGATTGATTTATTTTATACAATTTTTTTTTAAAGTGGTTGAATGAATGTGTAATCAAAAAGCGTTTTGAATCTTTTACAAGCGCTGAATAGTGGCGCTGTCGCTCCTTCGTCAGCAAAAAGGTGACATCGGTACATCAATCCGGAATATATTTGCGTTGAATTAAAAACTTATTTCATGAAAAGAATCCATGCGCTTGCGCTGCTTTGTTTCCTGACAGTTAGCGCCGTGATGGGGCAAGCTACCCTCTACTACACCATAAATCTCGGAACCTTTATAGATGCCAGCCGGGATGATTTCCGGGCTTTACAGCCTATCGGGTTTATTTATGCCTACAAGATGGAAAATAACTTCTCTCAGGTATACCTTGGAGGCTATGATACCAAGGAGGCTGCTTCCGCCGCGCTGACGAGAGTTCAGAACGCAGGGTATTCAGCAGCCTACATCCAGGAACGGTTTCTCAAAGACGGGCAAACCGTGACGGTCATTCAGGTCGGTACCGCAGATATCCGCCAGCCGGTTAACTGGGAAAAATACGCCGCGATACCTGAACTATGGGGAGTAGCCAGCGGGGATCAACTTAAGCTGGTAGCAGGGCCATACAACAACCTGGATGAGGCCCGGCAATCCCTTCCAGGGATTCAAAAGCAGGGATTCAGAGACGCTTTTATCCGAAATATCAACAGCATTTTTTTGATCAAAATTGGCACGTTTGAAACGGGCAGCCAACTCAAACAACCCCTGATCCAGTTTAAATGGAACGGCGAACGAGAAACCGCAGCAACGCAAAAGACTCCTCCTTCCGATCCTCCTGCCTCATATGATTACACAGAAGGGAGAAAATCTCCGGCTACCGTCCCTCCTGGGGTCCAGGCAAAAACGCCGGCGCCGGATGTTCGGGAGTATGAGGCGCTGACGGAGCCTTTGCCAAGCGCCTCCAATATCCGGAGCAATGTCAAACGCAGGGCCGCTATCGAGCTTCAAAAGCTCCTGAAGGCAGAAAATTTATACAAAGGCAGTCTCGACGGGTACTATGGCGCGGGTACGGCAACCGCTTATCAAACCGCTTTGCAAAACAACCGGGAACTATTTAAATACCGGCTGCTTATTCAAAATGCGTCTCTTCCCGGCAGCGCAGGGTACGGCGATCCCCTGCAAAATGCGATCAACCGCCTTCCCGGTGATAGCCGCTCGGCGGTGGTGCTGGAGAGTTATAACCATCCGGTTGCGAAAGTCTATCAGGCGTATCAGATCTTTATGGCTTTTGGGCCGGGCGCCGATGTAAACAATCTGATGAACGCCGCTATTCGCCAGGCTTACCTGAATAAGCCGCTCAAGGTTGTTCCTCCGTTTGACTACCGGGCCTCCTATGCTTATAACGACCTGAATCAACTCATTCAGCATATTTACTATGTGCATGCCGCGCCGGATGTTAGCTATGCGGTTCCGTGCTGGCTTTCTTCCACCCATCCTCAGGAGGCTGCCAGAGCGCAGGCTTCTCTTGGAAATTACGGAAGCGCAGGGCTTAATGTCCAACCTTGCGATCCCTTCTCGGAGTGGGAAGAGGTGCGCCTCCTCGAAGCGCTGGCAGCAGATATGGGCGCCTCTGCCCCTAATCCGGCTCAGATTACGGAAGCTGCCTCTGCACGGGCTGCCTTATTCCTCGCCAACCGGCCCATGAGCGCTGCGGCAGAGCGGGAGATCGAATCCTGGTATGCTACGCTGATGACCAATCTAACCAATTGGGGTAACCGCGATCCCCTGCACCAAAAAATGACGGTAGCTTTTAAAATCGCCTTTTTCCAATCCTGTATCCGGATGGAAGACTTTTACATGGATAAAGGGTTCGGATCGGAAGAAGCGAAGGCATTGGCGCTGGCTACCTCCCGGGCAATCGTTGGGCCAAGTTTGACGAGGTTTCAATAAACGCTACCGTACGGCTTCAAACCGCATGTCCAACCGGCAGGGAATCGAATAGGGCGACAAGTCGTAGAGATAAAACCAAATCTCCAATTTGAACCGTTCCTTTGACAGGTTCCGTTTGGCATTAACCAGCGTGGGCAGCAACCGGATCTGGGAACCGATCCGGTTGCGCTGCAAGTCGTTGATATAAAAGACTTCATCCGCCGGCGTACAGGAGTTGGAGCCTTGCGGGCATATCCGCACAGAAACTTCCTGAATGAAATCGAGATCGGTATCGTCCAGCGCCCGGATATTTGCAGATAAAGGCAAAATGGCGCCAATCGCAGAGGTATCGGTGTTGTAGGTGGTAAGGTAGTAGCGCAGGTTGCTGGAAAAATCATCCAGCACCAGAGCCCTGGGCACCGGACCTGGAGAAAGGCCCGCCGGGATGGAAAACGGAATATTAGGGTAGTCCATTTCAAAAATCCGCTCCCGCTGGTCTTTTTGGCATGAAGCAAGGGCGAAGAAGACCATAGCTGCCGCAACCAGCCTGAGGTACTTTGCCAGACGTTGCGGCCTGCAGTCTGGCGTTTTGTTTTGATTGCCTGTTTGAAGCTGCCGCAATTGGTTTTGCCTATGCCGTTGCGCGCCTCCCAGTCTCCTGAGGGAGTTTTGCCATTTAGAATGCACAAAGCCTGCCGCCGTGGAGTATAGGATCGTCTGCATTTATTCCGTTTTCCTATTAAACGAAGTTTTTCATATAAACTTTTTCCTTCTGGCTATCTTGGGTTCAAATTTCCGCGTGCCATGGGGGAGCAAAAGGTAGTTTCCATTTCCGATCAGGCGCTGCGTCAGCATTTTACCCGGAGTTTGCTGACCGACCTGCAGGCTCTGGATTATTTGCTCGAACACGATGTTTTTGAGCGGGGAGTCACCCGGATAGGCGCGGAGCAGGAACTCTTTCTCATCGACGCGCGCACCCTCAAACCTTCCCCCCTGGCGATTGAAGCGTTGGAATTGTTGAAGGATAATTCCGCTGTGGTGACAGAACTGGCCCGCTTCAATCTGGAGGTGAACCTTCAGCCCAGGGTTTTTAAGAAAACCTGCCTCCTGGAAATGGAGCAGGAGATTGAAACCCAACTTCAGGCGATCAGAAAGGCCCTGAGCCCTCATGGCGCTACGCTGATTCTGACGGGTATCCTTCCTACCATACGGAAACACGACCTCGAACTGCACAATCTGACGCCTTTGGAACGCTACCGTTTGCTCATTGAGGCAATCCATGCCGAACTGACCGGGCAGGCGTTCGAATTGCGTCTGCACGGGATCGACGAATTGCTGGTCAAGCACGATTCCCCGCTGCTGGAGGCATGCAATACCAGTTTTCAGGTGCACCTTCAGGTGGCGTCCCGGGATTTTGCGCCGATGTACAACATCGCCCAGGCTTTGTCCGGGCCGGTGCTGGCTATCGCGGCCAACTCACCCATCGTATTTGGCAGAAGACTATGGCATGAAACCCGTATTGCCCTGTTTCAACAATCGGTCGATGTGCGCACCACCCACGCCCATCTGCGGGAGCGAAGCCCCAGGGTGAACTTTGGCGCCGGCTGGCTGGAGCATTCCATCCTGGACATTTACCGCGAAGATATAGCCAGGTTTCGTCCTCTGATCTGTATGGATATTGCGGAAAATGCATTGCAGGAGATTGGCGCAGGGCGCATTCCCAGCCTAAAAGCGTTGCGGGTACACAATTCCACGGTATACCGCTGGAACAGGCCCTGTTACGGCATCAGTCCCAATGGGGCGCCCCATTTGCGTATCGAAAACCGGGTATTGCCGGCAGGGCCTTCCGTTCCGGATCAAATGGCCAACGCCGCCTTGTGGCTGGGCGCAGTGACAGGCTTTTACGAGGCCTATCCCGATGTCCGGCTGAAAATGAGTTGGGAGGACGTGCGGGACAATTTTGAAAAAGCCGCCCGTTTTGGGATTGACACCAAGTTTACCTGGTTTAACGACCAAAAGATCTCCGCCTGCGACCTCATACTCCACGAACTGCTTCCCCTGGCCAAAGCCGGCCTTCAAAAACAAAACGTTGATTCTGTCGATATAAACGCCTACCTCGGCATCATCGAAGAACGCGCCCGGCATCACCGCAACGGCGCCCGCTGGCAACTTCGCGCCTTCACCAAGCTCAAGAAGGAAAGCAACGCCGACGAAGCGCTTCGCGTAATGACCGCGAGCATGCTGCAAAACCAAACTCAAGGCAAACCTGTACACACCTGGGATATGCCCGAACTGACCGATCTGGATAATTACCAACCCGCCAACCTGCGCGTGGAAGCATTCATGCAAACCGACCTCCTCACGGTGCAGCAAGATGATCTGATCGAACTGGCAGCCCAACTCATGGACTGGAAGCGTATCCGCTACCTGCCGGTCGAGGACGCCAAAGGCCATTTGTGCGGCCTGGTAACCTCCCGGCTGGCCCTTCGCCATTTCATGAAACTGGGCGCCCCGGACGAACGGGAAATGACCACCGTGCAGGACATTATGATTGCCGCCCCAATATCTATTCAGCCACAGACCACCGTCCTGGAAGCTATGCGCCTGATGCAGGAAAAACAGATCGGCTGCCTTCCCGTGGTGGAGGACGGAGAACTCATCGGGATGATTACCGAAGTGGATTTCCTTCAGATTACCGCCCGGCTCATGGAGCGGCTGGGGTGACCCTGCTCTTTAAGGGGCTGTAATGTTGATCTTTAAGACGGACATGGACCCTCCGCCTTTCATATTGGTTGCCTTTCCAGTGAAGGTGTAGCTGGCATCGGTCAAGGTTCCCGCCGGCGGGCAGGCAAGGTTCACGTTGATTTCCGTACGGGGGAGGCTCCAGGACTTCAGCGCGCAGACCGTCAGAAAACTCAGGTCTTGTTCCACTTTGGGAATCAACGCGGTGGCGCTGATTGGTCCGGAAGGCGTACTGCAGGCTTGAACCCAGCTGCCTTCCATGCTGGTCGTCTTGATGCCGCTTTCTTCGTCGGTAGCTACCCACTGTACCGTCACTTCATCCGTTGTTTTCACCGTAAGGGTGTTCGACGGATCTTCGTAAGGCGTTATGGAGGAAATAGGACCGGACGGGGTGACAGTCAGTACGGAAACCATCCATTTGCCGGCTGGCGCCGTGGCATCTGCGGCAGGAATGGCTACCAAAGCCGGATCGCCGCAGGATGGCGTGCAACCCATATTCCAGGAGGCGGCCAGGGCCAGAAAATAAAAGCTTTTCAAAAAGGATTTTTTCATTGTAGTCAGTTTTAAGTTTGATATCGGGCAGAGGCTTAAGGAAGGCAACAATGGCGTGGGGGCGTTTAGGCGTTTAGGCGTTTAGGCGTGGGGGCGTGTGATCTCTGGCTAAAGGCTTCAGGAAGGCAACGAATCAAAATCAGAAAACGAGGAAGGGGAAACGCTAGCGGTATGGTTCAGGCAACGCTACTGGAAGCTATCTCAAAACGTTGGAATGCTGCTTAATCCGCGGTTGGGCCTCCCCCCAACCCTCCAGACGCTGCGGTCAGGACTTGTAGCCTCCAAAGGAGGGGGAGCGGTACCGTTTTAGACAATGAAATCATAAATCTGGCGCTTTCCCTTCCCTTGCGCACACCGTTCCCCTCCTTTGGAGTGCGATCCGTCCAGACCGCAGCGTCTGGGGTTAGGGGAGGCCGCCCACACCCTGGACTGGGTTTTGAGAAAACTTCTTGCATGAATCCAGGTGACCATAGCGATACCTTCTCAATTTATTCAAAAATTTCTTTCGGAGAAATAGCGGTTGGCAGAATTTCTTTGAATAAAATACGGGGTTGCTTTTTATTGATTTGGTTTTTTGGGTTGTTAATGCCAACAAAAAATAAAATTTGAAAAGATTGATAAAATTTTCTTTGGATAAATGGGCGATTTGATTGAACAAATTTCCGGCTTATCCCATCTTATATTGGAACGCATTTAAAAGAAACAGCTAATTATTTTACCTTTGCAGGGCTTTTCCAAAATGTATGGAGCAAAGATCCATGATTGAGAACAAATAAAACCTGAACGATTATGCCATTCGATCTTTCCATGATCCAGGCGGTTTATGCTGCTTTCCCCAAGCGCATCGAAGAAGCCAGAGCCGTATTAGGCCGTCCGCTTACCCTGGCCGAAAAAATCCTTTACGCGCACCTCCACGCCGATTCCCCGCTCCAGAGCTACCACCGGGGTAAAGACTATGTGTTTTTCGCTCCCGACCGCGTAGCGATGCAGGATGCGACCGCGCAAATGGCTCTCCTCCAATTCATGATGTGCGGCCGCGAAACGACGGCGGTGCCCTCCACCGTTCACTGCGATCACCTGATCCAGGCGGAAGTAGGCGCTGAAGAAGATTTGAAGACTGCCCTCAGCGGCAACTCGGAAGTATACGACTTCCTGGCCACGGTGTCGAATAAATACGGTATCGGCTTCTGGAAACCTGGCGCCGGGATCATCCACCAGATCGTTTTGGAAAATTACGCGTTCCCCGGCGGTATGATGATCGGCACAGATTCCCATACCCCCAATGCGGGCGGATTAGGGATGGTGGCGATCGGGGTCGGCGGCGCAGACGCCGTGGACGTCATGGTGGGCATGCCCTGGGAACTGAAAATGCCCAAACTGATCGGAGTAAAGCTCACGGGAAAGATGTCGGGATGGACTTCCGCCAAAGACGTGATCCTGAAAGTGGCCGGCATTCTGACTGTTAAAGGCGGTACCGGCGCCATTGTGGAGTACTTCGGCGACGGCGCCGAGTCGATGTCCTGCACCGGCAAAGGTACTATTTGCAATATGGGCGCCGAGATCGGCGCAACGACCTCTACGTTCGGATATGACGACTCCATGAGCCGCTACCTGCGCGCTACGGGAAGAGCGGAAATCGCCGACCTGGCCGATGGCATCCGCCAGCACCTGACCGGCGACCCGGAATGTTACGCCCATCCGGAAAAATACTTCGACCAGGTGGTCGAGATCGACCTGAGCACATTGGAACCCCACATCAACGGCCCCTATACGCCGGATCTCGCGTGGCCGATCTCCAAATTTGCCGAAGCGGTCCGGGAAAACGGATACCCCCAGAAACTGGAAGTGGGCCTGATCGGCTCCTGCACCAACTCCTCGTACGAAGATCTCGACCGGGCCGCATCGGTTGCCCGGCAGGCGAAAACGAAGAAACTGAAAGCCAAAGCGGAGTTCACCATCACCCCGGGTTCGGAGCAGATCCGGTACACCGTAGAACGCGACGGCCAACTCGCCGTTTTTGAAGAAATCGGCGGCGTGGTCATGGCGAACGCCTGCGGCCCCTGCATCGGCCAATGGGCCCGCCATACCGACGACCCCAACCGGGCCAACTCGATCATCACCTCCTTCAACCGCAACTTCTCCAAGCGCAACGACGGCAACCCGCAAACCCGTTCCTTCGTAGCTTCTCCGGAGATCGTCACCGCCATGGCTATTGCCGGCGACCTGACGTTCAACCCGCTGACCGACACCCTCGTCAATGAAGAAGGGCAGGCCGTCAAGCTGGACCCGCCTACCGGGGTGGAGTTGCCGTCGAAAGGATTTGCCGTCGAAGACGCCGGTTTTGTCGCCCCGGCCATCAACAGCTTCGCCATTGAAGTCAATGTAGCGCCGGACTCCAACCGCCTCCAACTGCTCGATCCGTTCAAGCCGATCACCGCTGCCCAACTCAGCAGCATGCGCATTTTGATCAAAGCCAAAGGCAAGTGCACCACCGACCATATCTCCATGGCAGGCCCCTGGCTCGAATTCCGCGGGCACCTGGAAAATATTTCAAAGAATACCTTCATCAGCGCGATCAACGCCTTTAACGGAGAAATGAACCACGTGCTGAATTACGTGGAAAACAAATACCTGGCCGTGCCGGACTCCGGCATCGCTTACCGGAATGCCGGGATCGGGACCGTGGTCTTCGGCGAAGAAAACTACGGAGAAGGGTCTTCCCGGGAACACGCCGCCATGCAGCCCCGCTTTTTGGGCGTTAAGGCCGTTATCGTGAAATCCTTTGCCCGCATCCACGAAACCAACCTGAAAAAACAAGGCATGCTGGCCCTGACCTTTGTGAACCCGGAGGATTACGACAAGATACGCCAGGACGATACGATCTCGATCCATGGGTTTGAGTCCATGGCGCCGGGCGTGCCGCTTCGGGTGGAATTGCATCATGCCGACGGGACGGCGGATTCCTTCGACGTTGCGCATACCTACAACGAACAGCAGATCGAGTGGGTTCGCGCCGGCTCCGCGCTGAATAAAATCCGCTCGGAGATTGGGGTAGGGTAGAGGCATTCTGAGTAGTGCAGAACGAGGGCCCGTCTTAAGAGGCTGTATTTTCCCCTGGGTGAAAATAACGGCCTCTTGAGACGGGCCCGCTTGTTTTGACGCCTTTTGGAACAAACATTGGCGAAAAACGGGTTTTTAGCTATCTTGGTTTTTATTCAAACCTATTTCACTAAAACCGTTATTAACATGCTCAAGGAATTCAAAGCGTTCGCATTGCAGGGCAATATGCTCGACATGGCCATCGGCATCATCATTGGCGCGGCATTTGGGACCATTGTCACGTCTTTGGTTAATGACATTCTGATGCCTCTTTTGGCGGTAATTTCCAATAGCCCGGATTTCAGCAACCTGTTTGTTCTGCTCAAAGCGCCCGAAGGCGCCGACGTCAATATGGCCTCAGTAGACGATATCCGCAAAGCGGGAGGCGTGGTACTTGCGTATGGAAGTTTCATAAACGCAATCATCGCCTTTTTGATCGTAGCCATTGCCCTGTTCTTTGTGGTGAAAGGTATGAACAAAATGAAAAAAGCAGAAGCGCCGGCCCCCGCAGCACCTGCCGGCCCAACAGCCGAAAACCTGCTGGCGGAGATACGGGATCTGTTGAAGAAGGGGTGATTAGGGGCGTAAGGCGTAAGGCGAAAGGCTTCAGCGCCGCTACCGGGCATTCCGCCAACTGGGCATTATCACGAATGGGCTATGAAGTTCGCCTGGTCGCGCAAAGGCGGCTGGCGGCTGTCATGCAGCCCGGTCATGGGCATGACCGTGACGGAAGAACGCCTAAAACAGCGGGGATACATCTCCTTCAAGGACTGCTACCATCAAGTTCGTCAAAAGGGCGTTGCTCCGTGAACCGCCGTGTACGAGGTATGTATGCACTGCCTGTCCCGAAGAATTCGGGAGTGGCGTGAGGGGGCTGGGGTGGGCTTAGGGCTTGCCTCTCCCTACTCGATTCTCAGAATTTTTATACTGAGGGGTCTTGGTTGCCCAATTTTGATTGTTGAGTTCGAACATCTTGTATCTGCTTCTCTAGAATTTCCATTTCTGAAACCAGGTCTGAAATGGCAACTGTCAATCTTGGAGGCACCATAATTCCTCCATATTTTGCTTCTTCAATTTGATAATTGTTAAGTTGCGCTTGCTTGATATTAAGCGTGGTGTAAAGTCCTGACAACTTTGTTCTCAATAATTTGCCTTCAAGTTGTCTATCCTCAAACTGCTCTAATTCTTTATCCGTATAATGTTTGATTTCGTCTTGTAAATCTTGCAATGTTTCTGAATTGCTCTTTGCCTCAAAGGGTTTAGTGCTTTCATCAGACATTTGTTTGGTAATATCTTTATTTGCCTTTTTTATTTTGTCTTGTAAGTTTTTGATGTCTATTATCAGATCATCACGTCCAATGCTATTTACCAACTCTTTCATTTCCGATAGTAAAATATCCAATCTATTATTTTGGGCAAATATTGACATTAGTCCTGCTGATTTTTCAAAGAACAAGTCAATATCAGATGCTCTTACGCCTTCCCGGGCATGTAGGCAAAGAGTAACGTTTTCTATTTTTGAGCCATTCGATAGGTATTTTGAAATACTTTCTGTCATTGTTTGCGCAGCAATTTGAAACGGGAAATTTGCAACCCCTGTCGCTAATGCAGGAAAACTTATTCTTTTCAAACCGAGTGTTTCGGCTAACTTTAAGGATTTTTCAACTATTGACCTTACAATTTCTTCATTTGCATAAACATAATTGTCCAAATCAATTGTAATTCCGTGGAAGATAAATTTAACATTTAAGTTGCCTGCGGATGTAACTGCGACATCACCGATTTTCATTGGCAAGTGTTTTTTTACTTCTTCCCGCAAACTATCGCCTGCTTTCCTCAGAATTGCTGCCGAAACGCCTCCGCCCATACTGATATAGTTGTCATCTGAACTAACTATCGCATCAGTTGGAAGCGAAGTAATATCGGCATACAAAACTTCAAATTTTGTATTCTCGATTTGGTATATCGCTTGTCTATTCTCTTGGTTAGTCGTCATATTAAAGCTGCGAGTTGATTTTTTATTTCTTCAATTTTCAGCCTGTTTTCCGTTAATTTATGTAATATTATACTTGGCGCCAATTCTCCCCATTTTGCAGCGGCTTCCTCGGATGCTTGTAAATTAGTTTTGTGAATTTCAAAAAGTTTGACCAGATGCTGAATTTGTTCAATGTTTTTACCTTGGATGTTTACATTCTTCCCTAAAATCATTGCAACACTATCATGCAAGCCCAATATGGTATTAACAGCATTGTCTTCAAGTTTTTGTGTGTCTGGATATTTCTTTTCCAAATTATCAATTAATGTTAGAATACCATTAGTTACTTGGTTTACTATCAAATTGCTTTCTTCTCCTGACACCACGCCTATTCTTTTTTCTTTTAGAATATTATTCAGTCGAGATGATTGAAGTATTACCTCGTTTTTCTCTGGTATCTTACTGCCCTCAACCTCTGTTAACAAGGTTTCAATGGCTTCAGAAACGTTCCCTTCCGATATCAAGTCTCTTATTCTTTTATATTTCATTTTTTATTCTTTTTTCTGAGAACGGCAGCATACACATCGTGACCAGCTTTTGCTGAACATGACCGTTGTATGCATTGTTAGGCATTTTTGTTTTTCTTTGTTCCGTAATAAAGCCCTCTTCCTGTAATTCCAACTTTGTCAAAAGTCACTTCCAAGTCAGCTTCGTTAAAAGCTTTTTTCATTTCTTCTTCTGTAAATAAAGCAAGTTCATGTCGTTCTTCAAAATAATTTATTCCTTTTTCTGGTGTACCAATCAGGTAGTGAAAATTTAAAATTGACAAATTCCCTTCGGAATTACTTAAGTTCATGCGGCATATTTTTATATCGTCTTTATCATACGTTAGCATATGTAGCTTGCCGTCATTCCAATTCTCTGGAGTCAACCAAGGTTCAACTATTACAAGCCCGTCATTTTTAAGGTGGTTATAAAAGCACTTAAGTGTCGAGGTCAATTTTTCAAGTGTTTTTACATACCCAATTGAGCTAAAAAGGCAAATTAATGTATCATATTTCTTGTCTAATTTAAAATCTGTCATATCTGCTACATGATAAGTTCCGCTTGGATTTTTAACCCTCGCTAAATTAATAAACTCATTGCTGATGTCTAGTCCGTCAATTAGAAACTTATCTTTCAAATATTTGTGATGCTCAGCAGTTCCACAACCAATATCAAGAATAGTAATAGAGTCTATTTTTTTTAATTTTATTAGATTTAGTATCTCTTCCGATTCTTTTTGAAAGTCTTTAAAACTATACAGTAAATCGTAGATATCAGAACTTTCTGTAAACATAACTATTGTGCTTTCTTTGAAATGTTGCCTAATGGCTGCATCCTTGTCAGCCGCCATGCCAAATGGCGGCTGACAAGGATGCTTTGTTCGTGGCTGCTTTCATCCTCCTTCTATCTCTTTGATTATCTCCTCTATTCTTTCTTTTAAATCCGGTATATCAGAAGTCGCAACCCGCCAAACCAATCCAATCGTAACTCCAAAGTATTGATGGATTACGATATCTCGCATACCTGCAATTTCTCTCCATCGAACATCAGGGTATTTTTCTCTTGTTGCGTTTGAAATCCTTATGACTGCCTCGCAGATTATTTCTATCCGCCGAATGACCGCATCTTGCTTTTCAGAATTTTCCTCAAATTCTTTTTCTGTCAAGCCCTCAACATATTCTTCTATCTTTTTGATGCACTCCAAAATGTCTTCAAGGAAAACCAATTCGTCCCGTTTCTTTTCCTTAGCCGTAAATCCTGATTTCTTCTGACATGATTTGATTTTTCAATCTTGGTTTGACCGCTTGGTATTCGACCAAATCCACTTTTTTGCCCAGCAAATCTTCAAGTTCATATTTTATTCCAACGAATTCCAACAGGCTTATTTGCTCTCCCAGTTCGACCAAAATATCTATATCACTTTCAGAAGTTGCTTCCCCCTTCGCTATCGAGCCGAAAATTCCTGCCCGCTTTATGTTATGGCGAATTAATACCGGAACTATAGCATCTTTGATTTCTTCTAGTTTCATTTTAATTTTTTTTATAGTTGCCACGAACAGCGGCACTCACGCATACCGCCGCCTGCGTTGGCTTGCGGGTTGGGCTTGACGGCGGTTGACGTGAGTGCATAGTTCGTGGCAGATTTTTATTCTACAAAAATTCATCCCAACCATGTTGCAAATACATTTTTATTTTCTCTTTTTCTTCTGTGGTTAGTTCTCTCGAAATGTACGGAAAAGTGTTTAAGAATAACTTCTTTAACTTGTCAAAAGCCTCTCTCTCAATTTTCTCTTTATCAATTACTATCGAATTCAACCAAGCCATTACTTTTTTTATAAACCCAGTTGGAGTTAAAAAGTCTGAAACATCAATCCAACTATCAATGTATCTGTTATGCTGAAGATACTTGTTTTGCAATATTCTATCACAATTTCCCTTACAACTGAAATATGCGTTTTCGTATTCGTGAAAATGAGGTATTCCTTCCTCATCTTCTACTACTTTTTGCAATAAAACAAATATTCCCAACCCCTTTTTTTCTTCAGATAAAAGGTTACTATTACAGTATTCGCAATTAATGTTTAAATCATCTGAAAATATTTTAGCGGGCTTAGGGTTTTCTATTGTATACTTTTTGTAACTAACAGGGAAGTATCTACTCGCTAATTTTAAGCCTTGTGGACTTTCAAATAATATTTTTTCAATCCTTTCCCTATCAAAAGACTGAATTTCAATTTTATTCCGAAGTCCTTCAAAATTCTTACCTAAAGAAGTTGCAGGGATTGTGGAATAAAATCCAACAAACCCATTACATTCGTGAACACTTACTCTATCAAGTATATTTGGTTCATCTGTATCTGAAACGGATTTGCGGCTATGGGCATAGTGCTTACAACTAACTAACCATTTTACATACGATATGCCAGATACTCCAATTCTGGATTCACGAACAATTAAATCTTTCTTTCCGTCTGCACCTCTATCCGGATGTTGAATAATTTCATACCCTAAGATTTCTAAGAAGTCTCGTGCAAAAAACTCAAAAGTATCTTGAGTACCGTCGCCTTGATTCGCTTTTGGGATCTCTTTAAAGTCAAGTATCATATTTTTTTTGTTTTCTTTTTTCTTTTATTGCCACGAACTACTGTTTATCCACACCTGGTAAGGTTATCCCCAATATCCAGGTGTATATCCTCACCTGTTACGGTTATTTATCCAATACCCTGGGGCAAAATCCCTTTCCTGGAAAACTGGTCGGACTGGAAATCGCCGGTAATCCAGCGCACGGCCCGCCGCTGTTGAGGCCGGTATGGAGGATGGGTAGGGTTTGAAGTCATACTTAGGGTTTTACATTTCGTTTGGTCTAAGATAACCTGAAATTTTTTTATGGGCAAGAGGAGGGCCTTTAACACGTTCACCTCCATTATTTTTCAGTTACAGGTTACCCATTCGTCCCGCATTTCCTGCCTTAAAGCTGGGCTGCCCCCAAACCGCTCTACCTCCGTTAAAAGAAGTTTTTAATGAATGTATCCAATCCCACCCAAAATCCAATTACCTTGCGTAGGAGGTTTGAACAAGGCCCTGCGAAAGGGAAGACTTTCGCGGATTAATCACCCAAAATTTCATCATCGTGCTGAAGAAAGTTTTTTTATCCCACCTGCTGCCGGCAACCCTTTTCATCACCGCCTGTACGGCCCAGAACAACCCAAACCCACCCCTCACGGGCGGCGACCGCGACGCCCATGGTTGCATTGGCTCTGCGGGCTATACCTGGTCTGCCTTGAAACAGGAATGCATCCGGCTGTTTGAATCCGGCATCCGCCTGAATCCCCAGGATAAAAGCCTGGATCGAACCCTCTCCGCCTTTATCGTGTTCAAATCGCCCGACGAGGATGCGAAGGCAGAGCTATACTTACCCGGCCAGCCGGCGGTGATGCTCCCCAGGGTAGGAAAGAACGACGCCGGTACCTGGAAGAACAAAAAATGGGTGCTCAAACAATGGCGAGGCATGTATTCCCTGGAAGACCGCAAAGGGAAGTTGTGGTATCAGGGTGCGCTATAATCATGCCGCCCCTCCAAGCTAAGACCAACAACATCCCCTCCCTTACAACCTCTACATCCTTTACAACCTCTACATCCTTTACAACCTCTACATCCTTTACAACCTCTACATCCTTTACAACCTCTACATCCTCTACATCCTCTACATCCTCTACATCCTTAAAACCCCATATTCCAAGTTTTTTCCGCTTGCTTTCGATAACTTCGGAAAATTCCGTTTCTTAGTCGGCAAAATTTGCCGAATGAACCTGAACACCTTATTCCGTCAGAAACCGATTAACAGCCTCCATCCGGAAGCCGACCTTCACGGCGCCAGCCTGCGCAAGACCCTCGGCGTACGCGACCTTACTTTTTTGGGTATTGCCGCCGTTATCGGCGCCGGGATTTTCTCCACTATAGGCAATGCCTCCTATCATGGAGGGCCTGGGGTGATCCTGCTGTTTCTGATCACAGCCGTTACGTGCGGGTTCACGGCGTTGTGTTATGCGGAGTTTGCTTCGCGGGTGCCCGTGTCGGGCAGCGCGTACACGTATTCCTATGTGACGTTTGGGGAGATCGTGGCCTGGATCATCGGCTGGGCGCTGATCCTGGAATACGCCATCGGCAATATCGTGGTGGCGATTTCGTGGAGTTCCTACTTTAATAACATTCTCCAGGCGGTTAATATCCACTTGCCCGAGTGGCTGTCGATCGGGTATCAGCCGGCGAAAATCGCCTATGAGCGGGCCCTCGCTGCCGGAGATCCCACCGAAGGCATGGCTTACGCGACAGCCCCGATCATTGCGGGCGTTAAGCTGATTGCCAACCTGCCGGCATTATTGGTGGTTGTTTTCGTCACCTGGCTGGCGCTTATCGGGATCAAAGAAAGCAAAAACAGCGCCAACGCCATGGTGTGGCTGAAGCTCATCATTCTGGTCTTTGTAGCGGTTGTGGGACTCGGGTATATTTTTGCCAACAAGACGACAGGCAACTGGACGCCTTTCCTGCCCAACGGCATGACGGGGGTCTTAAGGGGCGTATCGGCAGTGTTTTTTGCGTATATCGGCTTCGACGCGATCTCGACGACTGCCGAGGAGTGCAAAAACCCCCAGCGCGATCTTCCCCGGGGCATGATGTATTCGCTGATCATTTGCACCGTGATCTACGTCATCACAACCCTGGTCATCACCGGTATGGTCAACTATTCCGAGTTTGCCGGGGTGACGGACCCCATCGCGTTTGTGTTTGAGCGGCTGAACATGAGCCGTATCGGCTTTGTGGTGTCGGTTAGCGCCGTAGTGGCCGCTACCAGCGTATTGCTGGTCTTCCAGCTTGGTCAGCCCCGGATCTGGATGAGTATGAGCCGGGACGGGCTGCTGCCGAAAAAGTTTTCCACGATCCATCCCAGGTACCATACCCCCGGGTTTTCCACGATCGTGACCGGCTTGCTGGTGGGTATTCCCGTGGTCTTTATCGACGACCTGCTGGTGACGGACCTCACGAGTATCGGTACCCTTTTCGCCTTTTTCCTGGTGTGCGGAGGGGTGTTGTTGTTGCCAAAAGTGGAAAAAGAACCCGGGAAGTTTAGCCTCCCGTACATCAACGCCAAATTCATTGTGCCGGCTTTGGTCGCCGTATTCATCTATGGCTTCCGTGGACGGATTGGCGCCGCCTTTGCAAATATCGGCCACGAAGCCTATCAGGAGCTATTATTCCTGATCTTTATCGCCCTGGCCATTGGCATGGCGGTCATGTCTTTCCTGCGCAACTTTTCCCTCATTCCCGTGTTGGGCTTGCTCTCCTGCGCTTACCTCATGATCGAAATCCCGGCCAAAAGCTGGCTGGTGTTCTTCGGCTGGATGGGCGTTGGGCTGCTGATCTATTTCATGTACAGCTACCGGCACAGCCATTTGACGGTTGACGGTGGACGGTAAGACGGGGGACGGTTGACGGGGGACGGTAGACGGGGGACGGTAAGACGGTGGACGGTAGGACGGGAGATGGTAAGACGGTGGGCGGCTCCAACCGCTGGTTCAAGTCTCCAACCGCTGGTTCAAGTCTCCAGACTTGAATCCTTATATTCACGTCTCATGACGTGAACCGGCCCTATCAGACAAAAGCCCATCGCGCGTCGGGAGACGTGCAGATTAGCATTCGAGTCCGTATCGTTTAACCAACGGGGCTCAGGGTACCGCCTGATTTCCTATTTTTTCTCTTTTGCAAACGCCTCCTTCCCTCCAACCACCGTTTTCAACACGTTGACCTCCTTGATTTTTTCCGGGCTGATGTTCAGTAAATTCTCTGAAAGGACCACAAAATCGGCCAGAAAACCGGCTTTTAGAACGCCGAGTTCCTCCTCCTGAAATCCGGCGTACGCGTTATGGGCGGTATAACAACGGAGGGCTTCCTCTATGGAGATCTTCTCCTGCGGTACCCATCCTGCGGGGTTTTTGCCATCCAACGTTTGGCGGGTAACGGCGGCGTAGATGCCTTCCAGCGGGGAAAGGGGCGCGACGGTCCAGTCGGAGCCGAACGTCAGTTTGGCGCTGGCATCGAGCAGGGAGCGGAAGGCATACGTCGTTTTGATGCGCTCGGGGCCAATGCGTTTTTCCGCCCAGCGGCCGTCGTCGATGGCGTGGTAGGGCTGCATGGAAGGGATAACGCCCAGCTCGGCAAACTGAGAAATCGCTTTGCGCGTCAGGTGTTGGGCGTGTTCGATGCGGAAGCGGCGGTCGCGGGGGCCGTTGAGGGCTTCGGCTTCGGAGTAGACGCCGAGCAGCCAGTCGTTGGCGCGGTCGCCGATGGCGTGCACTGCCACGTGCAGTTTGGCGGAGTCGGCTTTCAGGATCCATTCCCTCAGTTGCACGGTATCGTTAACGAGCAATCCGCTGGTGTTGGGTTCGTCGTCGTAGGGAGCATAAAACCAGGCCGTGGTCGAGCCCAGCGAGCCGTCGACGAAGCCTTTCAGCCCGCCCCAGCGCAGCATGGCATCGCCCCGGCCTGTTTCGGCCACATAATCCGCCATGCGGGCCCAGGCGCTGATGGGGACCATGGAATAGATCCTGACTTTTAATTTGTCTGCATTGCGCTGATAGGTCTCCAGATCGGCAAACCCGCCGTAACTGCCCACATCGTGCACCTGGGTTACGCCAAGGGAAAGGGCATGGTCCATTGCCCGGGCAAGGGCCTCGTCGAGGGCGTCGGAACTGGCTTCCGGAATAGCGGGGTAGATCAACCCCATCGCTTCGTCTTTGAAGATTCCGGTTGGGTTTCCTGCGGCATCCCGAACGATGGTTCCGCCGGCAACTTCTTTGGATTGCTTATCTACTTTGGCGAGGCGCATCGCCAGGGAATTGGCGAGGGCCATGTGGCCGTCGAGGCGGTTGACGAAAACGGGGTTGCGGGCCGTTACGCTGTCGATCCACTCCTTCTTCGGCAATTCCCCGCCCCACGTCTCGTGGTCCCAGTCGCCCCCTGTGATCCAGCGCCCTTCCGGCAGGTTGCGGGCAAAATCAGCCAGACGCTGAATAAATTCCTGCGGTGTTTTGGCGGAGCGCAAATCGACGCTCGCCAACTGGAACCCGCCGGAAAGAAAATGCGTGTGGTTGTCGATAAACCCCGGCACGACAAACCGGCCTTTCAGGTCGATAACCTTGGTGCGGGGGCCCTTGTGCCTGCTCACTTCCTCGCCCACATACAGGATCTTTTCGCCTTTGACTGCCAGGACGCTGGCAGAAGGCTGCGCGAAGTCGCCCGTCCAGATAACGGCGTTTAGGTAGATGACGTCTGCCGCTTCGCGGGCGTTTTGGCAAGACTGCAATAAGGAGAGGCTCGCCAGTATTGGGAGAAGGAATGCTTTTTTCACAGGTTTTGGTTATTTTCTTTCAGGTGTTTGATTTCTTGTTCAAGCACAGGAAGATACCGGATAGCGATCAACCAGATGACGTCATCCGAATTTAATGAAAGACATGGATTCAGGCAGGAAATGATTAATTTCAAAGATCGCTCTTTCCATATCCTCAAGCCATACCCGGATTTGGTCTTGCATAAACGAGCTTTTTCTTCTGATTGATCAAGCTTTCGAAGGTCTTATTACGAATTGCTTTTTGTTCGAGCAAATCAATTTCCCTATCCAAAATATCCTCCAGCGCAAACTTTAGATTAAAGTAGTGTTCAGCATACTCAAGGGGATCATCAGAGCGTATGGACACGATAAAATCGATATCACTCTGCGCATTGAACGCATCCGATAAGATTGAGCCAAATACATAAAGTTCGGAAACATTGGAAGCCCGGCAAGCGCTTATTATTTCTTTCTTATGTTTTTCGATAAGTTCCATTTCAAACGGTTTGAAGGATCTTCTAATTTAAGGTTTTTTTGTATCGAATGCGCTGTCCGTAAAATTACCGTTTTCCTTTTTAATGCCCATCTTCCGAACACCCAATAGGCGCGCCATCCGGCAGCGCGGGCATGGGAGGAACTTTGTACTGGCTGGGGTTATCCCGGAACAACCGGATTTGTTCCAGCAGATACCGGTAGTGCGCTTCCTGGCTTGAATCGGTTTTGTACAGCAGGCGTTCGTAGACGCTGTCCAACTGCCGGATTTTTTGCAGGGCCAGCGCGGAAACCTGCTGCTGGATCTCCCTGTCCCCGGCAAGTTGCAACAGGTGCTGCAACGCGGCTTTTTCCGAAAGGCGGCTGATCTCCTGCTGGAAGGTGTTGAGTTCTTTGGCGTTCTGAAACGAATCGAACACCTGGTCAAAAACCTCCATTACCGAAGGGGATTGGCTGTTTCGGGCGTGCTGCTCGAGCACCCGGGCCAGGCGCATGGGGTTAAAGATCAGGCTCAGCGTATTGGCGGCGGAGCTTTCGGCGGCGGCGAGCGGATCGAAGGTCATGCCGGTATTGATCTGGAACATCTCCCGGTCGCGGCTGTATCCCAGCGGTTGAGGAGGGATCAGGGCAATGACTCGCTCGGGCAGGGCCAGAAAAGCGGGATTAAGGGTTTCCACCAGGGCTTTGAGCGCTTCGCGCTGCGCCTGTGGCGCCACCGGGGCATTGGCAATCTGCCCGTCGCCCCGCATGGCATAGGTGTAATTCACGCCCCCGATCGACTTCGCGACGGCGTCTGCCTGGTAGCGGTGGGCCAGGTAGAGCGGAACGAGTACGCTTTCCAGGCTAGCCATCGGCGCTCCGGTAGGGATGTTTTTTTCCCCGAAGGAGGCTAAGGCTGTTTCGCGGACCTTCATCAGGCGGCGCAATTCTTCCACCGCGTTATTTCCGTTGTCCCAAACGTGGGTATACGGGTGAGCGGCATAAGACGGGCGCCCGTCCTGATCGGAAAGGTAGAGGAGGCCCATTTTGATATTGTCCTGGATGATCTTTTGGAGTTCGGCCGCTTCATTGCTCCCCTCAGGAAAGTCTTGGTACCCGAAAAGGATCATGCGCTTGTCCCATTCGCCGATGCCGGTGGCGTAGGCTTTGGAAAAGTCCATTTTGCCCTGGGCATCCAAAGCGATATAGGGATGCGGATAGTCCATGACGGAGGCGCGGTCGTTATAGCTGGCGGCAAAATTATGCGCCAGCCCCAGGGTATGCCCCACTTCATGGGCGGATAGCTGGCGCAGGCGGGCCAGCGCCATTTCCTTGAGCCGGGGGTCGGCAACGGTTCCATTGGCATACGCTTCCACCAATCCCTGGGCAATCAGAAAATCCTGGCGGACGCGCAGGGACCCCAGCAGCACATGGCCTTTGATAATCTCTCCGGTGCGCGGGTCGGTCACCGAGCTTCCATACGACCAACCCCGGGTGGAGCGGTGTACCCAGTTGATGACGTTGTAACGCACATCCATAGGGTCGGCGCCCTCGGGAAGTACTTTGACCTGGAACGCATTTTTATACCCTGCCGCTTCGAAGGCCTGATTCCACCAGCTGGCGCCTTCGATCAGCGCGGAGCGAATCGGTTCCGGAGCGCCCCGGTCGAGGTAGTAAACGATGGGTTCTACCGGTTCGCTGAGCTTCGCTTTGGGGTCTTTTTTCTCCAGCCGGTGGCGAACGATAAAGCGCCGGATCAGCGGTTGGTCGATAGGCGTCGCATAATCTGCAAAGCTCAGGTCGTTGTATCCGCTGCGGGGGTCGTAGATCCTGGGCTGGTAGTTGTTGTCTGGCAGTTCGATAAACGAATGGTGCATGCGCACGGTGACGGCGTCTGAAGAAGGGGTGACCGAGCGAATCCAGGCGCCCTGCGCTTCTCCGGCAAAGGTTACCGTAGCTTCAAACTCGCTGTTATTGGGAAAATTTTTGGTGTTTTCCAAATAAACGGCCGACCGGCTGGGGTCCAACTGGTAGTTCCCCTGGCGGCCATTCCGCAGGCGGGCGGCCACGCCGTGCGCATCGCGCAGAAGGAAAGGCGTGAGGTCGATCAGGGCTTTGCTTCCGGTTTCGGCTTCAACTTTAAACCCCCACAAAACGGAAGTCGCGAACGCGTCGGCCACGGAACGGCGCTCGTCGGGGTTGTCGCTCACGGCCCGGTAGTTGTAATTAGGTTGCTGAAGCAGCACTTTGGGGCCGCTGCGGACGAATTTGACGATGCGGTCGTTGCCCAGTTGGTTGCGGTCCAGCCCGATGTCGTTGGAGCCGATCCCGGCGGGAAGGGAGTTGACGTAGAGGAATTCGGTATCCCACTTATCCACTTCCAACCAGATTTTACCTTCTTTTTCGTCCCAGTAAAAAGTGAAATAGCCGGGGAAGGCTTTGGCGTCCTTGGTTTTGGCAGAAATGTCGGGGAGCTGGGCCCCCAAGCGGGTCAGGGTAGCCAGGCATACGAGCAGTGCAGCGGCGTAACGAAGCATAGTTAGATGTTTTGATTGGGAAGATAGGTTTTTTTTAAAAAATTCCCTGGAAACGTGCATATTGTTCCTGATTGAATACCCAACGGATTCCAACCTATCTCCCGACGCCTAAACGCCTGAATCGATGCAAAGACCTGTTGTACTAATTGCCTGTGTGTTACTTGCCGCGCTCTCCTGCCGGCGAAACCCTTCCCCTGCCGATCCTGTCTACCTGGACGCCCTTTCCCGGTGGAAAACAGAACGGCTCGAAGCGCTGAAAGCGCCCGACGGCTGGCTTGCTCTCGCCGGATTATTCTGGCTGCAGGAAGGTGAGAATACCTTCGGATCAGACAGTTCCAATCAGGTGGTCTTCCCCTCCAAAGCGCCCGCGAAAATGGGCGTATTCTTCCTGGAAGGCGATTCGGTGCGTATGGTCTCCGAGCCTGGCATGGGTATCCGGCAAGCAGGTAAAGAGGGGGAGGTTGTCCGGACGGTCCTGACCCTGACCGGGGAAGGCGGACCGGCGGTCCTGCAGTGGAATTCCCTGGACTGGGTATTGCTGGAACGTGGAGGGAAATACGGGATCCGGCTTTGGGACCGGGAGAACCCCCTGATCCGGTCTCTTGACAGCATTCCCGCGTTCCCTGTTGATCCGGCATGGAAGGTAGAGGCGACGCTGATCCCCGCGAAAGAAGGGCGCACCGTGACCATGCAAAACGTGCTGGGCATGACGATCGAACAGGCCTCCGCGGGCGTATTGCGGTTCGAGAAAGGCGGCAAAACCTACGAACTGGAAGCCCTGGAGGATCCCGAAGGGTTCTTTTTGATCTTTGCCGACGAAACCTCCGGCAGTCAAACCTATGGAGGAGGGCGCTATCTTTACGTGCCGGGCGTAAATGACCGGGGAACAACCTGGATCGATTTTAATAAAAGCGAGAATCCTCCCTGCGCATTTACCAAATATGCGACGTGTCTGCTGCCTCCCAGCCAAAACAGACTGGATATGGCGGTAACCGCCGGTGAATTAGTCTATGGAGTCCATTAACCAACCAAAAAGTAATGCCGATGAAACGCGTAACCTCTATTGGCGGGATATTTTTTAAATGCGCCGACCCGGAGCGGATCAAATCCTGGTACGCTACCCACCTGGGGTTGAATACCGACCAATACGGAACGGTTTTTGAATGGAGAAAGGCCGATGAAAGCAATGAAAAAGGGTTCACGCAATGGAGTCCATTTTCAGAAAGGACTGAATATTTTGCTCCTTCTACCAAAGATTTCATGATCAACTACCGGGTAGAAAACCTGGAATGGTTGGTGGAGCAACTAAAACAAGAAGGCGTTACGGTTTTGGATGAGATCGAAACATACGATTACGGAAAGTTTGTTCATATCCTCGACCCGGAGGGAAATAAAATAGAACTCTGGGAACCCATTGATGACGCGTTCGACAGGGCGACGGAAGGCCGAACCAAGTAAATTACCTATTTCTCCTTAAAACTATTCAACACGGGTAGGGCTTTGCGCGAAAAATCATATAGCGCCTGATTCTCCCACGGAGATCCGTCTGTAGCTTGGTCTCCTTTAAAAGCCACCCATTCGCCTCCCCAATAGCAAAACCCTTTGCCCCTGTTGGTAGCGGTAGCAATGCGATGCACCTCGGCTATAAATTGGGCCTGCCCTTCCGGGGTAGCGGCGAATCCTCTGGCTAGCTGGTCTTCCGACCCGACAATATTATTGGTGAAGTCTTTCCATCCAAGGGTAAACGGGTAGGCTGTTTCTGCCACCACGATATCCTTGCGGAGGTAGGCCAGATCCTTGAATGCCGTTTCGAGCACAATGGGATCTTTCCCGTGCCAGGTTGGATAGTACGACAAGCCTATCATGTCGTAATCAACCCCGCTGACAAGGTTGAAAAACCAATCTGCTCCGGTCAGCCCGGCAAAATGAAGGATAATCTGGCTTTTGGAACTGGATTCCCTGACGGCTTTGCACCCTGTCTGCAGCAAATCGAGGAAAGCGCTTTGATTTTTGATCTCTCCCTGGGGCCAAAGGAATCCGCTGTTGATCTCGTTGCCGACCTGGATATACTCCGGCTGGATTTCGGAAACGATCTTCCGGGTATAGGCGGAAAGGCTGTCTTTAAGCAGGGCAAAAGAAAGGTTTTGCCAGGCTTTTGGGGTCGTTTGCTGCCCGGGGTCTGCCCATGTGTCGGAGTAATGAACGCAAAGCCAGACTTTCAATCCCTTCGCCTTTACTTTTTCCGCAAACGTTTTTACTTCCGCAAAACTGGAGGTGCTGCCCTGAGGATCTTTCCAAAGGCGAATGCGCACGGTATTGCAACCGGCGTTTTTGAGGGTTGTCAGCACGTCCTCCGCCTGCCCCTGGGCGTTGTAAAAAACAGTCCCGGCGGCTTCAATTTCGGGCAAAAAGGAAAGGTCTGCCCCCCGGATCGCCTCGCTTTGAGGCTGAGGTTCGGGCTGGGGATTGGGATCGTCGTTGGCGCAGGACCATGCCCAGAAAGCCAGGGCGGTCAGAATGATGGAACGGAACGTTGTTGGCATCATAAAGTTACGAAGTTACGGGGTTGCGAAGTTACGAGGAAAGTAGCGGAGTAACGGGGTATCGAAGTTGCGAAGTTACGAAGTTACGAAGTTGCGAAGTTGCGAAGTTGCGAAGTTGCGGGGTATCGCCTGCCTGAATGGCGCGTTAAATTAGCTTTTTCAGTTCTTCGAGGGTGTTGGCCATTCGGGCGGATTTTTCTTTATGCCAGCATTTGATCACGGGTTCTCGTAAAATAACCCCGGCTTTATGGCGGGTTGAGGGTTGTATTCCCTCAAAGGCAATTTCGAAAACCAGTTCAGGCTTGACGCTGCGCACGGGACCGAAACGCTCCAGGGTATTTTGGCGGACAAAGGCGGCGATTTCTTCCTGTTCTTTGCCCGTCAATCCGGCGCCGGTTTTGGCGATGGGCGCCAGGCGGCGATCCTCCCAAACGGCAAAGGTACATTCCATTTGTTGTTCGCCCATTCTGTCGGGCCCCTGTTGTACGTAGATCAATACCGCATTAATGGTCAGGGGTTCGGCTTGCCATTTCCACCAATCGCCTTTTCGCCTGCCCTCCAGATAGGTTGATTCCTTCCGCTTGAGTACCAGTCCATCGCAGGCGTGCTGGCGGGCTTGCTGCCGGAAAGCCCTTAATGCGTTCCAACTTGGGAATGGCAGGCATTCGGATAAGAGCAGACCGGAATCTGAGCTAAAAGCTGCGATCAACACTTCAAGGTACTGCCTTCGCTGAATCAGGGGCGTCTTGCGAAGGTCTTTGCCTCTGTTTTCCAGCAGGTCAAAAGCTATGAAAATAACCGGGTTTTCGGCGATTGCGGCTTTGGTTAGACCTTTGCGGCTAAGCCGGGCATGCAACATGGAAAAAGGAGCTACAGCGCCGTCTTTATAAGGAAGGATTACACCGTCCAGCACCGTTCCATCCGGGAGAACGTCTGGAGCAGCGTGCAGTTCCGGAAATTTCCCGGTTACCAACTCACCGCTTCTGGACCAGATAAACAGGCGGCCTTGCCGGACGATCACTTGGCTCCGGAGCCCGTCCCATTTCCACTCCGCTATCCAGCCAGACGGATCGCCCAGGCCGGGTTCCGGGTCTTCTTCCAGCGGAAACGCCAGAAAAAAAGGATAAGGTTTGGAAACGTCTTCCTGGGGCTGACCATCCTGAATGAGCTGGGAAAAAGCCATTTCTTCTGGAACCCATGGGTTAGCCAGCCGGTGGGCGAGAATATTTTCTTCCAGCCCGCTATAGGTTGCCAGCGCGCTAACGAGGATTGACTGCGGGACCGTCAGGCGAAACCCTCCGCTAAGCAGCTTGTTCAGCACATAGCGTTCTTCGCAGCCCAATTGATCCCATGCGGTTTGAATCGCCGGTTGCTGGGCTTCAGGCGAAAGCAAACCGGTTTCCCGGACAAACGATATCCAGTGAGACAGGGAGAAATGGCGTTCCTCTTTGGCCGGAGGAACCGCCAGGGCCAGCGTTTCGGCTTGATCGCCGATAGTTTGAACAGAAGCTTCGAGCAGCCATAAGGGAATGCCGGCCATTTCCGCCGCCCACTCTTTAAGGACCGGCAAGGAGAGCACGCGTTTGGGCCTGTTACCGGTCAGCAACGCGATAGCCCAGAGCTTGTCGTCTTCACGGGCTTCCCTGAAATAGCGCACCAGCGCATCCCGCTTGTCCTGAATACTCGAGGAGTGTTCCCATTCGGTGCAGCATTGGGCAAATCGTTTCATGGTTCAGTCGGTTGCTTCGGCTTCCGGGGGCGCCAAATCCATCCCTTCGCCTTCGAACGCCGTTTTTTCGGATGTTGCTTCCAGTCCCTGGCTTTCCAACCAGCGGCTGAAAAGCTCCGTATAGCCATGGGTGACTACAACGCGCCGAGCGCCGGTCGCTTTGACCGCTTCATTTAGTCCGGCCCAGTCGGCATGATCGCTAAGCGCAAAACCCCGGTCGGCATTTCGTCGCCGAGCGCTTCCTCTCGTGGCCATCCAGCCGGAAGCTACTGACAGGGAATACGGTTTCCATTGCCTCAGCCATTGGGATCCGGCAACAGCGGGCGGCGCCAGGATAAGTCCCCCCGACAGGTCTTTCCGCCGGAGAGATGGGCCTAGGCGCCGGGTGGGGGGAAGAGAAATGCCCTGGGCACGGAGCACCTCCATGACATTTTCAATTCCTGGGTGGGTAAAAACCGGTCCGATGGAAAGGTCCAACCCGGTCAGTATGCGCTGCGCTTTGCCCAGGGCATAAACCGTGATCACGCTAATGGTATCCTGAATCAGGTTTTTCTGCCACCAGGCGTTGATTTCCTCAAAAACGAGCTCCTGGGGTTTCCAGTGGAAAACCGGCAAGCCAAACGTCGATTCGGTGATAAAGGTGTGGCAAGGCACGGGTTCGAAGGCTTCGGAGATTCCGTCGTTCTCCAGCTTGTAATCGCCGGAAACGACCCAGACCTCCCCACGGTATTCCACCCGCACCTGGGCGGAACCCACAATATGCCCCGCCGGGTGAAACGAGAACTTGACGCCATTTATCCGCGTGGCCTCTCCATAGCCCAACGTTTCCACGGATATGGGCCCCAGGCGGTGACGAATGACAGGCTGAGCTGCCCGCGTGCACAGGTAGAATTGATGCCCCGGCCGGGCGTGGTCCGAGTGCCCGTGCGTGATCAGCGCTCGCTGAACGGGCTTCCAGGGGTCGATATACACCCCTGCCTGAGCGCAGAAAATCCCATTGGGTGAAAACTCGAGTAATGGCATGTTTCGAAAATAGACTTTCTAACCCCGCAATGTTCCCTTCGCAACAAGTCTAATATTCTTTTTTCAGCAGGACAACCAATTTCGCACTAATTTTGCGCATCTGAAAAATGATTTCCTGAACTTTGAAGGTATAACGTTCAAGGTTCAACGTTCAACGAACTTTTGAACTTTGAAACCCTTCCCCCGCTTTGTTAAGTTAAACAAAAACAAACCAAGGAACTCCCATGATAACCAAGCCCATTTTTTTTCGCTCCGTTGCGGCAGCGTTGGTTTTGATGCTTTTCAAGGCGACGCCCGTTTCTGCCCAGGTTGAACAGCCCCTGGATTCGGCGTTAAGCGCCCGGCTTGACAGCATGGTGCGTTGGGAAATGGGGCGCCAGGATATTATCGGGATGGCGGTGGCGGTGATCCGGGGCGGTAAAATCGCTTTCGTGAACGCTTATGGCTTCAGCGATTGGGAAAACCAAAAGCCGGTTACGCTGGAGTCGGAATTCCGTTGGGCCTCCATGTCCAAATCCCTAACCTCGGTAGCGGCAGCCAAGCTCCAGGAACAAGGCCTGCTGGAGATGGATACCTTTGTCCGCACCTACATACCCGAATGGCCGGATTCTTTGCTGCGGGTGCGCCAGTTGCTCCAAAACCGCAGCGGGATCGGGCATTATAACGAATTGGACCGGTTGTTTCCGAGTTGGAAGAAAAACCTCCGGCAGTATAAACCCGATACGCTTTGGAAGGCCCAGGATGCGATTTCGATTTTCAAAGGTACGCCCCTGGTGTTCAAGCCTGATTCGAGCTATATGTACTCCACCTTTGGGTTTATTCTTGCAGGGGCGGTGCTCGACCAAATTGGACAGGCTAATCTGGGGTTGGGCTATCTGGGACTGATCCATCAGTACATCGTTCAACCTTTTGGCCTTTTGTCGCTCAAACCTGATTTCCAAACGGATTTGAATCCCAACGAGGTCAAAGGGTATTACCGCGACCGGAAAGGAGATATCCGGCAACGGAAAGATGACGATATCAGCTGGAAGATCCCCGGCGGCGGGTACCAATCCAATATTGTCGACCTGGCAAAGTACGTCCAGGCCTTGATGCAGCGGAAAGTTTTGCGCCCGGAATCCTTTCAGCCGCTTTGGACCCGGCAGCCCGATTGGGACTATGGAATGGGTTTTGAGGTCAGAGGCGAGGGAAGTGAGTTTCAGATAGCGCATAGCGGCAGCCAAACCAAAACCCGCACTATTTTTGAGTTTTACCCCAACCGGCAGTTGGGCGTCGCCGTGATGTGCAACTCTGAATGGGCAAACCCCAGCCAAGTCGCTGAAAGGTTGATCAACACCCTTCGGGCAGCCGATGAAGGGGCCGGAGCAAGCGCTTTACCAGGGTCAAAGAAGAAGTAAAAAGAAATTCTCTCCGGTCCTTTTGCCGGTCTTCTGGGGTAGTGTGTTCCTTTTTGTACCTTGGGTCCACATTCCTCTACCTTTCTATCTTTAAAAGGTACAACGACATGAGCAACAGACGACAGTTTCTAAACCGTTCCTCCCTTGCAGCGCTAGCTGCCAGCCTGGGCCTTTGGGCGCCGGGCAAATCCCAGGCGTTTTCTCCTTACCGCAAAAAACATAACCCGAACTCCCGCAAAGGAGGACCGGTTGCCATTGCCACCTGGGATAACCGGAAAGCGACGGAAGCCGCCTGGAATGTACTCAGCAAAAATGGGTACGCCCTGGATGCAGCGGAACAAGGCGCCTGGATCCCTGAAGCCGACCCCAATGACACCTCGGTAGGGTTTGGTGGGTTCCCCGACCGGGATGGCTTCGTCACCCTCGATGCCTGTATTATGGACGAACGCTCCAATGCAGGAAGTGTAACGTTCCTGGAACATATCCTGCATCCGGTCTCCGTGGCGCGAAAAGTCATGGAAAAAACCCCGCACGTCATGCTCAGCGGAGAAGGCGCTCTCCAGTTTGCTTTGTCGGAAGGGTTCCAAAAGCAAAACCTCCTGACGGAAACTGCCCGCCAAGCTTGGGAAAAATGGAAAAAGGACAACGGGTATACCCCGCCGACCCACGATACGATCGGCATTCTGGCCCTGGACCAGCAAAACCGGGTTTGCGGCGCCTGCACAACCAGCGGATGGGCATTCAAGATGCGGGGCCGGATCGGAGATTCGCCCATCATCGGCGCCGGGTTGTATGTCGATAACGAAGTCGGCGCCGCCACCGCCACCGGTCAGGGCGAACTCATGCTCAAAACTCTGAGCTCGTTTATGATCGTGGAACTCATGCGTGGAGGGGCTACTCCCCAGGAAGCATGCGAAGAAGCCGTAGCCCGCATCGCTAAAAAATTTCCCGACCAGGTGGAAAAGGGCAGCGTACAGGTTGGCGTACTCGCCCTGGCCCGGGACGGGCATCATGGCGCTTATGGCTTGCGGAAAGGCTATTCGTACGCTTTATATCAGCATGGGGAAAACAAACACTTCCCGGCAAACCACCTGGTGTAGACGTTAGACCTTAGACGTTAGACCTTAGACGTTAGAGGTTAGACCTTAGACGTTAGAGGTTAGACCTTAGATGCTAGGAATGCCCCGCGTCCCTCCAACGTCCAACGTCTAACGTCTAGCGTCTAACCTCTAACCTCACATCCATGCGCAGAGGATGCCCCCCATCAATATTAAGGAAACAACCCAGAAACCGGCGTTGATCAGGATATAACGCCAGGATTTGCGTTCGAACAGGGCATTAACGGCCAGGACAGGCAGTGCAAGGAATAAGCCGGTAAGCGTACCGTGAAAGGCGCCGTGCTTAAACGTCCGGAAATTATTTCCGTATTTGGCCATAAAGTCCGCTACATATGCCCCAATTTCCGAGTTGGGGTCATTGAGGCCGGGCTCGTTCGCAAGGGTGGAATAAAGGTGCGTTTGGTGAATAACGGCAAACCCAATAGCCACAGAGGCAAGTAGGCCAAGAACATACGTCAGCCCGAAGATCATGAGCATGTTGGCGCCCTGCATCTTTTCATCGGTCATTTCCGCTTCCTTCATCCAGGCATTCCCGAAGGTTTTCGGATTGTACCAGATAAAACCAAGGATCAGCGGGACCAGAGCGGTGACAAAGTACAGGTAAAAATTCATCGATTCCATGATAGGGTGTTTTAGGGTGAAACAAATTTGTGGCAAAATACAAAACTTAAAAAATATTGTTTGTTTTTCATTAAAATATTTATCCCCTTGTTTTACCTGGGAACATCCTGTTTGTGAAAATTCCTGATAAGCAGGAATCCTCACGTCCTGAGACGTGCCTATAGGGGTTCAAGTTTGGAAACTTGAACCAGCGTTGTTGGAAACTTGAATCCCGTCCCCCGTCCCCCGT
>WBZV01000093.1_pt2 | contig 40577 bp, 25 predicted proteins | sample 5204221 | NCBI WGS metagenome assembly WBZV01 (sample SAMN12344360, study PRJNA552823) | activated sludge metagenome | biome: Activated sludge suspended growth; feature: Nitrification reactor; material: Wastewater; isolation source: activated sludge from nitrification reactor of wastewater...
CCTACCTGCCGCGGCGCTCCGCGCCGCGGCTGTCCTCCCCCTGGGAGGGGGAAGACTCCCTATCCGTGCGGGCTTTAGGGCGGAAGGCTGCTGGCAGAGGCCGGCAGATGCTTGGGCCTTCGCAGGCATCCGGCCCCCGAAGGTGAAGGACCAGCGTCAGAGGATCCTGACCTTCCGCATGACCACCCGCCTCAATGGATGGTCATCCCCCGCCTCGGGGGAGGACAGCCGCGGCGCGGAGCGCCGCGGCAGGTAGGGGCTTCGCACACCAGTCCCAGCGCGTCCCATTCGAGCGGCCACGATCCATGCGGCTCCACCCCTCTTCCGGCCCATCCAGTGCCGCCGTTCCAACGGAACTGCACCCAGTGTATTCCCCGTGCAGACCTGCCGGTGCATCATGACACCGTTGCGCCGTGTAACGTCGGGATCGGGGTCACGATCGAGCTTGGGCTCCGGGTTGGAGATCGTGGTCCGGATCGGCCCCGGCCCCGGTCCCACCCCCCTCCGCCTCCCCCGCCCAGGCCGTCCAGGGCGCATCGTCCATGGGCAGGTCCGCCAGGCGGCTGCGGCGCAGGGCGGCCAGGCGGTCCAGCAGCTCCGGCAGGCTGTCGCCGCCCAGCTTCTCCAGCAGGGCATCGGCCAGGACGAAGGCCAGCATCGCCTCGCCGATCACCGCCGCGCGCGGCACCGCGCAGATGTCCGAGCGCTCGTAGCGGGTGCCCGCGGCCCGGCCCGTCGCCAGGTCCACCGAGGCCTGGGGCGTCAGGGTGGTGGCGATGGGCTTCATCGCCGCCCGGAGGACCAGGGGCTCGCCGGTGGTGATGCCGCCCTCCAGGCCGCCCGCCCGGTTGCCGGCCCGGCGCAGGTCGCCCGCTTCGCCCAGGACGATGGCATCGTGCACCCGCGTGCCCGGGAGGCCGGCGTTGGCGAAGGCCGGCCCGATCTCCACGCCCTTGACCGCCGGCACCGAGGCCAGGGCCGCCAGGAGGCGCCCGTCCAGCTTGCGGTCCCAGTGCACGTGCGAGCCCAGCCCGGGCGGCAGCCCCAGGGCCGCCACCACGAAGAGGCCGCCCAGGGTGTCGCGATCGCGCGCCGCCTGGGCCACCGCGGCCCGCATCGCCGCCGCTGCCGCCGGCTCCGCGCAGCGCAGCTCGTCCGTCTCCGCCGCCCGGGCGCGGGCGCGGTGCGCGGCGCCGTCCACCGCTAGGTCCAGGTCCAGCTGGATGCCGCCGATGGCGGTGACATAACTCAGGATCTCGACGCCCAAGGCTGCCAGCAGCTGCCGGCAGACCGCCCCCACCGCCACCCGCGCCGCCGTCTCGCGCGCGCTCGCTCGCTCCAGGCCCAGGCGCAGGTCCGGGTAGCCGTACTTGATGGCCGCCGTCAGGTCCGCGTGGCCCGGGCGGGGGATGGTCATGGGCGCGATCGCGCGGCCGCGCCAGGCGGCATGGTCGCGGTTGGCCACCGTCAGGGCCAGGGGCGCCCCCGTGGTTCGCCCGCCCAGCAGGCCGCCGCTGATCGCCACCGCGTCGCGCTCGATGCGCATCCGCCCGCCGCTGCCGAAGCCCTTCTGGCGCCGCGCCATCTGGCGGTCCAGCTCGGCCAGGTCCACCGGCAAGCCCGCCGGGAAGCCCTCGAGGATGGCGGTCAGGGCCGGACCGTGGGACTCGCCGGCGGTCAGGAAGCGCAGGGGCATGGCGATCGGGATCCCGGTGGTCAGGACCCGGCGGCGGGAGCGATCCCGTCCACCGGGACAGCCCCTGCCGCCGCAAGGGCCGCCGCCATCATCGCCGCCCGCGGCGCCTCGTGGCCGGTCCAGAGCCGGATGGCCTCCGCCGCCTGGCCCACCAGCATCGTCAGCCCGCCCAGGGCCTGGCGCCCCTCGGCCCGGGCCCGCAGGACGAGGGCCGATTCCGGCGGCCAGGCCACCAGGTCGATCAGGGCCTCGACCGACGGACCCAGGTCCAGTCTGGCCAAGGGGTCCTCGGGCCGCTCCGACGCGCCGAGCGGGGTGGCTTGGACCAGGAGCTGGGCGCTCCGGAGGGCCGCGGCGAGTTCGGCGTCGCGCCAGGGCAGGGTGGAGAGGTCCGCGCCGCGCAGGTAGCGATGCAGCGCGCCGGCCAAGAGGGCCGCGGCCCCCGCTCGGCGCGCGGCCACGCTCACCCGGTAGCCGGCGCCCAACAGGGCGCAGGCGGCCGCCCGCGCCCCCCCTCCGGCACCCAGCACCAGGGCCCGTCGCCCCCCGCCCTCCGCCCAGCCCAAGGCCGCCAGGCTCTCGGCGAAGCCCGCCACATCCGTGTTCTCGGCTCTGAGCGAGCCGTCCGACAGGCGGACCAGGGTATTGGCGGCGCCGATTCCTTCGGCCAGCGGCGAGGCTTCGTCGGCGGCGGCCAAGGCGGCCTGCTTGTGGGGCACCGTGACGTTGGCCCCCGCCCAGTCGCCGCGGCGCAGGGCGTTCATGGTGCCGGCGAGGTCGACGGGCGACGTGGGGAGGAGCAGGTAGTCGGCGTCCAGGCCCAGGGCCTCGTAGGCCGCCCGGTGCAGGGCCGGCGAGAGGCTGAACGCCAGCGGGTGGCCGATGAGGACGTAGCGGGCGGTCATGGGGGGATTGTAGCAGGCGGGCGCTGTCGGTCTTTTGGGTCCAGGCCGGCGGTGCTGGAGAGGCCCGGTTCCCGGCGGCTGCGGTTGCCGGGGGGACCTCCGCCCTGCTGCCCGCCCCCGCCACCCTCCTCTATACTCTGCGCCGCCGCGGATCTGATGGGATTGCCCCGGGGTCCACCTTCACCCTGGCCGCAGCCTTCCGGCCGGCCATCCGACAGGGAACCAGCACCATGAACCAGCCACTCGTCCGCTCTCATCGACCCCTTGTGTCGGACCTGTGTCCGGCCGTTCGGACTGTCCTCCTGGGCCTCGGCGCGCTCTTCCTCGTCGGCGCCTGCCGCCCCGCGGCGCCGGCGGCCACGGAGGATCCGGCGGCCGTCGCCACCTCAGCCGTCACCACGCCGGAGCTGGGTCAGGCGCAGAGCGGCTTCGCGCCGGCCACCACGGCTCCGCTGGCGGGCCCGGGGGCCGGCGGGCCGGTGGACTCGGGGCGCCGTCTCTTCCGCGTGGCCTTCCGCTCGGAGTTGGCGCCCATCCCCATCAACCAGATCCACAACTGGACCGTGCACGTCGAGACCGCCGCCGGCGAGCCCTTGGAGGGGGCCACCCTCAAGGTCTCCGGCGCCATGCCGGCCCACCGCCACGGCCTGCCCACCGAGCCCAAGGTCACGGCGGACCTGGGCGGAGGCGATTACCGGGTGGAGGGGATGAAGTTCCAGATGCGCGGCGACTGGGAGATCTACGTCGACGTGGCGGCGCCGGACGGACAGAGCGACTCGGCCACGATTCCCTTGGTCCTGCCGTGACGGGGCGGGCGATGCGTTGCTCGCAGGCCGTTGCCACCATCGCCCTGGTCGCGCTGGCGCAAGGCCTTGGCGCTTGCGGCGGGCCGGACTGGACGGAGGCCGAGCTGGCGCAGATCCAGGCGCTCAGCCTGGCGGCCCTGCCGCCGCTGCCGCCGGATCCCTCCAACGCCGTCGCCGACAAGCCCGAGGCCGCCGAGCTGGGGCACCGCCTCTTCTTCGATGTCCGGCTGTCGGCCAACGGGGCGGTGAGCTGCGCCACCTGCCACCAGCCGGCCAGGCGCTTCACCGACGGCCTGGCCCTGGGCAAGGGGATCGCCGTCCTGGACCGGCACGTGCCCAGCGTCGTGGGGATGGCCTACAGCCCCTGGCAGTTCTGGGACGGCCGGGCCGACAGCCTCTGGGCCCAGGCCCTGGGGCCGATGGAGCATCCCAAGGAGATGGGCCTGGCCCGCACCGAGCTGGTGCGCCGGGCGGAGACACATTACGGGGCCGAGCTGCGGCAGCTCTTCGGCAGCTACCCGGTGCTGGACAACCCGGCTCGCTTCCCTCCCTCGGCCGCCCCGCGCGAGGATGACGAGGCCGCCCGCCTGGCTTGGGAGGCCATGGCCACCGAGGATCGCGACCTCGTCAACCGCTCCTTTGCCCAACTGGGCAAGGCCATCGCCGCCTACGAACGGAAGCTCCTGCCCGGCCCTTCGCCCTTCGATGCCTACGCCGCGGCCCTGGCCGAGGGCGACGAGGCGGCAGCGAAGGAGGCCCTGTCCCCGGCTGCCCAGGAGGGGCTGCGGCTCTTCATCGGCAAGGCCTCCTGCATCAACTGCCACAACGGGCCGCGCCTGACCAACGACGAGTTCCACAACATCGGCCTGCCCCTGCCCTCGGGCGGCAGGGGGGGCGTCGCGGCGCTCAAGCCGGCCATGGACCTGGGCCGCGAGCCGGGGGTCCTGCGCCTGTTGGCCGATCCCTTCAACTGCCTGGGGCCTTACAGCGACGCGGACCGGCAGAAGGACTGCGCCGAGCTGCGCTACGTCAAGAGCGTGGGCGACACCCTGCCGGCGGCCTTCAAGGTCCCGTCGCTGCGCGGTGTCAGCCGGACCGCCCCCTACATGCACGATGGGCGCTTCCAGGACCTGCGGGCGGTGGTGGTCCACTACAACGCGGCGCCGGCGCCCATCCTCGGCCACTCCGACCTCAAGCCCCTGCTGCTCACGGTCCGCGAGCAGGAGCAGCTGATCGCCTTCCTCGAGAGCCTGGACGGGCCCGTGGCGGCCGACCCGGCCTGGCTGGCGGCCCCACGCTGAGGGGTGGTTACCGGTAGATTGGCGCCTGCGCTTCGAGGGGCGCTAGAATAAGGACACAAGAAAGGAAGCCCAGAGGGGGCGGAGACACCGCAGCGTGCGCGGCTCGCGCGCCGGCCAGGCCGGCGCCCGCAGGGCAGCGGACGCGATTCATCGCCGCAGGATGCGGCCCTCACGGAGGCCGGGGCATCGGAGCCCGGGCCTGAGAACGACGTGGTGCCGGAAACCCATTCAGTCCGCCCCCGCCCGCTTTTATGCATCAACAGTTTCAACTTTCGTCCACCACCACCCTCTTTTACCGCTACAACCCCCAGGCCGACGTCTTGGCCGTCCGCCTGCAGCCGGACTTCAAGCCCGCCGACGAGCGGCCCCTTCCGGACCAGCCCGCTGTCTCCCTCAGCCACGATTCAGAGAGCGGCGACCTGCTCGGCCTGCGCATCAGCGGCGTGCAGCAGCTCCTGCTCCAGTCCCTGATCCGCGAGGTGGTGGCCACGGCCCTGCCCCAGCTCCTGGACGAGGCGGTCGCCGCCCCTGCCCCGGTTGCAGCGCCACCAGAGCGCTCCCCGATCGCAGTCGCCGAGCCGATCGCCGCCGTCGAGCCGGTCGCCCCGGTGCCGCCTGTCGCCCTCGCAGAGCCGGTCGATTCGGTCGCATCCGTCCCATCGGTCGCACCCGTCCCATCGGCCGCATCCGTCCCATCGGCCGCACCCGTCCTGTCGGTCCAGCCGCCAACCCAGCACAACCTGGCGGAGCCGACCCCTGCGGCCGAGGCCGCAGCCGACGGGGACACGGACCTGGGGACGGCAGAAGACGCCGACGCCCCGACCGACACCCCCGAGGCCGCCGAGGACCGGGCGCGCCGCCGCCGGCGCCGGCGCCGCCGCCGACCGGAAGGCCGGGCGGGGGCAGCGGAGGACCCGGAGGCGGGCACTGCTCCCGACCTGGGCATCCTGGACGCCGATGCCGTCGCCGCCGATGCCGCCTGGTCTGACGCAAGCGGCTTGGATGACGACGACGAGACGGACTTCCTGGTGGCCCTGCCGGAAGGCTCCGGCATGGACCGCCGCCGTCGCCGCCGCCGTCGCGGACGCCGGGGGGCGGGCCAGGGGGCCGATCAGGCGCCGGCCCTGGCCGGCGAGGGGCAGATCGACGCGGCTGCTGGCCCAGAGCTGCGGGCCGATCGCGCCGAGCACCCGGACTTGGATCGCCACCCGGCGGACCGCGCTGCGGATCGCTATCCGGCGGATCGGACCGAGGATCGCCACCCGGCGGACCGCGCTGCGGATCGCTATCCGGCGGATCGGACCGAGGATCGCCACCCGGCGGACCGCGCTATGGATCGCCACCCGGCGGATCGCGCCGAGGATCGCTATCCGGCGGATCGCGCCGAGGATCGCCACCCGGCGGATCGCGCTGCGGATCGCCACCCGGCGGATCGCGCTGTGGATCGCCACCCGGTGGATCGCGCCGAGGATCGCCATCCGGTGGACCGCGCCGCGGCCTTCGACGCCGGAAGGGTCCGGTCCGAGGAGCCCGCGGACCTGCCGGTGCTGCCCGGCGACCCGGTGGCCGAGGCCCACTGGGACGACGAGGGGCGCCCCTGCCCCGAGGCCTTCGCGCCCCTGGGCCTGCATCCGCGGGTGACCCACGCCATCCACGACCTGGGCTTCAGCAGCCCCACGCCCATCCAGGAGGCCTCCATCCCGGTGACCCTGACGGGCGAGGACCTGATCGGCCTGGCCCAGACGGGCACGGGCAAGACCCTGGCCTTCGTGGCTCCGGCGCTCAGCCGCATGCTCGACAGCCAGCGCCCCGGGCACCGGCCGCGCATGCTGATCCTGGCGCCCACCCGTGAGCTGGCGGTGCAGGTGGCCCTGGAAGCCGAGCGCCTGGCCGCCCATACCGACCTCCGGGTGGCCACGGTCTACGGCGGCGTCAGCATGGGGGCCCAGACCGAGGCCCTGCGTCGCGGGGTGGACCTGGTGGTGGCGACGCCGGGCCGCATCCTGGACCACCTGCGCCGGCGCAACGTCAGCCTGGAATCGGTGGAGACCCTGGTCCTGGACGAGGCCGACCGCATGCTGGACATGGGCTTCCTGCCCGACGTGCGGGCCATCATCCGCCAGCTTCCTTCCAGCCGCCAGACCCTGCTCTTCACGGCCACCTTCCCGCCGGAGATCGAGTCCCTGTCCCTGGAGTTCCAGCGCCAGCCGCGGACGGTGGAGATCGCCCGGCGCAAGCCGCCGGAGAGCATCGACCAGCGGCTCTACCCGGTGGGCAAGCACCTGAAGGCCCCCCTCCTGGTCCACCTGCTGGAGAACGATCCTTCGATGGACCGCGTCCTGGTCTTCACCGAGCGCAAGGTGGACGCCGATGTGCTGGCCCGCAAGCTGCGCCAGGACGGGGTCTCGGTGGCCCTGATGCACGGCGACCGCACCCAGGTGGAGCGCGAGCAGGCCCTGGCGGCCCTCAAGTCCCGCAAGGTGCGGGTGCTGGTGGCCACCAACGTGGCGGCACGCGGCCTGGACATCGAAGACATCAGCCACGTGGTCAACTACGACATCCCGCAGAGCATCGACGAGTACGTGCACCGCATCGGCCGTACGGCGCGCGCCGCGAACGAGGGCAAGGCCTACAGCCTGGTCACCCTGGGCGACGAGGCGATGATCACGCGCATCGAGTCGGCCCTGGGCCGCCAGCTCCCGCGGGTGCAGACGCCGGGCTTCAACTACGACGTGCCGCCCCCCGCCTGGGCCAAGCCCTCGGCGAGCGACGTCCTGGCCTGGCTGAACAAGGAGACCTCGACGGCCGACCGCCTGCGGGTGCTCAGCCGCCGGCGGCGCTGAGCGGGGGGAGCGAGCCGAGCGCAGACACCAGCATCCAGGAGGCGGCCATGACCGTCGAAGAACATCCGGGGGGCTCCTTCCCCCGCCATCCCGTCGTCATCGCCCACCTGCGGCAGCGCAGCAGCGACCTGCAACTGCGGGTGGCGGACGCGATCACGCGCTTCGCGGGGTCGATGTGGTTCGTCTACATCCACGTGGCGCTCTTCGCCGTCTGGATGCTCTACCTGGAGGCCGACCCCTGGCCCAAGCTCACCCTGGTGGTGTCCCTGGAGGCCATCTTCCTGTCCACCTTCGTGATGATCGGTCAGAACCGCCAGGCGGAGTTCGCGCAGCGCAAGGCGGACCACGACTTTTTGGAGCAGGAGGCGGAGCTGCACCTGAACACCGAGCTCACCCGGGCCATCCACTTCCTGGCGCAGGAGATCCACAGCCACGTGGTGGTGGAGGGTGGCCCGGGGCGCTCTGCGCCTAACCCTCCGCCCAGGCCGCCGGCAGACGCTTGACGGTGCTCTCGAAGCCGTAGGCCGAACGCATCAGGTCGGCGACGGCCTCGCGGGGGTAGCGCCAGGCCAGGGCTTCCTGGTCAAGGATCACGGGGGCGTCGAAGCGCAGGGCGGCCAGTTCCCGGCTGAGCGCGGCCATCTCCTGCCCGGCCTCCAGCTTGGCGCGCAGGCCGGCGGACAGCTGGTCGCGGGCGGCGTAGATGCCGGCCAGGTCGCCGTGCGCGCGCAGGAGGGCCGCGGCCCCCTTCTCGCCGATGCCCTTGACCCCGGGGATGTTGTCGGAGCTGTCGCCCACCAGGGCCTTCCAGTCGGTCAGCATGGCGGGGGGGACGCCGAAGCGGGCCTCGACCATGGCGGCATCGTAGACGGCGGCATCCTTGACGCCCTTGGTGGGGTAGATGACCCGCACCCGCTCGTCCACCAACTGGAAGAGGTCGCGGTCCCCGCTGAGCACGAGCACCTCCAGGCCCTCGGCCACGGCCTGCCGGGTGAGGGTGGCGATGTAGTCGTCGGCCTCGAAGGGGGCGCCGCTGACCTGGAAGGCGCGCATGGCCGCCAGGAGTTGCCTGAGCAGCTCCACCTGCCGCCCGATGTCCTCGGGGATGTCCTCGCGCCCGGCCTTGTAGCCGTCGAACAGCTCGTGGCGGAAGGGCCGGCCCTGGTCGAAGGTGAAGCCGAGCAGGCGCGGGCGGTACTGCTCCAACACGGTGAAGAGCATGCCCAGGAAGCCGTAGACGGCCTGGATGGGCTCGCCGGCGGGCGTGGTGAAGCTGGGCGGCAGGGCGTAGAAGGCCCGGAAGGCCATCGAATGGCCGTCCACCAGGAGCAGGAGGTCGTCGCGCAGGGGGGCGCCGGGGCCGGCGGCGGGGCCGGGCGTCGCCGTGGAGGCGGTGCTCATCGGCGGACGCTCACGTGATGAAGCCGGCGCCGACGAACTCGTAGCGCTTGCCGGGGTCTCCACCCCAGCTCTTGCGCTCTGCCTTGATGACGATCAGCCCCTCCCGCCCGTCGGGCAGGAGCAGCTTGTAGGTGGGTCCGATCTCCAGTTCCACCTCGGTGGGGCCAAGGGTACCGCCCCAGTCGGTGATGCCGGGATGGCCGTGCACGTGCACGGGCACGGCCTCGTCCACCACGGTGTCGTTGAGGGACAGGCGGCAGTTGTGGCGCTCGATGGGCATGGGGTGACCTCGCGTTCAAGGATGGGGGGTGCAGGGGGCTAGATTCTAGAGCGAATTAGGCGCTTCATCAGCATCTACATCCGGCACGACGCAACGAAGTGAGGCCCGCGACCCGTTGAAGGGTCGCGGGCCTCGGGTGGACCGCGGGAGCGGAGCCGCTTGAAGCCTGCGGCGACCGTTGGGTAGTAGGGCGCTGATCAGAAGCTGATGGGGAGGTTGCTGCGGTAGACCCAGAGGGTATAGCCGCCGACCTCGTTGAAGCTGAGGGAGCGGGTGCGGACGGTGTAGGTGCCCTGCCAAGGAGCGCGGAACTGGATGGCGCTGTTGAGGGTGTAGGGGTTGGCATCGTCGTTGGAGAACATGAGGCGGCCCCAGGGGTCGTAGATGCTGATGAAGGGGTCCAGGTTGCCGCTGAAGCGGTTCATCTGGATGAGGACGTAGCTGTCGTAGCGGCCGACGGTGAAGGTCCAGTCGTCCACGTTGCCGTAGTACTCGATGTAGCTGTTGACGTAGGCGGAGGTGACCCAGTTGGGATCCTCGGCGCCGGCCGGTGCCTGGCGGGGGCGGCTGGGGATGGGCTTGGCGTCGCGGCCGGCGGGCAGTTGGTTCTCGACGGTGATGGGGGCCTTTGCGGCCTTGGTGGCCTGGGTCTGGGTCTGGGCATGAGAGGCGGAAGGGTGGAAGGCGGCGAAGCCGAGAGCGAGGGCGGCGGCAAGGGCGAGGGTGGACGTGGTCTGGCAGGTCTGCGTCTTCACGGTGCGATGCTCCTTGGCGATGGTGGCCGACGACCGGCCGGTGGCGGTGGTGTGGGTGGCGGTGGTGGTCTGGGAGGCGGTCATGGTCTTTGCTCCTGCGGTCCTGGCCCTTGCGGGCGATCTCTGCGGTAGATGGCACCAGTATCGCGATTTCGAGGGGGCGCCGCAGGGGCCTGGCGGACAGGCAAGCGACAGCCAACGGACAGCGTGGTGGATGAGGTGACTCCGCGATCATGGGGCCGAGCAGGGCAAGGTTTCGCCGTTGTTTCGATGGGTGCGGGGCAGCTCGGTGGACCGGTGGACGAGGCGAGGCCGGCCGGGTAGAATCGCCGGGCGTTCAGAATGAGAGGATTGGCGAAGCCGGAAACGCGAGAAGGATGGGCCGATGTCGCTGGAGCAACTGACGGCCGAGGCGGTGCGGGAGGATCTACGGGCGCTGCGCTTCCACCGCGGGATGGGCGGCTCAGCCTTGCCGGCAACGGCGCTGGTGCGGCTGCGGCTGTGGAGCGAGGGGGCGACGGACACGGCCGAGGCGCGAGAATGGGCGGCGGGGGAGGTTCTGCGGGACCTGATCGGCGAGGCGCTGGCGCGGCAGCGGGGTCCTGGAGAGGCTGCCCGACCAGTTGCCTTGGGCTGGGAGGTGGACGCGGCGCAGTTGGCCAGGGACTTCCGCGCGGAGCGCAAGGAGCTGGAGGCCTGGTCGCTGCTGGCCCATTACTACCTGAGCCTGGAGCCGCGGCAGTTGCAGGAGCTGGCGGGCGACCTGGGGCTGGTGGACAAGACCTTGCAGCGCCGCTTGGCCTGGGGGCACGAGCTCCTGGCGGAGGCCCTGCGCGGCCGGGAGGTGCAGGCGCAGGCGCGGCTGGCGCGGGAGCAGGAGGTGCTGCGCGAGGCGCCGCCGGCGGAGCGGGTGCGGACAGCAACGGGGACGGAGATGGGAGCCCGCGCGCCGGACGGCCTGCTGCCGAAGCCGACGGAAGCGGCGGCGACGCTGCTGGCGGCAATACGGGCGACGGGCCTGGGCGAGCCCTTGCACCTCAGGGAAGAGGCATTGCGCGAGATCGCCTCTCACGGTGGGGCGAACCTGGAGAGTTACCGCCTGGGGCGCTTCGCGGCCTGGGCTCTGCCGCGCTACGCGCTGGACCGGCGCTTCGTGCAGTTGACGCTGTTGCTGGACCAGGGGGAGGGCGCTCAGGGGGAGCGCTGGGTGGCGCAGGGGGAGCGCTACGAGGACCTGCGGGAGCTCCTGGCCGGGACGGATGCACCGGCCATGGTGTTGCTGGGGGCGCCGGGGAGCGGGAAGAGCACGCTTCTGCGGCGGTTGGAGATGGAAGAAGCGGCGGCGGGCCTGCGGGGTGAGAGCGAGACGCTGACGCTGCTGGTGCGGCTGGGGGCCTACCGGCCGGGGGTGGTGGGGGGCGGCGGGTCTTCGGGCCCCTGGGCCTTCCTGGAGGAAGAGTGGAGCCGGCTCTGCCCGGGGCTGCCGCCGCTGCGGGAGACGATGGCCACGCGGCGGATGCTGCTGCTCCTGGACGGCCTCAACGAGATGCCGCACGACGGGCCGCGGGCCTACCACGAGCGGGTGGGCGAATGGCGGGCCTTCCTGCAGGAACTGGCGCAGCAGCACCGGGACGCGCGGGCGGTCTTGAGCTGCCGCAGCCTGGACTACTCGGCGCCCTTGTCCAGCCAGGCGCTGACGGTGCCGCAGGTGCGGGTGGAGCCGCTGGAGGAGGAGCAGATCCAAGGCTACCTGGAGCGGCAACTGGGCGCGGCGGGGCTGTCGCTCTGGGCACGCCTGGAGGGCCGGCCCGAACTGGCGGTGCTGCGGGTGCCCTACTTCCTCCAGATCCTGGTGACGGAGCTTGGGCCGGGGGGCACGACGGACTCTGGCGATGACGCGCACGAACTGCCCTTGGGTCAGGCGGCCCTGTTCACACGCTTGGTGCGGCAGGGCCTGCAGCGGGAGCTGCGGCGGGGGAACCCGCTCTTCCTGCCGGACGGCCTGTTGACGGAGCGGGACTGCGTGCGGCTGACGCAGGCGCAGGGCTGGCGGACGCCCTGGGAGCTGCCGGAGCGGGGCAAGCTGCTGCGCAAGCTGGCGGCCCTGGCGGCGGGCATGCAGGAGGGTCACCGGGCGACGGCGGGCGCGCAGGCGCGGCTGCGCTACGACGCGGCGCTGGACCTGCTGGACGACGCGCAGGACGAGGACATCCTGCGGGCGGGGACGGCGCTGACGGTGTTGGATGACGACAAGGATCGGGACGAGGTAGGCTTCTACCACCAGCTCCTGCAGGAGTACTTCGCGGGCCGGGTGCTGGCGCGGGCGCCCCGGCCGGAGCTGGTGGCGGTGCCCTGGCGGGCGGCGGAGATCCGTCCCAGCGTTCCGGAACTGCTGGCGACGTTGTCCCCCTCGGAGACCTTGCCGCCCCTGCCGCAGACGGGCTGGGAGGAGACCACCCTGCTGGCGGCGACGATGGCCGAGGATCCGGAGGGCTTCCTGAGGGGTCTCATGGCGACCAACCTGGCCCTGGCCGGCCGGGCGGCCGGGCTGCCGGAGTTGCGTGGGCGGCTGGACGAGGGGCTGCTGGCGGACCTGCGACAGGCGCTTCTGGCCCGTGGGCTGGACAGGGAGGCGGACCTGCGCTACCGGATTGCCTGCCTGGAGGCCTTGGGTGCCCTGGGCGACCCGCGCTGGGAGCGGCTGCAGGGGCCACATGGAGCCTACCTGCTGGGGCTACTGGTGGAGATCCCCGCCGGCGAGTACCCCATGGGAGATGACGATCCGATCATCTGGGAACACCGTGGCACCACCGGATCGACATCGGCCCACGTCCCGCGGCACGAAGTGGAGGTGGCGGCCTTCGAAATGGCGCGGTACCCGGTGACCAACGCCGAATACGCCTGCTTCATGGCGGCAGGAGGCTACCAGGACGAGCGCTGGTGGAAGACCGAAGATGCGCGGCGCTGGCTGAGGGGGGAGATTGCCAACGAAGGGGCGATGATGAACAACCGCCACTTCCGGAACCGCTTTCTGACTGAGGAAGGGCTCTTCCAGCGGATGGAGGAAGAGGATGGCTTCCCGAACGAGGAAGCGCGAGAGCGCTGGCGGCGTTGGATCGCGCTGGACGAAGCAGCCTTCGAGGCGGAGCTTTCGGAGAGGTGGAAAGGGGTGCCCCAGACGGAGCCGGCCTTCTGGCATGACCGGCGGCTGAGCGGCCCGACGCAGCCGGTGGTGGGGGTGTGCTGGTACGAGGCGCGGGCTTACGCGGCCTGGCTCAGCGCGCAGACAGGGGAGGCGTACCGGCTGCCGACCGAAGCCGAATGGGAGGTGGCCGCGAGGGGCGGGGAGGGTCGGGCCTACGCCTGGGGGGACGACTACGCGCCCGAGCGGGCGAACACCTTCGACACCCGTCTGCGCCGGACGACACCGGTGGGTGCCTTCTTGGAGGGAGATTCGCCGGAGGGGCTCAGCGACCTTTCGGGCAATGTGGAAGAGTGGACGAGTAGCCTATTCGGTGAGATCGAGGACATGAACGACGAAGTGCCGGCCTTCGGCTATCCGTACCGCGCCGGCGACGGGCGCGAGAATGTGGATGCGCCCACCTCCTGCGCTCGGGTGTTGCGGGGCGGGTCCTCGGACGGCAACCAGGACAGCGCCCGCGCGGCGTGCCGCGACGTCAACCATCCGTCGGCCCGTGACTTCAACGTGGGGTTCCGGGTGGTGCGTGGGTCCCCCATCTCCCCTGGCCTCTGACCTCTGATGCCGCGTAGCGGCGGCGCCGTTGACGTGGCCGTGGGTGTGTGACCGCGGTCTTGGTCGTGGTCGTCTCGTTCGCTGCTGACGGAAGCGGTGGTAATGCGGCTAGCTGCGGGTGGGTTGGGTCACGCAAGATGGGTTGATGGGCCGGGTCGTGCTCCGCACTGTAACAGAGGGCGCGGTGGCGGGAGAGAAGCTACCTCTGGACGCTGTCGCGATCCGCTCTGCTTATCCCACGATCCGTGTGATACACTGGCCTTTCATCGCAGGTGGAGGACGCATGGCCAGAACCCACATCATCCTGCCAACGGCGCTCCTGCAGCAGGTGGATCGGCTCGTCGGCGCCAGGAAGCGCAGCCGCTTCTTCGCGGCCGCCGCGGCCAAGGAGGCCGCTCGCCTGGAGCTGTTGATGGCTGCTCGGGAGGCGGCCGGCTGCCTCGCTGACGCCGACATCCCTGGCTGGGAGACCGGCGAGAGCATCGCCCAGTGGGTGCACGACCTCCGGCAGGAGGAGATCTCCCAATTGGAGGCGCTGGATGCCTTGCGTGTGACGGATGCAGCCCCGCGCCCATGAAGTACGTGAGCGGGTGGCGGGCAGTCGGAGGCGAGCGGGTGGGGCGGTCGGGCGCAGCAACGGGGGCACGGATGGGGATCGTACATCCTGCTAGCCGTGGGATTGAACATCCTATCGTCCCTGTCGCCCCTCCAAAGCTCGATGCCTGCCCGGCGCCAACTCGAGGAGAGAGGACCATGAGTTCCCTATCGACGTGCGATTGCCATCGGGGCCGCGGGGTTCTCCTGAGTCTGGCGCTGGTCTTCTCGGCCCTTCCAACCGCGTCGGCGGGCTGCTTCGCGGCCACTGAAGAACGTGATGACACCATACCGGCGGAAGCGATCTTGCCCTCCAAGACCGTTACCTCGGCCGCAGCGGTAGCGGACGGTAAGAGCGTGGCGCTGAGGGTCAATGGCGAGACTGCCACGGTACGTCAGTTGCGGTACGAGTTGAACCATCAGCTCGAGGAGAGGCCATCGATGAGTCGGCGTGCGGCATGCGAGCACGCCGTGGACGCCTTGGTAGACTTAATGCTCTGGAACAGCGACCGCGCCCGATTCAGAGGCAGCGTGTCGGATGCGACACTGACGGCAGCGGCCTGGTCGCACGCCACATTCGTCGCCGAAATCCCCCCCGACGCAGCTACGGAGTATGCCCAGACCTATGGCGTCATACCGACTGTCGACCCAGTGTTTCTTGAGTTGGGGCTGGAGCTGGTAGCACAGGAAGACATGTGGCGATCTGGCGCTGAGACGCCTTCGCCGGACGAGATTGCCACGGCTCTGGGGCATGAAGACCTTGGCATCCCGAAGGAGACGGCAGAAGCGAAGGCAAGAGCGGACTTGCTGGCCCCAAGGCAGTACACGGCCGAAGCTGACTACTTGAAGCGATTTCGAGAGCAGGCGGATGTCGAGGTCCTTGTGGACTGTGCGACCTTCTGATTTCACCGCGGCGATGAAGATCTCTGTCATGATGGAGATCTCCTGCGTACTTGAGGTCTAGATCCCACATGTCCTTCGAGCCCATCCGCCTGTTTCGGAGTAGGGTCGCGTGCCATGGGCGGCTGGGGTAGATGCTGCCAGCCATGGGCTTGAACGTCCTACCGCCTGCCGCGTAGCGGACGCTCTGCTGGCGTGGGCATGAATGTGGGCTTGGGCGTGGTCGCACATGTTCGTACTGACGTGAGGGCTGGTGTAGCGGCCGGCAGCCGTGCGCTCGCGAGGCCCGCTACCCGCCGCGGGTGCCGTCCCGCCCCCTGCGCCGTGTCTCCTGTCGCAACCTCACTCCCCCGCCCCCTTCCCTCCCCCACCGGCGCCCCGTCGTTGTAGAACGACGCGTAGTGGTTCAGCGGAAGCGCATCGGGGCCGAACGATTGGCGGCTGCCGTCGGGCCATTGCACGTCCACCGTGTAGGCGCCCGTGAGGTCGCCCAGGCCGAAGTGCAAGACACGGGTGTCGGTGGAGTTGTAGGTGCCGCGGCTGGACTTCTGCTCGCGCATCGCCACTGTCTTCTCTCCCTGGCGCACCGTGATCCGCGTGCCGAAGCCGTCGCGGTTGACCTTCTTCCCGTCGCCCACCGTGCGCAGGGCCAGCCAGCGGGCCGCCGGCCCCTTCTGCTCTACCGTCAGGTTCTTGAAGAGGTGGCCGCTGACCGTGCCCGGCCCGCCGCCCACCCAGAGGTCCAGGTCCGCCAGGGAGCTGTCGATGTCGCCCTCGTTGCAGGGCAGGCCCCGGTCCAGCCACACGTTCTCGAAGGCCCAGGATGCCGCCGCGCCGCCGTTGATGAAGGGGGTGGACGGGACGGGTCCGACCGAACGACCTAGGTCTGGCCAGGCACTTCTTCACCATCGCCTGGTGCCTGGCCTGGCTGGAGGCGGACGATGATCAGTCGGCGTAGAAGTAGGGTCGCAGGTCGGATTCCAGTATGAATCGTGACGCCTGGCGCATGATCGCTCTGTAGGTGCCACTATCCAGTTCGGGATGGGCGGGCACGGTCAAGGTCTGCAGTCGGCCGTCGTCCAGCGTCCGACGGAGCTTGACTTGGCTTCCGCGCTGCGCCACGACCTCGAAGCCGAAGCGACCCAGGATAGCGATGACATCACGTCCGGAGAGGCGACGGAGTCTAAGCAGCCTTGTCGAACGTGGCGCAGGATGGAGTGGCGCAGAGACGGTTCACTTGCCCACCAGGATACTGTGCATCGTTCCACGGTTCTGCTTAGGGGGCCGTCACCACGTGAGGGTAGGCGCGGATGGCATGATCCAGGGTCACCAAGGGGACCTGCAGCAGCCTGGACGTGGCCACGATGATCTGGTCGGCTGGATCCTTGTGGAAGGGGGGCGGCAACTGGGTGGACTCCACCGCCACCTCGGGCGTGAGCGACAGCAACTGGATTCCGGGATAGTTGAGCGCGGCCTCCAACCAGTCGCCGACGGAAAGGTTGAGGTTCAGCCGCCCGCGTTCGACGAGCTTGGCGACTTCCCAGCACGAGATGGCGCTGACGCCCAGACCATCGGCCTCATGCTCCTGCAAGAAGTTCTGGATTCCCGGGGTCAGGTGCGCATCGCCGTGCACCCACCAGATCCAGATGTGGGTGTCCAGCACGATCATTGCGCGGCGTCCCACTCATCCGCGGCCACGGGCTCGAATGGGCGAAGGTATTGGACAGGAACGCCACGAAGGGGGCGAAGATCGTGCGCCGTCTGAGCCGCGTCGCTGCGCATGACGATCACCTCCACGCTATCACCAGCCCGAAAGGGAAGTCGATCGAGAACCACAGTACCATCAGCCGCAACCGTCGTCTCGATGCGATGAGCCAGGATCGAACCATGCACCTTGCACCTCCTCAGGGTGAATCCTCTCAACGATTATACGTTCACAACTGCGGGGCTCGCCATGCCTGACCCCACCTCCCACACCCACACCCACACCTTCCTCTTCACCGACATCGAAGGTTCGACCCGCCGCTGGGAATCCGCCCGCGCGGCCATGTCGGCGCCCCGGCCCGACCAGCTCCTCCCCTACCCGTCCCTCACTCCCCCGCCCCCAACCACGGCAGCAACAACCCCCGCCCCCGCCCTTCCACCACCGGCAGTTTGCCATAGTAAAGCGTCGCGTAGTGGTTTGGCGGAAGCGTGTCGGAGCTGAACGCCTGGAAGCTGCCGTCAGGCCACTGTACTTCCACCACATAGGCGGGCTTCCAATCCCCAAGGCCGAAGTGGAGGACGCGGGTGTCGGTGGAGTTGTAGGTGCCGCGGCTGGACTTCTGCTCGCGCATCACTGTCGTTCGGTCGATCTGCTGCACCGTGACCCGCGTGCCGAAGCCGTCGCGGTTGACCTTCTTCCCGTCGCCCACCGTGCGCAGGGCCAGCCAGCGGGCCGCCGGCCCCTTCTGCTCCACCGTCAGGTTCTTGAAGAGGTGGCCGCTGACCGTGCCCGGCCCGCCGCCCACCCAGAGGTCCAGGTCCCCGTCGTGGTCGTAGTCGGTCCAGTTGATGTTGCCGGAGCCGCGCATGCGCTCGGCGTTCGTCGGGTCCTTGGCGTAGTTGATGCCTGAGTCCTTGCCCACGCTCTTGAACTTGCCGTCCGTCTGCTGCAGGTAGACCCCGAACCAGCCCTTCTGGTCCCAGCCCGTGTAGGAGGCGTCGTACTTCTTGTCGCGGCTCATGGTGACGTCCAGTCGCCCGTCCAGGTCCAGGTCCGCCAGGGAGCTGTCGATGTCGCCCTCGTTGTAGGGCAGGCCCCGGTCCAGCCAGACGTTCTCGAAGGCCCAGGAGGCCGCCTCGCCGCCGTTGATGAAGAGGGTGGACGGGTCCGACCAGCGGCGGCTGTAGTTGAGCGGCTCGCGCTGTTCGGGCGGGATGCGGGTGTCGGACTCCGGGAACTCGGTGGGGTGGCTGATGTTGGCCACCAACAGGTCGATGTCCCCGTCGGCGTCCACGTCGCCGCAGTCCACGCCGAAGCCGTTGCCGCCGATGTACTCGCCCGGCCCCTTGCCCGGCTCCGGCATGCGTCCGTTGTCCAGGTCCTTGCGCCAGTAGTTGCCGCCCGGCAGGGAGGCGATGCCCCGGGCCACGCCCTCGTCCGTGAAGCCGCCCTGCCCGTCGTTGATCCACAGGAAGTCCTGCGCCCCGCCGCCCGAGACGCCGTAGACCGCCACCAGGATGTCCTGGTCGCCGTCGTTGTCCACGTCGCAGGCCGTCGAGCCGTTGGAGGGCCGGTCGCTGTTGCCGACCAGCCGGTCGGAGGCGTCCTCGAAGCGCCCGTCGCCCAGGCCGCGGAAGAGCTGGTCCGGCGCGCCGTAGCTGGTCTGGCCCTGGCCCAGGTAGAGATCGGCCACCGCGTCGCCGTCGAAGTCGCCCGCGGCGGCGTTGCCCACCGCGAAGAAGGGCTTGCCGCCGTCCTGGCCCACCGCGGCCTCCACACCCGAGTCCGCCAGGGGGCTGAAGCGGCCCCGGCCGTTGTTGAGCAGGATGACGTTGGTCAGGCCCCCGTCGGGATGGTCCGGGAAGTCCAGGCCGCCGAAGGCGTCGAGGTCTCCGTCGGCGTCCCAGTCGGCGAAGGCGAAGAAGGCGGCCTGCACGTCGCGCAGGCCCGAGGCGGCGCTGTAGTCGCGGAAGCTGCCCCGCCCGTTGTTGAGGTAGACCAGGTGCTCGAAGCGCTCCTTCCCGGAGCGGACGTTGGGGAACATGTTGTGGCTGATGAGGTCGTCCCAGCCGTCCCCGTTGATGTCGGCCACCTGCGCCCGCGGATGGCCGATGCTGCCGGCGGGCAGGGCCTCGGGCTTGATGCCCGCCGCCATGGACACGTCCTCGAACATGGCCTCGGCTGCCTGGCTGGTCGCCTTGCCGCCCGCTGCCAGCGCTACGAGGCAGAAGCTCAATGCGAGCACGAAGGACAGGGCGACGGACGGCGCGCCGCGGCCGGGCCGCCGGCGGTGCTGGAATCGACGGACGCGATGGACCTGGGACCGGAGCATGCGCTTTCCCCCTGGCGGCATGGGCGGCCCGGAGCCCTGGAGCCCCGGACCCCCGGCGGCGACCTCGGCGCGCCGCGGCGCGGGGCCGCGGGCCAGGGCAGTATAGCCAAGGGTGGGGGAGGAGGACAGGCGGGGCGGAAGCAATGACTTCAGGCCTGGGGTCCTGGCCCACCCGGCGACTGAAGTCGCCAGGTGGTCGTGCGCCCAAAGAGGTTGATGTGACTGCCAGGAAGGGCGGCATGCGGCACGCGCTATCCTGCTCGCGCGTTCGCGCCCCGCTTTAAGAACGCGCGCAGCTCCCCGTTAAGCCTGCATCCACCCCCACCCCCATCCCCGGTCCGGGAGATCGCCATGAGCCATGTTCCCCAGCCATCGTGGATCAGCATCGCCATCCAGGAACAGCAGCAGGCCCTGCTGCGGCAGGCCTGGCGCCTGCTGGGCGACATGGAGGCGGCCCGCGACGTGGTGCAGGAGACCTTCCTGCGCCTCTGCCGCGCCGACCGAGCCCAGGTGGAAGGCCACCTGGCGGCCTGGCTGGCCACGGTCTGCCGAAACCTGGCCCTGGACCAGCTTCGCAAGGAGATGCGCATGCAGAGCTTGGACGCCGCCGGCCTGCTGGGCGATGCCGTCGCCCCCCAAGCCCCGCCCGACCCGGCCCGCCAGGCCGAAGGCCGCAGCCTGGCCCATGACCTGTCCTCGGCCCTCGGCCTGCTCAGCGCCAACCAGCGCGAGGTCATGCGCCTGCGCTTCCAGGGCGGCCTGAGCTACCAGGAGATCGGCCAGGTCACCGGCCTCTCGGTCTCCAACGTGGGCGTGCAACTGCACACCGCCCTCCTCCGCCTGCGCAGCCGCCTGCAGGACCCGGCGACGGGCGAGACCGCGGAAGGGAGCCGCTGACCATGAATGTGAGCGATGCGATGAATCCGTCGAATCCGATGAACCCGTCGAAACCGACCGGCCCGATCGACCCTATCGATCCGACCGACCCGACGAACCCGAACCTCCCGAATGCTCCGAGCAAGCCCATGAACCTCGACGACCCGCGCATCAGCGCCTACCTCATGCCCGACGCCTCCGCCCTGAGCGACGCGGACCGCACCGCCGTGGAAGCCGCCCTGGCCGCCGACCCCCGCCTCGCCGAGGCGGTTGCCGACCTGCGCAGCCTGACGGAGCGCCTGGAGGCCCACTACCAGAGCGCCGCCTCCGTGGATGACGCCGACCTGATGCTGGACGAGGGCCGCCGGGCGGCCATCGCTGCCGAGGAGTCGCGCCCTCCTGTCCGCGTCATCGACCTCACCCGCTGGGAACGTCAGCCGCTGCTCATCCGCATCGCCGCCTTCGCCGCCGCCTTCTGGCTCCTGGGCCTGCCGATGATGCGATGGGGGGCGGCGCAGGTGTTGTATCGGACCGGGCTCGGACGGGGTATCGTGATGTGGATGGAGTCCGCTAAGCTAAGCGCTGGTCACGACAATGCAGCAAAGGTCGATGGAGAGTATCTGGTCGAGCAGGCCTTCGGAAACGATGGCCCCCCCGGCCTGCTGGACTTCGTCATGCGCCGCGACAACGACGCGCTGCCCTTTGGCTTGTCGTCACGACCTGCGGAGGTCCGTGAGCCCTACAGCGGTGCGGCGGCGGACAGCGCACAGGATCCCGGTTCGGGGCTAATGGCCCAGATGGCCCCAGCAACAGCGCCCGCGGGCATGGCTCTTGGTGGGTACGAAGGGGCTTCTCCAGGCACCGGCGAGTACCGTATTCCTCCGACCTACGACTCCTCCGGCCCCGACTCGCCCTACCCCGTCCAACCCCCCGCCGACCTGCCCACCTCCCCCGGCGGCGAGGGCTACCAGAGCCTGGCGGACAACCCCTTCAAGGCCGCTGACCAGGAGCCCCTGTCCACCTTTAGCATCGACGTCGACTCGGCCTCCTATGCCAACACCCGGCGCTACATCCAGGAGCTGGGGCAGTTGCCGCCGGTGGAGGCGGTGCGCATCGAGGAGCTGATCAACAGCTTCCGCTACGACGATGCACCGCCGCCCGCGGACGGGCCGGACCCCTTCGCGGTGCACGTGGAGCTGGGGCCCGCGCCCTGGCAGCCGCGCCACCAGCTGCTGCGCATTGCCCTCAAGGGCAAGGAAATCCCACCCGCGGCCCGGCCCGACGTCAACCTGGTCTTCCTCATCGACGTGTCCGGCTCCATGCAGGACACCAACAAGCTGCCCTTGGTCAAGGAGTCACTGGCCATGCTGGTGGAGCAGCTCGGGGAGCGCGACCGGGTGAGCATCGTGGTCTATGCCGGCAGCTCGGGCCTCGTCCTTCCGCCTACCCGCGGTGACGAGCGGCGCCGCATCCTGGCGGCCATCGGCCAACTGGAGGCCGGCGGCTCCACCAACGGCGGCGAGGGCATCCAGCTGGCCTACCGCCTGGCGCGCGAGCAGTACGTCGAGGGCGGGGCCAACCGGGTCATCCTCTTGACCGACGGGGACTTCAACGTGGGGATCACCGACCACGGCAGCCTGGAGCAGCTCATCGCCGAGGAGGCCCGGAGCGGGGTCTTCCTCTCGGTCCTGGGCTTCGGCATGGGCAACCTCCAGGACGACACCCTGGAGCTCTTGGCCGACAAAGGCAACGGCAACTACGGCTACATCGACGGCCTGGACGAGGCCCGGCGCCTCTTGGTCGAGCAGCTCAGCGGCACCCTGGTGACCATCGCCAAGGACGTCAAGATCCAGCTGGAGTTCAACCCCCGTGCGGTGGGCTGGTGGCGGCAGATCGGCTACGAGAACCGCGCCCTGGCTGCCCGGGACTTCGACGACGACCGCAAGGACGCCGGCGAGATCGGCGCCGGCCACTCGGTGGTGGCGCTCTACGAGCTGGTGCCCGCCGGAGAGGCCTTGGACGCCCCGGGCCAGGGCCAGCTGCGCTACGGCAACCGCCCCAGCCCCGTGCCCGCCGGCACCGGCCTCTTCGACCGCCGCGCCGGCGACCCTGCCTCCGATGAACTGCTCTACCTCAAGCTCCGCTACAAGCAGCCCGACGGGCTGACGTCCCGCCTCCTGGAGAGCCCCGTGCGCAACGAGCCTCGGCGCGCCGAGGACCTGTCGGTCGACTTCCGTTTCTCCGCCGCCGTGGCCGCCTACGGCCTGCTCCTCCGCCAGTCACCCTTCCGCGGGGAAGCCACCTGGGACCTGGTGGACCGCCTGGCCGCCGAAGGCCTGGGCAGGGACCCAGAGGGCTATCGCAGCGATTTCCGCGAACTGGCCCGGCAGGCGGCGCGAATGAGCCGCTGAGCGCTGTCCGGCTCGATGGTGACCCCGGCCCCCCGCCAGCCTTTCGCTGGCGAGGGGGCCGGGCCGCGGAGGACGGAGGGGCTGAGCGGCCAAGGTCGGGGGCGACGATCCGGGCGGCGGCCCGAGCGGCGACCGCCGTTGACAGCCGCCTCGCCCGCCCCTATCCTCGGCCGCCCTCGCTCGCCCCTCCCCCGCAGGACCATCGACCATGGATGCCCAGGATCGCCGCCCCTCCGCCGTCTCCCGCCTGCGGCCAGGCGCCGGCCTGCCTGCGCTCCTCGCCGTCGCCGCCGTCCTCGCGACGGCGCGGGTGGCCCCCGCGGCGATCGCCGGCTGGTCGGACGACCCTGCTGCCAACACCCTCCTGTCAGGTCGCCCCGGCGAGCAGGCCCTGCCCAAGATCCAGCCCCTGGCCGATGGCGGCGCCTATGTCAGCTGGTACGACAACGCCGGGGGCGGCTACGACCCCACCCTGCAGCGCATCGACGCCCGCGGCGAGGTCCTCTGGGCCAAGGACGGCATCGCCCTGGCCGACACCGCGTTCAGCTGGGTGACCGACTACGACCTGGCCGCCGACGCCGACGGGTCCGCCCTCCTCGCCTTCCGCGACGACCGCAGCGGCTCCGAGCAGGTGACGGCGGTGCGGATCGACCCCGACGGCAAGCCGCTCTGGGGCCCCTCCGGCAAGACCCTGTCCGCCGCCTCCGAGTTCGTCGGTCCGCCCCGCCTCTGCAGCACCAGCGACGACCGCGTGGTGGTGGGCTGGACCGAGGGCAGCCTGATCCGCATCCAGCGGCTGGGGCTGGACGGCTCACCTCTGTGGTCGAGCGCGGTCGAGATCAGCGACGCCAAGGCGCAGCTGATGCTGGCGGACATCGAGGCCGCGCCGGAGGGCGGCTTCATCGTCTCCTGGGTACGCAGCGCCGGCTTCACCTCGCCGCGGCAGCTCTTCACCCAGCGCTTCAGCGCCGAGGGCGAAGCCCTGTGGGGCGCGGCCGACGCCGCCGGGAGCCGCCAGCCCCTGCCGGTGTTCGGCAAGGGCACCCTGCAGTACGGCAACTTCCCGCCCTTCATCCCCGACGGCGAGGGCGGCGCCGTCTTCGTCTGGTACGAGACGGACCCGCTCCAGCCGCGGGCGCAGCGGGTGGATGCAGCGGGGCGCCTGCTCTGGGGCCTCGACGGCCTGCCGGCCGCCGCGCCCGACGCCGGCGTGGACCGGGTGGAACCGGCCGGGGCCTTCGACCCGCGCACCGGGGACGTCACGGTCTTCTGGCGCGAGACGCCGCGTGAGAGCGGACCCTACCGCCAGGCCCTGCGCGGCCAGCGCATCGACCGGGCGGGGCAGCGGGCCTGGGGCGAGGCCGGGCGCGAGCTGGCGGCCTGGGGCCCGCACGAGCTGACGCAGCTCGAGGCGGCGGCGGTGCCTGACGGCGTGCTGCTGGCCTGGGTGGAGAAGCTGGCCGAGGGTGACCAGCGGGTGTGGATCCGCAAGCTGGCCGCCGACGGCACCGACCGTTGGGTCCCCCAGCTGGCGGTCTCCTCCGCTGCCGGAGCCAAGTCGCGCCTGACCCTGGCCCTGCTCCACGGGGGCACGGCGGCCCTGGCCTGGCAGGACACCCGTGGCGGCAGCGAGGACATCTACCTCCAGAACGTGAATGCCGACGGCAGCCTGGGCAAGGCGGCTGCGCCTACCCCGCCGCCTCCCACCGCCACGGCCGAGGAGCCGACGGCCGAGCCCTCGTCCTCGCCCCGCCCGCCCGCCACCCCGACCGAGGGGGGGCGCCGGCTCTACCTGCCTCTCCTCAGATCGGCGAACTGATCCGACCTCCCTACGAGGTCCAGACCAGGCAGCGACTCAACTGGAAGAGCCAGACCGGAGCCCTGCCACCGCGGCGCTGAACGCCTCCAGGCTGGCAGCTTCTTCCGCTACATCCAGCAGCCGCTCCAACGCATCCAGGTCGATGTCGTCGAGCGAGGGGGCGATGGCAGAAGCGGCATCGACGCCGAAGCGGCGGGTGAGACTCCGCAGCAGGAAGCGGGTCGCCGTCCGCCGGGCTCGGGCCACGCCTTCCTCGCGCCCCTGCTCGATTCCCTTCGTCAGGATCTCCTCGTAGAACGTCATGCCTGTGACGGTCTGCATGTCCCACCTCATCAACTGAAGCATCGGTTCGCGGCCCAGAACCAGGCCTGCGAAGTAGGCCAGCAGCCTCTCCATCCCCGGCAAGTCAGGGCTGTTCCGCAGGCGAGCGAGAACATTGGCGAGGAGCTTTGGATCGTCGCCGCCGCGCATGACCGGCACCAGGGGGAGGAGGCCGACACTCTCGGCAGTCGCCACCTCGCGGGCATCGTGTTCCCAGAGCCGCACGACTCGGAAATCACGGTGGGCCTCCAACCCGAGGACCTGCGAACTGTATTGGTCGACGGCCACCGGTCCGCCTGGGAGGATGATAACGGCCACGCCATAGACCGGCAACCGCCCTTCTCATCCTGACTTGTCTCTATTGCGCCAGGCCCCGAGGCCCGCCCTCTAACCCCACCCCACCGCCCGGCGCTGTCGTTGACCACCTTCGGACCGCCTGATACCCTTGCGTAGCCCAAGGACCTTCTCTCTTCGGCCACAGGCCCGCGGCCTTTCGCGCCGGCGATCGACCGTGGCCCGCCCATCCAAAACGTCGGAGTCCACCATGCGTCGAGCCTGGCCCCTGATCCCCATCGCCCTCCTGCTGGCCTTCGCCGCCTGGCGGCTGACCATGCCGCTCCAGGCGCAGGGCGGGTCCTACCGGCTGCTGGCCTGGAGCGACCGGGCGATGGTGGAGGTGGATGCCGGCTACGACGTCTACGCCATGCGGCCGCCGGGCGCGGACCTGCGGGCCCAGTTGGTGGACCCCACGGCGCACCTGCCCCGTGACCCGTCCGCCTTCCGCCTGAGCTACGAGGCCGTCGCCGACCCCACGGGTTCGATCAACCGCAGCTCGGTGGGCAAGAGCGACTTCTGGGACCAGGCGCGGGCCTTGCTGGGGCGTGACCTTCCGGTCGACACCGGTCTTGGCGGGGCGCGGATGCCAGGGGCCGCCAACGAGCCCCAGCCGCTGGACAATGATGCCGCCGGGCGCCGCTGGCAGGCGGCCGGCGTCCCCATCCTCCCCTGGGACGACGGAGGCCGGCGCCAGACCTACCCCCTCCTGCGCGTCAAGGCGCGCGATGCGGCCGGCCAGGAGCTGGCCGCCGCGGACCTGGTCCTGCCGGTGTCCGACGAGACCGACTGCCGCAGCTGCCACGGCTCCAACACCATGGGCGCCGCCCGGCCGGAGAACGGCTGGGTCAACCATCCGGACCCGGAGCGCGACTACCGCCTCAACGTGCTGCTCCGCCACGACGACCGTCACCTGGGCGACGCCGTCTACACCGCCGGCCTCGCCGCGGCCGGCTACCGAGCCACTGGCCTCTACGCGACGGTGGTCGAGGACGGCAAGCCCATCCTCTGCACCGCCTGCCACGCCGGCGAGCCGGGCAGCCCCGGCCGGCCGGACACCAGCAGCCTGAGCCGGGCCATGCATTACCGCCACGGCACCGTCAACGACCCGGCCACCGGCAAGACCCTGAACGCCGGCACCGACCGGGAGACCTGCTACCGCTGCCACGCCGGCCCGCACACCCAGCAGCTCCGGGGCGCCATGGGGCGGTCCGTGGCCGCCGACGGCAGCCTGGCCATCCAGTGCCAGAGCTGCCACGGGAGCCTGCGTGACCTGGGCAGCCGGGACCGCAAGCCCTGGCAGGACCTGCCGGATTGCCAGAGCTGCCACACCGGCCACGCCATGGCCAACGCCGGCGAGCTGCGCTACACCTCGTCCTTCCTGGCGGACGGGACGCGGCGCAAGGCCGTCGATCCCATCTTCGCCAGCAACCCCGACACGCCCGCTCCCGGGCTCAGCCTGTACAAGGAATCCAAGGGCCATGGCGGCCTGGCCTGCGCCGCCTGCCATGGCACCGCCCATGCCGAGTTCTACCCCGGCCAGCAGGGCAACGACCGGCTGATGGCCCAGGGGGCCCAGGGCCATGCCGGGACCATCGAGGACTGCGCCGCCTGTCACCGTGGCAACCTCAACACGGTCACCGGCGGCCCGCACGGCATGCATCCGGTGGGGCAGACCTGGATCCGCGGCCACCACCGCCCGGCCGAGCAGAACCCGGAGAGCTGCAAGAACTGCCACGGCGCCGACTACAGCGGGACCGAGCTGTCGCAGATGCTCGCGGCGCGGCGCATGACCGGAGAGGGCCAGACCTTTGACTACTGGCGGGGCTACCGCGTGGGCTGCTACAACTGCCACGACGGGCCGCGCACCGACCGCCCCATCGCCAACCGCCCGGCCGAAGCCCGCGACGGGAACTTTGAGACCACCGTCGGGGTGGCCGTCTCCGCCGAGCTCTTCGCCTCCGACCCCGAGGGCGACAACCTGGCCCTGCGCATCGTCGACCAGCCGGCGCAAGGACGGGTGGGCCTCAGGGGCGAGCGCTTCAGCTACATCCCGCCGGCCGGCTTTGTGGGCGAGGAGCACTTCACCTTCGCCGCCTGGGACGGCAAGACCGACTCCAACCTGGCCACGGTGCGCGTGCTGGTGGTCGGCGGGGCGCCTTCGGCCACGCCTACCGCGCGGCCCAGCTATACCCCGCGGCCCGGCGGCGTGGAGACGACGCCGACGGCTCCGCCGACCTCATCGCCGGCCACCGCCGCCCCGAGCGCCAGCCACACGCCCGGCCACGGAAGTCCTACGCCGGGACAGGGTTCGGCAACGCTTCCGCCGCATCGCAGCCCCATCGTCCTGCCCTGGCTGGCCAGGACCATCGCCATCCGCTGAGGCATGCCATGACATCGCGCTACAAGGTCCCCGTCTCGGTCCTGGCCGTCGTCCTGCTCCTGGCCCTGGCCTTCGGAGCCCTGCGCTGGGTGGACGCGGGAGCCGCGCGTGGGACCTTGAGCGCCGCCCGTCTGGCCCAGCAGGGCGCGGAGCCCCGCGCCTGGGTCCCCTTCGCGATCCTCGGCAACATGCCCACGGAGGTGACCCGCGAGCCGGCGGCGACCCTGACGATGGAGGCCACGGCGACCGTGGCCGAGACCCCTTCGGCCACCGTGGAGGCGACCGCTTCGGCGACGCCGACCCTGTGGCCCACCGTGACCGCCACGGCGACCATCACCCCGACGGAAGGTCCTGACATCCCCCCGGGCTGCCCGCAGCCGAGGTGGCCTTGCGAACCTTGCCCCAGTTGCACGCCTACGCCCTATCCGGCCGAAGGCACCCCCACCGTCTGCCCCTTCTGCCGCCCGCGTGCCGCGGCCGTCGCCACCCCCGACCCCGCCCGCCTGCCCATCGGCGACGGCAAGCTGTCCACCGCCCCGGAAGTGGGCAAGGTCTGGTCCTGCACCACCGAGTTCGGCGGCGGGGGGGCCTTCAAGGACGGGCCTTGGATCAAGGCCGACGGGACCTTCGACTTCACGGCCAAGGCGGTGGTGGACGGGGCCGTGGAATGGCCGCACCGGCTGAGCATCACCCTGCAAGGGGACCGGCGGGTGGTCAGCGGCAACGACCTGCCGCACCACAGCACCGGCACCTACCCGGTGGGGACGCGTGACGACGCCTACCAGTATGATCGCAACCCCAACCGCATCGCCGAGCAGACGGTGGCCTGGAACCTGCCCGCCCTGCCCCAGGAGGCGGCCGCCCCGAGCTGCGTGGGCCTGGGGCCGGTGGGCATCATGCTGACCGGTGCCTACATCTTCAACGGCCTGGACGCCCTGGGCCGCGATGCCTTGGCCCACGAGATCCAGGACGGCTGCCAGGGCCATCCCGAGCGCAGCGGGTCCTACCACTACCACAGCCTCAGCCTCTGCGTGGAGGATCCGGGCGAGGGCCATTCCGGCCTGGTGGGCTACGCCGTGGACGGCTTCGGGATCTTCGGGCGCCGCGGCGAGGACGGGCTGGAGCTGTCCAGCAGCCAGCTCGACGCCTGCCACGGCCACACGCACGAGATCGAATGGGACGGGCAGCGGCGGACGATGTACCACTACCACGCCACCCTGGACTATCCCTATACCGTCGGCTGCTACCGCGGCACCCCGCTGCGCACCGGCGGGGGCGGGGGCGGGGGGCGGCCGCCGCGGCCCTAGCCCAGGCAGCGCCCGTAGGCCTCCCACAGCCGTCCGGCCGCCGCCTCCCAGCCGAAGGCCGCCGCGCGCCGCAGGCCGGCGGCCACCAGGCGGGCGCGGAGGTCGGCGTCGCCCAGGACGCGGTCCAAGGCGGCGGCGAGGGCCGCTGGATCGGCGGCCGGGACCAGGAGGGCCGCGTTGCCCGCCACCTCGGGCAGGCTGGAGTTGTCGGCCGTCACCACCGGCGTGCCGCAGGCCATGGCCTCCAGGACGGGGATGCCGAAGCCCTCGTAATGCGAGGGAAAGGCGAAGGCCTCGGCCAGGCCGTAGAGCGCCGGCAGGTCCGCGTCCGCCACGAAGCCCGCCAGGTGGACGCGCTCCGCCACCACCGACCCGGCGGCCGCCGCGCGGATGGGCTCGTCCAGCCAGCCCCGCCCTCCGGCGATGACCAGGTGCAGGTCCGGATGACGGGGCGCCAGGACCTCGAAGGCGCGGATGAGGCCGACGAAGTTCTTGCGCGGCTCCAGGGTGCCCAGGCCCAGCAGGAAGCGGCCGGGCAGCCCCAGCCGCGCCCGCGTTTCCGCGAGCAGTGCCGCCGGCGGTCGCTCGAAGGCCGCGTCCACCCCCGCCCCCACCACGTCGATCTTCGCCGGGTCCTGGCCCAGGAGGCCGACGAGGTCTGCGCGGGTGTGCTCGGAGTCCGCCAGGATGCGCGTCGCGCGGGCGCAGCTGCGCGGCACGGCCGCCTGCAGGTAGCGGCGCAGCGAGGGGAGGGCTCCCGCGGGGTAGGTGAGGAAGCTCAGGTCGTGCACCGTGACCAGGCCCCGGGCGCGGGCCAGGGGCGGCAGCGCGAAGTCCGGGGCGTGGAAGAGGTCCAGGCCGCCCAGCCAGAGGTCGATGGGCAGGGGCAGGCGCAGCCGCTGCCAGAGGCGGGTGAGCTGCCGGTCGGAGAGGGGCAGGCGGCGCAGGCGGAGAGGGCCCGGTCGCGCGGCCGAGCGCGCTGCCAGCCAGCCTTGGGGCGGCTCCGGCGCGTCGGCCGCCACCACCAGCGTGAGGTCGGCCGCGCTCGCCGCGGGCAGGGCGATGAGCGCCTCCACCAGGCCCCGCGTGTAGCGCCCGATGCCCCCGCCCTGGGCCAGGGCCGGGTGGTACCAGATGCCGATGCGCGGGCCCTGCGATCGCGGGGTCCCCGCAGCCGAGGCGGATCCCACGTCGCTGTGCAAGGCCGAGGGTCCGGCCCTCAGCGGCTGGCCGCCGGCAGCCAGAGCCGGTGGTTGCCCGGGCAGTGGCGCAGGGCGTCCTCGCGCGGGTCGCCGTCCGGCAGGCAGTAGCGGATGCGCACGGTGGCCTCGCCGCCGGGCTTGCCCTCGGCGTCCAGGGCGCGGTAGCGCAGCAGGTCCAGCCCGGAGGCGAAGTAGTCGGCGTCGATCCGCACGGCGCCGTCCTTGGTCGCCAGCCTGGCCTGCTCGGGCGGCTGGACGATCTCGACACGGGCCCGCTGGCCGTCGGCGAAGAAGGCCGGCAGGTCCAGGAGCTGCGAGGTGCCCGGCGCCACCACGAGGCTGTGGTCGGGGGCCGTGGGGGCCGGGTCGGCGGGCGGCGTGACGGGGGGGAAGGCCCCCCAGGCCACGCTCACGGGCAGGGGGCGGCTTTGGGCCTGGCCGTTGTCCAGGTAGTCCGCATCCAGCTGCAGCTCCGAGGGGCCGGGCCCCAGGACCGAGCCGCGGACGGTCAGGGCGGTGGCGTCGCCGGGCGCGGCGGCCACCAGGCGCCCGTTCTGCCACAGGCGCAGGGCGGTAGGCCGGGCGTCGCCCGCCGCCTTCACGGTCACCGTGAAGACCGTGTTCGGGTCGCCCTCGGCCGGCGAGACGGTGGCCTCCAGGCGGCGTCCGCGGTTGCGCAGCTCGATGGCCAGCGGCGCGCGGGCCTTCAGCGCCGCCGCCTGGTCGTCGATGGCCACCACCGTCAGCTGGTGCCAGCCATCGGCCAGACCCGCGGTGTCCAGGCTGAGGCCGGCGCAGAAGCCCTCGCCGGAGGGGCAGGGCGCCGCCTCCGCGCGCTGTCGCCGCCGTCCGTCCACGTAGAGCTCGAAGCTGCGGATGGCCGCCCCCTCCTGTCCGGCCACGGCCGAGGGTGCGAGGTTCAAGCGGCCGCGCACCGGCCCCTGCGGCAGCTCGCCCAGCAGAAGCCGGGGCGCGGCGGCGAAGGGGGTGGTCAGCGGGTCGCCCAGGAGCAGGCTCTCGAAGGCCAGCCAGGGCAGGGCGCGGTAGGTGGCCTCGCCCAGGCTGAGCCCGGCGAAGTAATGGGCATGCAGGTCAGGCACCGGGAACTTCCCCCCCGTGCAGGGCTCCTCGACCGTCCCGATGGTCCCGCTGGCGCCCTTGGTGATCCACTGGCTCATCTTGCTCTGGCCGCCCGCGCCCTCGTCGAACATGGCTGCGAAGCTGGTCAAGTGGTCGGCGAAGGCGCCGGGCAGGAAGCTGAAGTTGGCCGTCGGGGCGTCCATCCGGGAGGTGCCGGTCAACACACCCAAGGCATCATGGCAGCCGACGACGGCGCCGCTGGCATCGGTGCAGCTTTCGGGCAGGACGCCCTGCAGCACAGCGCCCTTGCCGCCCATGGCCTGCAGGCTGCGGATGGTGGCCTGCCAGTCGTTGCTGATGCGGCCCAGGGTGCGCGTCTGGTCGGGGGTGTTCATGAAGTAAAAGGTGCCTGGCGGCCGGCTGCCGTCGGCGCGCAGGCTGCGGTCGATCATGGCGTCGATCTCGGCCACCGTGTTGCCGTTGTTGCCGGTCCAGCCCAGGAGCGAGGCCAGGAGGAGGCGGCTGCCCTCCTCGCTCGGGCTGCCTCCCTGCCAGAGCCTGGCGGCGTCGAAAGCCAGGGCCGAGGAGCGGCCGCGGAAGCGCCCGCCATAATAGGGGTTCGGGCTGTGGCTGCCGCCGTCGAAATCGCCCGCTTCCCGGTAGGCCCCGGCCAGGATCTCCGGCGCCTGCGGCAGGAGCCCGTAGGCCATCGAGACGGCAAAGCGGTTGACGGGCACCGGGCAACCGTTCTTGGGCACCCCTACCAGGCCGGAGGCCGGGATGTAGAAGGCACGCGTCGGGGCGAGGACCACCTGGTCGATGTGGTCGTAAATTCCCCGCGCTTCCAGGGTGCCGGTCACCACCCGGCCCTGGAAGTCCACCAGCTCGGCGAAGCTCGGGGCATCGGGCCGGAGGTAGAGGACGTTGCGGGCCGGTATCCCCCGCGCGGCCACGTAGCGATGGCCCAGGTAGAGGGACTCGGGCAGGCCCGGATCGATGATGACCAGGGCGTTCTCCGGGCCGCTGCCGGCCAGGGCCGCCTGCCAGGGGACGGCGAGGCAGAGCAGGGCGAGGACGGTGGCCAGGCGCAGGCGACGCGGGGCGATGCACATCGCGGTGGACCTCCGGCGGGTGGGCGGGTCGCTCGGCTGGCGTCTCGCCGAAGCGGGTTCTTCCGCAGATGATCGGTGCCGAGGGGCCCGCCGTCAAGCGTCCGGAGTCCTTGACCCCCGGGCACCCATCCTCTACCATGCGCGGCCGGGCGGCGGCGGTCCTGGTGCCCGCTCCGCAACCTGTCCGGGGGCCCTGCCGTAGAGCCCCCTCTTGCGCCCACCGGCGCGATCCGCACGCCAACGCCAGCGAGGAGGCATCGTCCCCATGGGGATCATCGACCGCATCATCAACCTGTTCAAGATGTTCTTCTCCGGCTTTGTCGATTCGGCCGAAGACCGGGTGCCCCTCGAGCGGCGCCTGGCCTATGACCGGGTCAAGCGGGCCGAGAACCTCAAGAAGCAGATGGGCGCTGCCGAGGACGTGGGCGCGGCTGCCGAGATGATGGTCCAGCAGTTGGCCGAGGCCCGCATCGTGGCGGCCAACGTGCGGCAGGAGGCCAAGCGGCACCTGGAAGCCGCCGCGGCGGCTGCGGCCCGCGGCGACACGGCCACCCAGCAGAGCGAGGAGGCCCGGGCCATCAACCTCAGCGAGGAGCTGGCGGAGGCCGAGGCCGAGGTGGCCGGCCTGGAGCACCTGGTGGAAGAGGCGCTCTCGGACAAGAAGGAAGCCATTGCCATGGTCATCGACCAGAGCAAGGAACTGGAGAAGCTGGCCCGCAACGATTCCCGCCTAGTGGCTCGGGCCCGCATGACGGGCATGCGCCGCCAGCAGCTGGAGCTGCGCGAACGGATGATGGACCTGGTCCCCGGCGACCAGAGCAACACGCGGGCGCGCATGGAGGAGCAGATCGGTAAGGACGAGGTGCGCTACCGGGCGCGGCGCGACGTGGTCGACGCCATGTGGCAGGCCAAGCGCGGCGCGCAGCGCGACGCGATGACCCAGCAGACGGCCGCGGGCGCGGCCAAGCTGGACGAGCTGAAGCGGGAGCTGGGCCTGGCGGCGGCGCCGGCCGCGCCCGCCCCGGCGCAGACGCAGACGCAGGCGGCCGAACAGCAGGCCGGCACCGAGGGAACGGGCGGGGCCTGAGCAGGGCCCTCGGCCGCGGGCGTCTCTCCGAGGCCCCGGGTATCGAACCACCGCGCGACGTCGCGCCATCCTCGGGGTGGCGCCAGCACAGGGAGCATGAACATGAAGGTGCGATGGGGTAGGGTGATCATGGCCTTCGTGGTCCTGGGCCTGGGCTGCGGGGCCTTGGCGCTGGTGTTGCGGTCGGGCCTGCTGGAGGGCCTGGGCTCCGGCGGCAGCGTGGCGGACCCGGACCTGCCCCGGCCCACCGAGCGTGGTGGGCAGCAGCGTGCATCGGACCGCGGCTCCAACAGCTCGGACAGCTCCGCCCCAGCCGGTAGCAACAGCGCCGAGCGCATCCCCGCCGGCGACCTGCGGCCCTTCCGCGTCCTCAGCCTGGGCTACACGCCCTACATGGCCACCCTGGTCCACATGGATGCCGGCGATTACCTGGAGAAGCTGGGCTACGACCTGCAGCTGGTCGACGTCTACGACGAAGCGGTGGGCCTGGACGAGGCCGGCCAGTGCCAGGCCCTCCAGTCCGGCGACTACCAGGCCCTGGCCACCACCTTGGATGCCACCCGCAAGTGCGGCCAGGGTGTCCTGATGGCGATTCCCTTGGGGCAGAGCGCGGGGAACGACAAGATCGTGGTCAAGGAACAGGTGGAGACCTGGAACGACGTCTTCGAGCATGCGGTGGCCTACACCGATGCCTCGGTCAGCCAGTACATGGCCTGCTTCGCCAGCCACTCGGCCAACCAGCCCATCCGCCTGGGCGAGCCCTACGGCGATGCCGCCGAGGCGGTGGACGCCTTCATCAACTCGGGCGCCGAACAGAACATCCTCTCGGTGGTGGCCTGGGAGCCGGAGGCGGGACGGGCACTGGCGGAGGTGCCGGGGTCCAAGGTCCTGCTGTCCAGCAAGAACGTTCGCATCCTCTGGGACGTGATCGAGTTCAGCGCCGCGCAGGTGAAGGACGACCGGGCGCCCTTCCAGGCTTTCACCAAAGCCTATTACCAGGCCCTCTTGGATCTGACCCGAGATCCGGCAGCGGCCCTGGGCCGCATCCAGGCCTGGCAGGCGCGCGAGGATGCCCCGGCGGGCCTGGTCACGGTGACGGAGCTGGAGGCCTTCAAGGCCGACATGGACAACGAGGCCTTCGCCACCCTGCGCGATGCCCAGATCCTGATGAGCGAGCAGAGCACGGTGCTCAACCGCTTGGACGAGGCGGGCTTCTACTGGGATTACTGCGGCGTGGAGTTGCCCGAGGTGGCCAACCTGGCCACGCTCATCGACCCTTCCTTCGTGACCGAGCTGGCGGATGCCGAACCCGCCCTGCGCGGCCAGGCCAGCGAGCTTCCCTCGGCCGAGGCCTTCCAGGTGTCGGATTTCACGGATGCGGCGGCGGTGACGGATGCCCAGATCCAGGCGGCTCAGGTCATCTTCCAGCAGGGCGTCAACATCGAGTTCCAGGCCAACCGGACGGACTTCAAGAACCCGGCGGCGGCCTACGAGACCCTGCAGAACGCGGTGCGCTTCCTGCGCACCTGCCGGGACTGCGTCCTGCAGGTGCAGGGCGGGGCGGCCTACCCGGGGCAGCGCATCTGCCCCAGCTGCGACCAGGCCAGCTCCGACGGCCTGGCGGTCAGCCGCGGCCGCAAGGTCTACGACGAGCTGCGCCAGCGCTTCGACGTGCCCGAGGCCCAGCTTCGCCTCCTGGACTCGCCGCACAGCCCGCAGTTCCCGGGCAGCAACGCCGAGGAGGAGCTGCGCCAGGACCGGCGGACCTTCCTGACGGGCTTGCAGTTGGGCGGGCGCTGAGGCGCTTGGTTCCGGCGGCCCGCCCGCCGCGCTGTGTCGCGTAGTGGTTAGTAATTGCTTAGGATTTTGTAAACTCCGACCGGTGCAAGTATCCCCCTAGCCCTCTCACCGTTTGCTCATCAAGCTGCAGGCCGGCGCCAGGTGCGCCGGCTCTGCATGTCGTGGCCGGGATCTGCCCGGTCGACTGAGCACAGCTCAGCGAATCCGACCGCCTGCCGACGCAGGCGGTGGACATCCAAAGCCAGCAAACCAGGGGGAACGATCATGGGAGTTCGCACCGCGCGCAAGGCTCACCTGCTGCGCATCGCCGTCATGTTGGCGGCGATCACAGGGCTTTGGGCCCTGCTCCGACCGCCGTCGCTCCCCGCTGCTTCGGCGGCCGGCGAGCCGGCGGCGCCGGCGTCGAACGACGCGCTGGCGGTGGCCCCGGCCAACGACCTCTGCGCCGGCGCGCAGGCCCTGCCGGCCACGGTGGGTACGAACACCTTCGTGCTCTCCACGGCGGTGGACATCCTGGACGCCACCACGGCCGGTGATCCGGCCAACGAGCCGCTCTTCGGCTTCCGGGCCTCGCGCTCGACCTGGTACACCTTCACCCCGGCCACCACCACCACCTACGTGGTCGACACGGCCGATACCGCCACGACGGTGCAGGACACCGTGCTGGGGATCTTCACTTCCCCTGGCGGCGGCGGCTGTGCAGGCCCCTTCACGCGCTTGACCGGTAACGACGAGTTCACCACGACGGGCATCGCCTTCGCCCACATCCGCCACAAGGCGCGCGTGTCGACCACATTGACCGCCGGCGTCACCTACTACATCGTGGTCTGGAAGTTCGGCATCAACACCCCCAGTGTCGGCGAGACCACCTTGCAGCTACGCATCTCCGAGGGCGCGGTCACGGCCACGCCCACGAACACCGGCATCCCGGGGGGGACCGCGGGAACGCCCTTCCCCACCACCACGCCCACGTCGGTGGCGGCGGTGGACGCGGTCTACCTGATGACCAAGCGGAACAGCGAGGGTTCATACAGCGGCGACACCACGGTGCATGTCCGCACCACCACGTCCGGAGTTCCGATCTACAGCGGCTGCAACGTGGGCGTGTTCCCCCCCAGCCGGGAATGCGACGACGACGAGGGCAACGTGCCTGTCCTCGGAGCTGCCGGGACGGCCGCGATGCTTGCCCCGCCGGCGCAGGGGGCCAACTCGCTCAATTCGGTCCTGGCGGGTGTCCCTTTGGTCGGCGGAGAGATGGTGGTGGTCCAGGGATTCGGCAGCACGACGGCCCCGGGCCCCTATGACCTGTACATCCACCGGCCCAGCGGACCCCACCTGAACGAAGGCGAAGGCACGGTAGGCAGCAACGACACCCTCGCCTCGGCGATCGCGGTGCCCACGCTGCCTCCTTGTTCGCAGTCCTACAGCGATGCCCTGGGCAACCAGCGGCCCGGCTTTGCCCCCTTGCAGACGGATGCGGTCGCCATGCCGGCGGCGTCGGCGGGCTGGACCATGGGCGGCGGCTTCCGCTACACCTTGGACGCCAGCCTGGACGTAGACTACTACGGCCCCTTCACGGTGGGCGCCACCGACTCCGTGTTCATCGCCTTGGACGGTGCGCTGGACTGCGCCGGCTGCCCGCATGACCAGAACGGCATCAACACCGACACCAGCCTGGTGATCCTTGATGCCGGCGACCAGATCATCCTCACCCAGGACGGCCTCCTCAGCGGCGTGGCGCAGGGCGAAGGACTGAGCTTCACCCCCGGCACCACGTTCTACGTGCGCCTGGCGGCCAAGGCGGCCGACATGGGCAAGGGCTACCGCATGACGGCCTGCCGCATCAGCACCGGCGGCGCGGCGACAGCGACGGTGGGTACCACCCCCACGGCCACCATCACGCCCACGGCCACGCCGACGCCGCGCGGCAACGACACCTGCGCCTCAGCCGCCCCGCTGACGCTCAACATTCCGGCCTTCGGCTCCCTCGCCGGCGCCCGCAACGACTACCAGCTCCCGGCGCTGTCCACCTGTTTCACGGCCAACGGGGCCATCGCCAACCCCACGCCCTCGGCGATCACTGCCTTGGGCCGCGATGTGGTCTACAGCTTCACCGCCCCATCGGCAGGGAGCTATTCCTTCAAGGTCAGCAACCTGAGCCTCTTCGGCGGCAGCAACCTGCTGCTGCACGTGGCCTCGGACTGCCAGGCGGCCGATCCCACGGCCACGCCCTCGGGCGGCACAGCCACGCCCACCCCGGCGCCCATCCCCGCCTGTCTGTGGGCTTCCAACCGCAACAGCACCACCATCCAGGCCACTGAAGAGGTGATGTGCGTCCCAATGTCGGCGGGGCAGACGGTCTTCGTCTACGTCGATGAAGCCACCCTCAACACCGGCTTCCAGTCGGACTTCTTCCTGGTGGTCGAGCAGTGCAACCGCGAGGTGGAGCCCAATGACCTGCCGGCCCAGGCCAACAGCCTGGTCTGCGGCCTGGAGGGCAGTTGGATCCGGACGCCGACCGCCACCCCCAACGGCTCTGAGACGGCCACGCCCGTGCCCTCGGCCTCGCCGGTGGGTGGACCGACGGCCACGCCTACCCTGGTCGGGCCCTTCCCGGACATCGACCTGTTCGTGCTGCCGACAGTGGCCTCCTCCGAGCATCGCCTCTTTGCGATGGCGGAGGGAGGGGCCAACAGCCTCCAGGATACCGACATCCGCCTGACCACGACGAATCTGGATACCTTGGAGTACGACAGCACCGACAACGACGTCCTCTTCGGCACCTCCGGCGGAGGTTTGGCCGGGACCCTCTTCGATGTCACGCCGGTGCCCAACCACTACCTGAGGGTCAACTCGGCCACCGGCGCCGCCACCACCGAGCCTTACCGCGTCTTCGCCGTCGTGCAGCCGCCGCGCGCCAACGCCGTGGTGGAACAGGAACCCAACGACAGCATCGCGGCCGCCAACTATGGTGTGGCCAACTACTTCTACGGGAACCTGTCGGGCAAGCAGCTCTCAGGGTCCAATCCCGGCATCACCATGAACAACCTTGTGGGCGTGGCACCTTCCCAGGACCAGGACTTCTACGCCTTCTTCGCCACCGCCGGCGAGGTTCTCTACCTCTCGGTGGACGGTGACCCCGGCCGCGACGGGGACAGCTTCGGCAAGTCCCCGATCAGCCAGCAGCTCGCGCTCCTGGACAGCGCGGGCAACGTGATCATCCGCTCGAACGAGGGTGCCACCTCCGTCGGCTACCAGTCCGGCCTGGGCAACGTCGCCAACACCGTTCCGCAGGGCGGCCAGGCCGAGTCGCTGAACTTCCGGGCGCCCTATACCGGCCGCTATTACGCGGTGGTGGCTTCGGGGACGACGGTGGTCACCCAGTTCTACTCCGGCCAGATCATCTCCGTCGGCGACTACCTGCTGTCGATCTCGCGCAGCTGTTTGACCGACATGGGTATCACGCCGACGCCGACGACCTCCTCGGCGACAAGCACGCCGACGCCGACGCGGACCAACACGCCCGTTGTCACGGCTACGAACACGCCCTTGGCGGCCATCGTGGACATCGTGCTGACGAAGACGGAATCGGTGGACCCGGTGACGGCGGGGTCTGGGGCGAGCAACCTGACCTACGTGGTGACGGCGCGGAACAACCCGCTGGTGCCGGCGCAGACGGCGACGAACCTGCAGATCCAGGAGACCTTGACCCTGCCGGCCGGGGTGACCTTCGTGTCGGCGACACCCGGATCGGGGTCGGTGTCCGGCACCGCGCCGAACCTGGTGTGGACGATTCCGTCGCTGGCCTCGGGCGCGTCGACGACCCTGACAGTGGTCCTGACGGTGGGCGCCGCGACCCTGCCGGGGACGGACGTCGTTGGCGATACTGCCACCGTGCAGTCGGTGGACCAGCAGCGCTCGAACACCGCCGACGACACGGTCACGGTGCGCACGAGCGTGATCACGCGGGCGGACCTGAACGCGGTGAAGACGCCGGCCACAGGGACGGTGCTCGCGGGCAACAACGTGAGCTACACCGTGAGCACGACGAACGCGGGTCCGTCGGACGCGCAGACGGTGGTGCTGACGGACAGCCTGCCGGCCACGGGGGCCTTCGTATCGGCCACGGCGTCGGCGGGCGGGAGCTGCACGACGCCGGCGGTGGGGGCGACGGGCGGGACGGTGACCTGCAGCTGGGCGGGGGCGACGGCGCCCGGGGTGCAGCGGTCGGTGACGATCGTGGAGCGGAGCTGCGCCGGCACGGCCTGCAACACCACGATGACGAACTCGGTGACGGCCTCCAGCGGGACGACGGACCCGGGCCCGCAGGCGAACACGGCATCCAGCAACCTGACGGTGCAGGCGCAGTCGGATCTCTCGATCAGCAAGAGCGCGGCGCCCAACCCCGTCATCGCCGGCAACCCCCTTGTCTACACCCTGAACGTGACCAACGCCGGGCCGTCGAACGCGGCGGGGACGGTGGTGGTGGACACCCTGCCGGCGGGGGTGACCTTCGTGTCGGCCACCGTCGCGCCGGCCGGGCCCACCTGCTCGATCGCGGGCCAGGTGGTGACCTGCAACCTGGGGACGATGGGCGCGGCGGGCCAATGCGGGACGACACTGCCGACGGCCTACACGATCACGATCAACACCACCGTCAATCCGCTGACGCCCTGCTCGCCCGGGGTCTGTCCGGGCAGCCCCGGGGCGCCCCTGGTGAACACGGCCACCGTGTCGACGACCAACTGCCTGGCGGATCCGAACTCGGTCAACAACACGACCACGACGTCGACCAATGTCCGCGCCGGGTCGGACGTGCTGATCGGGGTCCAGGTGTTCTGGCTGGGCCCGCGGCCGGTGGCCCTGGCGGACCTGGCAGCCCTGGCCGCGGCCGGCGACCTGGTGGCCGAACGTGAGGCGAACGCGGCGCAGAAGGGCGTGCTGCGCGAGAAGGCGGCGGTCATCGCCGATGGCGCGGATCGCACCGACCGCACGGATCGCGCCGATCGCACGGATCGCAAGACCGAGGATATCGCAGAGGACGCGGCGACCTCGCCGGAAGTCGCAGGGGACGCGGCGCCAGCGGCGGCCGCCTCCCCCGACCAGCTGGTGGACTGCATCGCCTCGGGCGACTTCGTGCGGGTGGTGTACACCTTCTCGAACACGGGTCCCCTGGCGGTGAGCCTGCAGCGGGACAACCCCGGGCCCGAGTTCGAGGCGCCGGTGCCGGCCCAGATCATCCTGCAGGAGAACACCTGCTTCGTGGGCACCGGCGGCGGCACCTGCACGGTGCAGGACGGCGGGCGGCGGATCGAGTGGAACGGGCAGATCCCGGTGGGCGGGACGGTGTCGGTCTACTACATCGGACGCATCAGCGCCGGGACGCAGCGCGGGGACGTGATCTCGTTCAGCGGCTCGGTGTACTACGACCTCTTCAACATCGGGCAGAACACGGCGTCGCGGACGGCAACGCCGCCGGCGCTCCTGCCCATCGGCTGCCCGCTGCAGGTGGACCCCAACCGGCAGCTGGGCTGCCAGGTGCACCTGCCCATCCTGAACTTCCAGGGCCAGGAC